>Ga0082212_10001160_pt1 | contig 38784 bp, 35 predicted proteins | sample TergutNt197P3_FD_71548 | JGI IMG/M metagenome (GOLD analysis project Ga0082212, IMG submission 71548) | Neocapritermes taracua P3 segment gut microbial communities from Petit-Saut dam, French Guiana - Nt197 P3 | ecosystem: Host-associated > Arthropoda: Insects > Digestive system > Gut ...
CCTTTCCAGCGCTTCTTCCTTCGATATGAACTTTATGCTTTCGACGTTTTCAAGCCCCGTGATCTCGTCTTTTATTTTCTGTATCTGCTCATCGGAGCTATATGCGGGATCGATGAAAAAAACTATTTTGTTGAGCGAATCGAGCTGCTCCAGGTTGATGTTGGTGTTGATCATCAGAAGCGCGAAACAGCCCGTGAGCACGAGGCACGCCGTCAAGATGAACACGGACGTGATGCTCATGATGCTGTTCATGAAAAGCCCGTTCAGGCTCTGTCTTATGAAGAACACGATGCTGTATTTTTTCATCTGATTTTTTCGCCCCCCTCTTTTAGCTGGCGCTCCCCGCTGACCCGGTCGTTTATCACCGTGCCGTTTTTTATCGATATGACCCGCTTGTGAAAGCGGTCCACAAGCGCCTTTTCATGGGTCACGACTATCACGGTCTTGCCCATTTTGTTTATGCGATCGAGGCTTTCCATTATTTCAAGGCTCATCTTCGGGTCGAGGTTTCCCGTCGGCTCGTCGGCGATTATCGTATCGGGCCGGTTCACCAGCGCGCGCGCCAGCACCACCCGCTGCTGCTCCCCGCCCGAAAGCTCCTTAGGGTACGACTTGAGCTTGCTTTTCAGCCCGATGGTGTCGAGTATCGCGGGCACCATCTTTTTGATTTTGGAGCCGGGCTCGCCCACGACGCGCATGGCGAACGCTATATTCTCAGACACGGTCATATTGGGGAACAGCCTGAAATCCTGAAAAACATACCCGAGGCTCCGCCTGTAATAGGGCACTTTCCGTTCGGGCATTTTTGTCAGGTCGTTTCCGTCCACAATTATTTTGCCCTTTGAGACTTCCATTTCCTTCAGGAGAAGTTTCGTTATCGTGGTTTTTCCCGCGCCGGAAGAGCCTATCACAAAAACAAATTCCCCGCTCTCTATCTTGAGGTTTATGTTTTTCAGGGCGACAAAGCCGTTCGCGAATTCTTTGGTCACGTTTTTAAATTCTATCATACAATTTCACACTTGTCACAAATATCAATATTTGACGGGCCTTGAGGACAGGTATTTTTTTACCATGAGCGCCACTTTGAACACGATCGCGTGCTCAAACTCGCGCAAATCGAGCCCCGTCAGCTTTTTTATTTTTTCCAGCCTGTATACGAGCGTGTTGCGGTGGACGAACAGCTTGCGCGAAGTTTCGGAGACGTTCAGGTTGTTCTCGAAAAAATTCTGTATCGTCATCAAGGATTCCCTGTCCCTGTCCAGCGATTCCAGCGCCCCGGATTTGAACACTTCCTCCAAGAAAACTTCGCACAAGGTGGTCGGGAGCTGGTATATGATCCTGCCTATGCCGAGATTTTTGTAATTGATCACTTCTTTTTCGTTTTCGAACACTTTTCCCACTTCGAGGGCTATCTGCGCTTCCTTGAAGGAGCGCGACAAATCCTTTATTTCGGCGGCGGGGCCGCCTATGCCCACCACCGCTTTGGTAAAAAACTCGGAGCTTACGGTGGAGACGATTTCTTTGGCCACTTTTTCGGTCTCTTCCGTTTTGTCGTTTTTTGGCTCGCGTATGAGCGCTATGTCTTTTTCGTCCAGGCCGATCACGAAATCCTTGGCTTTGTCCGGGAATATGCTCTGCATTATGTCGATGGGGTTTATGTCGCGTTTGCTCGCGTATGCGGGGAATTTCACGAGATAGACTATCCGGCTCGCGTTTTCCTGGAAATTCAGCTCCTTTGCCCTCACGAAAATGTCCCCGGGCAAAACATTGTCCAAAATCACGTTTTTCATGAAGGACAGCCGGTTGAACTGCTCGTCGTGCAAATTCTCAAAACTCCCGAACGACACTGAGAGCAGCGAAACCATCTTCGAGGCTTCCGCGTCCTCCCCGGACATGAAGAGGATGTATTCCGCCCCCGGGTCCGCCTCGCGTTCCACATATTTGTACGTGTATCCGTCTTTTTGGTATTCGTCCTTGGTTTTGCGGGATTTCATCTCATGGCATATGTGTTCCTTGGCTTTGCCCGTCTTCGCGCTGTCGGTGCACGCCACTATGTTCCCGTTTTCGTCTATCACGCCTATTTCCCTGCCGATTATATCTTTGTATTTGCCCAATATGCTGCAAAACGCTTTGCCCGACATAACAACCCCCCACTTCGCGGCTATATCATTTTAACGGTAAAATATATGCCGACGATCACAAAATAAACGAGAAGCGCGCAGATCATGTAAAAAAAGTACGCATTCAAAGAAAAGAAGCTCGCCACCGCGAATGCCGCGATAAAAACCGCGAGTATGAAAAACTGAAAGTATCTCGAGTTTTTTTCGAATATCTTGACGTTCACGCCAAACAGCCCGCCCTTCAGCCGCCCCTTCCCCCGCATCAGCGCAAATGCGAAAACAAGCGTGAAAACCGCGAAAACCGCCAGCAGCGCCTTGAAGCCCGTCCTCATGGGGGAGGACAGAAGCCCGGACTGCGCGAAATACAGAAAGAAACAGCCCGCAGCGGCGAAAATCGAAAAGCAAAAAAATTCCCTCTGGTACAGGTAGTAGATGTAGACGAGCGCCGTGGCGGCTATGGCAAAAGCGGTCAGGAAAGGTATCCAGTCCTGCCGCGTCATGAAAACTATTAAGTCAGACGCGAAAAGCACCGCCGCCACCGCCAAGAAACTTTTGCTTTGTATGATTTTGCCGCTTTCTTCGGTTTTTTGCGTCTTTCGGTAAACAAAAAACAAGGCGGACGCCGCAAGCCCTATGCCCGTGACCACAAGCCCGGACGACGAAATGCCGTCGAGTTTGTGTATATCGTTCCAGTTCAGATTCATCGCGTAAACAAAAAAGCCGACCGCGCAGACCGCGACCCCGAAAAGGATCATGAGCCTGTATGTTATTATTTCGTTTCTTTTCCCGATATCTTTGTTTTTGTATATTTTGTTCGCCTTCCCCGTTCTTCCCAAAAATCACTCCACCCCGTATATTCCAAAATCATTGATGATCGCCGACTGATAACAATTATATCACAATATTTTGGTTTTGTCAAATGTATTTTAAATTTTGCCGGAAAGGGAGCCTTGGCTACAGCCCCGCGAATATGGCGTCGATTTCTTTGAGTTTTTCGGGTATTTTTATGTTCTGCGGGCATTTTTTTTCGCAAGCCCCGCATTCCACGCATTTTGAAACGGGCTCGGATATCAGGTTGCCGTGCCAGTCTTTGTGCCCGCGGGTCACCTGGCTGTACATATTTTTTCCGAGGGCGGTCATGCCGTAGACGTTGTGGTGAGTGAAGGCGTTGAATATATGCGGTATGTTGATCCCCTGCGGGCAGGGCTTGCAGTAATCGCAGCCCGTGCAGTACAGATCCGAGAATTTTTTCAAGTCGGCCATCAGCTGACCCGCCTTTTCAAAATCCGGGGCTGTCATCGGGATTTCCATTTCGCCCACTTTCAGATTCTGCTCGAGCATTTGCATAGTGCCCATTCCCGACAGCGCGCACGAGACATTTGGGTTCCCGAGCACGAATCTTATCGCGAGCTCGGCGGTTTCGGGGTTCTTGTCGCCAAGCAATTTGTCGGCTAAGCTCGACGGGGCGGCGAGCCGTCCCCCCGCTATTGGGCCCATGACCACCGTTCCGATCCCATTTTCGGCCAAATACGCGATGGCTTCTTCATTTGAGCGGTCCAATAGATTGTATTGCAGCAAAACGGACGAGAATATTTCGCCCTGCTCGATTATGTGCCGCATATCCCCGGGGGCGCCGTGAAAAGAAAACGACATATGGCGCACAAGCCCCTCGTCTATGGCTTTGCGGGCTTCATTCATGAGCTTCATCGGCTTTATCTGCCCGTCCATCGCCTCTTTGTTTATGCCGTGGAAATGATAGAAATCTATGTACGGGGTGTCCATGCTGGAAAGCTGTCTTTCAAGCACCTTCCTGAAGTCCCCCGTCTCCTTGACCAGATGCAGCGGCTGCTTGGTGGCGAGCATGACTTGTTCGCGCACCGATTTCAGCGCTTTTCCCAAAGTGGGCTGGCTCTGCTCGTTGCAGTAGCCGTAGGCCGTGTCGAAATAGTTCACGCCCCGCTCGAAAGCCCTCCGGAGCATGGGTATGGCTTTTTCCTCGTCCACGCATTTTTTGCCGTCCTTTTCGATTTCGGGCAGCCTCATGCAGCCGAAACCGAGCGCCGAGATCATTTTTCCGGTTTTTCCGAATTTTCTATATTGCATATTAAAGATACCTCTCTTTTTTTTAAATGCAAAATGCAGAATGCAAAATGCAAAATTAAACAGGAAAAATATAGTTTACAAACAAACTGAAATTTGTAAACTGTATTTTGGAAAATTATCGATTGGCCCGCGCTTCAAAGCTGAATTCAGATTTCCTCGCTTGCTTCGCTTGCGGCGTTTTTCTGGGCCTCGAGCGCCTCGTGGTAGCTGGCGAGTATGGCGGATTCGAGCTTGAGCCTGAATTCGCTGTTTATCGGATGCACAATGTCCTTGTAAGTCCCGTCGATATTTTTTCTGCTGGGCATTATCAAAAACAATTTTTCTTTCGCGTAAATTATTTTCACGTCATGCACGGCGAGCTCATTGTCAAAGGTGACCGAGACTATGGCCTTCAGGGGTCCTTCGTCAAATGTTTTGCGAACTTTTATATCCGAAATTTCCATTTCAAAATCCTCCCGTTGTAGTATGAATGATTTAAATTTTTATGTTCCACGTAGTATATTACACCAAAAAGATGTTGTAAAGATTAAAATATAATTAATTTACCGTTAAAATTTAAAAAATTAAATGAAATCTGTTTACAGAAATCCCTTTTTGTCGTATAATTTATGCAGGCAATATTTTTTCGAAAGGGCGAATTATGGAAATCGGAAACAAAAAAATATTTTTTTCGGGCATAGGAGGCATAAGCATGCACGCGATCGCCGCCGCGCTGAAACAGAAAGGCCATGAAGTGCGGGGATCCGACATAAAAGAAAGCGACGCGGTAAAACAGCTGAGGGAACTCGGGATAGAGGTTTTTGTCCCCCACCGGAAGGAAAACGTGGAGGGCTGCGAGCTGCTTGTGTACAATGCGAGGATAAAACCCGACAACCCCGAGAGGGTCAGGGCCAAGGAACTGGGCATCCCGGAAATGCGGCGCTCCCAGATGCTCGGGAAGCTGATGGCGGAGTGCGAAACCTCGATCGGGATTTCGGGCACCCACGGGAAATCGACGGTCACCTGCATGGCGGGCGAGATATTCATGCAGGCCAAAACCGACCCCACGCTTTTCATCGGGACCGTGTACGCCCCGATAGGCTCCGCGTACCGAGTCGGCAAAAACGATTTCTGCATTGTCGAGGCGTGCGAGTATACCGACAGCTTTTTGGATTTTTACCCGGACATCTCAGTCATACTGAACATCGAAATGGACCACCCCGACTATTTTCCGGACTTGGGGGCCATGATCGGCTCATATGAAAAATTTCTCGCTAATACGTCAAAAGCCGCGATCATAAACGCCGACGACGAAAACGCGAAAAAAGCCGCGAAAAATTTCAAAGGCGAAATAACCACATATTCCCTAAAAGACCCTTTGGCCGACATATCCGTCAAAAACATATCTTACCCCGACGGCTTCCCCGAATTTGACATATGCGCAGCCGGAAAAGATTACGCCCACATAAAGCTTCTTGTCCCCGGCGAATTCAACATATGCAACGCCGCGGCGGCCGCAAGCGCCGCATACAGCTGCCAAATCGAAGGCAAATACGTCGAAGCGGGGCTGAACGCATTCAAAGGGGCGGGGAGGCGCTTTGAATACAAAGGTTTGCTGAATGGCGCAAAAGTCTACGACGACTACGCCCACCACCCAACCGAGGTAAAAAAGGCCATAACGGAAATGCAAAAGATCGCAAAAAATAAAGGCGGACGCCTGTGGTACGTGTTCCAGCCGCACACATATTCGAGGACGGCGGAATTGCTGGATGATCTGTGCGTGGCCCTGTCCAATGCAAAAAATTTGATTTTGACCGAGATATATTCCGCGACGGAAGAAAACAGATACGGGATTTCGTCAAAAGACATAGCAGCGAAGATCCAAGGCTGCGTATTCATCGAAACATTCGGGGAAATCGCCGGCTATCTCAAAAAATCCGTCCGGGAAAACGATCTGGTGCTCGTGACCGGCGCGGGGGACATAAACAATTTAACCAAGTTGCTTGTTTGAAAGGATTATGCAAATGATGAACATCGACGACGCAAAAAATCTGGTGGACGAAATAAAAAACATGGGCATTTCCGCTGCGGCCGCATTTGCCGTCGCGGACATAAAATTCGACGACATATTCAGGAAGCTGTGCAAGGACAATTTGTGCGGCAGATACGGCAAAAACTACAAGTGCCCGCCGCAAATCGGGGAGCCGGAAGATTTAAAAAACGAAGTTTTGGGCTATGAAACCGCCGTTTTGATCCAGACGATCTATCCTCTTGAGGACTCCTACGATTTCGAGGGGATGGGCGAGGGCGGCAGGATTCACCGCGAAAACATAGACAAGGCCCGCGAATACATAAAGGCCAATTTGAAATTTGAAAAAATGCTTGTTTTGGGCGCGGGGGGCTGCGAGCTGTGCGAAAAATGCGGCGCGGCCGACGGCTCGCCCTGCCGGTTTCCCGACAGGGCGATATCGTCGGTGGAGGGGTATTGCATGAATGTGGCCGACATGACAAATTCCCACGGATTGAAATACATAAACGGCGAAAATACGGTATCGTACGTGGCGGTGTTCCTGTTGGCCTAATCCCAGACGTTCACGAGGTCGCGCGTGAGATCGTGCCAATGCTTTGTGCGCGCCGCGCCGTTTTCTTTTGCGCCCCATTCGCTGTAAAACATGCCTCCGTCGGCCATGAAATGGAGATATTCGTCGTCTTTTTGTCCCCAGCTGTTGTCGAATATGCTGCCTATGGAGTGGTTCGTGAAGTCGGGGCTTCCCATCAAAATGATCCCCGCTTCTTTGGTTATCCGGCGGAATTCCGCCATATCTTCCTTGGAGCGGGCCATGCCGCGCATGATGGTCAGATCCAGCGACCTCGGCTTGCAGTTCAGGCAGGCGTCTATGTATCCGTTGAAATACGGCCCGCAGGTGTGCAGATGCCCCACACCGTATTTTTCATAGAGACGGATGTTGTACGGGGCGCAGAACCGGGTGTGCAGAGAGGGGCTTATCACCGAGATGTAATCGTCCCATATGATGACCCCGGTTTTGCCGCCGGGAACGGGCACCGTTTCGTTTTTTACCAGATGTTCGCTCCCGCACCAGCCCTCCATCGCATCTATCGTGTCCTCGATCGCCGTGGTGACGATATCGAAGAACTCGTGCACCATTTCCGGCTCGTCGTACATGGCGAAGATGAGCTGTTCGTTGTCGCATATTTTTGTGGCTGTGCCGTAGGGCGACTGGTGGTCGCTGACCAGCACGGGGACTTCGCCCTGCACCGCGTCCAAAAACTTTTCGCAGGTTTCTTTTAGTTTGGGCCCCCAGCCGTCCTTTGCGGGGTCTATTTTACGCGGGATTTTGCCGAGGTCGTATATGTCCTTCATCACCCTGCCCTCGGTGAACGGCGGGTTATCCTCGACTACGTACTGCGAGGCCCCGAACATCGAGGCCACCACGCCCTGGCCTAAATGGGCCATTCCGAGATATGGCATATAGTCGGTGTCGGGAAAGCTTTCGGTCTGCGCGTTTATTGCCGCTATCGTCTTTTCGATCAGTTTGTCCGGGTCGCGTATGATTTCGCCCATCGTGTAATTGGGGCAGGATGGGGCGCCCGAGTAGTAGCGGAACGGCAAGCGGTCGACCGGCTCCTTGCGGTAGTATTTGGCGCAGCGGTCATACGCTTCGGCGATCCTGTCGCGGTCGATTTTCAGGGCGTATCTGCCCGGTATCGTATATTCCATGATTTTCCCCTTTATTTTAAATGTTTTTTATATTATATCCTGTTTGAGCCGGGCTGTCAACAAAAATTTTTGCGATTCTTTGTTGATTTTTTTGTTTTTGTCTGGTATAATTGAAGACATAAAATCATACCGGAGGTGGCTATCATTTTTTTAGGACTCGATGTAGGCACGAGCAGCTGCAAATGTTCGGCATTTTCCGCGAAAGGGGAGCTTGTAGCCGAAGCTTCGAAGGAGTACGCCAAGGCGCCGGAGCAGACAGGGCTCGATGCCGGGCAGCTGTTTTTTGATGTGTGCGAAGTGATCGGCGGCTGCGCTAAAAAAGCCGCAAAAAGCCCGGGAGTGGGCAAAGTTTCGTCTTTGACCGTGTCTTCGTTCGGCGAATCCTTTGTCGCCGTAAACAAAAACGGCGAGGCGCTTTCCGATGTTGTGCTGTACACCGACACCAATGTGGGCGGCGAAGTCGGCGCATTGCAGAAAAAAGTCCCGAACATCGGGCAGATCGCCGGCGCCAAGCCAAATTCTTTTTACGCGCTTCCCAAAATGATGCACATGATAAAAACGCGCCCGGGCATAGAAAAAAACGTGTGGAAATTTTTGCAGGTCGCCGATTATGTGATCTACAGGTTGTGCGGAGAAGCGGTGATCGATTATTCGCTCGCCTGCCGCGCGCTGGCTTTTGACGTGATGAACGCCTCGTGGTCTGCGGAAATCTTGTCCGCGGCCGAGATCTCCCCCGACAAACTGTCGGCTCCCGTCCCCGCCGGGACCGTGGCGGGAGAGCTGCATAAAAACCTCGCCGGGGCGCTGAATCTGCCCGAGGGCACGAAGATCATAACCGGGGTGCACGACCAGGTAGCCTCCGCCGTGGGGGCGGGGGCGCTGGGCGACGGGCAGGCGGTGGTCGGCACAGGGTCGGTCGAGTGCATCACGCCGGTTTTCGGCTCCCCGGCGCTCGGCGCCGATTTCATCGGGCGCAATTTCGCCTGCATTCCCCATGCGGCGCCGGGCAAATACGTGACATATGCATTTACGCTGACCGGAGGCTCGCTTCTTTCGTGGTACAGGGATCGCATCGTCCCGCACCTGATCCCGGAGGCCAAACAAAAAGGGCGTTCGGTTTATGAGCTGTTAAACGAGAGCTGCGCCCGCGAACCCTCCGATTTGCTGATTGTCCCGCATTTCGGCGGCACCGGCACGCCCGAGCTCAAATCCGACGCTCTTGGGACGGCCGCCGGTTTTTCGATGTCCACGGGGCTTCCCGAAATCTACCGCGCGATTCTCGAGGGGCTGTGCTTTGAATTGCGCTACAACCGCGACCAGCTCGCTATGTGCGGCATCTCCTTTTCCGCGCTGCGGGCCTCGGGAGGGGGATCGAAATCCGATGTATGGCTTGCTTTGAAAGCGGACATACTCGGCGTTCCCGTTTCCCCGCTAAAAGCCGCCGACGCGGGAAGCATGGGCGGGGCGATGCTCGCCGGGGTGGCGATGGGAGAATTCGGCTCGCTGGAGCAAGCCGCAAAAGCATTCGTAAAAGTGCGCGAACCCTTTTTGCCGGATCCAAAAAACAAGGATTATTACGCGGAAAAATATGAAAAATACAAACAGATAAGGCAAATAATGCTGAATTAATGCAGAATGCAAAATGCAAAATGCAAAATGCAGAATGCAGAATGCAAAATGAGGGAACCGGGTGAATATATGGCAAGTGAAAATATAATTTTGGAGAAAAGTTTTGGATTGGCGGTTAGAATCGTAAATTTTTATAAATATTTATCGAGCGAAAAAAAGGAATACGTTTTATCGAAACAATTACTTAGAAGCGGAACAAGTATCGGCGCGAATATTCATGAGGCACAGCACGGGCAAAGCAAAGCGGATTTCGCAACCAAAATGAATATCGCATTGAAAGAAGCAAACGAAGCAATGTATTGGATTAAGTTGCTATACAAAACAGAATACATTACCGAAACAGAATATACAAGCATTGAAAGCGATGTTTCAGAAATAAAATATTTACTCATATCGATTTGCAAAACATCATTCGCTAATTAATTCTGCATTTTGCATTCTGCATTCTGCATTTTGTATTTAAAAAATCCGGAGGTTTTTTATGGCTCTTGTCACAGATTTTTCGAAAGTGAAGGAAATATACGCGCAAGCCGCAAAAAAAGGGTGGGTGATACCCTGTTTTTGCAGCGAGAACCTGACCACCAGCGAAGCCGTGCTCTCGGCGGCCCAGGATTTCGCGCAAAAAAACGGCCATCGCAGCGTTCCGGTCACTTTGGCCATGACGGTGCGCTACAGCCACCGCCCCCAGGCCACCTATTACACTCATACGCGCCGCTGGGACACCGGGCTCAGGCTTTTTGCATCCGACGCGAAAATTTTGGCCGATGCAAACGGGGCTTTCCCGAATGTGGATCTGCTGCTGCACTTGGACCACGTGCAGCATGACGACGATTTGGAATTATTGGAAAACTGGGATTTGTCAAATTATTCCTCGATCATGTACGATGCCTCGAATTTGCCGTTTGCGGAAAACATTGAAAAAACCGCCGCTTTCGCCAAAAAAATGCGCGGCAGGATCTTAGTCGAAGGGGCGTGCGACGAAATATTCGACGCGGGGGGCGATCTCCACAACGATCTGACCACTCCCGAAAAGGCGAAGGAATATATGGAAAAAACAGGCGTCGATTTGATCGTGGCCAACTTGGGCACGGAGCACAGGGCCTCGGGGCAGACGCTGCATTATTACGACGACATGGCAAAAAAGATAAAAGAACAGATCGGCGCGAAAACGGTGCTGCACGGGTTGTCATCGGTTTCGCTCGAACAGGTGAGAAATTTATACGGCGACGGCATATGCAAGGTGAACATCTGGACCATGCTCGAGCGCGACTCGGCACCGGTTTTGCTTTCGCAAATGACGGAAAACGCCGGGAAAATAGCGGGCGCCGGAGCCTCTCTTTCGCATTTCACCACGCTTTGGCGCCAGGACATAATATTTGCCGAAATGAAAAAAATCATATATAATTTTTTTGAAATGTGGCACGTGTAACGAATGTGAACGATAGTTCATATGCAAAATTTATGCAAGCATGCGCATGAACGGTATATGAACTGCGTTCATATTGGTTCATGTCACGCCAATCGATAGTGTAACAAATATGAACAACGATCTTACAGAGCTGATATACAAAGCATATGATCTAATCGGGAGCCTCACGCCGCTAAAAGGCGCCGATTGCGGCAGATTGTGCGATAAGATATGCTGCCGGGGGGACAAGGCGGGGATGCTGCTTTTTCCGGGCGAGGAAAACATATTCGAGGGAATCGTGGGATTCGAGGTCGAGGAAATCGAATACATGGAGACCGCGGGCATGAAACTGCTGATGTGCGACGGGGAGTGCGAGCGCGGTTTGCGCCCGCTTGCCTGCCGCATATTCCCCGTGGCGCCGCTTGCGGACGAAAACGGGGGATTTGGCGCCGTGGGCGACATAAGGGGGCGGCGGATGTGCCCCATATGGGATTTGAAATACGTCGACAGGGCGTTTCTCAAAGCGGTCAAAAAGGCCTTTGGGCTGTTGTCGGGCGATTCGGAGATGGCGGCGTTCATGCGCCTTGTGTCCGCCGAACAGGAAGAGCTCATGCGATTTTACAGAAAGTGATTAAGGAAAGGAAAATGATTTTATGAAAAGGGATTTCAACGGGCCATATCAAAACGAAAACACCGCATACATAAATTTCCCATTGGGCGGGATAGGGGCGGGAAACTACTGCATTTCGGGGACCGGGATGCCCGGGAGTTTCTCGCTGAGAAATTCGCCGAACATATTTTTTTCCCCGAATATATTTTCCGCGCTCGCGCTCAAAACCGGCCAAGGCCGGATCGCGAAAATTTTGGAGGGGCAAGTGCCCAAACATGAGATTTTCGGCTCGGGAGGCGCGGGAAACGGCTTGGGCGGAAAGAATTACGGGCTCCCCCGTTTTGAATCGAATGATTTTGTTTCGCGTTTCCCATTCGCAAAAATAGACCTCGCGGACCCGGGTATCCCGCTCGAGGTCTCGATAACTGCATGGAGCCCCTTTATACCGGGGGATTCGGACAATTCCTCGCTCCCCGCCGCCACGCTCGAATATACTTTCAAAAACAGCGCAAAAGAAAAGGTGGAAGCCGTATATTATTTCTGCTCGTTCAATTTCATGAAAACCACGGACAAAGCGCCGAGTTATGTCAAAGCCGAAAAGGACGGCTTCGTGCTCGGGCAGAAGGCGCCGGAAAACGAACCGTGGCACAAAGGCGAGTTCTATGCGTTCTCCGACGACGAAAACGCCGAAATAAACGCCAAATTTTTCAGGGGCGGGTGGTTCGACGCGCTGACCATGCTTTGGAACGATATATCGAAAGGCGCATTCGATTCGGGTTCGCGCGAAAACGGAGACAGCCCCGGGGGATATATCGCAATACCGTTTTCGCTCGGCTGCGGCGAAAGCAAAACGGTGAAAATAAATACCTGCTGGCATGTGGGCGAATCGAACCTGCGGAGCGGGCCCGAATTGCCCGATGAGGCCGAAGCTGAAAAGGGCAGATACAAGCCGTGGTACAGCGGCCAATTTGAAGATGTTTTGGCGGCGGGAAATTATTACAAAAACAATTTCGAAACGCTAAAATCGGAGTCCAAAAAGTTTTCGGACTGCTTTTACGACACGGATCTGCCCGCGGAAATCGTCGAGGCCGCGGCGGCGAATCTCTCCATACTAAAATCGCCCACGGTGCTAAGGCAGACGGACGGAAGGCTGTGGTGCTGGGAGGGATGTTCCGACAATTCGGGCTGCTGCCATGGGACGTGCACCCATGTATGGAACTATGCGCAGGCGATACCGCATCTGTTCCCGGATTTGGAGCGCAGCCTGCGGGAAACCGAATTTTTGGTTTCGCAGGACTCGAAAACTGCCTGCTGCGGCCCGGATTGCGACTGTTCTTCGGAGGGCGGAGGCCATCAGACGTTCAGGGCCTCGCTGCCGATCAGAAAACCGGATCACGGCTTCCATGCCGCCTCGGACGGGCAGCTCGGCGGCATCATGAAAGTTTTCAGGGAATGGAGAATAAGCGGGGACGACGATTGGCTTGCCGGTTTGTGGGGCAAAGTCAAGGAAAGCCTGAATTACTGCATAAACACATGGGACAAAAACCGCGAGGGTGTACTAAAAGAGCCCCACCACAACACCTACGACATAGAGTTCTGGGGGGCGGATGGGATGTGCTCGTCGTTTTATCTGGGCGCGCTGAAAGCCGCCTCGATGATGGCAGAACACTTCGGCGAAAAGGACGTTTGCATCCTGTATAAATATTTGTACGAATCGGGCAGGAAATATCTCGAAACGAAGCTTTACAACGGGGAATATTTCATACAGATACCCGAGTGGGAAACCCTCGAGGCGAAACTGGATCTCAGCCGCGAGACACCGGAGGCAAAAGAGCTTTGCGAGAGGGAAGGCCCCAAATACCAGTACAAAAGCGGCTGCATATCGGACGGGGTGCTGGGTGCCTGGATCGCCCGGATGTGCTATGTAGGGGAGATACTCGATCCCGAAAAGGTGAAGAGCCATCTTCTCGCCGTGCACAAATACAACTTCAAAAAAGACCTTTCAAACCACGCGAACCCGCAAAGGCCGGGCTATGCCCTTGGCAAAGAGGGCGGGCTGCTTCTGTGCAGCTGGCCAAAAGGCGAAAAGCCGTCGCTGCCCTTCGTGTACAGCGACGAGGTATGGACGGGCATCGAGTATCAGGTGGCGAGCCACCTTATCATATGCGGCTGCGAAAAGCAGGGGCTCGAAATAGTGAGGGCTTGCCGGGAGCGGTATGACGGCACGGTGCGAAACCCCTACAACGAGTATGAATGCGGGCATTTCTACGCGAGAGCGATGTCGTCTTACGGGCTGCTCGCCGCCATGTCGGGAGCCTCCTATGATGCCTGCACAAAGACCCTATCGGTGAATCCCGTGCAAAAGGGGGATTTTTCGGCGTTTTTGTCCGCCGCCTCCGGATATGGCACCGTAGGGATAAAAGACGGCAAGCCGTTTATAAAAGCGGTGAGCGGGACCATCGAGACGTAATCAGTTCGCTTTTTCGCGCATGAAATCATCGGGGACGAAAATCTTCTTTATGTCCGCCCCGGCTTTTGTGAGCTTGCCCACGATGTTTTCGTAGCCTCTTTCGATGTGGTCTATTTCCTCTATTTCCGTTTTGCCCTTGGTGGCCAAGGCCGCGATCACCATCGCCACCCCGCCCCTTATATCGACCGCTTTTACGACAGCCGGATTCAAAAACCCCTTGCTCTCCACGGCCGCGACCCGCCCGTTCACTTTTATGGCCGCGCCCATCCTTTTGAGTTCTTCGCAATATCTGAATTTGTTGTCGAACACCCCCTCGGTTATATAGCTCGTGCCCCCTTTTGCGAGGCAGAGCAGAACGCACATCTGGGCGTTCATGTCGGTGGGAAGCCCGGGGTAGATCTGCGTCTTTATGTTGGCCCGGCTCAATTCCCCGTTCCCGCTCACCACGACCGAATCGTCGAATTCCACGACGTCCGCCCCCATTTCGATCAGCTTCGCGGTCACGGACTCGAGATGCTTGGGGATCACGTTCTTTATTTTAAGGCTTCCCCCCGTGGCCGCCGCGGCCGCCATATATGTTCCCGCTTCGATCATGTCCGGCAGTATGGTATATGCGCAGCCGTGAAGCTTTGAAACGCCCTTGATTTTTATGATGTTCGTGCCCATCCCGGATATTTTCGCGCCGCACTTGTTCAAAAAAATCGAAAGGTCTACCACGTAGGGTTCTTTGGCCGCATTTTCTATCACGGTGGCGCCTTCGGCTTTTACCGACGCGAGTATTATGTTTATCGTGGCCCCCACGCTCGCCTCTATGAATATATGCGCCCCGTTTAGCCCGCCCGGCGCCTTTATGTTGTAATTCCCGGTGGTTTTGTCGATCTCAAAAATCCCGCCCAAGGCCTCGAACCCTTTTATGTGCTGGTCGATCGGGCGGTCCCCGAACCAATCGCCCCCCGGCTGGCCCACGTTCGCCGAATGGAACCTGCCCAGCTCCGCCCCGAGAAGATAATACGAGCCGCGCATCTTGCGCACGAGTTCCGGCGGCGATATGCCGCCTTTGGTGTTGGTGTTGTCCACTTCGTAAGTGTATTTGCCAAGCCTTCGAACGATCGCCCCCATTCGCGCGAGTATTTCAAAAGCCGTGGATACGTCGCTTATATCCGGCAAGTTTTCGATGACGCACTTGTCCTCGATCAATAGACTCCCCATTATAACGGCGACGGCCGTGTTTTTCATTCCGCCTATTTCAATCTCCCCGTACAGCGGTTTGCCTCCGTTTATCACGAATTTTTCCATCTTTAAAAATTCTCTCCCCATATTATTGTATTGAAAAACAGATCTCTGACATTATAGCACAGAAATCAGCGTTAGTCAATGACTTTTGCCGTTCTTTTTTGTTAAAAATAATCCGCGTTAAATTTGTTGTTGCACACAAAAATGCGGCGCTTTACCGCCTGTTTGACCCGCTCGCGCCCCGCTGACAGATATATTTTGGGGTCATATGCGTCCGGGCTTTCGGAAATGGCTTCTTTTACGCCTTTTGTGAACTCTAAGCGCAGATCCGTGGCGTAATTCACTTTGCAAATCCCTTGGTTTATGCAGGCCGACACGTCGGCCTCGGGCACTCCCGAAGTTCCGTGCAAAACCAGCGGGATTTCGACTGTTTTGGCGATCAGCCCCACCCGCGCTATATCGAGCTTGGGCGGCCCGCTGTAAATGCCGTGCGAGGTGCCTATTCCCACAGCCAAAGAAAACACGCCTGTTCGCCTGACAAATTCCCCGGCTTCTCCGGGGTCCGTGTATTGCAGCCCGCCTGAGACTGCGTCGTCCTCTTTCCCGCCGACAGCCCCGAGCTCCGCTTCGAGCGGTATCCCCAAAACCGAGCAAATTTTTGCCGCCTGTTTTGTCAAAGTTATGTTTTTTTCGAAATCGAGCCGGGAACCGTCGATCATAATCGAGCTATAGCCTGCGTTTGCGGCTTTTTCCACCATGGCCAAATCCGCCCCGTGGTCCAAATGAACGGCCACCGGCACTTTTGCCTCCTCGGCCAGAGCCGAAAGCATCCGCCCCAACAATTTTATTCCCGCATACCGGACGGTGGAGGGGGTAGTTTGCAAAATGACGGCTGATTCCATTTCCTCAGCGGCAAAAACGACCGCCTGCGCCATTTCCATGTTCTCTATATTGAATGCGCCGACGGCGTATCCGCCCTTTTTTGCCGCCGACATCATCTCTTTTGCGGTGCTCAGCATATCGCTCCCCCTTCTGTGTTGTACAGCATTATTTTTCCGCCGGCCGCCCCCGGCGTCTTGTACAGGGCAAAACCCTCCGCAGCGCGGCTCAGCGGTAGTTTTTTGAATATCAGCCCGTCGCCGAATTTCAGCTGCCCGGTTTTGAGAAAATGCGCCGTCAAAAACCATTCTTCCCCGGGAAACGGCGCGGAATAGCTCATCCACGAGCCGGTCAGGCGAAATTCCTTTCGGTTCATGTTTTCAAACAGTTCGGGGGAAAAAGTCAAATTCTTGGTCGGCGTGCCGATAAAACAGATATGCGCTTTGTTGGCCGCGAGCTCAAATGCGGCCCGCATGGTATCCGCCGCCCCGGCTGTTTCAAATATGAAGTCATATTTGTTTTTTTCGGGCTCGCCGGTTTTGGGATTGACCGTATGGTCCGCTCCGAATTTTTTTGCGAGCGACAGCCTTTCATCTGAAATGTCGAATACCGTGACCGATTTCGCGCCGAATATTTTCGCCCACTGCATCGTGAAAATGCCTATTGTCCCGCCGCCGAGTATCGCGGTTTCGCCGCCGCCTTTAAAATCGTTTGCCATCAGTCCGTGCAGCGCCACCGTGCACGGCTCAAAGAACGCGCCTTGTTCAAACGATATGGAATCGTCGAATTTAACCGCGTTTATCGCGGGCAGCGAAACATATTCCGCGAAGCTGCCCTGTATGCGGGAACCTATGAATGTATAGTTTTTGCAAAGCGCGTAGTCGCCCTTTTGGCAGTCGCGGCATTTCATGCAGGGCACGAGAGGGGCTCCGCTCACGCGCTGGCCGATTTCAAAACCCTTGGCGTTTTCGCCTGTTTCCACGACTTCGCCGGAAAATTCGTGCCCTAAGACAATCGGGTAGCGGTGCGCTTTGCCATGCAAAACCCTCGGAATATCCGAGCCGCATATCCCCGTGGCCATCACCTTCACCATCACATTGTCCGGCTTCAGTTCCGGCATCGGGCATTCTTCATAGCGCATATCTTCGTTTCCGTACAAAACAGCCGCTTTCATAAATTTTTTACCTTTCCTGCACATAAAAAAATATTGACAAAAAACACAAGCTGTGATACAATGCCATTATTATACCACGCCGCCGTATTTTTGTCAAAAATATTTTTAAATTAAGGGGATAAATGTCATTATGGTCATAAATCAAAACTCGATACCCAAGATCACATTGCCCTCGGGCGAAAAAATCCCGTGCATAGGCATGGGCACATTCGGCTCGGACAGATTCACCCCAAAACAGGTTTCCGAAGCTGTCGCGGGCGCGATACGCTGCGGATACAGGCTGTTTGACTGCGCGGCCATATACGGAAACGAAGAACTGATCGGCGAAGTGTTCGAAAATGCCATGAATGAAAACACAGTCAGGCGAAGCGAGCTTTTTATCACTTCGAAAGTATGGAACGACATGCACCGAAAAGGCGATGTGTTGCTGTCATGCGCAAAAAGCCTGCGCGATTTGCGGCTCGATTACATAGACTTGTATTTTATGCATTGGCCTTTCCCCAATTACCACGCGCCGGGCTGCGACGGCGACAGCCGCAATCCCGATTCCAAGCCGTTTTCAACCGAAGAATTCATGTCCACCTGGAGGCAGATGGAAAAACTTGTCGAAATGGGGCTGGTTCGGTATCTTGGGATGTCGAATATGACAGTGCCAAAGCTCGAGGCCACGCTCCCGCTTTGCAAGGTGAAGCCCGCCGCGATAGAGATGGAGCTCCACCCGGGCTTTCAGCAAAAAGAATTGTTCGATTACTGCATAGCCAAAAACATACAGCCGGTGGGTTTTTGCCCTATCGGCTCGCCCACGCGGCCCGAGCGCGACAAAACCGCCGAAGACGTAGTCGATACCCAAATGCCCGAAATCGTGGAGATCGCGAAAAAATACGGCGTGCATCCCGCGATTATCTGCATAAAATGGGCTGTCGGGCGCGGGCAGATCCCAATTCCCTTTTCGGTGTACGAAAACGAGTACGCAAAAAATTTGCAATGTGTAACCGAGGCCCCGCTCACCACCGAAGAAATGGCGGTTATAGGCGGAGCCGACAAAAACTGCAGGCTCATCAAAGGGCAGGTGTTTTTGTGGGAGGGCGCGAGGAGCTGGGAGGATCTGTGGGATTTGGACGGGGCAATCGCGAAATAACGGCAGTCAAAAAAATTATTTAAAAAGATCGATGCAAAGGGGCGAAAAAACATGAATTGCAAAACGATCCGGGATTTGAAGCGGACGCTGGATGAATTAAATGTTTGCATCCCTTTTTCCAATGATTTGTCCGCGCTGGCAAAACCGCTTATGCTCGATGGAAAGACGATACATAACCGCATAGTATACCAGCCCATGGAAGGCGCCGACGGCCATTTCGACGGCAGCCCGGGCGAAGGGACCCTAAAACGCTACAAAAATTTCGCCAAAGGCGGTCCCGGAATTATTTGGGTTGAAGCCGTGCCGGTTTTGCCGGAAGCTCGATCCAACCCGCGCCAGCTCTATCTGCATGAAAACAACTTGTCCGTTTTCCAAAAATTCGTGGAGGATATGCGGGCCGAATGCCTGCGGGAAAATGGCCGCGAGGTTTTTATCGTCATACAATTCACCCACAGCGGCCGGTATTCGCGAAACCAAGGCGTTTTGGCGCCCGTTATCGCCCATCGCAATCCGTACATCGAAAAAATGCATTTCAAACCCGACGACAGCGCGATTATCGGCGGCGACGGATTGGAACGCTATGAAGAGGCTATGGGCAAATCCGCGGCTTTGGCGGAAAAAGCGGGTTTCGACGGAGCCGAAGTCAAATGCTGCCACGGCTACCTCGCTTCGGAATTTTTGAGCGCATACGACCGGCCCGGCCCATACGGCGGATGTTTTGAAAACCGGGCGCGACTTTTTTTGAATTGCGTGGACAGCGCCCGCGCGAACACAAAAAGCGTTTTTGCGATCACCGCCAGGCTGAACATCTACGACGGAGCTCCGCATCCCTGGGGATTTGGCGCCGCGGAAGACGGAAGGCCCGATTTGGCCGAGCCGCTGCGGTTGGTGGAAATTTTGCGCAAGGGAGGCATGAAGCTGTTAAACCTCACGATGGGCTCTTCCTGCCAGTTCCATATCATCGCCCCAAAAGACGGCGCGCCGGAAAATCCTTTGGCAGCGATCGCCCGAATGCAGAATTTATGCGGCGAAATAAAAAAAGCAAACAAAGAGATGCATATAGTTTCTTCCATGTACAGCTATCTGCGCAAGTTTTCGCCTCTGGCCGCCGCCGGCTCGATTGCCGAAGGGATTTCGGACATGGCGGGATACGGGCGGCTTACATTCGCCTATCCGGAAGCTGCGCGGGATATCATCGCCAACCGATTCGACGAAAATAGAGTTTGTTTAGCTTGCCCCGGCTGCGGATATCCATGCCGGGTCAGAGGCCAAAATATGTGACGAAGAAAGGATTTGAATATGAAAAAAATCTACATACACACGGACTTGGAGGGCATCAGCGGAATCGACAAGGGCGAAATGGTAGGCCACGGGAAAAGCAACAGCGACTATGTGACAGAGCGGCTGATGGCTGACACGAACGCGGCGATCGACGGCGCTTTTTTGGGCGGGGCCACCCATGTGACCGTGCTCGACAGCCACGGGGGCGGAGGCAATTTTGATTTGAGCCTGCTCGACAAGCGGGCGGAGCACGACACGAAGCCAAACGGCAAATGGTGGGGCATCGTGGACGCCGACTATTTTGGCACGTTTTTTATCGGCGCGCACGCGATGGCGGGCACTCTCGGCGGGTTTTTGGACCACACGCAGTCGTCTGAGAGCATATACAATTACCTCATAAACGGCCGCAGGACGGGCGAACTCGGCCAATGGGCGATGGTGTGCGCGCATTATGGGGTGCCCATGATCATGATGAGCGGCGATTTGGCGGCCGCTTTCGAAGCCACGCAGTTTTTTCCGGGCATCGAAACGGCGGCGGTAAAAACCGCCGTATCGCGAAGCCGCGCCAAATTGCTGCCAAACGATGCCGCCCTCGAAAAAATCCGCCGCGCGGCAAAAGCGGCAGTCGAAAAAGACGAGGCAATACCGCTGTTTAGGCCGATACTGCCCATGGAGCTGAAATTCGAATTCATGCGGGCCGATTATTGCGACTGGGCTGCGGCAAATTCAAAAATCGAGCGCATCGACGCCCGCACCGCAAAAAAAATTTCGCAAAGCTATCAGGATTATTGGCTTTAGCCGCCAAAAAAACCGCGCGGCGAAAGCAGGCATACGGCGTGGGCCGCTATGCCTTCTTTGCTCCCCGTGAAGCCGAGCCCCTCCTCCGTTTTCGCCTTTATGTTCACTTCGGATTTCGCGATTTTCAAAATTTCGCAAAGCTTTTGCCTCATATCTTCCTTGTATGGCGCAAGCTTCGGTTTTTCGAGTATCACCGTGCAGTCGATGTTTGAAATTATATAATCTTTTGCTATGAGCTCCTCGGTCTCCCGGAGAAGAATCGCGGAGCTCATGTCTTTGTATTTTTGGTCGCTGTCGGGAAAATGCTCGCCGATGTCGCCGAGTCCCGCCGCCCCCAGAAGCGCGTCGATTATCGCATGGATCAAAACGTCCGCGTCGGAATGCCCCAGCGGACCGGTCCCGCCGTTCGGGATCTCGACCCCGCCTAACATAAATCTGCGGTTTTCGCCGAGGCGGTGGACATCGTAGCCATGCCCTATCCTATAATCCATCCCTTAACCCTTTCAAAAAATCCAAATCCTGCGCGTCCGTTATCTTTATGTTGTATTTGGAACATTCCACGATGCTGACCGCATATCCCGCGTTTTCCAGCAGCGCGCAGTCGTCGGTATAGTCTTTTTTTGAATTTTGCATCGCCGACAGGTATATATCTTTTGAAAAAACCTGCGGGGTCTGGACCGCCCATAAAAATTCCCGGTCCAGTGTGCGGACGATATTTTCGCCGTCCACCAGTTTTACCGTGTCGGTGATTTTCGTGCCGGCTGCGGCCGCGCCCGTTTCGTAAGCTTTCAATATCACTTTTTTAATGTCTTCCCCCGAAACGAAGCATCTCGCCCCGTCGTGGATTGCGACAAAGGCGGTGTCGCCGCCGACTTCGCTTATTGCGCGCTCCACCGATTTTTGCCTGGTGAGGCCGCCCGCGATTATATTTTTCACCTTGCCCAAATTCGCCGATTTGACGATATTTGCGATTTTTCCGGCATCCCCGGCCCTCGCGGCGATGACGATCTCGTCTATATATGGGCAAAAGGCAAAAACCGCCACCGTTTTTTCGATGACGGTCTTGCCCCCGATTTCTAAAAACTGCTTGGACGATCCCGATTCGAGGCCCATGCGGGAGCTTTTTCCGGCCGCCGCGATTATCGCGCAGGTTTTTGGCTTGTTTTTCATTATTTGAAATAAATTTCCCCGACCGGATCGAGCGTTTTTAGATCGTGCGAACTCAATTTCCTGTTTGAGGCGGCGTAAAGCATATTTCTTATCGTGAGAAGCCTTTCGATATATGCGTTTTCGTCCGAGCCCCAACCCGAGGATTTAAGCATATCCTGCTCGCTCAAGTGGCTTATTTTTCCCCTTAACCCAAAGCCCTTTTCCAGGTCTATTTCGTACACATACGCCCCCGCGAACTTAAAAGCGCCGTATTCGGGCATCTTCCCGGAAACCGCCCTCTCTTTTGATTCATAAACGACCACCGGGAAGGCCAACAGATTTTTTTCCTTTGAGAACAGCAGCGCCTTATGGTTGTACAGCAGTTCGGATTCCGTGCCGCGGTCGCCGATCGTCTCCACGAACATCTCGACCGGGTTCGTCATGTCGCTCACGTCGAACAGCGATATTTTCATGCTCGTGTAATAGGCGTTGCCGTATGCGTCCAAAACGGCGTCCTTGCCAAAGCCGATGAGATGGTTTTCATCGTATGGGTGCAGGTAGTCGCTGTATCCGGGAATCTTGAGCGCGCCTAACACCGCAGGATTTTCGGGATCGGACAGGTCGATGGCAAACAGGGGATCGACCTGCTTGAAAGTCACCATGTATGCGCGTTCTCCCATGAAGCGCGCGGAGTAGATCTGCTCCCCGGGGGCTATGTCCTCGATTTGGCCGACGATTTTCAGGTTATTGTCGAATACATACAAATTGTTGTATTTTGTCCAGCCGTTTCCGTGATCCTGCTTGGTGGTCGCAATGCGGAAATACCCTTTGTATTCGTCCATTGAAAACTGGTTCAGAACCGAGCCGGGCGCGTTTCCGCTTTTTACGAACACGAGTTTGCCGTCGTCGGCTGCGAACTTATATATTTTCGTGTCGTACCAGAAATCATTTCTGTCATTATTGTATTTCAGCTCCGCGATATACAGCGCGTCTTGCGACATATATATATTTCCGCCGGAAAGGCCGGCAATCGCCTCGATGAAGGCTTCCTCGTCCGGCCTGTCCGTGTTGAAGCCGACCAAAGTGGTTATGCTGTTATTGAAAAAATCGGGGAAGCAGTACATTTTTTCGTATCCGGGGCAAATTTCTTCGTCTGAAACCGCAGTGTCGCGGTACAGGGGCATGATGTCAAAGCCATCGTAATAGCTCCACCAATGGATATGCTGCGTGGCTGCGAAATATATGCTGTTTCCGATTTTGCGCGAGGTGGCGTAGTCGCCCTTTACCTCGACTGAGCGCTCGAGCTTGGGGGCTCTTTTGTCTTTTGTGCTTATCACCACAGCCTGCGTGTAATAGCCGTCTTTTTTGTAATAGCCGCCAATCGCGGTTATGCGGTCCCCATCGACGAAAATCTCCTTGAATTCCAGATAATTGCCGCGCGGCAGCATGAAAGCGGACATATGCTCAAAGCTCCCGTCTTCGTTTGCCTTGACTATTTCTATCGCCATTTTGCGCACGTAGTAGATGTACTGCCCGTCGGTTTTTATTATATCCGCCTCGTCTACGCCGGAAACCTGGGTGTTGGTCTCGGAATGCTCTATGGCTTTTTCCGCTTCGCCGCGCTCCGCCTGATTTCCCACTCCCGAATCCGATGCGGCGCCTGGAATTGGTGGTACCCCCATGTCCAGCATGGGGATGTCATCTGCCCAAATCTCCACGAAATCGTCCAAAGGCATATCTTCATCGTAACCCATCAGATCCAATAATTTTTCTTTTGAGCCTATCAGGGCCATCTCGGAAAATTCCGATATGAGTTCGTCCATTTGCGGTTTTTTGTCGGCGATCACAATCAGCCCGCGCTCGTAAAAATACTGTTTTCCGAAGATTTTCGCCAGCGAATCCGCAGGCGCATACATGCGCCCGTCGACAAGCTCCGATCCGGAAGCGGCGGAAAATTCGCCGGTTCCCCCGTTTTTGGCTTTAACGGTCGCCGCCCCTTTTTCCGCGTCCCAGCCGACAACGCCGCCCAATGCCTCCGCCACAAAGCGCAGGGGCACGTAGGCCAGTCCGTTTTTTAGATAGGGCGAAACTTTCAGGCTTTCATCGATCAAACATTTTTCGCCGTTGATATATGCCTCCGGGTTTTGCGCGTACAGCGCGATATACCCCTCCGCAGCCGCCGCGGCCGGGCCCGCCGCCGAAATAGCCCCGTTCCCGACAAGCGCCATCGCCGCCGCCAAGGCGAAAAGCATGATTTTTTTGAGTTTCGATTTCATGGATCACACGCTCCTTTAACATATTTTTTGAAATGATATCAGTCCATTAGACGCGAAGCAAGTCAAAATGTTCCGCTGATATCCAAATTTTTACCCGGCGTAATTATATCCGATATTCAGCGCCTTTATGTTGAGCTCGAGCAAATCCTTTTTGGAGTTCGGGATGCTCTTTTCCATCGACATGATCAGCTCCCCGGTGGTGAATATGCCTGTGGCCGCGACCAGTTTGCCGAGCATTATCACATTTGCGAGCTTTGCCATATTGGTTTCATGGGCCAGCGAAGTGGCCGGTATATAATATTTTTGTATATCCTCCCTGCCGCTTTTTTCGGTTATGAGCGAGCTGTCGCAGATCAGGGTCCCGCCTTTTTTTACGGAACCGTGGAATTTTATGTACGAGGGCAGGTTCATGGCTATGAGGATCTCGGGGGAGGGGGTCACCGGGGAGCCGATCTCCTCGTCGGATATCATGACTGTGCAGTTCGACGAGCCCCCCCGCGTTTCCGGGCCGTAGGAGGGCATCCAGGTCACTTTTTTGTTTAAGTACATCCCCGCGAGGGCGAGCTGCTTCGCGGCGAACAAGATGCCCTGTCCGCCGAATCCCGCGATCAAAATGCTGTTTGCCGCCATATTATTTTCCCTCCTCTTTGTCTTTAAAAACGCCCAGCGGATAATTTGGCATCATGTCCGTCCTTATCCATTCGAGGGAATCGGCCGGAGACATGCCCCATCTCGTGGGGCAGTTCGACAGAACCTCGATTAGCGAAAAGCCTTTTTTTGCTATCTGGCATTCAAACGCTTTCTTTATGGCTTTTTTCGCGGCGCGTATGTTTTTCACGCAGTCCATCGAAACCCGTTCCACATAGGCCGCTCCTTCGATAGTCGAGAGCATTTCGCAAACTTTTATCGGATACCCTTGAATTTCGGGCTTTCTGCCATAGGGCGAGGTGCTTGTGACTTGCCCCACCATCGTGGTGGGCGCCATCTGCCCTCCGGTCATGCCGTAAGTGGCGTTGTTTATGAATATCACCGTTATGTTTTCGCCGCGCGCGGCGGAATGGATCGTTTCGGCGGTGCCGATGGCGGCGAGGTCGCCGTCGCCCTGATAGGTGAACACCACATTATCGGGCAGCGCCCTTTTTACCCCGGTGGCCACCGCAGGGGCGCGCCCGTGGGGGGACTGTATCATATCCACGTTAAAGAAACTGTATGCCATCACCGAACAGCCGACCGGCGCGATCCCGACCGTTTTGCCCCTAACTTCGAGCTCGTCTATGACTTCGGCGATCAGCCTGTGAGTGATTCCGTGCGTGCAGCCGGGGCAATAGCTGAATTCTTTGTCCGTCAGCGATTTTGGCCTTTCAAATACCACCATTTAAAATCATCTCCTTTACAAAACTTTGAGGACGGCGGCGTAGATCTCTTCCGGGGTGGATATCACCCCGCCCGTATGCCCGAAGAAATCGACCGGTTTTTTGCATTCGGCAGCAAGCTTCACGTCGCCGACCATCTGGCCCATGTTCAGCTCGGTGACAAAAAACCTCTTTGCCGTGTTTGCGATTTCGCCGAGCCTCGCCGATGGGAACGGCGACAGCGTGATAGGCCTGAAATAGCCGGCTTTTATGCCGTTTTCCCTGAGCTTTTTATACACGGGCTTGGCGATCCTCGAAGTTATCCCGTAGGACACTATCACCACGTCCGAATCCTCGGCGTCGATTTCCTCATATCTCGCTTCTTTTTTGTCTATGGCGTCATATTTGTTTTTGTAGCGGTCGATCACCGTTTTTTCCAGATCTTCCGGGACCAAATACAGCGAATTTATGATATTGGGCTCGCGCTTGTCCCCATGGCCCACGGCGGCCCACGGTTTTTCGACTGCCGCCGGGGAGGGGACTTTGCCGAGATCCACGGGTTCCATCATCTGGCCGAGCGCCCCGTCGGCGAGCACCATCACCGGCATCCTGTAAATATCCGCCAGATCAAAGGCGAGGGCAGTGAGCTCAACCATTTCCTGGATGGAATTGGGAGCGAGCACGATAAGGCGCATATCGCCGTGGCCCATCGCTTTTGTGGCCTGATAATAGTCCGACTGGGCGGGCTGTATCCCCCCGAGCCCCGGGCCGCCCCTCTGCACGTTTATTATCACGCAGGGAAGATCCGATCCCACCATATAGGATATGCCCTCGCCCTTGAGGCTCACCCCCGGGCTCGACGAAGAGGTCATGACCCTCGCCCCCGCCGCTGACGCCCCGAGCGCCATGTTTATCGCGGCGATCTCGCTTTCGGCCTGCATGCAGAGCCCACCCGCTTCGGGCATTCTCTTGGCCATGTATTCGGCGATTTCGTTTTGCGGGGTTATGGGATAGCCGAAATAATGGCGGCAGCCGCACATTATCGCCGCTTCCGACAACGCCTCGTTTCCTTTCATCAAAACCATTTCACTCATATTTAAATTATCCTTCCTTACTTTTCTATGCGTATGGCAATGTCGGGGCATATTACCGCGCACTGGGCGCACGAGGTGCATAAATCCGGCTCTTTTGCCCCCGCCGGGTTGAAGCCCTTTTTGTTTATCTTTTCTTTGTTCAGGGCTATTATTTTTTTCGGGCAAACCGTTATGCACAGTCCGCAGCCTTTGCATTTTTCTTCGTCGAAAGTTATGGATTTCATTTATGTTTGTTCCTTTCGGTTAAATTTGCCAAAACAGCCGCTTTGTGTAGTTTTTTATCTTGAATATTCCGGGAAAATCGATGTCGATCATCGCAGTTGTGCAAATAAGGGGCACATCCAGCAAATCCGAGGTTTTTTTGGCGTAATCCATCGAGCCCAAAATCTCTTTTTTTGTGGTTAGGTTTCCGATGTTGCTGTTGTTAGCCACGGAAGTTATCTTTAATTTCGAATTTTTTTCGATACATACAGCAAGGTCTGCGGCTTTTTGCGGTTCGGCGATTTGGTTTCTGTATCTGTTTATGACGTAGATCATCTCGTATTCGTTTTGTTTTATCATATCGGCGAACATCCCGAGCGCCGCCGCCCCGTTGTCGTCTCCGCCCACGTCCAAAACGGCGCGCCTGCCCGGCGCGAAAACCGAATATATTTCTGCGGGCAGGGAAGGGATATCGACATTCGAGTTTGCGAACTGCGGCGCGATTATATCGATGCCGTGCTTTTGCAGATCCTCCGCATTGTCCGCGCTCCGAAAATACGGGTTCACCGTGTCGAGATCGGCGAGGGTATAGGCAAGCCCGGTTTGTTTTTTGAGCTCCAGGGAGAGGTTAACCGATATGTTGGTTTTGCCCGTCCCGTAATGGCCGCATACGATTATTATTTTTTTGCCGGAAAGATAGCTCGCCGGGCCGGCCGCGTTTTTTTTTGTCATAGCTTGATTTTGTTGGCCAAGACAAAATTGTCCAATTCCGCTTCCGTGGGAAGCGAGCTCATCGCCCCGAATTTGGTGACCGCCAGGGCCCCGGCCACGTTAGCGTACTTGCAGGCCCTCGACAGGTTTTTCGTTTTCAGATACTCGACCGTGAGCGCCGCCGTGAAAGCGTCCCCTGCGGCGGTCGTGTCTTTCGCGTTCACGTAGTGCGAGGGCATATATTCCACGTTTTTGCCGTCGAAGGCGAAGCAGCCCCTGTCGGAAAGTTTCAGCACCACGTATTTCGCCTTGGTCATGCTCTGCAGCCTCATGCAGGCTTGCAGGCACATATCCGCGTTAGTGGGGTTTATCCCCGTGATCTGCGCCGTCTCCACTTCGTTTGGCGATATTATCGTCACGTTTTTCAGCAGCTCGTATGGGAAATCCTTCTCCACGGGCCCGGCGTCGATGATGACCGGTATGTTCTGCTTCGCGGCGAACTCCGTGGCGGCCGCCACCGATTCCGCATTCGTCTCGAACTGCATCAGAACCGCGTCGGGGTAGCACAAAAAGGCGTTCTCGACGTCTTCGACTTCCAGGTTCAGGTTCGCGTTGGGGTACACCACGATCCTGTTCGTCCCGTCGTCCTCCAGCAAAACCGCCGCCAGCCCGGTCTGGGCGACCTTGTCCGTCTTTATGTACCTGACCACGATCTTTTCGCGCGCGTATGCCTCCAGCAGCTTTTTCCCCGCTTCGTCGTTTCCTATCCTTGCGCAAAAAACCGCGTCCCCGCCGATCCTGGCGACTGCGGTCGCCGCGTTCGCGCCCTTGCCCCCCGGAACATAACTGTACTTTTCGGCTATAATGGATTCGCCCTTATTAGGTATGCGAGGCATTGAAAAAACAATGTCCATGTTCGCGCTTCCCACGACGAGTATTCTCGGCTTTTTCACCGGCACAGCCCCCTTTATGTTAAATTTTCGCTTTTACCAGATTAAATTATTGTACAGGGCGACTTTTTTGCTTTCATCGGATTTTGCAATTTCCCCGATATGATATGCGTCGATGCCCTCTTTTTTTATCGTTTCGATGATCTCATCGGCTTTTGCCCCGTCGGCGGCCACGATCAGCCCGACGCCGTTGTTGAAAGGGGAATTGTCGAGCATTTCGCCGTCCGTCATGCCCGCGTAATTTTTGATCAGGCCAAAAACTGCGGGCGCTTTGATCGCCGACAGATCTATGTTCGCCTGCAGGTTTTCGTTTTGCATGACGCGGATCAGGTTGTCATGTATGCTGCCTCCGGTGATATGCGCCATCGCGTGCACTTCGGGATAATATTTTTGAAGGATCGCCCTCACCGCGGCAAAATATGAAGTGTGCGGCTTTAAAATGGCGTCCAAAAAGCTTTCTTCCCCGATTTTTTCGTTTAATATTTCCGGTTTTGCCTCGATCAGTTTGCGCACCAAGCTGTATCCGTTCGTGTGCAGCCCGTTTGAGGCCATCGCGATCAGCGCGTCGCCGCATTTTATGGCCGCGCCGTCGATTATCTTGGATTTTTCGACGATCCCCAGCACGCTCGCCTGCAGCACATAACGTCCCTCGGGAAGCGTCCCGGGCTGCTCGGAGGTTTCGCCCCCTACGAGAATGCAGCCGTTTTCCGCGCACGCTTTCCCGATTTCTTCGACTAATTTCAAAACAATGTCTTTTTCGAATTTTCCGCATATGATGGTGTCCAATACCGCGCAGGGCACGGCCCCCATCACGATGATGTCGTTTATCAGGTGGTTGATCAGGTCGCGGGCTATCCATTCTATGCGGCCGTTTGCGATCGACAAAAGCTGTTTTGACCCGGGTTCCTCGCTCTTTAGAACGAAAACCGGGTTTTCATAGTCTTGCAGCCCCAGCTCGACAAGCGAGGCGAACGCGCCCACCCGGTTGAGCGGCCGGCAGTGCGCGAGGCTTTTCGAGGAGACGATATCCTTGAACTTTTCCTTCGTATCGTTCGCATTTTCGATATTCACCCCGGAGGATTCGTAATTTATGCTTCCCATATGCTTCAACCGCTTCCTTTTTTAAACTTCTTAAAAAAACTTTCCCTTTTGGCGTGGTTTTTGCCGTTGCAGTTCTCGGCGAATTCTTTTAGCGCGCTTTTTTGTTTTTCGCTTAGATCCGTGGGCACTTCGACTATCACTTTGAAATACAGGTCGCCGCGCTGTTTTGGGTTGTTCACGCTTTGTATCCCCCGGTTTTTCAACGCGAAAACAGTCGAGGTCTGGGTGCCCTCGGGGATTTTGTATTTTTCGCCGCTTTCGAGGGTGGGCACGTCGATCTCGGCGCCGAGCGCGGCCTCGACGAAAGTTATGGGTATTTCGCAGAATATATTGTATCCCTCGCGCTCAAATATATGGTGGGGCCGCACCCCGACCGTTATGATCAAATCGCCGGGGTAGCCGCCGTTCTTTCCCGCGTCGCCCTGGTTTGGGACTTTCACTTTCATGCCGTCGTCTATCCCGGCGGGAACGACGATCTCTTTTTTGCTGGTCTTGTTTACCAGCCCGCTTCCCCGGCAGGCCGCGCAGGGCGACTTTATTATCTTTCCCGTTCCGCGGCAGGCTTCGCATGGCTTGGTGGATTGCATGATGCCTAAGGGCGTCCGCTTCTGCGTTTTCAAAACGCCGTTCCCGCCGCAGGCCGTGCAGCTTGCCGCGCTGGTGCCTTTAGCCGCCCCGCTGCCGTTGCATTCCGCGCATTTTTCCACGCGCGAGTAGTTTATTTCCTTCGCGCAGCCAAAAACCGCCTCTTCGAATGATATGGTCACCCTGCTGTGGATATCGTCGCCTCTCTGCGGCTCGTTTTTGCGGGCCGAAGAGGAAGACGAGGAAAATCCACCGAAAAAATTGCTGAGTATGTCATCCATCCCGCCGAACCCGCCGAAATCAAAGCCCATCCCGCCGCCGCCCATGTCCACATTCGGGTCGATGCCAGCGTGGCCGTATGAATCGTAGCGCGACTTTTTTTCGGGGTTCGACAGCACCTCATAGGCTTCGTTTACTTCCTTGAAATTTTTTTCCGCGCTTTTGTCGTTCGGGTTCATGTCGGGATGATATTTTTTGGCGAGGGTCCTGTACGCTTTTTTTATGTCCGCGTCGCCCGCGCTCTTGGATATCCCGAGAATTTCATAAAAATCTCTCTTGTTTTCAGCCATTTTTTATATACTCTATTCTTCTTTGAATTCGGTGTTTACATACCCGTCGTCATCGCCGCCGTCGTTGCCGTCGTCGCCGTCAAAATTTTCGCCGCCGTCGCTGTCCTGATAATTCGAGGGGTCGTTTGGGTCGGTGTTGCTGTTTTGATATAGTTTGGCGGAAATGTCGTAGAATTTTTTTTGCAGCTCGTCGGTGGCCGCTTTTATGGCTTCGATGTCCTCGGAGTCCACGACCGCGCGCAGCCGCTCTATCGCGTCCTTTACCGGCTGTTTTTCCTCTTCGGTCACTTTGTCGCCCAGATCGTTCAGGGTTTTTTCGGACTGGAATATTATGTGGTCGGCGTTGTTTTTGGTTTCGACTTTCTCTTTCATTTTTTTGTCTTCTTCGGCGAATTTTTCGGCGTCCTTGACCGCTTTGTCTATTTCCCCCTTGTCCATGTTCGTGGATGAGGTTATGGTGATGTGCTGCTCTTTTCCGGTGCCTTTGTCTTTCGCGTTCACATTGACTATTCCGTTTGCGTCGATGTCAAATGTGACTTCGACCTGAGGCACGCCTCTGGGAGCCGGGGGGATTCCGTCCAAGGTGAATTTGCCCAGAGTGGTGTTATACGCCGCCATCTCCCTTTCGCCCTGCAGGACATGGATTTCGACCGAGGTCTGGCCGTCGGCCGCGGTGGAATACACCTGGCTTTTTTTGACCGGTATGGTGGTGTTTCGCTCGATCAGCTTGTTGAATATGCCGCCAAGCGTCTCGATGCCCAAGGAAAGCGGAGTCACGTCCAAAAGCAGCAGATCCTTGACCTCCCCGCCCAGAACGCCCGCCTGGATGGCCGCTCCCGCCGCCACGCACTCGTCGGGGTTTATTCCTTTGAAGGGTTCCTTGCCCACGAAGTTTCTCACCGCGTCCTGGACCGCAGGGATGCGCGTGGAGCCGCCGACCAAAAGTATCTTGTCTATCTGGCCCGTGGTCAGCCCCGCGTCGGTGATCGCCTGCCTGGTGGGTCCCATTGTCTTTTCGACCAGATCGGCGGTGAGCTCGTTGAATTTCGCCCTCGAAAGATTGGTTTCGAAATGCTTGGGGCCGCTCGCGTCGGCGGTTATGAAAGGCAGGTTGATGGAGGCGGTGGCCATCCCGGACAGCTCTATCTTGGCTTTTTCGGCGGCTTCCTTGAGCCTCTGGAGCGCCATTTTGTCCTGTTTCAGATCTATGCCGCTGTCTTTTTTGAATTCGGCGGCTATCCAGTCTATGATCCTTTGGTCGAAGTCGTCGCCCCCGAGCCGGTTGTTTCCCGCAGTGGCCAGAACTTCGAACACCCCGTCGCTGATCTCGAGCAGCGAGACGTCGAAAGTCCCGCCCCCGAGGTCGAATATCATGATCTTTTGCTCTTTGTCCTTGTCCATCCCGTAAGCCAGCGCCGCCGCCGTGGGTTCGTTTATGATGCGAAGCACCTCGAGCCCCGCTATCTTGCCCGCGTCCTTGGTGGCCTGCCTCTGCGCGTCCGAGAAATATGCGGGAACGGTTATGACCGCCTGGGTGACCGCTCCGCCGAGATAGTTTTCGGCATCCGACTTCATTTTTTGGAGTATCATCGCCGATATTTCCTGCGGGGTATAGCTTTTTTCGTCTATTTTCACCCTGCGGTCCGTGCCCATGTCCCTTTTTATGGACGAGATCGTCCGTTCGGGATTCGTTATCGCCTGTCTTTTGGCGACTTGCCCGACCATCCGCTCGCCGGTCTTCGAAAAAGCCACGACGGACGGTGTGGTCCTCGTCCCTTCGACATTGGTTATGACGACGGGTTCGCCGCCTTCAAGGACGGCCACGCACGAATTCGTGGTGCCGAGGTCTATGCCTATTATTTTTCCCATATGCTTTATTTTTCCTCCATTATGCTAAAATATTAAAATATTTAATTGACAACTTTTACCATCGCCGGGCGTATGATCCTGTCGCCTCTCGCGTACCCTTTCTGCATCACTGCCGCGACCGTGTTTTCAGGCTGCCCGCCGTCTTCCTCGTGCATGACCGCGTTGTGGATCTCGGGGTTGAATTTTTCCCCTTCGGATTTTATCTCCTCGACCCCGATTTTTTCGAGCGCGCCCAAAAACTGCGAATATATTATCTTGAAACCTTCAAAAACCTTTTCGGGATCGGACGCGTCGAAAAACTGGACCGCCCTTTCGAAGTTGTCCAAAACGGGAAGTATGTTTTTCAAGACGTCGATCGCAGCGTCCGAATATATGCCCTCTTTTTCTTTGGCGGTGCGTTTCCTGAAATTGTCGTACTCCGCGTTCACCCGAAGGTATTTGTCGAACAAGGAGCCGTGCTCTTCTTCTTTCTTCTTGATTTCATCTTCGAGTTTTTTGATTTCTTTTTGTTTTTCCTTTAATTCGCCGATTGTCTCGATTGATTCTTCTTCCATTCCGCCATCTTCGATTGTTTCGCCTGATTCTTGCGTTTCGGTGTTTTCGTTTTCTGCATTTTCGTCAATCATTGCTTATTTTGCCTCCCTGCATAAATTTTGAGTCGCCGATCGCCGTATAGGAATTTGATTTGTCTTCGATTTCGTTTTTTATCACGTCGGCCATGTTTATCGAAAAATAGTCGAGTTTCGCTATTATCTTCGGGTAATCCATGCGCTTTGGCCCGATCACCCCGATGGCCCCCAAAAACCTGTCCCCCAAGGAAAAGGTCTTGAATATGAAGCTCGAGTCCCCGCCGCTCGTGATCGAGTTTTCATCTCCTATGTAGATGCTGAGCTTGTCCTGGGCCGACTGCGAAAAAATATGCAGCAGCTCTTCCTTGTTGTCGATGAGGTTCACCAAGCTCTTCACTTTCTCGACGTCGTGGTATTCCGGCATGCTGAAGAGATTCGCCGCCCCGTCGATGTATATCTGCGCCTCGTTCAGCTCGCTTATCGCCTCATATATCACTTTGAGGATAGGGGAGATGATGCTCGAGTAATTTCCCATCATGGTCTCCATGTTCAAAATGAGGGGCAGCGAAACCGTGTTTATGTCCATGCCCGCGAGATTGCCGTTGAGCACTTTTTTCAGGTGGTCGAGCACGTCGGAGCCGATTTCGGTTTTGCTGTATATGTGCTTCGTCTGCACCACGTTCACGGAAGTCAGGATCACAAGCAGGAAGTTGTTGAAATCGAAATACACCGTGTCGATTTTTATTATGCTGACCGAAGAGGATTTCGGGGTCATCGAAACGGACATGAGCGACGTCAGCGCCGAGATCAGCTTGCCCGCCTGCTCGATTATCTTGTCGAGCCTCGAAATCTTGATGTTCAGGTTCTCGTCTATTTCCCTTATTTCCCTCGAAGTGAGGCGGTAGCTCTGCATCAGGCTGTCCACATAGACACGATATCCGAGGCTCGACGGGATCCGCCCCGCGGAGGTGTAGGGCTGTTCCAAAAGCCCGAGATGCTCCAGCTCGTTCATCGTGTTCCGTATCGTGGCGGGCGACAGATCCAAGTTGTAGCAATCGACCAGATACTTGGAGCCGACCGGTTCGCATTTTTCTATGTATGTGTCGACTATGGCTTTCAATATCTGTTTTTTTCGTTCGGTTAGTTCCATCGATTTTCGCCTCCCGTTAGCACTAAGCACACAAGAGTGCTAATTATATATTAAAATGTACCACTTTTTCTGACTTATGTCAAGTGCAATTTTTTTTTATTATTGTAAAATAACTGTGAACGCGAAAAAGAGGGGGCTACAGGCATATGGGGCCCATCGCGGGTATCGGGCGTTTCGCCATATCGGTCACGTTGCAGTACGGGTCTATCCCGTAGGCGTAGTAAAGCCTGAGCCCGGAAAGCGCCTGCGGGGCGAGCATCGTATGCAGGGAAACCGTGTTTTGGCATAGGCGCGCGTCGAAAATGTATTGGGCGTAAGGTTCGCCTTCGGCCTGCGTTATCAAGAAACCTGCGGGGCGGCTTCCGGAGGCCAGCCCTCCGTGAAGGTTTTCGTATTTCAGATCCACAATCGCCAGCCCGGTTTTTTCGCATTCGCGGATTTTGCATCCGGCGAAAGCGGGCGGGGGAAGGCAGCTGTTTTCGTCCGTCCCATACAGCATGAAATACATGGCCTCGGCCGCTTCCGCCCCGAGCTTTTTTTGCGCGGCGGAACTCAGGTGGATCAAATCGTCCAAGTTTTTGTCGATGGCGGACACGGTGCAAAGATCCGGTATTTGGGCATGCATGGCGCGTTGGTGTTCGCGGATCGCGGCCCAGCAGCCGGGCATGGGCGAATCCTTGTCGCTTGTCTCCACATAGCGGCGCGCTATCTGGACTTGCACGAAGGGAAGCCGCCCGCCGAAATCGCTGCGGCAATGGCCCACGAACTCCTTCATCCTTTCCACAAAAAGATCGCACATCGGCAGCCCCGCGTCGGAACAGCCCTGATACCAGAACATCCCGCGAACGTTCGCCCCATTGTCCAAAAAGCGCCGCAGCATCGCGCCGTACAGGCTGCCGCCCCCGCCAAGCGATTTCAAGGAAGGCGACCATTGCTCCATCGAGGTGCCCCCGTGGGCGCAGCACAGGACTCCTTGCGGCACCCCGGTGAAATCTTTCATCTTCAGGGCGAATTCCAGCCCCGGCCCCGCGCTGTTGAACATGGGCCGCGGCCCCGCGCCCAACTTGGCGTGCACCCCGTCGACCGCTATGCCCAAATTGTGCAAAGGGTGCCTTGCCGGGCCCCATGAGTCGTCCATGTACAGCGCCCGCACATCCGGGTGGCCGGAGAACTGCTCGTCCTCGGGGGTGAGCCAGCCCACCCCTTCCATGTTGGACTGCCCCCCGAGTATCCAGACGTCGCCCACGTAAACATCCTGGTAAATCTGCCCATCGGCTGCAAGCTCGTAGGGGCCGCCTGCGGGGATTCCGGCAAGCTTCCAATTACCCGAACCGGTTTTTTCCGTCGACAAAACGATCGGTTCATCGCTTTTTGCGCTTTTGCAGGAGATTTCTTTCGGTTCTTCCCCGCCAAAATATGCCTCGCAGAAGTCGTCCCGGTTTCTTTGCAGCACCATCCCGTTTTTGATTTTTCCCATTTGTCCAAAGCTCCTTTTCAATTTTGTTTTTTCACAAGATTTCCACATTTTTTTTGTATCGGAAGCGCTTGCATTTTTCGCGCGGTTGTGGTATCATAGGGACAATTATACCACATCGCGCTCGCTTTGTAAACATGGAAGAAAAAAATTATGGAAAAATATATCGGGGGAGCTTATGAATTACGAAACGGATTATTTCACATATGCGACAGACGAAAAAGGACTGCCCGTATCTTTTAGGTTGAAAGACGGTTCCGAACTGATCAAAAAAGATCTCAGCTTGGGCTATCACGTCAAGGAAAAAGGGAAAGAAAAAAACATTCCGCTAAATTTCGTGTCCGTTTCGGGGCGGGGCGCGGTCTTCGCCTCGGGGGACGGCAGATATCGGCTGACGGCGGAAATCAAAGCTTCTTCACATTACGTGTCGTTCACGCATGTCGATTTTTGCGGCGAAATGCCGCCGGGAGCCGAGCTTCTGTATTCGCTATATGCGGGGGAGGATGTTTCGCTCTTCGCGTATGATTACGCATGCGAGGCAGGCCGGGGAGCGGTTTCCTTCAAACGGTACTGGGATCCGCACCCGGGCGATTCATTGGGCGGATTCGCCATATACTATTCGGATTCGGCCGATATGCAGGACGATTGCATACTGCGCATATGGGGCAGCGAGCGGGTCCCCCATCCCAACGTGCCGGATTGGGGCTACGGGAGGGCGAAGCTCTGGATGGACGAATGGAGCGAGTTGTTCGCCGACCAGAGCGTCATGTACATACATCCGGAGAATTTGGATGAACTCCCCTCGTTTGAAAAATACCTGGATATGGCGGATGCGAAATATGTGTATCTTTTCACGGATGTGTGGCAGAAAGGATTTTGGCAGACGATTTACGAAAACCACCAGGTGGCCGGAATATTCGGGGACCAGGCGGAGCTGGAAGCGTATTCGGGTTCGCAGATCGCCAACGGCCGGCGCGTGCAGCTGCATTACCTGACCGGCACGATAGGGTTCGAGGATCCCAGATACGGAGGCAAAAACATCCCCGACGGGGAACTTGCCACATGGGCGGACGGCTCCGCGGCGCGAAAGATAGGGATCGGATCGGACAAGGTATATTTCAAACCCGCCAAAGAGTGGTACCAAATGCCGGACGGCTTGGAGACAAAGAACCCGGCGGGCAAAAACCCCGAGCCTTTTTTGGATGCCGCCCCGGGCATGCCCAAATTCATCTATTACAACTATTTGCAGGTCGGCGGCGAAGTGATGAGAATAGGAGGCTACAAAAAACTTGCGGACGGCACATGGGAACTTTCGGTGCACGGGCGCGGCTACAAAAACACGGCCAGAAGCGACCACGCGGCCGGTTCGGGCATATACCTGATCGCAATGCCCTGGGATTCGGCATACGCCCCGGGACCGACTTCCGCTTTGTTCGAGTCGATCGCCGCAAACTGGGCCGGCGTCCTCAACGTCTGCAAGATTTATGCGGCTATCTATGACGGATACGAAAACCTGGGCGTGAATGGGAAATGGGGATGCGAAAAATTCGCCTCGATAATCTACCAGCATCTCGACCACCCTGTCATCACCGTGACTTCGCTGGGCGCGCTGCCGCAGTCGGGATATGTCGAGTACCAGCTCAACAGGGGAAAAGCGCTGAATTCGGCGCAGGGGGGGACGGGCGTGTACAGGGTCAATTTTAACCTCGAGCGGATTTCAACCACGCGCCCGGGCGAGCTCACTGCGGCCACATGGCCCCTGGTGGCCAGCTATAACCTCGGGCTCGCGGCGGCTATGGGGGGAAGGGAGTATTCGGTCATGCGCCCCGATCCCATGTTTGGCGTGACAATAAAGGAATTCGAGGCGCACGGAAAAACAGGGGAATTGTTGGCATTATGCCCTTTGTGGAAAAAAATATCCGCCAAGCTGGACGGAAAACAGCGCGCGCGGATATTGGAAGGGAACCAAGCCCAAAAAGGGGATACCGCATGGATAGCGGAGGAAACGGGCGGGGAATATTCAATCACGCCCATCCGGATGATGACCACGGCGGAACATGGGGAAAACCAGATGTTCAAATTTTACCAGGAAGACGGCGTCCACCCGCCCGCAGTCGACACGGAAATGGGAAGGGCCGGCGTATTCTTCAACCATCACGCGGCGCAGGAACCTTCGTTTGTTTTGCGGCTGGCGGCGGGCAGAGGCGCTGTCAAAAATCCGAGCATAAAAATCGGGGACAAAACCTTGGCTGTGAATTATGAGCTGGAGCTGGCCGAAAGCGGATCCGTGTATCTCGAACACGTGCCCGGCTCGAGAACCGCGAGCGTTTACGACTGCAACTGGAACATGAAAGCGGCCCCGGATGTCATCGCGGAAAACGGGTTTGGTGCCCAAAAGGGCGAAAACACCGTGGTTTTGGGGAGCGAAAACGGATCTTGCGCCGAAGTCAAGCTGACAATGCTCACCCGGGGCGAAGCGATGACTCTAAAAAAAACATAGCCGCTCCGTTTTGCCATTACCATTCCTGCCGCTTGAAATCATTGTTCTGCGGAAAAAACATTTGCAAATAATGAAAAAACTATTGATTTGCTTCATCTTTTGTGTTAAAATATCCTGCGATGGATCGTTTTTTTATTTTTCGAGGAGGGACGAGTCGATGCAAAAGGACTATATAATGAAAATAGCGGGACACAGCCCAAGCCCGGTGATAGACATCGATCACCCCGGGGCAGCGGACAACCAGGGCGGATTCGAGAACGGGCACGTGATAAAGATAGGCGGCATCTACCACATGGTGATCACGGAGCTGTTCTGGGTGGTGTATGCGGACTGGGGCAGCGTGCCTGCGCGCATAGGGTACTGGAAGAGTTCGGACGGCTACAGCTGGGAGCGCGTGCGCACGATCGCCCAGGGCACCGCCACGGGCAAAAAAGAGGACCTGAGCGACCCGAAATGCAACACATGGTCGGCGTCATGGCACTGGAACGAAAAAGAGAACCGCTGGAACGTCTTCGTGCGCGGCTGGGGGATGTTCAGGTATCGCTCCGAGGTCGAGGGACCCGGGGGCATGGCGGGGCCGTACAGCGAAGCGGGGCAGGTGATTCCGCCCATAAACGGACCTTCCAAAAAATGGGAGAGCCCAAATGGCGGCATCGCTTCGTTTAGCAACATA
>Ga0082212_10001161_pt1 | contig 38782 bp, 28 predicted proteins | sample TergutNt197P3_FD_71548 | JGI IMG/M metagenome (GOLD analysis project Ga0082212, IMG submission 71548) | Neocapritermes taracua P3 segment gut microbial communities from Petit-Saut dam, French Guiana - Nt197 P3 | ecosystem: Host-associated > Arthropoda: Insects > Digestive system > Gut ...
CACATCCTTAAAAACCATTCCATCAAGCTCTTGGTACATATTGTGGAAATAAATTGAGGCAGGACAAAAAACGAAGTCATTAAGCAGCGTTATTGCAATCGGCTCTTCCACAAGGTCACTCCATCCACTCCTTACCCTGAACAAACCTCAGCCACGCCTCGTTTGGCTTTTTGGGGTAAGCAATTCTCCGTAAGCCAGTTTTTTCATTCACTTCAATTTGTTCTCTAAGCAATTGTAATCCTTTGAGCGCAATGTTGTAAGCTCCGTTCGCATCAGCATTTTCAGGCAAGTTTTTACAGCCCTCTTTGCTCATAAAGAACTCTCCATTATCATTCATGACGGGCGAGATAATACAGTCGTGCTGCTCCTCGTCGCTTTGAGCAGTGCTATAGCGAAGCTTCAAAAGATTTTTGAATTGTCTTAGCATCTTCTTTCCAAACTCTTTAGTTTCCTGTGCAGCAATATCGCCTCTCAGGTCATGTCCATCATGATAGTTGATGCCTGCGCTATCAAAAATATCCTTTAGTTCTTGATTAACATTTATCTCATCAACTTCATAGTCCCGTCCTGTTTTGGTTGTCCTTGCCGTCCAAATCCATCGCCTGTCCCCATGGGAACAGACAGTCCATTTCGTTTGGGGGGATAAGCAGCGTGTGTGATAGTCGGCATAGTCAAAAGAGAACTCAAAGTAGTCAGATTCGGCGTTGTACCTAATAGTTTCCATCCGAGAAAAGAAGCCTGCCGCATCTGTCGACTCACGATTCCACAAGAACAAATCACAAAATCCTGTTGTGGGGTCAATGTGTGACGTGTTCCATGCTGGAACATAGAATATGAAGCCACTTTGCTTACCCAGCTTTTCGAAAGACTCAAACGGTGCAGCCAGTTGATATCCTTTCAAAACTCCGCCTGGCTGATTAATAGGTACATCGTTTGGTTTTAAGGCAAAGTAATTCAGCTTGTCTATCAGCTGCTTTTCGAACTTTTGGTAAACCTGTTTTTCGATCTTGACGCGTCCCTGTTTGAATCCAAAGTTCAAGTCCTCCAAGACAAGGATTGCATTATTGTCTATCATCATTTTTGCTAATTTGTTGACAGCTAGGGACAAATAGCCCTCCTTTAAATCTGCAATCTTACTAATCCTTTTCCAGCTTTTTCTTGCCTCTTTGCGCTCTTCTTCTCGCTCATGAAGCTTCTCTCTATAGTCAACTCCATTTAAACTATTGAGGCTATTTTGATCGATAATGTTTCCTTGTTGATCCATAAGTGTGTAATAAAGGAGATGGCGTTCGCCACGGTCAATACCGATGATTTTTACCTCTCTGTTGCCGTCGAGATATTCGAGAGCATTTGAATTGAAGGGTTGACTGCCAGTCGCCTTAAAGTTGATAGTAATAGGCACATGGAAAAAATACTGATCCTTTGTGTATCGCTTGTCTTTTACGATATCATACTCTGCAACTCTAGACTCGACTTTCTTATTATCAAGAAGTTCCTTGGCTTTATCGCATAAAGACTTGTATGCAAGCTTTCCGTTGAGGTTCTTAAAAAGCTCTAAATAGACCTTTTCTGGCATGTGCCGAGTGATTGTTTCTCCAGTAGTTTTATCTATTTCCTGATAAGTCCTGCCAACGAGTTTTTCTCCCGCCTTATGTATCACAGGTTTCTTAATACTCCCTCGTCGATAAAAAAGCTCTGCCTCACCATTGAGCTTAAATACCACATCCTCCAGATTCTGCACAGAAAACAGGCTTTCGAGGTACAAAGTGTGCATATTCTTACTTGATTTTTTCTCCCTGTTCCTAACGTGCAGAGAAAAATCTTTGTTGTAGATTTTAAATAGGTAAACCTTCCCTTCCTCCACCAACTTATCAACGTAAGAGGCGTCAACATCAACAAACCTGAGCTTGTACCCCTGTTGCTGTACTTCCGTGTAAAACCCTGCTATATCTTTGTACGAAGATGTTTCCGAAAACTTGAAACCAAACTGTGACCAGTCAGGGTGACGATCAATGCTGTCCTTAAAAAAATCGATGAGCGTGTGACAATCTTTCAGGGAGAACGTGTCGCCTTTTTTGAAAGTTCCCTGCTCATAAATCCGCATTATTTTGTCTGATGGGTCATAGAAATCAATGTTTGATGCACAGAAAAAGACCTTTGGAAGCATCTTGTTTGGTCCTGGCAGCAGTTTGTAAATCATCTTTTGGTAGATATCTTCTGTTGCTGCTTCTGGGGCATCGATAAACGATTTTCGATGCTCGGGATTCATAATGGCAAGATAAAAGAGACCGTCTTTTTTGAGGAGAGTTGCCACGTTGTCTGATTCTTTGTTTATATCCCAGCCAGCACACAGTGTCGGGCTCTCAAAATTCAATTTGAACTTCTCTTGACTGTACGGTTTTTGAGTTACATAGTTACGTACCCGATTGTAGAGGGGAACTATATCGCCCATGACGGCAACGATGTAATCGAAATCCACATAAAAATCTAGGTCGCGATCTTCTTCGGAGGGTGCTTCGAACAACTTCAACACATGCAAAAACTCGAGTAAAGCATCAAGATACTCCCTTAGTGTGTCCGTTGCATTTTCATCTTCCAAGAGCTTTCTCTGCCCTGAAACACACTCTTCGGCAAGCTGAAGGACTTTGACATACGCCTCCTCGGCTTTTGCTTTCAAATCGCCTAACCGTATGCCAGCGAGGCTCAAGTCAAGGGTCTGGCCTGAAGTTTCTAGAGCTGAGCATATATCACTTAACGAAAAACAACCACTCTTACGCCAGGATTCTGCCTGCCTTTTGGTCATTCCAGAAGCTGGGCCTAACTTTTCAACTGCACATCGGTCAAGAGCATCTCCGCTTACACTCCACTGCCCAAGAAATTGCGACGATAGCTTTTCGAGATTCTTGGCGGGAACAAAAATATGGCTCAGGTCATAATTGGATATATGTTGCAAAAGCTCCAAGGCCCTCTCAAATGATGATGCGCCACCAAAATCAGCGTTGGGCATATTGAGGCTATCAGACATCACGCGAACAGCCGAATAGACTTCGCTGTCGTTTTCGATTGGATCGTAAATGAATGAGCGAGTATTCCTGTCAGAAAGAATCTGCTTATGTAGCAACTGTAGCTTGAGCTTTTGTTTCTTGCCGTCAGCTTTATCTTGCTGTTGGGCTAAGTTGACATGCTCATTGATACCCCGAACCTTCTTGTTGCCCTCAAGCGTTCTGCCACCAATCAATTCGTTGTAGCGGTCTATCCCTATCTGGCTCAAAACCTTGTTGAAATTCTGTAGGATAAAAAGATCCTTGAATTCAAAGTCAGGAAAGATTGTTTTGAGTTCGTCTTCTGCATTTTTCAATGCTGACGGATATTCCTGCTCAATCCTTCTCAAAACACTAAGATTTTCGAGGTATCGTCCAAAATTCACGTGAACGATACGATGAGCAATAGATGTTGAAAGCTCATCAGCAGAATAGACGTTCTTCCTGTTTTCAAAGAAACCAGTGAAATAGGTCGTAAAACCTTTGAACTTACTCAACACCTCCACCACTTCTGTATCATCTTGAAAATAATTTGGCAATATCTCAGAAATGAGTTCCTTCTTGAAAAGAAGCTTAAAGTCTGGTCTAGCCAAAAAAAGATTGATAATTGCCTTGCGCATGGTCGCTTGCTCCGCTGTAACTCTCGCCGCAGACTCAACCTTGTTCTCCGATTTTGGTTGCTTGTGAGCTGCGATTGCCTCGGCAAGTCCGATCCAATCGAGGCAATTGTTTTGATCTCCCAAAACGTCTTCGATAAGTTCAGCATGAAAAGAATCTATCCGCTCTTTGATAAACTCGTAATCCCTCGCACGCTGCTCATCTTGCGAAATAATATCTCGCTGTCGAATAAACTCTTCCGTCCGACCAACAGGAATCAGCCGGTTTTTTAAAGTCTTCGACATTGGGTATACTCCAACAAAACGCTCAAAACTTTCCTTTTTCATACTTGCCGCCTTCCTTTCGAAACTATAAAATTGAGAGCGTCTGGCCAAGCAAGCTGGAGAGCGCATGAACGATTCGCTCGACCAGACAACTCAAGGATAGCAAAAAATACAAAGCCTGTCAATACCTTAACTACCATAAAATGTTTCTATCAATTTTCATCACAAAAAAACATACCTATTAACCACCAATCTACAAGAGTAGAAATTCTCGTAGACCTATTATAGCCCAAGGAGCTTCTGTTCTAGTTGCGCGATTAGCGTGACAACACAAAGTAACGCTGCCGCAGATCACAGTGTCAAAACTATCCAGCACATACTTCATCTTTAACCTCTCCCCACTCACTGTCAATCAGGCTGTACCTATTGTTAGGATTGGGACTATCTTCAACCTGCGAAAGATGCCGAACCCACTGGAGATTGTCAATACAGCTGTCGGAGAGATCTCCGTTTTTGTGCGCAAGGTGTCCTTTGCCCTCCACAAGAAAGTCGCAATGGTTTTGCTCATGGTCTGCCCAGGTTGCTGCGACAAGACTATCTATTGCGTGCCTTGAAATAGCGCCTGCGCTATTCTTCAAATTGACAAACCAGCGTCCTGGTTCTTGGGTGCCAGTAATTGCTCGATGCTCAAAATTTATTATAAGACCTTGCTTGTTGACCCAATAAAGATTGTCGTAGCCAGGTATTTCGCGCCACTCTTTTTCGAGGTTCTTTATTGCAAAGCGAAACTCCGACCGAGGCGATACTATCAAGTCGTATTCGTTCTTGCGGTAGGCACCCTCCTCCCCCTCGGGGCTATGAATAAGCTTGTGCGCGTATTTTGGCAATATGACGAGATTTGCTGCTCGATTATCGTAGCGATTTAAGTTTAAGTGATGGACGCTTGTTTTGTCAGACAAAGCCTCTCCAGGACAAAATGCTCGAGCCACAAGACGGTGTACGTGATACGGTCTTGGACCCTCGTCTGTATCTGTAACGCCCTTTAGCTCGAGGCAATGGTACCCACCTGCATCTTCATACGTGAGAATCTCCTCGCCGTTTTCATCTCTAATGCGCCCCAGCGAAGAAACAGTTAGCGTGCGCCTTCCAATGTACATATTTTTCCAAACTTCAACGCTGTGCAGTTCGGTGCGAGAGGCACAAGCTAGTGCGTCTTCAGGATTTTCAAAACATCCTGCACCGTTGCAGACCCATGATTCGCCTGCAAGCGTTATGTCAATCCCATCAGCAGACCAACGAGTGGGAGTATATCCGGCGCGCAGCATTTTTGCTGTGCGCCGTAATGAGAGGAGCAATCTGAGAGGGCTCATGGTTGGCTACTGTCACGTGCATCTTCTAGCCGGATGGTAACGTGAATCTGTTGCTCGAGGGGCGCCTGAGGGTTCACACTGGTAATAGTTGCCGTAAAGACGTCATGTCCAAAATAGAGCAACTGTTGCACGTGAATGTTGCATCTGCTGGGAATGTAGCCAATGTGCACGCCCTGCGAATAAAGCGCCACCGCTCGAGGGTCATACGGATTGTCTGGCTCGACCTTCATATCAAGAGCCATGCCAACCTGCAACGGCTTTTGGCAATCAGTCGCATCCCAATAGGTATAACCAGCTACGCAAAAATCAAGAAGATGCCGAGAAAACTCATACATAATATCCTCCTTATGTTTCCGTTGCCCAAAACCCTGAGCAAAACCTTATACAACCATCATACTAATGCCTTACAATAACGTTGTCCTAAAATATGGACAGCAAACCTTACTGCTCGCACACTCTAATCGAGAGGCATTCCAAGGGTAACCTTGCCGTCTGCCGTCATCATCGGCATCATATCGCCAACGCGATGCGCAGCCATAAGTGGAGTCATTTTGCGAGGTACTCGAGCCATCGCCGTTGGGTTCTTTGGTTTTGGTCGTGTTGTCATGTGCATCCAGTACAAAATAAAAAATATAATCCCGCTCATTGTCGCCACCTCCTGTTGTAAATGGTTCTCTTTCAAATTTGCTCTCTCATAATACTTTGATTTTTTCATACCGCTGTCCTAAAATATGGACAGCTTTGTATAAAATATGGCATAATCTCTTAGGACAACACACAGCACAAACGCAGCACCCAAAAGAAAGGTCACGTATGAAAACAGCTTTTCAGCAAAACGCCCCCCAGAGAGCTCGAGGGGATGCTCAGCAGGACTCGAAAAAAACTTCTCTGCGAAGAACAAAAATCCTCCACTTGCAAGACATCTTGCTTGATGAAACCGACGACGAACATGGACTTACCATGCCGCAAATCATAGAGCGCCTCGGTGAAAAAGGCATTGGTGCTGAGCGCAAGGCAATTTATGATGATCTAGACGGTTTAGAGTTCTATGGTCTTGAAATACTACGGCGACGGAGTTCCAAAACAGAGTATGCAATAGGCACCAGAGATTTTCAGCTGCCCGAATTGCTTCTTTTGGCTGATGCCGTTCAAAGCTCGCGGTTCCTCACCAAAAACAAAAGCGAAAAGCTCATTAAAAAGCTTCAAAAGCTGACCTCAAAGCACCATAAGGGTCTTTTTGAAAAAAGCATGCACGTTGGTGGTCGCATTAAGATGCAAAACGAGAGCGTCTATTACAATATTGACGCCATACAAGAAGCCATAAAGAGCAAAAAGAAAATCACTTTTCAATACTTTAGCTATGGGTTTAAGAAAGAAAAAATTCTAAGGCACGATGAGAAACGGTACCTCGAAAGCCCGGTTGGTTTGATATACAAAGACGAGTACTACTACTTGTTTACCTATAACGACGAAAAAGAAAAGTTTCTCACGTTTCGCGTTGACCGCATGGTTAGCATTAGAGCAACCAATGAGCCCATACCACGGCTTGCTGCCATAAAAAACTTTGACGTACAAAAGCACGCCATGCTTGCATTTAGTATGTTTGAGGGCGAGGAAGTTGGTGTGACGCTCATTGTTGACAAGTCTCTCATTGGAGTAATAATTGACCGGTTTGGGAGCGACGTGCCCATCTTTCCTCTCGACGAAACCACCGCCCGGGTGCCCGTGCGCATCATGGAAAGTGACTTGTTTTTTGGATGGCTTGTCCAATTTGGTACCAAAATTAATATTGAGAAACCAGAGTCTTTGGCGGCGGCGTACAAACAACATCTTATAAGCATTATCGAAAGTATTTAGGGAGTCCGCCGGCCATAGCTCGCCTGTGCAGGACGACAGCTCGCTTGTGCGGGTATTATAGCTCGCTTGTGCGAGTGCTATAGCTCGCTTGTGTGAGGGCGAGGTTGTGCGAATACGACAATTATATATTCTTGGTGGTTGCATGCGGAAACCCCCGTTCGGCTGAAAGCCGAACGGGGGTTTCACAAAGTCCTCCCCTTTTATCAAAGGTTCAATTCATGCGTAGCTTGAATCTTTATCAAAGGTTCAATCTGCCACAGAGCTTGGCTTTAAGCCAGCTGCGGTTCGAAAGCTCAAGCCTCCACGCAGGTTAGACCTAACTACCAAATAGAACTTGGGCCTAACTCCCCTTCCCCAACGTAATTGAAAATCCCAAACTCTTACAACCGTGCTGCGCCACGAGGCACTACTATTTCCTCGGTATGTGCCTTACGGTGCTCACGATGCTCTTTGCGCGCCTCCCGAGCTTCCTGAGCTCCCTGCGCTTCAATCCTGCGAGCCTTACGGCTTTTGCGAATGGCAAAGTAGCCGCCTACCGCTGCTGCCTGAACGGCAAACATAAGACCAACAATCAAGGTTCCCTGATTTATCAAGCCCATAGGAAGCGCAAAATTGTCAAGAATAACCCATACAATCGGGATAAAGATGCCTACGCCAATCGCAGCAAGACGAACCGCAAGGTTGTGACGCTTGCGCGATTTCTTGAGAAGCGCAACCAGTGCCAAGACATTAGTAATAATCATGCTAAGAACCGCCATGATAAGCGAGAGTAGCGACCAGTTGCCCTGCTCGGCTGCGCTGGCAAACGGTGTAACGCTCTCGCCAATGCTCGCAAGAGCATTCTCGTCCTGCGCTTGCGCCAAAGCCACGTCGCCCTCACCAATAGCATCAAGCTGCGGAGTCTGAGCAAGCAAAGTGCCGCCAAAATCGCCAGCGTTACCAGTGTTACCAAAGCTGCCAGCTCCAGCAAAATCACCAGTACCGCCAGCACCATTGCCCGTTACTGGCTCAAAAATTCCCAGCTGAGCCTTCTCGCCCGTACGTTTGGAATAGCGATTGCGCTGCGTTCCCGTATTGAGCGCACCATTATCAGGCGCATGCGCCACAAAGGGTATCTCGGGCACAGAGGTAGCTGGCTCGGGGTCAGGGGTTGGAAGCTCAAGTCCACGACCAACAGGCCCAAAGACATCGGGAGCTTCCTCCCATGCTGCAAACACTGCGCAGCTCTCGGTTACTACCGTTGTGCCGTCAAAAACAGTGCCAGTGCCATCTGCCTCAACGTTCCAGCCAATAAAAACATGACCGCTCCACACGGGCTCACGTGGCATATCCGCGCCAAGCGCCGTACCAAAAAAGACACTGCGCGTTTCGTCATCAAGCCCAAGCGCCCTTCTTTGAGCACCCACATCAAACGCTCCCCCATTGGCGTCAAACGTCACGGTGTACAGCGTAAGAGCTGCGCCCTTCACATAACTAATGTCGTAATTGTTGTAACCCTGCTCAAACGGACTCGTCCACACAACACCCGCTCCGTCCTCGCCAATATGAGCCCGATACACCGCGTCATCGCTCGCAGCACGTTCGTATGCAGCAACCGCCTTGTTGCCCGCAAACACAACGCCCGCGCCAATGTTAAGAAAATCAAGCTTGGTGGTAGTACTGGTAATCCAAATACCGCCGCCATGACCCGTAGTTGCTGTGTTATTGGTAATCTCGCCACCGCTGATAGTAACTGCCGTGCTTGCAGCAATGCTGATGCCACCGCCATGATTGAGCGCCGTATTATAATCTAGCACCGCTGGGGCAAACATACTAAAACCGTTGCTGGTGTAGATGCCGCCACCCATGTTTTTAGAGGTGTTGCCAACAATTGCACCGCCCCTAAAGGCAAACTTATTGTTGTTAAACACGCCGCCGCCGTTGCTTCCCGCTTTATTGCCAGCAAGAACGCCGTTTTCAATAGTAAGCGAGAGGCTTGCGTAGGCGGTCAGTGGGTTATAAATACCGCCACCATAAAAGCCAGCCGTATTGTTAGAGATCTCGCCGCCCTGCACGGTAAATACCTCATTGTTGTACACGCCGCCGCCCGAGCCGCCCGTGGTATTGCCAGAAATCTCGCCGCCGGCAAGAACAAAAGTGCCACGATTGTTATACACGCCGCCGCCGCCCTCATTGCTCGACGTGGTTTGCGCCGTGTTGCCCGTTATAGCAACGTTTTCCATATACACATAACCGAGGTTATAAATACCGCCACCGAGCTTTGCAGTATTACCGCTAATTGTGCCGCCCGTAAGCGTCAGGTTTGAGTTAAGGAGGTTGGTGTAAACTCCCCCTCCCCAACTTCTTGCAGTATTGTTGGCAATGGTGCCGCCCTCCATATTAAAGGAACCACTGCTGCTGCTTTGGTAGACACCGCCGCCGTGCGAATCACTTTGGTTTCCAGAGATTTCGCCACCCTTGAGGGTAAAAATCCCGCCGTTCATCACGCCGCCGCCGCCAAAACTGCCAATAGTACGGTTGTTGATAATCTTTCCGCCGGTCATGGTAAAGGTGGTATTGGTCGACAAGCTCACGCCGCCGCCGCCTCGGTTAGCAACGTTTCCAGAAATCTCGCCGCCGTTCATCAAAAAGGTTCCGCTGATAAACCAGAAGCCGCCGCCATCGCTCGTCGCAGTATTATTAGAAACCGTGCCGCCATTCATAATAACCTTGCCTGCAGAGGTGCTGTTATAGATAGCTGCAGAACCCGTAGCAACATTCTCGGTAATAAGCCCACCCTCGAGGGTAAACGTGCCCGTATTTGACACCGCAGCGCCATGGATACCCTGGTTGCCAGAAATCTCGCCGCCATACAGGGTAAAAATGTTAGTGTTCAAAACGCCGCCAGCCTGCGAGGGCGTTGTGTTGTTAGAAATAGTGCCGCCGTACATATAAAATACGCCATCGACGTTTGCCACGCCGCCGCCCGTACCAACGGAAGTGTTGTTAGTAATAGTGCCACCGTTCATAATAAAGCTCGCGCCAGCACCGCTATTTCGCACACCACCGCCATTTGACGTAGCGTTGTTGTTAGAGATTAAGCCGCCGTTCATGGTGAGGGAGCCAAAATTGTACACGCCCGCACCATACGAGCTTGTATTGCCCGCAAGCGTCGCACCGTTGATTGCTAGCGTCCCATTGTTGTTAACGGCACAGCCCGTTTGACCAGCCTGATGCGTTATGGTGAGAGCGCCAAGCGTAAGTTGCGCACCCGCCTTAACATCAAGCGCATGCTTAGCGGTAGCACCAATGATCTGCTCTTTGCCTGTTTTGCCCGCAAGGGTAACTATCTTGCCCGCAGGAATGATGAGCTGGGTGCCCGTAAGCTGAATGTCCTTTGTGAGAATGACTTTGAGAGGCGTGCCGTTTTCTGCAGCATTGACGGCATCTCTCAGCTCAGTCTCGTTTGCAACCTTAACGGTTGAGGCGAGTTCCTCTTCCTCTTCCTCTGCTTCTGCTTCTGGGTCGCCTACGCCCTCGCCTTCGCTGGCGAGCGGAACAATAGCTTCGTCCTCAGTGGCGAGCGCATTTTCAGCTCCTTCGGCTCCGCCTGCAAAGCTGCCAGGCTCCTGCACAGCTTCCTGCGCGTCTTCCTGCGCAGGTTCTTGTGCTGCTTGCGCTTGCTCTTGCGCCCCTTGTGCGCCAGCTGCCTCAGCCTGTTGAGCCGCCGCATTATTTGCGTCGCTGTTTGTACCCTGCGCTGCAGCTGTACCCTGCTCTGCAGCTGTGCCCTCAAGCAGCTCGCTCTCAAGCTCGTCAGCAAAAGCAGTTGTTGGCATAATAAAAACCAACAGCATTACCGAAAGCAAAGCAGACAAAAACTTAGTCGCCCGCCTGCGAGATGTGTGGGAATTGTGGGAAGCTCTTTGTGTGTTCATGGTAACCTCCTTCTTTCTGCCTCTCAGGTTACTAGTCCTTTTGTCCCTTATAGTTCCCCAAGATACCCCTAGCCTAGCACCCTCCAAACAGCAAAAAAACCCCCGCCTATCAGGATAAACGGGGATTTGCAGGTCAAGCGCAAAAGAGCTTTGTCGGGATAAAAGGCAACAGTAGCTGAGGCAGTTTTTATCCGGTGATTTTCAAAAAACCCACCTTACCATCAAGCAACATGGCAGCATAACCCTCTTGGAATGATTGGATGCCATCATACTTCGGTTCAATGATTTCTCTGCCCACAGCATTAACGCAACCAACCTTCTCATTGAGCCATACCGTGGCAACCCCATCGTGGAAAGAGTTTGCGCCTTCGTAGCGACCCTTCAAAGAGAAAACCTTGACTCCAGACGTATCAATGAACCGATACTCATTTTTGAACTCAACAAGCGCCTTGCCCTCACTAAAGTCTCTCACATCGAAGAAAATAGGAGGAACAATTTCGGCACCGGTTGAGTCTATGATTGCCCACCCAATGTCGTCATCTTTGCCAACCCCTGTTGCATCGGCAAAAGCATAACCTTCACTAAAGTCGGTGATGTCTGAGTACGGATATTGGAGGGAAAGCTCGGCACCCGTCTTGTCAATAACGGTTGCCTGCACTTGTCCCTTGGGTCCCCAAAACCTCACTACTGCGAGTCCCTCACGAAAATTACTGACCATAAAATCATACTGGGGCTTTACCACAATTTTGCCGGTAACGTCTATATAGCCGTAAACATGGTGCTCCCCACCGTCTGCGAAGACTGGCGCAAGTCCCTCGGAAAACCTATAGCCCTCTGAAGCCTCTCCGCTTGTAATCGACACTGCTTTCGCTACGTCAACATATTGACCTTGCGCATTGACTGGTACGGCCTGCATTAATCCCGTGTCAGAAATATATCGTCTTGACACTGTGACTCCATCATGGAAGTCATTGCCCTCGAAAAGCGTTCCCGACTCTCTAAATGGTTCTTTTCCTTCTTTGTCAACATAGGTCCATAGCTCAAGTTCTCCAAAGAGTTCGCTCTCCACCAAAGTTCGGACTGCTGCGAATCCTTCCGAAAACGAACGAGCCTCAATATAAGTCATCTTGGTGACTTCCTTACCGGTGGCATCAATGAACCCCCACTTACCGCCCACACAAACGGCTGCTCTTCCTTCAGAAAAGTCTTGCGCTTCGTCGTAGAGAAAGTCAATAACCTGGTTAAGTTCCTTGTCGAGTGCGCCCCACTTACCCTGCAATTTGACCCAAACAAGCCCTTCAACAAAGGCATTGGCGTCCTCATACGTGGGAGGAAGAGCCACCTCAATCGAAGACACCAACGAAGAACTCCCTTGGTCTTGAGGAGTTTTTTGAGTTTGACCTGCTTCTTGGCCTTGGGCTTGCTCTTGGCCTTGGTCTGGCTCTTGATTCTCTGCCGTTGTTTCTGGCTTATCTCGGTTGAGGTCCAGCGTGTCACAAGCCGCCATGAATAGTGCTAACACAAATAGCGCTAGCACAATGAAGACGAGTGCCGCAAGTGCTACGTTATTTTTTCTTGACAACATGATTGTCCCTTTCGTAATTATTCTCAACAGTTTCGCTACCAGTCACCTTGGCTATCCAACACAAAGATAGCCAGCCTTGCCATCAAGAGCCATGACTGCTCGACCCTCGCTAAAGGAAGAAATCTCATCATAGGTGGGCGGAAGGAGGAGTTCTCCTCGCGTATTGATGCACCCCTTTAGCCCTCGGCTTGTCATAATGGCAACCCCTTCGGCAAAGGAAGTGGCTTCCTCATACGAGCCTTCCACTGTTGCTACATTCGCTCCAGTATCATCAATAACAAGATACTCACCTTTAAGTCCAACAACCGCAAGGCCGTCGTTAAACGGATGGGCTTCGTCATAGATGAACGAAATGACTTCGCTGCCCGTGGTGTCCACATATCCCCACGAATCATCCAAATGAAGAGCAGCCAAACCCTCTGTAAAATTGTAGGCATCGTCGTAAATCAGAGGAACAACCACCGTTCCGTCGACATCAATAAAGCCAAGAGCCGTGTCAAACACCAGAGCTAAGCCCTCTTGGAAATGACCCACGGCAACATACTGGGGCGAGACAATCTCGTTTCCTGAAGTATCAACAAAGCCCCACAACGCATCATCACCTTCGCCAATGGACACAGCCATTCGTCCTTCGTGGTGCCCCCCAATACTTGAGTATGAGAGAATCTTTCCAGCTTGTGCTTGCTTATCAACGAAGGTCCATTCGGGTAAATTCGAACCACCTTCCTTAGCATAAATCTTCACGGGAGCCATTCCGTCTTCAAAATCACCAGCATTGGCATAGATGAACGGGATAATTTCTTTTCCTTGCATATCAACGAAGCCCCAGAGTGCTTTTCCACTACCGCTATGTCGATAGTATTCAACCAAGTCATATACGTCGAGGATATCAAAGAGGCTCTCGTACCTCTTGGCATCTTGCTTGGGTCGCTCTAGCTCAAATTCTAGGTGCGCCACCACTGCCAGCCCTTCTGAAAACGAATGGGCACGGCCGTATGCAAGCTCTATGATTTCGTTTCCTGTCTCATCAACGAAGCCCCAGAACTCGCCTAAAGAAACTGCTGCTCGACCCTCGGAAAAAGGCTTTACCTCGTCATAGAGAAAATCAATAACCTGCTCGAAGTCGTGATTCAAGGCACCCCACTTACCATTCTGCTTAACCCAGGCAAGGCCCTCATGGAAATCCTGAGCCTCCTCATACGTGGGAGGTACGCCCACTGTCACACTCTGGACAACATCTGGCTGATCCGAGCTTGTGGGCTCGCACCCTGATAGTCCCATCGATACCAAAACCACACTTATAAGCGTGGCAACCACTGTTCTACTCTTTTTGGAAACCATACAACCTCCATTTGTGAAAACCGGGCAACACTCGTCTGTCGCCCTCCAAACTCCACTGACAACACTCGTTCATCAAACTCTATTGGCGATACTCACCTGTCGCCCTCCATTGGCGACACTTGCCCATCAAACTCTATTGGCGATACTCGTCTGTCGCCCTCCAAATACCAAAGATATTGCCAGATCCTTCTTGCTATCCCAAATCAAACAGGCTTTCCTCATAGTTTTCTACAAAGAATCGCTTTCCTTTTTGAATGACGGTAAAACCATCAACTTCGAGATGTATTTTTTGCTCCTCGATTCCACCGGGATATTTTTCGTTAAGCTCGCCTTTTGCCTTGAGCGTGCGCCACCACGGTATTTTGTTATCAAGGCGCTCCTCGCTGGCGTGAGCACAGATGTTAGTGAAAATCCCCGCCGTAAGCGGACACGTTGCGTCTGCGCCTGCTTGCTCGGCAAGATACGCACGTATTCTGTCGCCCGTGATAATTTTGCCCTCGGGAATTTTGGACATTATTTCGTGATACTGCAGGGGCGCAGCAACCAGTAACTTTGTGCCCCCAAAGCGAGCAACGGCCTCAGGCTTTTCGGATAAGTCCTCGATTTTTGGCAGGTCGCCGGGGCTATTCAGTTTCTCGTTGTAGGTCTTTTTTGCCATTTTTCCCACCTCTCAAACTTTCCCACTTTACAAACTTTCCCACCTTACAAACTTTCCCACCTTACAAACTTTCCCACCTTACAAACTTTCCCACCTCTCAAACCGTGCGTGTTTCCTCAAAGGCTGCTGGTGCTTTTGAGGCTGCTGGTGCTCTAGGGGCTGCTGCCTTAAAGGCTGCTGTTGCCCGTTATTGTTTTCTCTATGTTTTCTATAATACCGAGCCACAGAGGTCATAGCAAGCCCTCTCCCCTCCCTTGCGTATTCTGCGTATCGCCCAAAGCAAAGTGCGTGCTAGAATGTCAGAATGAGTAGGCGTGTGCCATGCGAGAGCGTAAATGAGGTGGATTAATGGCTGCTAAAACTCTAACGAAAACTTTGGCAAGAACGTGGGTCACACGTTTTTTGGTGCTGACGGTGTTCGCCATCAACCTACATTGTGTGATTTCCTTTATATTTACACCCGAACGTTCATTAGATGCCTTTGAGCTTGCTGGCGTGCCTGGTACCGTGGCAATTCAGGGCATTGGCATTGCCTTTTTGATGTGGAACGCCACCTATCCGCTCGTTATTTTTAATCCTCGCAAATATCGTGCCTTGTTTGTAGTGGTTTTGGTGCAACAAATCATTGGGCTTGTTGGCGAGAGTATCATTTATCTTACTTTACCTGCGGGACATCAAGTGCTTGGAGAAAGCATTCTGCGTTTTATCGTCTTTGATGCGGCAGGCTTGCTCTTGCTTGCAGTCGGGTTTGCGCTAACGCTCAAGCGATTTACAAACAACTGCACCACCAAAGACCGCAACTAAAATCAAACGTGCTTCTTGCCCGCAAGCTACCATTAACTCAAAGGAGGTGATGAGTATGTACGAATGGCACCAGCAGGTTCAAGAAATCGTGGACAACATTGACCGCTGCATCGAAAACCGTGATGACGACAACCTTACGCTCAAGGCAATTGCACAGACAAGTGGCTACTCCGAGTTTCATATGACCCGCAAGTTCAAAGAGCTTTCGGGAATTTCATTTCGTGACTATCTGCGCAAACGCAGGCTCGCTTTTGCCCTCATTGACGTGCGTGATACGCAAAAAAGTATTCTCGATATTGCGGTTGATTACGGGTTTTCCTCTCACGAGGCGTTTTGCCGTTCGTTCAAGGCAGCGTATGGCATTCCGCCCAGCACCTATCGTGCCAAGCCAAAGCCAGTGGTACTGCGCACAAGGCTCATCACCTTTGACCGTTATCTATTTGGGTTAGGAGAGATTGGTATGGTTACATCAACATCAGAGGTCAAGGTTTATTTTGTGTCGATTCCGGCGCATAAGTTTTTGCACATCAAGAACTACGAAAGCAACGGGTATTTTGATTTTTGGGAAAAGCAAGACGTAATTGAAGGCATGGATTGTGACACAATTTGCGGGCTGTTTGACAGCATCAAGGGAAAGCTCGACGGCGACGATGCCATAATCGGCAAGTTTAGCGGGCAAATTATGGCGCATCTGTATGAGGACGGCAAGGTTGCCGAAGCCTACGGCATTCGCCTTCCCGCCAGCTACGAAGGTGAAGTCCCTGCACAAATGTTTTTGCTTGAAGTTCCCGAAGCGGAATACCTCGTGTTTGAGCACGGCAGTTTTGACTACGAGCAAGAATGTGAAACGGTTGGCGAGAAACTGCAAGCAGCCATAGACGCTTTTGACTACAGCGAAACCGACTATCTTTTAGACGAATCCCCCGGGCGCCTGCGCTACTTCTACTTCGACCCCGACCGCTACGAAAAACGCATCTTGCCCGTAAGGCATCGGTGAGCAGATAACCACTTATACAACTTCATAGTATCAGGTTGAGGATACGGTCAGAGCACTTCATCTTGTGTTAACATATAAACCGCCAGACAACCAAATAATTGCACACTATTTAAGCAGGAGGGCATCTGTCTAACCTGCTTGCATATTGTGCACTGAAGGGTTGTCTGGCGACATAGGGTGGATGCCCTCTTTTTGTTAGATGACGTTCTGACTCTCGGGCATTTCATTCAAAAGACAATGCTGGACGAACTGGAGAACCGATATGAGCAAACTAAATGTTGACCAAAAGAACATAAAAGACCTTTTGACGGACAAGTCGGCAAACTTTCTTATCCCTGATTATCAGCGCCCCTATGCGTGGGCAGAGGACGAATGTCAAACTCTTTGGGATGACATATTTTCGTTCGCATTTCCTGATGGAAATAAGGATGCGTTCAACACAAGTGATGAGTATTTTCTCGGAGCAATCGTTACCTACAAGAATGAAAGCAAACAAGCTGAGGTCATAGACGGGCAACAGCGCCTAACAACAATTCTTCTCTTATTGAGGGCATTTTATGATAGGTTTGAATGCATGGGCGATAAGCCATCTCAGGACACTCGAACCAATATCTCACAGTGCATTTGGCAAACTGATGAGTTTGGAAATGCAGATATGAAGCACCTAAAAATTGATTCTGAGGTGGCAACCGATGATGAGAAAGACGAGTTTCTTTCAATACTAAAAACTGGAAAGCCTGACAAAAAGGCAAACAGCAGGTATGCAAAAAACTATCGTTTCTTTATGGAAAACATCGACAGCTTTATAGATAGTTTTGCCTCGTATCTGCCATTCTTGCCCTCGCGAATTCTCAACAACTGCATTCTCCTGCCCATCGAGGCGGACTCTCAGGATACAGCACTCAGAATTTTTTCAACTCTTAATGACAGGGGCTTGCCTCTAGCAGATGCTGATATTTTCAAGGCACAGTTTTACAAGCACTTTGAAAAACAGGGTACAAAAAATGACTTTATCGAAAACTGGAAAGACCTGTCGTTCACTGCAGAAAAGATATTTAAGCCGATTTATGGTACTCCAATGGACGAGTTGTTTACAAAATACATGTACTTTATTAGAGCGTCTGAAGGAATCAAATCAACAACAACGGAAGCACTTAGGAAGTTTTACGAACATGATAAATACCGCCGCCTATTGAGCGATGATACGATAAAAGATCTCCTTAGTTTATTGGACTTTTGGAAATCCGTTTACTATCAAGATGAGGATAGATTTTCTGAGGAAGTACTCAAGAAACTATTTGTACTTAAATATGCGCCCAATGGAATGTGGGAATATATTACGTCTGTGTACTTCTTGTCTTACCGAGATGCAGAAGGCAATTTAGAGGACATAGCATTTGCGAACTTTTTATCAAAAATTACGGCATTTATATTTGCGTATGCGCTTACAAATCCTGGCGTAAACGCCCTTCGTACGCCTGTTTATGCGGAAATGATAAAAATATGCAACAAGCAACAAAGTGACTTTTCGGATTACAGGTTTTCTCGGGAACATATTCAAAAAGTTTTAGATAACTATAAGTTTACCAACAATAGAGCGGTTACTCGCTCCTTAATAACATGGTACGCTTTTACTTTTGAGGAACAGGAACGACCAAAAGATGCTACTAGCTTTGACATAGAACATATTTATGCCAGAGAACGGCATAACAAAGAAAATAAACTTCAAAACCCAGACAATCTTGAAGAGCTGGGCAATAAAATCTTGTTAGAAAAATCTATTAACATTCGAGCCTCAGACTACAGATTTGAGGATAAAAAACGCTATTACTGCGGGCATGATGATGCAAGAGGCAGGAAGCACGAAAAGAGTAGGATTGCAGAGTATAAATATCTAACTCAAAAGGACGACTTTACCGAAAGCGACATAATCGAACGAGATAAACGAATACACGAAAAGTTCATTTCTTATCTTGCAGCAGAGGACTTACTAAAGGATTAGCTGTTTCTATCTTGTATTGCTTCAAGATACATCTGAAACGGCTCTCTTGCTTTTTTGGCTCTCTGCAAGTAGCTAGGTTTCTACCCCTTATGCTCCTTGTAGAATTGCTTTAGCGATGCTTTGGTTTCGTCATCGAGATAGTGCCAGCGAACGCCTTGAATGGCACCCTCTAAAGAGGAGAGGCGCATTATGCACGCAGAGGGGTCACGGTCAAGAATACGAAGCCATGCCTCACGGCTGCCTACTTTTTCTAGCTCCTTTATGGTGGTGATGCCCGCGTCGGCAAGCTGCTTTTCAAGTTTTGCGGCAATGTTTGGCAGCGTTGTTAGTTCACCCATCAAGACCTCCTCGTGTGTCGTTCGTTGAGTCGTTTGCTTCTCTATTATAGTGCTTGCTGGTGGCAGTTTTCAATTTGGGATGCTGCTAGACTCCCATAGCCAACAAGCTTTCGCCACAAAAAAGTTTGTACCCCACAAATCCTAAAAACTCAAGAAATGTGGGGCACAATAGTGTTGCTTGGGTTCCAGCATGCTGTGCAGCTATTCTTGCAGGTACTTCTTTACACCGCTCCAGACGTAGCCTTTTGCAAGTTCGTCGAGGTCAACGGGCTCGGCAAGGGGGAGTTTTTGCAAAAAGCGCTCGAGGTTATAGCCTTCTTTAACGATGATAAACTTGAAGCGTTTTGCGGCAAGGGCGTTTTGGGGGCAGCCATAAATACAGCCCAGGCACGCATGACAACGGTTGCTAAAGGCTGGCTTACCCCCTACTAAGGTTATGTTTTTTGCTGGGCAATGCTTTGCGCACCGCCCGCAGCCTGTGCAGCTGTCTGAAACTGCGATGGCTTTGCCAAACCAGCTGGTAGCGGGCTTTTCTAGTTCAAAAATGAGGGAAAGAACACGGTCAACTAAGAGGGGCTTTGGACGATGCCGCACGCTAGATAAAACACCTGTTATTATTCGCTCGGCCTTGTTTGGCAAAACCTCAAACAGCTTGGCAGCCAATAGTTCGTGAGTTCCAACAATAAAATTGCTCGGCATAACAATCATCTCGTCATGAACAACCGCATAGCCCTTTTTCTCGAGTCTTTTTATACTGCTCACCCTGCTTGCAGTGTTGGGAATAATCTCGCCGCCGCCCGAAACTGAGATTACCACTGCGGGAGTTTTGCCAACGAAGGGCTGTTGTTTAGTAGAGGGGAGCTGTTTGACGAAGGACTGTTGTTTAGTGGAGGGGAGCTGTTTGACGGAGGACTGTTGTTTGACAGAGGGCAGCTGCTCGGCAGCAGGAAGCTGTTTGACAGTAGGCAGCTGCTCGGCGAGCGGCAAAGCGTCAATCCATTCGTAAACAGCTTTTGGAGCATTGCTGGCGTGTACAGGAAAAATCACAACAAGAAGGTCGTGGCTTGCAGCTGGAGCCTCAGTGCATGAGATATTTTGCAGTGCACCACAAAGCCCACGACGCTTAAACTCTTGGTAAAAGCACTCGGCAACCAGCGCAGTGCTACCCGTGCCCGTGTAATAGGCAACCAAGAAACGTGAATCTTTAGATAGAGCGTTCTCGTTTTGCATAGCCACACCAATCATTTAACTATCAAAAACTTCAATTTTACATTCACGCGCTGCCGCAACAAGTTGTTTGTCCAAAGTCCAAATACCAGCATTGGCAAGCTTGCAAGAAACAAGCAGGTGCGTATCAACACAACCAATGCGCCTGCCAGCTATCTCAAAACTCGAAACAAACTGAAGGTATTCTTCTAATGTGGCTGTTGGCAGCAGACCCATATCGGCAATGTCAGCTAAGGTGTCAAGATGGCGTGCCGACATACCCAAAGCAAGCTCCTCAATAATCAGCTCATGGCTAGCAACAAGACCCTGCTCAAGCAATGCCATTAGCCGAGGCTGAGGCGTGCGAAAATGTTCGCTCCATACAGAGGTATCCACCAAAACTGACTGCATGGCTATCTGTTCCTGACAGGTGTCTTAAAGTTAGGGATAGAACCGCCCAGCGCAGCCAAACGCTTTGCCTTTTCTTGCTTTACCAGCGCTTGCAGGCTGAGGCTAAACAATTCCGAAGGCTTGCGTGCGTTTACCATACGTTGCGCTTCCTCAAAAAGATCATCGTCAATAGTAATTGTTGTTCGCATAGGTTTGCTCCTGCCTCTGATTGAATTGCTCATTTGCACCAAATGTATCATCAACTATGACAAAATCTATGATACCAATTAAGCGAGCCCATGGCAAGTAAATCCCTAAGCCCGCAATGGGAAGCTTCCCTTTCAAATGTTCTTCCAAACCCTTTTTGGACGGAGCTTGCGCTTGCGCTCTGCAATGGCGTGTGTAATCTCATTGCCGCACAATACAAGCTGGTAACGAACGCTTTGCATTTGCCGCAATGTGGTAAAGTGGGGAGCATGAATACAACAACAGAAGTGCCCATGAGTGCACCAAAAAAGCGGCAGAAAAACACAACAACGGCAACGAATACCTCAGATGCAGCTCAGGCTGCAAAAGCGGCGCACGCCGCAAGCGCAGCAAGCGCTAACGCTGCAAACGCAGCAGCCGCAGCAGCAAACACAGCAAACGCTCAGACAGAACCCAAAAAACGAACCGCACGTGAATATATCCTCGGCGAGGAAATAGCCAATTCGGTGACACACGGCATTGGGGCTCTTTTGGCTATTGCCGCACTCGTTATTCTCATTGTATTAGCGGTACAACGCGGCGGGGGCATATATCTACTTGCTGCGCTTGTGTACGGCATAACCATGCTGCTCGAATACCTCATGTCAACGATGTATCACGCACTTGCCGTCGAGAAGGCTAAAAAGGTCTTTAAGGTACTCGATCACAGCTTTATCTATCTCTTTATTGCAGGGTCTTACACGCCGTTTTGCCTTATTACGCTTGCCAACAACGGAGGGTTTTGGCTCGCTGCCGTGGTGTGGGCGCTCGCATTGGCAGGTGTTGCGTGTGAGGCATTTTGGGTGTTTCGCCCAAGGTGGATTTCTGCGGTACTTTATTTGCTTATAGGTTGGTGCGTTGTGTGGTTCTTGCCTGCACTCGTATCCCTATTGCCTGCTGGAGGCTTTTGGCTTTTGCTTGCAGGCGGTTTTTGTTACACCATCGGCTGTATTTTTTACATCTTAAAGAAAGTCCCTTATATGCATTCCGTTTTTCACCTTTTTGTTTTGGCGGGAACGGTTTGCCAGTTTCTTGCCGTTGCGCTTTATGTTATGTAGCGCGCCTCAGCCCTTCAACATATCCCTCTCTATTTAGGACCTCGCATTCCTCGCATTCCGCGCATTCCTCGTATTCCTCGTGTTGTTCATAAGGAAAAGCAATGCGCCGCCTGCAAAGCAGGCGGCGCATTAACACCCCAACACTCATCACTACACAAGCCTCTAGTGCGTAATCCAGTAATCCCAATCAGTGCCTGATCCATAGAAAATATCAAGATCCAAGTTCTTATTGTAGCCCTTCAGTCGTCCCGACGAAGTATATTGATATAGGTCACAAGGAATCGCTGGCTCTATGTCGTGACGATAGCCTTTTATCTTAGTGTATCCAAGCGGATAATTCGCGTTCCAAAATAAGACATTCTCGTCGCCACACAGTTTGGGAATCTTATGGGTGGTCGCCGGAGAACTTGAACAATAAATGCCACAACTCACACCCGTAAGGCGTGTAACCTCACGTATAAAGCTCCGCGCCCATTCGCGCCCATTTTTAAGTGCGTCTGCTTCAAAGTCAAGGAACAGAATTGCTTTGCCAATGTACGGGCGGGCTCTGCTCACAAAATAACGCGCCTCCTCAATGGGGTCGGTGTCCTTCTCAGCAAAGTGATACAGTCCCAGCCGCTTGTTTCGGTCAAGAACACTATTAGCTTGAGCTTCCAACGTTGGACTCGTAAACCACGTGCCCTGCGTCGCTTTTACAATCATAAAGTCGTAGCTAACTTTTGTTCCAATGTTTGCTGGCTGCCACCCTGATACATCGATGCCATCAAGCGGAGCTGCTTTGGCTGGAGCATTGTAACCTGGAGCAAGTTTTGGTCTGCTTGCGGCACTCGTCACATCTTTTAAGGCAAATTTTTGGCCCGAATTACCAGAAACAGGAGCCTGTGCAACCAGTGCCGTACCTGCCGCGGCGGCACCATTTATGGTGAGCACAGAGGTTTTATCGGCTTGATTCGTAAGCATAAAGGTACCCTTGCCACTATATTGAACTTTCCACTTTTGAGATTTTGCACTACTGCGCTCGTTTTGCATCACGGTTTTCTTGCCGTTTGATGCACTTGCAGCCACATCGAGCATGAGTGCCGAAAAAGCACTCTCAAAGGTATAAATGCCGGAACTCGTGCGTGTTGCGTAGAACCGCTGGGAAAGCAACGCCTTCTTATAGGTAGCAAGATTCAAAGTAGTCCTTGGATTTTGGTTAGCCTCTGTAACCGAAACCGCCATGGTATCTTTAGCTTGCGCACGAATGGTGTAAATACCTCCGTCACTCAGTAGATCAGTTGCTACCAACGTCCATCGCTGAGCATTGTTTTGAGCCTTTTTCTTGCTCAAAGCAACCGCGCGCACGTTGGCACCGTTCTTTTTGGAAGCTCCCTTAACATCAAGGACTTTTCCTGTTGCTTTGTTTTTAAGATAAAAGGTATTGTCGCCAGTGGTAACTGGCTTCCAAAGCTGCGTGTCAGAGCTGCTCGCAGTTCGAAGCTGCACGTTGGTACTTGTACTGCTGGCAAGCCCGAGCATGCGCCCAGAATTGATACACTCGAAGCGATAAAAGCCCTTGCCGGCATAGGTCACAAGCCATTTTTGTCTCAGATAGCTGAGTGATTTGTATGTTTGGATATTAGTGCCATGTGCAATCGCACCGCCTTTTACATCAACAACGGTACCAAGAGAACTTTTGATAGTAAACAGCCCGCTTTCGAGCATACGAGTTGAGGCTAAGCTCCATAGTTGTGCTTGAGATTTGCTTCTTTTTTGCACCACCACATCGCTTCCGTTAGCAACAGGGTTCTTTTTTGAGGCAAGCGCAAGGCCGCCAGCGGCGTTCAAAATCTTATAGCAGCCAGAGCCTGCTGGCTCCTCAATTATGGCCCATTTTTGCGTGTTAGACTTGCCCTTGGTAAGAAGCTGTGTCTTAGCACCGTTCTTTGGAAAATCGCCGTAGGCATCCAGAGCCCTATCCGAACCAATGCCTACCACATTATAGTAACCAGTTTTTTTGTTATAGGTCAGTTTCCACTTTTGATAAACCGCTTTTTTGTAAGAAGCCAACTGCATCTTGCTTTTATTGTCCGCGCTGCCACCCTTAACGCTTAAGGTAAGCGACTTATTTGTCAGAGAGCTTATAGCATACACGCCATTGGGAACAGCCCGTTTAACAGCGTCGAGCGTAATGAGCTGCGTTTCTTTAGTTTTGTCTTTGGTAGCGAGTACTATCTGTGTGCCCTTTGCGGTGTTGTTTCCTTTTAGAGCAAAAACCAGCTTGGAGCCTTTGGGCGAAATCCTAAAAGCACCATTAGAGTTTTTCGCAATAGAAAAACGCTGCGAATTAGCCGAGCTCTTCTGGTTTTGCCAAATGGCTGTGCCGCTGGAGAGGTTGCCATTTTTAACTTCAAGGTTTTTGCCGGATAAAACATTCGTTATGGTGTAATAATCCTTAGATTTTCCTTTTTCAACCCTTTCAATGCGAAAGCGCTGTGATGGTATATGGCTGGTAGCTTGGGCTGTCAAGAGCGCTCCATTTTTACGAGATTTCTTTTTTATGCCAAGCGTTTTTTTGGCAATGCCAAGCGTATAAAGTCCCGAAAAATTAACCCGTGCAACCTTTACTTCAATTTTTTTTGTAACTGTTCCACCCGAGTTGGTGGCACGGATAGTAACCGAGTAAGTGCCCGCCGCAAGGCCTGGGGGAATAATAAGAACGCCTTTGCTTATCTCTGCCTCAGCCGTATTGTTTGTGAGCTCCACGTCCGCCTCAGATGCTCCACTAATGGTATACGGCACGGTCACCGTTGCATACCCTGGATTAAGGTCAATGCTATTGGTGCCACCGATGATGGCCGGCTTAGCAGCCGTAGTTAGTTCTTCACCTTCGGTGTGATTGATGTCGTAGTTGTTATAACCTTGGATAAAGGGCTCGGTCCATTTTGTGCAAGCGACAGTAGCCGCATAGACCTCATCTGCTGAGGGAGCGCGATTGTGTGCCGCTTGTGCCTGATTGTTTGAAAATGAAGCACCTGCCCTAATATCCAACGCCTCGTAGGACTTGGTGAATATGCCTCCGCCGTCGCCCTCAGCGATATTGCCCGAAATAGTGCCACCTTCCATGCTAAACGTGCCACTATTGTACAGACCACCACCATTGCCCGTAGCAATATTTTCCGTTATCTTTCCGCCTTTCATAGTGAAAGAGCCACCGTTGTATACGCCGGCTCCGTTTGCGCCTGCGTTTTGAACAATAGCGCCACCCTTCATGATGAAGGTGCCATGATTGTCCACGCCGCTTCCCCCACAACCAACTATCTCACCGTTTTCTAGGATAAGCGTACCAAGGTTACAGATGCCTCCACCCTTGCCACTCAGCTTGATACCGTCAAGGGTCAAGGTGGCCTCAGTTTGGACAACTATTGCTGCCTGTAGGGTGTTGCCGCTCTTCAGGGAAACTTGAGTATCCTCAGACTCAGCAGAATATGCCAAGGTAATATTCGAACCTGCAGAAACCTCAAGGGAGTTTTTTTCTAAATCAATATCGGCACTTAGCTCAACAACAAAACTTTCACCCGTTGTTGGCGCAGCAGCAAAGGCAGCAAAAAGCTCCTCCGCAGTTGCAACAACGCTTATCCCATCAAGGGGGAAGGTAAAGTCGTCAGCTCCATCCAACACCGAGGAAAATGGAAAAAAGCTCTCGTCTAAAAGAGGAACATCTGCAACGGTGACTTCACCAGTGTTTTGCACTTCGCCACCTGTCTGGCCTGCCGTATCATCTGCAAAAGCAGATGTAGGCACAGTAGCAAAGCCTGTTACGATAAGCACGACTGCCAAAGAGGCGCTGAGTACGCGCCTTGTCAAATCAAAAACTTTTGTTTCTCTCTTGCCCTTACCTCTACTCGCTTGCGATTTCTCGCCCATAATTCTTCCTTTCTAGCTTTACCTCTTCTTTTTGTTTCTGCGCACAACCACCTCTTGTGCGCACACAAGTGTTTTGCTCTTTTGCCGCTTTCTCTACCTGGCTCTTAAGTTTGCTGTCTAACCTAAACTCGCCCTACTACTCCTTTTTTAATTTCCATTTTTGGGCGCTCGTATTTTTTATGTTGTTTATCAAAACGGGAGTTTTATTCTTTTTTGACAGACCCTTAGGCTCAAGTGCCTTTCCGCTCTTGGCGTTGATAAGCGTATACGTGCCTCCGCTTGTCTTTTTGAGATACCATTTTTGGGAATAGGAACTCGATTTTGCCTTAGCAAGTTGCACGGGGCTTTTAGCAGCCACCGAGCTGCCCTTTACGTCAAGCACCAACTTGCTTGAAACAGGAGTGATGGTATAGTAGCCCGTCTTTTTATTGTATTTGAGCTTAAACTTTTGTGTCTTTGCAGAACCCTTTGCCTTATTGAGGCGCAACGGAGCGTTTGTCTTCAGGTTTTTGACCTCAAGTGCCTTACCCGATGCAAGACCCGCAAAAGTATAGGTGCCATTAGCAAGCGGCTGTTTTATCGCAGTAAGCTTGAAGCGCTGTGCCTTGGCAGTTTTAGATTTTTTGGCAAGCACCAGCTTGGAACCAGTGCTCGTCTTTCCATTCTTTAGAGAAAGCACCAGGCTCGAACCCTTGGGTGATACCCAATAGCCACCCTTGGGATTTTTTGTAATTGAGAAGCGCTGGTTCTTTTTCTTGGTTGTTTTGTTCTGCCATACCAGCGTGCCGTCTGCCAGCTTGTCGCTTACTTCAAGCGTTTTATTCGAAAGCACGTCGGTGATAATGTAGTAATCTTTTGTACTGGCACTCTCCACCCGTGTAAAGCGGAAGCGCTGCTCGGGCCCATAGTTTGCCGTTTGCAATTCAATGCTTGCCTTTGAGTTTGTTGATTTGTTCTGTACGCCAAGCACTTTTTTGCCAATGCCAATGGTGCGAACTCCCGCATAATTAATGCGTGATACTTTGACCGTTATTGGCGCCGTTACCGTTGCGGCACGATTGCTTGCCGTGATGGTGACCTTATACGTTCCCTTTTTAAGACCCGCAGGAATGGTGAGCACGCCGTTTTTGAGCGTTGCCTTGATGCCTTTGCTGTTGGTGATGCTTACGCTTGGGGCTGGTGTTCCACCAAAAGTGAAGTTTCTGGTCACAGCTTTATAGCCCTCGGTAAGGTTAATGGCACTGGTGTTGCCTGAGATGGTAGGTATCTTGTCGACGTTGACGGTTACCATTTTTGTAGCTGAGCCTTTTGGACCCGTTACTTTTATCATAACTTTATAGCTTCCTATGCCAAGGCCAGCAGGAATGATTAAAGAGCGACTATTGTTGTCCACCGTTGCTTTAGCGGTATTGTTGGCTGTTCCTGGCGCATCAACAGCCATTGTGGTGTTGGACGCAAGCCCTGGAATAGCATAGCCCTTGACAGTTCTCGAGTACCCAAGAGTAAGACTTATGGTCGAAGCTCCACCAATGGGCTGATAGGTCAGAGCTTGGTAGGTTGCTCTTACTACTTTTTCTGCGTTTACAATCCCGACCCCATAGTTTCGATTGGGTGGTCCTGCATAAGGAAACGAGCTTAGGTTATACGGATCAGTGTTGGCCTGAGTTAAGAGTGTGGTTCTTACCTGTGCAGGTGTTAGGTTTGGGTTTGTTGCCCAAATAAGCGCGGCTACGCCAGCTACGGCAGGAGATGCCATAGAGGTGCCTAACATATCCCCATATTGATTATTGCCAAAACAGTAGGTGGAATAAATCTCGGGACCGTTAGCAAGTTCTCTCAAGTTTCCAGGCGTTCCCACAAGCTTAGCACCGCCACCGGGAGCAGCAATGTTCTTTTTGCTGTTATAGTCACTGTAAACAGCGATGCTTTTGTCTTTAGCAACTGAAGTAACCGAAACAACATTGTCAAAGTCAGAAGGATATTGAGCTGGCGAAGCGCTCAATCCGTCGGCAAAATGGTAATCCCCGCTATTGCTTGCGGCGGCCACCGACAACACGCCGAGTTGTTCTGCCCTGTTTATGTAGGCTGCCAAGGTATTTATCACTCGTGCTTCAGAGGGATTGTTTTTATCAAAATAGGCACCGAGGCTCATATTGATTACCCGTAAATTAGGAGCCTTGCCCGAAGCCTTGAGGTTATTAAGGTAGTCAAGGGCGCCAAACAAAGTTTCCAAAGTAATGCCCCACTGTTCCTGTTCATCACATACGCACACGGGCAGTATTGTTGCGTTGTATGACGTACCAGAAATACCCTTGCCATTATTGGAGGTTCCTGCAACAATGCCCGAAACATGGGTTCCGTGTTCATCGGCATCTCCGCCAAAGGGAACTTTTCCCTGAGAAACTGAGAGCGCAAGACGCTGATTGTTTGCAACATCCCACGCATTTACCATGTCGATGTTGGCAACTAAATCCTCATGGCTCAAACGCGCGCCGGTATCAATAACTGCAACAGTTACCGCATTATTGGTTCGTACGTAGTCCCAAGCTTCTGGAGCCTTTATTTGCTCTGGGCCATACTGTTTGCCGTTGTTCATGCCAGGATCGTTGACGGCTGTTCTCAAAGTCTCAATAATAGTTGCAGAAAGCGGTGCAACCGTCTCGTCGTCTGAAGCTGCTTCTACAGCCTCGTCCTGAGACTCAGATGGCTCTCTGCTTGTTACGCCTCCGACAACAGGCTCAGCGTTTTGCTCAGACTCGCTTGCTTGCGCATCAGAGGTCTCATTGCCAGCCTCCAGCTCTTCATCAGCTGCCTCGTTACCCTCGCCTTGGGGTTTTTCTATCGCATCATTTTCGAAGAGTTGGATATAGTAATTAGGGAATGCTGCCTTAACCGCAGGATTGCTCAGAGCTTCCTCAATGGCAGCTTCAACCTCAATAATTTCAGGAAAATCAACAATGGCAATGTTTCCAATTTCCTTGTCCTCAGTGATAAGCTCAACTTGAGTTTCAGTGTCTTCGACGACCTCTTCATCTTCGACTGCATCGATGTCTTCAGTATCCTCAATGGCAGTGGGGCTGTTGTTTGCGGGAGCATTGTCAGCCTCGTCCTGCAGCTCTTCTACGAGAGCGTCCATGTCGGATATGAGGGTTTCGATGTCCTCATCCAAGTGACGGCTTTCTTCGAAAACAACAATGATTTTGCCCTCACTGTAGCGTTTGAGCTCACCAGAACCACCTGCGCCACCCTTTGAGCCATTAAAACCGCCGGAACCCCCAGAGCCCGTACCGCCTGCGCCGCCACCCTGAGTGACAGCAGAAACGGATGCAAAGCCCGCAGCTAGGGTGTCAGACGCAACAAGCTTACCTGTTCCTTGTGCGCCAAACGAAGGGCTCTCGGGCTGATCAGCCCATGCTTGAGGCGCACCAGCAAAGAGCAGGCTCGCTGCAAGTACCAATGACAATAAAAAGCTCGTGGTGTAGCGCTGTAATTTCTTCAAGATCTTTCCCACCTTTTCTCAATCAACTTAATTTACTTAAAATCTACTTAACTTTTATCGTTACCTTCAGTTTTGTTGTTCCTACCGTATTTTTTGCTATTATCGTAATCTTATAGGTTCCCTTTTTAAGGCCTTTTGCGATAGTTAGTTTGCCGTTTTGGTTAATTTTTATTTTGCCTTTTGCGCCTTTTGGCACGCTCAAAGTTACCTTGGGCTTGGGCGTGCCTTTAACGGTATACGTCTTAGTGGTTTTTTTGTAATTCTTTTTAAGCGTAATGGTCTTGCCCGCATTTTTGATGGTAGGAGCAACCGGCTTGGGGTTGATTTTAACCGTCACCTTTTTGCTCACGGTGCCTTGCGTGTTTTTAGCCGTAATGGTAAAGGTGTAAGTTCCTGCTGAGAGTCCCTCTGGAATAGCTACAATGTTGCCCCAGATACCTGCCTCAGACGTGTTGTTGATTATATTTACTTCTGGTGCTGGATACCCTGTGAAGGTGTAGCGTTCCATGATTTCTGTGTAACCTTCGGTGCGCGTGATAGTACCCGCACCAGTAATAGTTGGTTTGGCGGGAACAGCATTGACCTTGACCGCTACGGTTTTGGTGGCAGAGCCAACGGTGTTGGCAGCATTTATGGTTACTTCATACGTGCCAACTGCAAGCCCTGCAGGAATAGTGAGCGCGCCATTAGCGTTAATGGTCGCTTTGGCCGTGTTATTGGTGAGCGAAAACGTTGGCACGGGATAACCCGTAGCAGTGTAGGCGCTTGTCGTTGCCGCATAACCAGCAGAAAGGGTGATGACCTCAGAGCCACCCGTGATGGTTGGCGCAAATGGTTTTGGGTTTATTACAATGACAACCGTTTTGGTTGCTGTGCCACCTACGTTTGATGCACTCAGGGTTACCGTGTAGCTTCCTGGAGTAAGCCCTGCAGGAATAATAAAGCCGTTGGCAGCAAGCGTTGCGCCAGCAGTGTTATTGGTAAGCGAAAGTGCGGGCGTTGGGACACCCGTAATAGTATAGGCACTTGAATAGTTTGCATAGCCTTCAGTTAGGGTTATGGAACTCAATCCACCTTCTATGGCAGGAGGAATAGGATTTACTTTTACCGTAACCGTTTTGGTGGTAGTGCCGTTGGTATTAGTTGCGTTAATGGTAGTGCTATAGGTGCCCACCGCAAGGCCAGCTGGAATAGTGAGCACGCCACCTGTGTTGATGCTTGCGTTTGCGGTGTTGTTGTTTAGCGATAAAATAGGTGCAGGCGTACCGCCAACAGCATATGTCCGGCTAGTTGCCCCATAGCCAACCGCCAACGTAATATCATCGTCGCCTGTGATAGTTGGCAAGCAGGCTTTCTTAAGGGCTGCAGCAGCATCAACCAGTCCATGACCGTAATAGGGGTCTTTGCCCGGAGCTCCCAAATCTTCAGCCGTAGAAAACAGAATATTTTTTACTTGGTCAACTGTAAGGTTCGGATTTGCTGCCCAAATGAGGGCTGCGACACCAGCTACCATGGGGGCTGCCATCGAGGTACCCGTATTGTAGCCGTAGCCTGTATTGCTGTCGTACCATGTTGAATAAATATTGGCACCCGGAGCACAGATGTCCTTTTCGTCGCCGTAACTGCTGGTGGACAACAGTTGTTTGTTGCTGTCAACCGACGTTACCGCAACTGCCTTGTCAATGTCGGCAGGATAAATGTTGACCGAGCTCGCCGAATTGCCAGCAGCTGCGACCGTAAGCATGCCTAGGTTTTCAGCAGCAATAATTTTGTTGCGAACCGATGTGATTGATTGCTCGCTCCAGCCAGGAGTTCCAAGGCTTAAGTTTATAACACGGAGGTTTGGAGTTTGCCCTGAGCTTTTTAGGTCTATGAGATAGTCGTAGGCACGCACTAAGCGCTGTACCGTGGTGGTGTAGCCGCTTCCAGGGTTATAATAGATATTCACTGGCAGGACTGTTGCATTATAAGATACACCTGCAATACCCTTGTTGTTGTTTGAAACTGCCGAAACTATACCTGAAACATGAGTGCCATGTCCACTTGAAACACCAGTGTCGCCCTCGTAAGGGATTTCTCCGTTAGCAACTGCTTGTAAGAGCGGTTTATTGGCAGCCGCACTATCTCCTGACCCGTCCCATGCATGAGCAAGGTCAAGGTTGGCAGCCAAATCCTCGTGAGTCAAACGTGCGCCACCATCAACAACTGCCACGGTAACCGCACCGTTGCACTGCGCGTAATCCCACGCTTCTGGAGCGCGAATAAGCGGCAGACCATACTGCTGGGAGCTATAGAAAGGATCATTAACGCTTGCAAGAGTTTCTATGCTTTGCGAAAGGTCAAGAGGCTCGTCATCAAGAGGATGGATATAGTAGTCGGGCGAAACTCCAATAACTGAGGGGTTTTCGAGAGCCAATTCAAGAGCCGTGAGTACGTCAACCTCATCAGGCAAATCAACAACGGCAAAAAGACTGTCTTTGTCGTTCTCAGTGACAATCTCAACTTGGGTTTCATTGTCCTCGGCTTCGGTTGTGGCGGGGCTCAATTCAGGACTATTTTCTTGAATTTCCTCTGCGAGAGCGTCCATGTCGTCTTTGAGCGCCTCAATATCGGCCTCAAGCTGGGCGTTTTCCTCAAAAATTACGATAATTTGGTCAGGAACGTAGGTGGAGGGATCGCCAAAATCTCCTGCGCCGCTGCCATCGCCATTGCCAGTGCCGCTACCTGCACCATTGCCTGAACCACCACCGTTACCAGTGCCGTTACCACCGCCAGCAGTACCAGTACCACTATTTTGTGTGGGGTCAGAAGGAGCTGCAGGGGTTGCAAAAGCTGAGGGCACGCCAAAAAGCAGCAGGCTCGCTGCTAAGACAAACGCCAAGGTAGTGCGCAAAATATGACGAAAATGCTTCATTTATGCCCTTATCTTACAGCCACAATATCTTGTGGTATTCTTACTTATTTTGTGCATTATAGCACGTAAAAGGGCATTTGTGAACCCCCGTTGGCTTCCCGTAACGCAAACGGCAGCCAGCGGGCATACGCCAAAATAGGACGTAAAAAGGGCGTCTAAGCTGGATAAAAGACTTTGTCGAGGCAGGCTTTGAGCTTTTGGGCAGGTATAGCGAGGTCTGGCTCGGTTTTGGCTGCCGTTTTGCCATCGGCAAGCTCGATAGAAACATACCCAAACTCATCTGAAACGAGAAAAGCAGCATCTGCCTGCTCTATTTCTGAAGGAGTAAGTGGAGCAACTGTAAGTTCAAAGCCAAGGGTTGCCGCAAGGTCTTTTACCAGCGTTGCTGGGGCACTGATAAGTTCTTCAGTTGAGGCAAAAAGTGCGCCTTTTTGCTCGCAAAAAACTACTCCCGCAAGCTGCCTGCCTTTTACTTCAACGCCCACAACTACATCGTCTTGCTCAATAAGATTGTCAACAGTAAGCTCAGGGGCAATACGAGCCTCCTCAAGCGATACCACCACGTCTTTTTGCGGGTCTATCGCAAGACACAAAACACCTTCGCTGTTTTTGTCAAGCAGGTTATCAACCGCCCATTCGAGGCGTGAACGAACCCACGCCGTAAGTGGTGCGGGCAAACCCAAAGGGTCAAGCGAACGTATGCGGCGCTCACGCAGGGGGATTTCTCCCCCTACAATGCGCCAGCGTAAATTAACAGGAGCAACGGTGTCCGCATCAACGGCAGCGGTGTCCGCTTCAACGAGGGTAACCACATCTGTCTCAGCAAGAGCTGAGGTGTTTGCCGACCTGTCTATCTCGGTAAAAATTTTATTATCCTCCATCAAATTAGTGCCTAAAGTGACGGTGTCCGGTAAAGAGCAGGGCAACACCAGCAGCATCTGCGGCAGCGATAACCTCATCGTCACGCATTGAGCCACCGGGCTGAATAACCGCCTTGACACCTGCTTTTATGAGTACCTTAAGCGAGTCTGCAAACGGCATAAAAGCGTCGCTTGCCGCAACAGCACCTTGCGCCTGTTTTCCTGCCTGTTTGGCGGCAAGCTGGGCGGAATTAACGCGGTTAGGCTGACCAGCACCAATACCAACCGTCGTACCCCCCTTGGTAATAACAATCGCATTGCTCTTGACCGACTTACACACGCGCCAAGCAAACAGCAACTCGGCACGTTCTTTTGCCGTGGGCTTACGTTTGGTGGGCACGGTAAACTTCTCGGGCTTTTCGGCTACAGAATCTGCGACCATTGCAAGCATGCCACCTTCGATGCTGCGCAAATCAAGGGTTGCGCCCGCAGGATTCATGCCACCCGTGGCAAGCACGCGCACGTTTGGTTTCTCGGCAAGCAGTTTAAGCGCAGCCTTTTCAAAAGAGGGAGCAACAAGCGCTTCGATAAACTGTCCGTTTTTGTAAATAGCCTTGATGAGGGCGGCGGGCACTTCAACATTAAACGCCATAACCCCGCCAAAAGCACTGACCGCATCGCAGTCGTGCGCAGCTTGGTAGGCCTTGGTAATGTTTGCAGCGCTGGAAACGCCACAGGGGGTAAGGTGCTTAACAATAACGCAGGTAGGCTGCTTTTTATCAAACTCGCGCACCGCACCCCACGCAGCGTCCAAATCGAGATAATTATTGTACGAAAGCTCCTTGCCCTGCAGTTGCGGAGCGTTTGCTAGCTCGTAAGCCGGATTGCTTTTACCCTGTGCTGTACCTTGCGCAGCAGCGGGCATGCGGTAAAAAGCGGCCTTCTGATGAGGGTTCTCACCATAGCGCAGGTCGGCTTCTTTATTGAGAAACACCCGTTTTTGCTCAGGGAGTGTGCCTGTTGGAACCGGGGCTATGTCGTTTGTGCCAAGGTTTTTTTGCTTTGCCAGAGCACCCGCAAGCCAGCTGTTAATAGCGTTGTCATAGGCACTGGTAAGCTGAAATACCTCAAGAGCAAGACGCTGGCGAGTGGGAGCAGTTAGCGCACCCTTGTTGCTGCGCATCTCGTTTAGCACGGCATCATAGCTCGTTGGATTAGTGACTACCGCAACCGAGGCGTGATTTTTTGCGGCCGAGCGGAGCATAGACGGCCCGCCGATGTCGATATTTTCAATCGCCTCCGCAAAGGTGACGCCTTTTTTGGCAACGGTTGCCTCAAAGGCGTAGAGATTGACCACCACCATGTCAATCATACCAATATCGTGCTTGGCGGCGGCTCTCATGTGCGCAGGCACGTCGCGGCGCGCAAGCAGGCCACCGTGAACTCGTGGGTGCAGCGTCTTAACACGACCGTCCATCATCTCGGGAAACCCCGTAAGGTCATCTATAGGGCGAACGGCAATGCCCGCTTCTTCAATGGCACGCGCCGTACCACCGGTAGAAACAATCTCGACCTTGAACTCCTCAACGAGCGTGCGGGCAAAATCAACAATGCCCGTTTTGTCGGTGACGGATATAAGTGCCCGTTTGATAACCGGGTCTTTTATTTGTTTAGCTTTGGGGGTTGCTTGTTTAGTTTGTTTAGTTTGTTTGGGAGTGAGCTTAAGGGCAGGTTTTTTGAGAGTTGTCTTTTTAGTTGCGGACTTTGGGGTGGTTGCTTTTGTGCGAGCCATGGTACTCTCCTCTTAAGAATGTTCATCGTCGCTGCCGAGCGACTTGGGGACGGTCCGTTTTTGTCACAAAAGGGCAGGCGCTCTTGCCACATTTTTTGCCACAGCTTGCCATGCTTTTGTTGCCGCATTTTTTGCCAGAGCTTGCCATGCTTTTGTCACAAAATCTTGCCTAAATCTTGCACCAATCCACCGTACCACAAGTTAGGCGCTCCTATCGCCTGCAGCCTCAAGTTCGCCGCCAGCGGACGTATTTATTTTTGGAAAGTTTTTGGCTACTCTGCGTCTGTTGGCTTATCTGCGTCAGTTGGCTCATTCGCGCCTGTTGGCTTATCTGCGTCAGTTGGCTGCTTAGCGCCTGTTGGCTGCCCTGCGCCTGTTGGCTTATCTGCGCCAGTTGGTTCGCCTGCGTTTGGCTGCGCCTGCGGCAGGCGGGTGCGAAACGCATATACCAAAAACCCAATACCCACTAGAATCATCGGCGTACTCAACACCATGCCCATGGTAAGCCAGTTAGTACCTAAAAGATACCCAATGTTGGCATCTGGCTGACGAACAAACTCAACGGCTATGCGAAACACACCGTAGAGCAGCATGAATACGCCAAGATAGCTGCCACGTGAAAAAGGCGGCTTACGGCGCGACAGCACAAAGAGAACTGCGAACAACACCGCGCCCTCAAGCAGTGCCTCATACAACTGAGAGGGGTGACGTGGCAGCGAGCCGCCCGTTTCAAAGACCACACCCCACGGAACATCAGTTACCGCTCCCCACAGCTCTCCGTTGATAAAGTTTGCAATTCTCACCAAAAAAATGCCGATGGGCGCACCAATTACAATAAGGTCGCCGAGCGTAAGCGTTGGCAGTTTAATAAGACGAGCGGCAATTATAACGGCTAATACCATGCCGATAAGCCCTCCGTGAAACGACATGCCACCATTAGCAAAGGTAAACATATCAAGGGGGTGAGCAAGATGATATTCGAGATTGTAAAAAAGGATTGAGCCTATGCGTGCGCCAAAAATAATGCCTATCGCCGCTGCGATGGTAACCGTAAGCACGCTTTCTATCGTGAGCTTAACGCCCCATCGCTTGGCAGTGCGATACACCACCAGCATGCCGAGTGCAATTCCAAGAATATAGCCAATGCCGTACCAACGCACCGCAAAAGGGCCTATTTGAAAGGCTATGGGGTCGAGCGCATGGTATATTTCGTCAAGCATGAAAGTCCTTACGTACTGCTCGGTGGGGTGGGCTGGGCTGATTGGGTGGTCTGGACGAGCTGGGCTGATTGGGAGTGTTGAGTGCCAGCAGACTCCTCAGCGCCAACGGGCTTCTCAGAGTCAACGGGCATCTCGGCGCCAACACACTTCTCGCTAGGAGCAAGACGCGGGCCGTTTACCAAAAAGAACTCACAAAAAGTGCAGAGCTCTTTAATCGCTTTGCTTCTATCCACTGTTGCGTCGAGTAAAAGCTCAAAGCTCGTGGCGTTTTTGTGCTGCGGTTTGTCGCAGTTGGTGTAATAGCAATCAGCAACGCACATGCCATCGGTACTTGAGATGGCATGCGGGCATCGTGACGACATTTCCTCGTCACAACCACGTTCTTCCCAGCAAATTGTCATGCGTAGGTAGAGAGTCTAAACCGTTAAAGAGCCTGTTTGCCGTCTAGGGCTACAGCTCCGCAGGAATAACCTTGGTAATCTCAGGAATCTGCTCTTTGAGCACACGCTCAACGCTATTTGCAAGCGTTAACTGGCTCATAGGGCAACCTTTGCAGGCGCCTTGCAGCTCAACCGAAACTACACCGTCGTCCGAAATGTCAACGAGAGCAACATCGCCGCCGTCTGCCTGTAAAAACGGACGAATCTGGTCAAGTGCTTCTTCAACTTTAATTTTGTCTACCATAAAACAACTCTTTTCTCTTAGTTTTTGGTGCGTACCCGATGCCCCAAGGCATTCGCAAAGTACTCATTGAACCATACTACTGCACTCAAGTGCAAAAATAACTTGGTTTCGGGTAGAATAGCACGTATTGGAGTTGATGAATAGGGGTTTTTCGTAACAAGCGTGACACAAAAGAGGGCATTCGGCGAGCGGTAGGGCTGCTGCCTGTTTTTTTAGGAAAGAGATTACCATGACCGTTGAGGAAACTACTGAGCAAGCTGCAGAGCTAGGTGCGGAGCAAGAAGCTTCCGAGCAGGATTTACCTGTCGAGAAGGCGTCAGCGCAAGAGCCTGAGCAAAATCCTGCGCAAAAGCCGTCTGGAGCGATGCAAAGCGAAACTGAGAGCTCAGGGCAAGAAGCCCCAGGCTCACCCTATGCACGTTATCAACCCTTTGACACCCCGGGCTATCAGCCGGCGTGGAAAGACGCAACGCTCGTTGAGGCTAATTTGGTGCTTGAAGGCGGTGCAATGCGTGGCTGTTTTTGTGCTGGTGTGTTGGATTTTCTCATGGACGAAGGTTTGCTCCCCAAACACGCTATTGGCGTTTCGGCAGGAGCGTTAAATGGCTTTAATTATGTGGCGGGCATGCGGGGGCGCACCTGCCACCTCAACACCAAATACTGCAATGACTGGCGCTATTTCTCGATGCGTTCCTTTTTTCAAACGGGAAATGCCTTTAATATCCCCTTTGTTTTTGACAAGCTTATCAACGAGATAGAGCCCTTTGATTTTGATGCCTACCGAGCCTCCCCTCTTGACCTTGTGGCGGTTTCGAGCAACATCGAGGCGGGCAAGGCGGATTACACAAACCTTACTGAGCCGGTTGAGCAACTGCCGTATCTTCAGGCTACCTCTGCGGTGCCCCTTATATCACGAACCGTGTCTATTGACGACAAGCTGCTGCTCGACGGTGGCATTTGCGACAGCGTGCCTCTTGAATACTCACGCCGCACGGGCCTAAAAAAGCATATCGTGGTGCTTACGCAAGACGCTGGCTATGTCAAAAAGCCCAACCAGCTTATGCCTCTCATGTATCTGCGCTATTTCCGGCACCCCAAGTTTATTGAAAGCGTGGAGCAGCGTCACGAAAACTACAATCAAACGTACCGCTTAGTCGATGCCTTGCATGATGCTGGCGAAATATTTGTTATACGTCCGCCCGAAAAAGTTGTGGTAAAAAATATGGAACGCGATGCAAGCAAGCTGTTTGCCCTCTACACCCAAGGATATGAGGAGGCACAGCGCAACTTTGCCGCTCTGCAAAAGTATTTGGAGCTGTAGATTTAACTTTGTTTTAGATTTTAGTTGGTGGCTTCCATAATTGGATATTTGTTGGATATTTCCCCCAAAAAGGAGGCTTTTCCCCCAAAAAGGGGCTCATAGGCTTATAGGGGCTTATAGGACAAAACGTGTGTCTGTGGGCCACTCAACAGCATAGGGCATAAAAAAATAGGCTCTGTGTGCGCAACGTCCTATCCTCCCATGGACTACACCACAGTACTTTCGGCGATGCGGAGCTTAACTACCGAGTTCGGAATGGGATCGGGTGTACCCTCCGCTCCATGGTTACGCACACAGAACCTATTCATTTTTCAAATCAAACAGCACGTCTATCATCTGGACAACACACGTGCCCAACCTGCCACTTTTTTTCTTAGACCCCGTGTCAAGCACGGGGTGACAAAAACGTAAGCACAGGGCAACAAATGCACCCTCGGAGCAACAAATGCACCCTGACGGCTGGATAGTGGACACACGACTGCATAAGCAATCACAAAATAGAATGAGATAAAGAGCTCGACCGATTAGTAGCGCTCGGCTAAATGCATTGCTGCACGTACACCTACGCCCTATCAACCTCGTAGTCTACAAGGGGTCTTACCACAAAGAGAACTCATCTTGAGGTTGGCTTCCCGCTTAGATGCTTTCAGCGGTTATCCGTTCCAAACGTAGCTAACCAGCGGTGCCGTTGGTCGACAACTGGTACACCAGAGGTTTGTCCATCCCGGTCCTCTCGTACTAGGGACAGATCCTCTCAATTCTCTTACGCCCACGGAGGATAGGGACCGAACTGTCTCACGACGTTCTGAACCCAGCTCGCGTACCGCTTTAAATGGCGAACAGCCATACCCTTGGGACCTACTTCAGCCCCAGGATGCGATGAGCCGACATCGAG
>Ga0082212_10001162_pt1 | contig 38775 bp, 33 predicted proteins | sample TergutNt197P3_FD_71548 | JGI IMG/M metagenome (GOLD analysis project Ga0082212, IMG submission 71548) | Neocapritermes taracua P3 segment gut microbial communities from Petit-Saut dam, French Guiana - Nt197 P3 | ecosystem: Host-associated > Arthropoda: Insects > Digestive system > Gut ...
CTCGTCGTGGTCGACGACATCGGCATGCTGCCCGCCGGGCAAGCTGCCGCCGAAGCGTTCTACGCGTCGTGGACGCGACCTACGAGAGGCGCTCCGTGGCCGTCTCCGCGAGCCAGCACCCCGCCGGCTTCGACACGATCATGCCCAAGACCCTCGGTACCGCCGCAGTCGACCGGCCCCTGCACCACGCCCCCGTCGTCGTCACCGAGGGCACATCACTAGACGCCGACGCGGTCAGCCCTGCGGGGCGGTGGCCGGGTGCCACGGATCGACTGGCGCGTCGAGCCGCTGCCCGTCGATCACGATGTCGACGCGCTCGTTGAAGAAGGCGACCAGGCCGCCCACGCGCTCTCCCTCGGGCAGCGGCTCGGGCAGCGTCCAGGCGAGGTCCCGGATCAAGCGGTCGCCGACGCGGGCTGAGAAGTACGCTGCCCGCCCTTTGTAGGCACAGGCCGTCTGGGTGTCGCTTGGCTCGAGCTCGACGACGACGTCCTCGCGCGGGATGTAGTAGCGAGTCGGCAGCAGGGTCTCGAAGAGCATGAGTGTCCGTGACGACTCGGCGAGCACCTGGCCGTCACGCTCGAGGCGGACGTGCCGTGAGCTGGCGCGCACGTCGATCCGGTGGAACGGGTCGTGCGGGTGGGCTGAGATGGGCTCGTCCTCCTCGTACCAGGCGTCGAACGAGGTGAAGTCGAGGACGACGTAGCCGGCCAGGTCGGGAGCGACGAGCCGAAGCCCTGACCCGTCGCGGCCCTTCCCACGCACGACCACCCGCGCGCCCTCCGCGGTGTGCCGCGCACGCCGGTCGCCGTCCGAGACGGGCGCCACGCCGGGACGGATGTCCTTCTCGGGCACGGCGTAGGCGGGCACGACGTGCCCGGGCTCCCACACCAGCACGGCCCGGGTGCTGTCGATGACCGTCTCGCCAGCGAGTGCGGCGCGGATCCGGACCGTGGTCGGCTCGTACCGCAGCTCGCCCAGGGCTGCCGCCAGGAGGCCGTGCACCAGCGTGCTCATCGGGCGACCCGCGGTGCACGGTCCTGCAGCATCGTCGGTGCGGTCTTCCAAGCTTCGGACCGGGGCTTTCCCATGGTGGCCCTCCCTACGTCGGCTCCGCGGGAACGTGGTCTGCGCTCCATCACTCGATTCGACAAGGCGGAGGTCTGGTTCGTGACACTGCGGCGATGTCGGCGCGGGTTCCGACGGTCCCGGCCGCCCGGGGCCGCCGACGCGTTCGTCACAGAGCGGCCGCCTACCCGGTCGCACTCACTGACAGGGACGGTCGAGTCGCAGGTAAGGACGAGTCCGACCGGGTTTCACCGGGGCGGGTCAGACCGCCAGTCCGGAAGCAGAGAGCGACTGGACCCGCTTGTCACCCCTCTGTCGGCTGAGCGACTTCCCCCGGTCAGCCGTGCCGGCCGCCTTCCCCAGGCCGGCCAGGACGAGGTCCCGGCGTACTCGCGCCGGGGCCTCGTCCACCACCGGGCCGCGGATGACTCGCACCAACCAGCTGGGCCCGGCACGTCTCGCACGCTGCCCTGCCGTCCCTGGTGGCCGGCAAGGGCACGCTCGTGCAGACCTCCTCGAAATCCGGGCGTGCCGGCCGGGGCCCGCTGCCGTCGGCGGGTTCACCCGTCCGACGGCACCCGGCCCAGCAGCTCCTCGCTCAGCGCCCACAGTCGCCGAGCCGACACGGGGTCGATCGCGTAGGGGACGACCGTGGCCTGCGGGTCCTGCTCGGTGGCGAAGTCGATGGGCTGTGGGTCCTCGTCGAGCACGGAGATGTCGTTGTCCTTGAGGTAGACGCCGCCGATCCCGTCGAGCAGCGGGCTCGTGGCGGCGAACACGGTGGTGCTCGCCCCCTGCTGGAGCGTCTTGCGCTCGTGGTACGGGTCGATGATCGGCCGGCCGGCGTCGTCGAGCAGGCCCATGGTGTGGTGCTGCTCGTCGCTGAGCTGCTGCCCGGCCTCGCCCTCGGGGTGCCAGGGGCCGAGGTTGGTGCCGAGGATGATGCCCGGGTGCACGGCGAAGCCGCGGATGCGGTCCGGCGCCCAGCGGCGGTCGAGCTCGACGGCGAAGAGCACGTTGGCGGTCTTGGACTGGCCGTATCCGAGCATGCCCGCCGGGTCGTAGCCCTCGTGGAAGTGGGGGTCGTCCCAGCGGATGTCCGAGAGCCGGTGGCCGCCCGAGGTCAGGTTGACGACCCGCGCGCCGTGCGCCGCACGCAGGGCGGGGAGCAGGCCGAGCGTGAGCTGGAAGTGGCCGAGGTGGTTGGTCGCGAACTGCGACTCGTAGCCGCGGGTGTCGCGCACCAGGGGGCCGCCCATCAGGCCGGCGTTGTTGATCAGCGTGTGCAGTGCGTGGCCTTCGGCGAGGTGCTGCTCGACGAAGGCGTCGATCGAGCCGGGGTCGAGGAGGTCGAGCCGGCGGGTCTCGATCCGGGCCGCCGTCGCGGGGTCGACGTCGTGGAACTGCTCTCGCGCTCGGTCGGGGTTGCGGGACGCGACGGTGACGTGCGCGCCCGCCCCGGCGAGCGCCAGGGTGGTCTGGCGTCCGAGGCCGGAGTGGCCGCCGGTGACGACGACGTTCCGTCCGGTCAGGTCGACGTCCTTCAGGACGTCGTCGGTGGTCGAGGCGGGGGTGAAGCCGGTGCCGAGGGGGTGCTGTCGATGTGTCATGGATCCATCGTGCGCCGGGCGGGCCGAACTCCGAATACCTAGGCATCCGTATTTTCTTCGCGAGAGTACGGAGGAGGGTACGCTCGCCGGTATGGCACCCGACCAGCTCTCGCGCGCGTTCGACCTCGTCGAGGTCCGCGGGGTGCTCACCGGCGGGGTCGTCGCCGACGGGGCCTGGGTGACTCGCGCCAGCCTGACTGAGCTCAAGTTCTTCGCCGTGATCGCGGGAGTCGTCCGTCTCACCGCCGACGGCGTCGACGACCCCATCGACCTCACGCCCGGCGACGTCGTCGTGCTGAACCGGCGCTCATGGGTGGAGCTGCGGGGCGGGCCTGTCGGCCAGGTTCCGCACGCGGTGGAGCCCGAGGCGGACTTCGCCTCCCTCCGCCGCCTCGGCCTGCCGGCCGCGCTCGCCTCCGGGCGCGACGTGGTCGTGGGCGGCCGCGTCGACCTGAACCCGGTCGGCCAGGTGCTCCTCGCCGAGGCGTTGCCACCCGTCGCGCTCGTCGGCGGGGCCGGGCCGACCGCCGACCACCTGCGCGGCAGCGTCCACCGCCTGATCGAGGAGGTCACCAGCGACCGGCTGGGCGCCGCGTACGCCGTCCGCCAGCACACCCAGCTCCTGCTGCTCGAGCTGCTGCGCTCGGTCGCGGAGCAGGCCGACCTTCCGCCCGGATGGCTGCGAGCGCTGGCCGACCCCGGGCTCCGCCCGGCGCTGGACGCCATCCACACCGACCCGGCCCGGCCCTGGAGCCTGCCCGACCTGGCCCGCACGGCCGCCATGTCGCGCACGACCTTCGCTGAACGGTTCCGCACCGTGGCCGGCGTCCCGCCGATCACCTTCCTCAGCCGGTGGCGGATCGTTCTCGCGCAGCGCGCCCTGCGCGACCGGGACGCCCGGGTCGGGGCGCTCGCGGCGGAGCTGGGCTACGCGTCGGAGAGCGCGTTCAGCACCGCGTTCAAGCGGGAGACCGGCCTCTCGCCGCTGCAGTACCGCCGTCAGATGCGCGAGGGCGTCGCTGCCTGAACGCCTGGGTTGCCCATCGGGCGAGGGTGTCGATCAGGCGGCCGCGCCGCGCCGGTCGTTGAGCACCCAGGCGGCCGCCGCCGCGGTTGCTGCCGCGGTGAAGACCGCCGGCCACGCGCCGATCTTCTTGGCCAGCGGGTGCGAGAGCCCGAACGCCGCGACGTAGGTCGCGGCGAGGACCGCCGTCGTCGCAGGCCCGGAGGTCTGGGCCCACTGCCTGCCCGCCGCGACACCGGCCGCGGCCAGCACGACTCCGGCCAGCGGGCGCTGCTTGGTGGCACGTCCGACGGCGAACCCTCCGACCAGGCCGGCGGCGACGATGGGGGCGGTGGGAGTCGTGGTCGACATGGAGGTGACCGTACCCCGCTCGGCTTGGTGCGTTCGGCGGCTCAGCCCTGCCTGCTCGACGGCAGCGCGCTCTGGGGGAGGGCGAGGCCCTCGCGGAACCGGCGGCCGATCAGCAGGTAGCCGAGCCAGATCGCGGAGGCCATCGGCACCACGAGCAGAGACACGGGGGCCGTGACGAGCCAGAAGGTGAGTGGGTCCAGCCGGCCGCGAGAGCGGACGAGGCGGACCAGGCCCAAGACCAGAGCGGCGGTCGCGACGACGGCGAAAGTGACCCAGAAGACAGGAACGGCGCGTCCGGAGCCCACGTTGACGAGTGCGAGCCAGCGCACGCTCGACCAGACCACGAAGGCGGCGGTGAAGGCGAGGGCTGCGGGGATCATCGTGCGGTGAGTCATGCGTCGGCTCCTTCGAGCAGGGCCGCGGCGGCGGCGAAGACGGGAAGGGGTCGGCGCGCAAGGCGCGGCGTCGTGCTCAACTTTACAGGTTTGGTCACGAGATCACCAAGTTTCCGCCGTTCAGGGCGCGCGACGCTGGCGTCAGGCTGAGGCATCGAGCGCCAGCATCCTCGGGTGTCGGTACGAGGTCGCCGACCATGAGGCGCGAAGCCGACCCGGAGGGAACGACTCATGGACATCGACGTCCCGCACCGCCTGCGCCCGCGTGGCGCCAGGCTGCTGAACGCCGCCGCTGCCACGGCCCTCGCGCTGGGAGGCTCCGCCGTCGCCGACTGGTCGGCGCTCGCCCAGGGCGCCGAGGCCAAGGTCAGCGCCGCGACCAGCGCTGTCGCCACCGTGCCGACCGGGCTGCTGGTCTTCCACACCTACGTCTCCTACGCCGACGGGAGCGGCCGGCTCTGGGTGCACGACGTCGGCGCCCAGACCACCACCGACGTGTCGGCCGGCTGGGTCAGCGGCGGTCTGCTGCGCGACCCGATGAACGGCGTCATCTCCCCGGACGGGCGGTACCTGCTGTTCATGGCGATCAGCGAGGGCGAGTGGAACGTGTTCGCCTGGCACCTCGACACCGCCGACGACCCCGTCAACCTCACCAAGAACGGCGATCCGGGCCTCGGGCTGACCTGGGGTCGCAACGAGGACCCGAAGTGGTCGCCCGACGGCAGCCGCGTGTACTGGAAGCACGAGGGCGACATCGTCACCGCCGACGTCGACATCGCGCTCGACGGCACCCCGAGCCTGTCCGGCCGGCGCAACCTGACGAACACCCCGTGGGACCGCACCGCCAACACCGGCGAGGACTGGATGCCCTACCCGGCTCCTGACGACTCGGTCGTCTACTACACCACCGGGGTCGGGGTCGACGCCGACATCTGGATGGTCGACACGACCACGGGCACCACGACGGCGGTGGCCGCGACGCCCGGCGTCCAGGAGTACTACCCCGTCCTGGCCGAGGACGGGACGCTGTACTACGCCCGCTGGGCCTCGACGAGCACGCGCGACGACGAGGTCTGGGCCAGGTCCACCACGGGCGTGCACGCCCCGGCGCCCTTCAACCTCGCCGGTGCGAACAGCTCCGACCCCTGGCCGGTGCCGGGCACCACGTGGGTGGTCTTCGTCGCCACGGAGTCCGACGGCTTCTACCACCTGTACGCGGGCGACAGCCTGACGGGGAACACGGTCGCTCTGGCCACGCTGGGCCTCGACGTGCCCGGCACGAACATCCTCGGGCCCGCGTACTGGTCCGGGACCTAGGCGCGAGTGCACGTGACGCCAGCGGCGACGCGCCCCCGCCGCGGCAACCGCGCCGGCACCAGGTGACCGCGCCGACGCGCGACCCGGAGCAGGAACGCCGTCACGGCGAGGCAGACGAGCAGGGCGTAGATGCTCGCCTCCGGGCCGAACTTCCCCCCGCTGATCAGCACGGACCCGGAGGTGGCGGCGTCGAGCAGGCCGTGCCGGTCGATGTTTCCCGAGACCTCGGTGCCGAAGATGCCCGACTCGGCGAAGTTCCACGCGAAGTGGAGGCCGATCGGCAGCCACAGCGTGCGCGTCGCGACGTACGCCGCGCCCAGCATCCCGCCGGCCTCGACGGCGATCGAGAGAGCGCCCCACAGGGTGGCGTCGGGGTTGAGCAGGTGCGCCATCCCGAAGACCAGGCCGGTCGAGACCAGTGCGGCCCACGTCCCGAACCACTGCTCGACGTGGCGGAAGAGCACGCCGCGGAAGAGGAGCTCCTCGGTGACGGCGGCGGGGGCCAGGAAGCCGAAGAGCCACACCGCGTCACCGACCGAGCCCCAGCCGGCGACGTGGTAGTCACCGCCGAGGGCGATCGCGCCGATGACCACGGCGAACAGGACCAGGCCGACGACGGAGCCACGGCCTAGTGCCTGGAGAGCACCGCGCCGTCCCAGCTCGTCGACCGGCCGTCGTTCGGTGCGCCGCACCACCCAGGCGTAGCCGGCCAGTGCACCGAGGGTGGCGACGAGGCCGAGCGCGAAGGTGAGCCAGGCGTGCTCGCCGGCCGCGCCGACGACGGCGCTGGCGAGGTAGGAGAGGGCGACGAGCGAAAGGAGCTGCAGGACGAATCTCATGCCGACGACGCTACGGACGGCCGGACGCCGGAACATCGCCCCACGGTGGACGTTTGGCGGTAGCTCCGATGGGGGACAAGCGCGCGCAGAACAGGGGCCCGCCTGACGGCAGAGCCCCTGTCCCGCACCCGCGAGCGCTCAGACGGTCAGCGCCACCGGAACAGCTTGACCGCGAGCGGCGCGCACACGGCGGCCCAGGCGGCCAGCACGAGCATCTGGATCCACGGGAAGGTCTCCCCGCCCACCCAGCCGTACTGGATGATCTGCGCGGCGGCGCCCATGGGCTGCGCACGGGCGACGTAGTACAGGAGCTCGCCGGGGGCCGAGGCCCCGCCCATGGCGCCCGAGGTGAACATGAACGCGAAGAACGCGACGTTGCCCACGAGCGTGCCGATGTTGGCCTTGGGCACGACGGCCGAGATGAGCGACCCGACGGCGAGCAGCGCGGCCATGCCGAGCAGGAATCCGACGAGGACCATCGCGACGTTCTGCGGCATCGCGATCGGGAAGAACGCCGCGGTGACGGCGACCAGCAGCACGGTGCCGGCGAGCGAGGCGAGCACGTTGATGGTCGCGTGCGCGGCGAACAGCGCCTGCGGGCTCATCGGCGAGCTCGAGAACAGCTTGAAGATGCCCTTCTCGCGGAACCCGCCGAAGGTCACCGGCAGGATCGCCAGCGTCGTCATGCCCATGCCCATCGCGATGAACGCCGGGAGGGCGAGCAGCACGACGGCGGAGCCGTACACGGGGTGGCCCTGAAGGTTCTCGAACCCGTAGCCCTCGGCGACCTCGCGCAGGCTGGGCGACATGATCAGGTTGAGGATCAGGATCAGCGTCGGAAACGCGACCCAGAAGATCGAGGAGTCACGCAGCCACACCTTGGTCTCGGTGGTGAGCAGCGTGCCGAAGCCACGGCCGAGCAGGCGGCGGGGCGTCGCGGGAGGGGCGGCCTGGGTGGCGGCCTGGCCCACGGCGAGGGAGGGAGCGGCAGTCATGGTGGTCAGTCCTTCGCGGAGGTGTTCGCCCGGCTCAGGCGAAGACGTGCTTGGCAGCCTGGGCTGAGGTCAGCGAGACGAAGACGTCCTCGAGCGAGGTCGCGTCAGGCGTCGCGGCGATGAGGTCGGTGGGCGAGCCCTCGGCGATGATCCGGCCGCCGTCGATGAGGACGAGCCGGTCGCACAGGCGCTCGGCCTCCTCCATGAAGTGGGTGACCAGCAGCACGGTGGTGCCGGCGTCGCGCACCGCGCGGATCGCGTCCCACACGTCGCGGCGGGCCTGGGGGTCCAGGCCCGTGGTCATCTCGTCGAGGATGGCGACGGTCGGCTTGCCGATGAGCGCGAGCGCGATCGAGACGCGCTGCTTCTGGCCGCCGGACAGCGTCTTGAAGCGCGCGTCGGCCTTCTCGCCGAGGCCGAGCATGGTGATGAGGTTCTCGATGTTCGCCGGGTTCGCGTGGAAGGCGGCGAACATGGTGAGGGCCTCGCGCACCGTGATCTTGTCGTGGAGCTGCATCTCCTGGAACTGGATGCCGATCTGCTCGCGGACGGCCTCGGGCTGCGTCTGCGGGTCGACGCCGAGCACGGTGATGTGCCCGCCGTCGGCCTGGCGCAGGCCGGCCACGCACTCGACGGTGGTGGTCTTGCCGGCCCCGTTGGGGCCGAGGACGCCGAAGATCTCGCCGCGCTCGACGACGAACGAGACGTCGTCGACGGCGACCTTCGAACCGTAGGTCTTGTGGAGGTTGCGCACCTCCACCACGGGGGCGGTCATGGGACTCCTCGGGCTGTGGTCCAGTGGGCCGCGCGGGTGCGCGTGCTCTACCGGACCACGGGCGCGCGGCGCCGTTCAACCGACTGGGCACATCGCGCCGCCCGGACGGGTTACGGCGCGCCGTCGTCGGGCTCGCGGTGCCCTACCGCCGGGGCCAGCACCCACAGCGCGGCGGCGGCGAGGACGTGCCAGACCGCGTGACCGGACCAGCCGGACGCGAACCACGCGCTCGACGGGTCGCACCAGGGCCAGCCCGGGCGGCTGAGCGTCCCGACCACACCGCCCACGGCCAGCAGCCCCAGGGCCACGACAGACCGCGGCCGCACCGCGGGGCGCCGCCACGCCCGCACGAGCGTCACCGCCACGGCGGCCACGGCCACCGCGCTCTGCGCCGCGGCGGACACCCCGGGCGACAGGGCGGCCAGGACGAGGCACACCGCCGTCGGCACCACCCACCAGGCGTGCCGCAGCCGCCGCCCGGTGAGGTCGGCGATGCCGTCGGCGGCGACGAGGGCGAGCGCGCCCATGAGCGGCGGGTCGTGCAGCACCGGGTTCCAGGTCGGGGCCGGCCCGTGCTGCACCACCGAGCCGACGCCGTTGAATGCGGTGAGCACGGCGAACGCGATCTGGAGCCGCCCGGCGGGGGTGCCCCGCCGTCGCCACGCGACCGCGAGGATCGCGACGCCCGCCACGACGAACGCGAGGCTCGTCCAGGCGCTCATCGGCTGCTCCCACAGGGGAGGACCCAGGGGCTCGCAGGAGGGCGGGACGGGCGGCATGGGTCCAGGGTCCCCGGGTCTCGCGGCGGTGTCCGGCCCGATGGCGCGTCCGGCCGGGCGCGAGGGCCAGACGCCGTCGCCGCTGCGACGGCGTATCCTCCACGCCGTGATCAATGAGACCCCGTACCAGCCCGCCCGCGTCACGATGCAGGTGCGGTGGTCCGACGTCGACTTGTTCGGCCACGTCAACAACGCCGCCTTCTTGCGGTACCTCGACGACGCTCGCTTCGCCACGTTCCCGCGCATCGGCGTCGACGAGCTGGGCGCGCTCACCGAGGCGCTGCTCGTCGTCGTGAAGCACGAGATCGACTACCGGGCGCCGCTGACGTTCACGCAGGCGCCCGTCGTGGTCGAGGTGTGGGTGCCACGGGTGGGGCGGTCGTCGGTGGACTTCTGCTACCGGATCACGTCGGGGAAGACGGAGCACCTGCTGGCGCGCTCGCGCATGGTGCAGCTGGACCGGGAGTCGCACCGGCCGCGGCCGTTCACCGACGACGAGCGGGTGTCGTTCGAGGGGCACCCCGGGCCGGAGGTCGTGCTGCACGGCTGGTGACCGGCCGGGCCCCGACCGGTCACGACACCTACGGGGTGCCGCCCATCCGTGCGGCCAGCTCGCGGAGCATGGCGGGGACCGACATGCCGGCGAGGCTCGCGGCGGCCTTCAGCATGTCCGCGCATGTGGATCGCGCCTAGTGCTCGCCGGCGGCCGCCAGGATCTGCTCGCGCAGGATGTCCGCGTGCCCGCAGTGCTGGGCGAGCTCGCGCAGCATGTGCAGGAACACCCAGCGCAGGGGCAGGGGACCGCGGCGGTTCCCGGTGACGACGTCGTCGAGCCCGAGGTCCGCGATGGCGCGGCGGGAGTCCGCGCACGCCTCGAGGTAGGCGGCGCCCACCGAGGCGATCGTGTCGGTGTCGGCGAGGTCGAACGACTCGTCGGGGGTGTCGGGGATGCCGATCTCTGAGCGGGGGCGGCCGAAGACCGCCTCGTCGAACCAGACGCGCTCGATGAACGCGCCGTGCTTGACCAGCCCGAGCAGCGTCGTCTTCGACGGAACGAGCCGGCGGCGGGCCTGCTCCTCGGTCAGTCCCTCGAGCGAGGCGAGCAGGTGCTCCCGGTGCTCGTCGAGGAACACGCGGAACTGCGCGTCGAGCGGCTGCTGGAAGACGTCGGGGTCCATGGTGCGCACGTCCCGCACCCTAGGGGACCGGCCGCTCAGTCGGACAGCAGCGCGCTCAGCTCCGCGGTCCGGGCGCCGGTCCACCCGTCGGGCGGGACGAGCGAGGCCCACGCGGCAGTCGCCTGGGCGGTGCCGTAGGTGTGTCCGTGGCCCGCGGGCACCTCCGTCGACAGGGCCAGGTCGGCGGAGACCTGCCAGAACGTCACGAACGGGTACCAGTGCATCTGCGGCGAGACGCCGGGCGGGTGCGCGCCGACCAGCCAGTCGGGCCGGTGCAGGGCGAGGTCCCAGGACCACCAGACGATCGGGTCGGAGGGGTTCTGCAGGAACAGCACGCTGGGCCGCACGGGGCCGGCGTCGGACCACGCGACCTGCGACGGCGTGGAGCCGAACCGCACGGTGCGGCCGCCCTGGTACACCGGCCGCCACGGGGGAGTACCGGGCTCGCGGGCCGCGGTGAGTTCGCGCCAGAGGCTGCTGTCGTTGGGCGTGCCCACCCAGAGCGCCGCCGACGTCTGCGTGCGGACGTCGTCGACGGTGGGGAACGCCGCCTGCGACCCGAGCGAGCCCAGGCTCTCCCCGAGCGCGACGAGGCGCGGGCGCCGGCCGGCGGGCAGCTGCTCCCAGCGGGCGTGCACGGCGTCGAACAGGTCGCGGCCCGCCTGCCGTGCGACGTCCTGGTCCACGAGGAACGAGATCCAGCTCGGCAGGTGCGAGTACTGCAGCGCGACGACGGCGGTGTCGCCGCCGTACATGTACTCGAGCGGCGTCATGACGCGCGGGTTGATCCACCCCGTCCCGGTGGTGGTGGCGACGACGAGGACCTTGCGCTGGAACGCCCCGGTGCGTTCGAGCTCGCGCACCGCGAGTGCCGACGCGTCCGTGAGCGACGTCGTCGCGGTCACGCCGACGTAGGCGCGGATCGGCTCGACGGCGGGCGTGCCGGTGAACGCGGCGATGTCGTGCGGTGTCGGGCCGCTGGACACGAACGTGCGGCCCTGGCGGCCCAGCGCGCTCCACGGCACGAGCGAGCCGGGCCCGCCCGAGCGCAGCGACGACGTGGGCGGCCTGACGCCGGGGTCGGTGGCCGTGTCCTGGCTGAGGAACACGCCGTCGGCCCAGGCCATGGCGGCCCGCGGAAGCAGGCCCGTGACCAGCCCCGCCAGCACCGCGACGACGATCACCGCGGCCCCCACGCCGGCGACCCGCCGCGGCGCGAACCCGTGCAGCCCGCGCGCGACGATCCCGACCAGGGACCGGACGGACCGGGCCAGCAGCACGGCGGCGCTCGCCATGGCGATGGCGACGACGACCACGAGCAGGTAGCGCGACTCGGAGGGCTGGTCCACCCCGACCAGCGCGCGCGTCTGGTGCTGCCACCGCGCACCCAGGACCCCGAAGAGCGGCACCAGAACCAGGGCGGCGCCGGCCAGCGACCACCGGGCCGCGCGGCGCACCGCCGGGGTGGGCTGCCATCGGACGGTCCGGCGCGCCAGCCAGCCGAGGAACGCGCCGAGCGTGTAGCCGATCGTCACCGAGACGCCCGACACGACCGCCTGGAGGAGCCACGCGCGCGGCAGCAGGGACGGCGTGAGGGACAGGCAGTAGAAGAGGAGCGCGCCGGTCAGGCCGGCCGGGCACTTGCGCGCGAAGAAGTCGCGGACCGCCTGCACGGGCATCGCGCCCCCTCTCCCCGGAGCCGTCGGCGCGACCCGTCCGGCCCTGCCGATTGTGCCAGGGCCTGCCGTCCTCGCCTGGTGTGGTGGCGTCGCCAGAACGCCCTGGTGAGGACGCATTCCGTTCATCCTGCGTACACGTGGCCGCGGCCCGGCAGGTGCATCGTGCGAGTGCCTGTGCCGAACGTGCCCACCGGACGGGGAAGGGCCGCGTCGCCGGGTCACCAACCTGCGAGTCGATGAGGAGTCGAGCGTGAAGTCAGTGATGCGACGTCGTCGCGAGGGCGACGGAGGACGGCGGCCTGCCGCCCTGGCCGTTTCGGCGCTGACCGTGTCAGCCGTGGTGGCGGGCATGTGGACGGCCGCGGCCGCTCACGCCGCCGACCCGGCGACCCCGGCCGGGCCCCAGATCCGGATCACCGAGGTGGCGTACGGCGGCAAGATCGCCGGGGCCGACGGCGACGGCGAGTACGTGGAGCTGACGAACGTCGGCGACGCGCCGCAGGACCTCACCGGCTGGACCTACACGGGCAAGACGGGCGCCGGCACGCTGCCTCTCGACGGTTTCGGCACGGTGGCGGCCGGGCAGTCGGTCATCATCACCGACGTCACGCCGGCGGAGTTCCGCGCCGACTGGGGCATCGGCGCCGGCGTGAAGATCGTCGACGACAAGGCCGACGGGCTCAGCGTCACCCTGGACAAGGGCCCGGACACGCCCACGGTCTACGACGGCACGGGCGCCGTCGTCGACTCGATGAGCTACCAGGCGGGGTTCTTCCCGGGCAAGGGCACGTCGGCGTGGGTCGACGCCGCCCACCTGGGCGCGAAGGCAGGCACGACGGGCTGGACCCTGAGCACGGCCGGCGACGCCGAGGGCTCCTGGGCCAGCGCCACGGGCTCGATCGGCTCGCCCGGCACGTCGACCTTCGGCACGAAGTCCGCGCAGGTCCGCATCACCGAGGTCGCCTACGGCGGCAAGATCGCGGCGGCCGACGGCGACGGCGAGTACATCGAGCTGACCAACGTCGGCAACGCGCCGCAGGACTTCACGGGCTGGACCTACACGGGCAAGCCGGGCGCGGGCACGCTGCCGCTGGACGGCCTGGGGACCGTCGCAGCGGGCGAGTCCGTGCTCATCACCGACGTCACGCCCGCGGAGCTCCGAGCCGACTGGGGCCTCGCCGACTCGGTGAAGATCGTCGACGACAAGGCCGACGGCCTCTCCGTCACCCTCGACAAGGGCCCCGACACGCCCACCGTGTACGACGGCACGGGTGCCGTCGTCGACTCGGTCGCGTACCAGGCGGGCTTCTTCCCGGGCAAGGGCTCCTCGGCGTGGGTCGACGAGGCCCACCTCGGCGCGAAGGCCGACACCACGGGCTGGACCCTGAGCGCCGTCGGCGACGCCGAGGGCTCCCGGACCAGCGCCACCGGCTCGATCGGCTCGCCGGGCACGTTCACGGCCGCCAGCGCGGGCGAGACCGGCGGCAACGGCGGCGACACCAGCACCGGGACGGTGAGCGACACGTGGCGCAGCCCCACCTCGGCCGGGATCACCGCCCAGCCGTGGCCGGGCCCGCAGGACGTGACGAACGCCGACAGCATGGACTTCGGCCAGAACATGTCCGGCCTGTTCTACGTGCCCGGCGCCACCCCGAGCCAGGACTTCATGTGGGGCGTGGAGAACGGTGACTCGGGCGCTCCGCTCAACACCGGCCAGTCCAGCCTCTTCAAGCTGGTGCGCGACGCCGCCGGCAGCTGGGGCCCCGCCGCGGGCTGGGAGCATGGCATCAAGCTCCACTACACCGACGGCACCGGCCAGCCCGACTCCGAGGGCGTCACCGCCGTCGGCGGCAAGGTGTTCATCTCGACCGAGCGCGACAACACCAACAGCGCCGTCTCGCGCGTCTCGGTCCTGGAGTTCGACCCGAGCACGGCCGCGAACGGCGCCATGAACGCCGTCGCCCAGTGGGAGCTCGAGCCCGACCTGGGCCCCGGCACCGACGCCAACCTGACGTCCCCCGACGCCAACCTGGGCGCCGAGGCCGTCACCTTCGTGCCCGACGCCTACCTGGTGGCGCACGGCTTCCGCACCGACGCCGGCGCGCTCTACGACCCGGCGCAGTACGGCGAGCACCAGGGTGGCGTCTTCTTCGCCGGCCTGGAGAAGAACGGCAACCTCTACGGCTACGTGCTCTCGGCCGGCGGCGCCATCACCCGCGTCGCGACGTTCTCCAGCGGCTTCAACCAGATCATGGACGCCTCTTGGGACCCGTCCCAGGACGCCATGTGGCTGGACTGCGACAACGGCTGCCAGGGCCAGACGTCGATCGTGAGGCTGAACGACGCCGGCCACTTCCAGGCCGTGACGATCTTCGACCGCCCGACCGGTGGGGCCAACATCAACAACGAGGGCTTCGCGGTCCAGCCCCCCAGCGAGTGCGACGCGGCCACCCACACGCGCCTGGTCTGGTGGGCCGACGACGGCGACGACAACGGCCACGCGATCCGCGCGGCCGAGGCGCCCTGCAGCACGCCGATCGCCGGGCAGGTGGGCGCGACCGTCGCGCTCTCCTTCACCGACCAGGGCACCAGCACCCCCGCCACGATGAACGGCTCGGGCGCGTACACGGGCCCGGTCACCGTGAGCTTCACCTGCACCCACGGGGACGCCGTCCTGCAGCAGGCGTGCCCCGCCCCGATCGACGTCACCACCAGCCAGGACGCGGCCACGGTGGCGACGCTGACCGACACGCTCGGGAACGTCTACACCGTCGACGTGCCCGCGATCGCCATCGACCCGCTGTGGGGCCGCACCACCGCGTACGCCGCCGGTGACCGCGTCAACGACCTTGGCGTCTCGTGGGTGGCCACGCACGCCGTCGTTGGGCAGGAGCCGGGCAAGGGCCCGTTCTGGACCCAGGTCGTGGGCAGCGGGTACGCGCTGTGGACCACGGGCGGCAAGTACGTGACCGGCGACCGCGTGACCTACCAGGGTCAGGTCTGGGAGGCGTCGCGCGCCGCCAACGGGCAGGAGCCGGGCAAGGGCAAGTTCTGGACGCTCGTCTCCTAAAAAGGGGAGGAACCAGCGGGGGCCTCGGGCGTCGTCCGGGGCCCCCGCGGGCTCTCTGCGAAATAGAGGGCGCCCTCTCGCGTCGCGGTGGCTAGCGTCGGCGCCTGTGATCTATCAGGACCCGTTGGCGTACCTCATCGGCCTCGAGGGCGTCGCGCTGCTCGACGGCTGGGCGGGCGACCACCCCAAGGAGTTCACCGAGGCGCGGCTCGCCGAGGTGCGCCGGCTGCTCGACGACGCCGCCCTGCGGGAGCGGGGCGTGCACGTCGAGTCGGTCGACGCCGCGACGGCGTACCGCCAGCAGGCGCCGGGCTACGACGCGGGCGGGGGCGGCGGGCTGTTCGACCTCGACACGCCGCTCGTGGCGGAGTTCCTGGCGGGCCGGCCCGCCGGCGTCGCGCTGGACGCCGCGTGCGGCACCGGCAGGTTCGCGGAGCTCCTGGCGGCCGCGGGCCACCAGGTGGTCGGGGTCGACGTCTCCGAGGACATGCTCGCGATCGCCCGACGACGTGTCCCGGGCGGCACATTCCACATCGGCGACCTCGACCGCCTGCCGCTGGCCGACGGCTCCGTCGACGTGGTGGTGTGCGCGCTCGCCCTGGTGCACGTGCGCGACCTCGGCCCCGCCATGGCCGAGCTCGCCCGCGTGCTGCGCCCCGGCGGCGACCTGGTCGTCTCCGACATCCACCACGAGCTCACCACCCGCGGGTCGGCGATCACGGGCCTCGGCCCGGCCGGCGAGCCGCTCCGGGCGCCGACCTACCGCCACCCGGTGGGCGACTACCTGCGGGCGGCGCTCGCGGCGGGCCTGATCGTGCGGCGGTGCGAGGAGCCCGGCGCCGTCGTCTGGGACGGGCCGCTGCCGCCGCGCTCGGACGAGGTCGGCGACTGGGAGCACTGGCCGTGGTCGCTCATGAGCTACGAGCCGGCCGCCATCCGGGCCGCCGGCGGCCGCCCGGCGCTGCTGCTGTGGCACTTCCGACAGCCGGAGCGCTGAGGCGCTAGCGGGTCCGCAGCACCTCACGGACGAAGCGCTCGGACCGCTCCTGCAGGCCCAGGATCCGCAGGCCCGTGTACTCCTCGTGCGCGACGGGGTCGTTGCCGGCCTCGGCGTAGGTGGGCTTGCGGCGGACGTTGCGCGAGCAGCCGAACTCGGTGCACAGGAGCGTGCCGATGGTGTCGCCCTTACGGCCGGCCGCCCCGGCGCGGCGCGCGGCGTACAGCGAGACGTCGTCCGTGACGACGACGTCCTCGCACCACGCGCACACGCCCTTGCTGCGCCGACGGTCCGCCCCCGCCGAGGGCGCGCGCAGCAGCACGCTGACCGGCTCGCCGTCGGCCCAGACGGTCACGTACGCGGAGAGCGGCGCCTTGCGGTCGCGCCAGCCGAGGTAGTCGTGGCGCTCCCAGTCGATCTCCGCGAGGTCGGGGAGGGTGGCCTGGGCGACCTCGCGCTTCGTCGCGTTGACGAAGGAGTCGCGGATCTGCTTCTCGGTCAGGGGGTTCACGAGGCGGGCTCCGGGTCGGTGGCCGGGGTGGGCCAGTGGCGCAGCAGGGTGTCGAGGGCGTCGACGGCGCGGTCCCAGCTCTGGTCGGCGCTGGGCGTCGAGTGGTCGAAGGAGCCGGACTGCTGCAGGTCGAGGTACCCGTGGATCGCCGCGCCGATCAGCCGCACGGCGTGGACCTGCTCGCTCTCGGGCAGCGCGTAGCCGCGCAGGACGGCCCGGTTCAGGTCTGCGATGCGGGGCCCGGCGCTGGCCCGGGCGGTGGCGGCGTCGACCGGGTACCGGGTGGCCTGCCAGCGGCCGGGGTGCGAGAGCGCGAACTCGCGCTGGGCGGCGGCGAGCGCCGCGAGCGCGTCGCGGCCGGAGCGGCCGGCCAGGGCCTCCGCGGTCCGGTCGGCCAGCTCCGCCAGGGCCCGGACGGCGACCTGGGCGCGCAGGTGGTCGAGGTCGTCGACGTGCGCGTACAGGCTCGCGGTGCGGACGCCGAACCGGCGCGCGAGCGCCGACAGCGTCACCTGGGCGAAGCCGACGTCGTCGGCGAGCTCGGCGGCTGCCGTCACGAGGAGATCGGGGGAGAGGCCGACGCGGGGCATGGGCGGATACCTTCTGCTGGTTGGTGTGCGCCTACAGCCTATAGGAAGTTGGGATGCCTCCGCGCTCGGTCAGTCGAGGTGGAACACCTCGACCAGCGGTGCCCACGTCTCGCCGGCCCGAGCCGAGGCGACGGGCCTCTGGCAGGGGTCGGTCAGCGTCCACCACTCCCGCGTCACGGGGTCGGCGGCGATCCTCGAGGCGTCGCGCGCGTAGTCGTCGCCCGTGTACTCGAGGTACGAGAAGAGCATGCCGTCGCGCTCGAAGATCGAGTAGTTCGTGACGTTGTTGCGGGTCAGGCAGGCGAGGACGTCGGGCCAGACGGCGCGATGGAGCGCGCGGTACTCCTCGGCACGCTCCGGTCGGAGCTCGATCACCTCGGCTCGGCGCATGACATCGGGCATCTCATCGCTCGCTTTCCTGGGTTCTTCGGTCGCGTCCCCGGATCAGACGCGCCGGAAGTGGACGAGCTCTGCGCTCTCGGGCCTGCGCGCAGGGCCGGGCAGGCCGTGCTGCGCGAGGACAGCGCCGGTGAGCACCAGCCCGTCGACGTGCCACTCCGACGACGAGGCATCCGGTGCGAGGCGTCGCACCCGATATGCCGCGTCGGGCGTGAGCCCGCGGACACGGAGCCGCGGCGGGACGGGCCCGACGTCGTCGAGCTGCGCGTAGCTGAACACCGCCTCGCTGCCGTCGTCGGCGACCACGCCGGTGACGACCAGGCCCGGGCCCAGGTCGCTCCGGGTCAGGCGTCCGGTGTGCAGCAGCTCGCGGTGCTCCTTGTAGAGGCGGCACCACGCCGCGATGCGGTCCCGCTCCGCCCGGTCGGTGCGGCGCAGGTCCCACTGGATGCCGAGCTGCCCCATGAAGGCGGTCGCCCCGCGGAAGTCGATGGTCGTCGCTCGTCCGGTCTGGTGGGAGGGGCTCTCGGCGAGGTGCGATCCCAGGTACTCCAGCGGTGCGAGCTGTGCCGTCCACGGCTGCACCAGCTGGCGCGTGAGGGGGTCGGTGTTGTCCGACGTCCACGCGCCCTGGACGCGCTCCAGGATCGCGAGGTCGATCCTGCCGCCACCCGACGCGCACGACTCCCACGCGATCCGCGGGTGGTCCCTTCGGAGCCGGTCGAGGAGCGCGTAGAAGCCGAGCGTCTGCGCACGCGCGGCCGGCGCACCGCGCCGGCGCGTGAGCCCGGCGTCGATGAGGTCGCGGTTGTGGTCCCACTTGACGAAGTCGACGGGGCAGGCACGCACCAGCTCGTCGAACGCTCCGGCGAGGTGGTCGCGGACGTCCGGGTTGGACAGGTCGAGCAGCAGCGAGTCGCGCTCGAGCGGAGGGAGCCGGTGATGCTGCGCGAGCACCCATTCCGGGTGCGCGCGGTAGAGGTCCGAGTCCGGGTTGACCGCCTCGGGCTCCCACCAGATGCCGAACTCCATCCCGAGGCGACGCACGTGGTCGGCGAGGGGTCCGATCCCGTCGGGCCACTTGGCGGCGTCCGGGGACCAGTCGCCCAGTCCCGCGTCGAGGGTGTGGCGGCCGTGGAACCAGCCGTCGTCGAGCACGAAGCGCTCGGCCCCGAGCTCCGCAGCGAGTCCGGCGAGGTCGCGCAGCGGCTCGAGGTCGTGGTCGAGGTAGACGGCCTCCCAGGCGTTGAACATCACCGGCTGGCGCCGCGGATGGGAGGGCAGCGAGCGCAGGTAGCGATGGTTCGCCGCGGCCAGGCCGTCGAGCCCGCCCGACGACGCGGCGATATGGACCCACGGCGTCTCGTACGCCTCACCCGGACCGAGGACGATCTCGCCGGGCATCAGCAGCTCGCCGGCCCGCAGCGTGGCGGCACCGCTGCTCAGGCGCTCCACGGTGTAGCGGTGGTTGCCGCTCCAGGCGATGTGGACACCGAGAACGTCTCCGTCTCCGAAGCCGAAGCCGGGATCGCCCACCACGATCATCGACGTGGCGTCGAGCGCACGCATGCCGCGACGGTGCTCTCGCATCCAGATGCCGTCGGCGATCGCGTGGCGCTGCGGCTGCTTCTCGCGCGCCCAGCGTCCGGTGAAGTCGAGCAGCTCGCGAGCGGTGTCAGGGACGGGGACGACGACGTCGAGGGCCTCGACGACGTAGGGAGTCCCGCCGGTGTTGGTGATCCTCGAGCGCGCGCGCAGCGAGCCGCCGGCAAGTGCCTCGAGCTCGTGGGCGAGCGACAGTCCCGCGGCAGGGTCGTCTGCGCGGACGTGCAGGTGCCCCGCGTCGCGCGAGACCGTCGTGCTGCCGAACAGGGGTGACCACGCAGAGTCGTCGTGTGCCTCCGGGCGGAAGCCCAGCAGGGCCGGCCGGCCGAGGTGTCCCTCGGCGTGCTGGGGCGAGACGCTCGGTGACGACCCGACGAGCCAGGCGTCCCACGCGGTGCGCGCGGTGTCGTAGGGGCTCGCCGCGCGGGCGAGGCCGTCTTCGTCCAGACCTGGGCGGTCGACCCCTGCGAACGACCAGGTCGGCATGCGGCCGTCGTCGTAGGCCAGGGCGGTGAGCCGCGTCCGCTCCGGGCCCTGACCCCCGACGATCCCGATCGCGCGCCGCGGCGGGGCGAGGGGAGTCGTGGGGGAGATCGCCACGGGCTCGAAGTCGGTCTTGGTCGATGTGCTGTGGTGGTTGTCGCCGCTCATACGGTGATCAGCGCGTCCCGGAAAGCGGTGCTCGCCAGCTGTGCTGCGCCGAGCGCCACGGACTCGCTGCCGAGGGTGGACACCTCGACGCGCGGCGCGTGGAACGAGGTCTCCTCGAGATGACGGCGGAACGGCTCGGCGAGCGCGCTACCGACGCGCGAGAGACCGCCGCCGAGGATCACGAGCTGAGGGTCCGTGGCGTGGACGAGTGCGGACGCGCCCAGCGCGAGCGCGAGCGCGACGGCTTCGACGGCGTCCGCGGCGCGACCGTCACCCTCCGCCGCGGCGGCGAAGAGCTCCCGGGTCCCGTCCGATCGCGACTCGGGCGGGCGCAGCCGCGCGCGCTCCTGCTCGAACAGGTCCATCGCGGCGGACCAGCCGAACAGGCGCATCGCCCCGATCTCCCCGGCGAGCCCGTGCCGACCCTGCAGCACCTGGCCGTCGACCATGACGGCCGAGCCGAGGCGTCTTCCGGCGTGCATGTACACCAGGTCGCGGACGCCCGATGCCGCGTCCTGCCCGTGGCCGTGCTTGGCGAGGGCAGCGACCTTGATGTCGTTCCCGACGTGCACGGTGCTCCCGAACGCCTCGGCGCAGCGGGCGGCGATGTCGAGCTCGGCGAAGCCGGGCAGCGAGTAGGGGTGGAGCCCCGGGCCTGAGGGGAGCGCCCGGATGTCGACGGGCCGGCCGCCGTCGAGGACGACTCCGGTGATCCCGCACCCGGTCCCGACGAGCTGGTCGGCGCTCACGCCCGCCTTGTGCAGCGTGGACCGGACCAGGTTCGCGGCGCTCGAGAGCCGGCTCGCGGCGGATGCGCTGGGGTCGACCGTGTGGCGAGCGGTACCGCGTACCTCGCCGCGCAGGTCGGTCACGGCGCACGCGACGGAGTGGGCACCGACGTCGACGCCGACGACATAGCGGTCCGCGGAGGAGAAGCGGTACCGGCGGGCCGGGCGGCCCGCGCGCCGTTGCTCGACGGGCGCGTCGACCGCCTCGACCTGTCCCTCGGCCAGCAGGCCGCTGAGGACGTCCTCGGCGGTGGGGCGGGAGACGCCGACGGCGCGCTGCAGCTCGCTCACGGTGAGCGTCCTCGCTGCCAGGAAGGCCCTGAGCGCTGCGGAGACGTTGAGCCGCCGCAGCAGCGCAGGATCGCCTGCTCGACCGCTTGCGGTTCCGTCCATAGTGACCTCTTGACTCACGCCGGGAACGCTATCTAGTCTGACGCCGCGACGCAATAGTGATAAGCAACCTGCTTAATATTACTCGTCGCGAGGCGTGAGGAACGCCCGGAGGCCGCTCGAGGTGGAGCGGGTCTGCCGGTCGCGGAGGACACGGCGCCTTACCCGGTTCGTCTGCTCGACCGGCTGCTTGCAGCCCCAACACTCATGATCAAAGGAGACGCAGAGTGAACAAGAAGGCCTACCTCGCGGGGGCGGCCGCCGCTCTCGTGGTGACGCTTGCGGCAGGGTGCGCGTCGAGCGGCTCCGCCTCACCGGGCGGTTCGTCGGACTCGAAGGTGACGCTGAGCTTCACGAGCAACATCGTGGGTGCGCAGGCCGACGCGCTGGGCGTCGCGGTCAAGAACTTCACCGCGCAGACCGGCATCAAGGTCGACTACTCCGCACCCGGTGCGCCGTACGAGGACCTGATGAAGACCAAGATGGCCTCGAACGACATGCCCGACCTGTTCACCACGCACGGCTGGAGCGTCATGCGCTACTCGCCGTTCCTCGCGAGCGTGAACGACCAGCCGTTCTTCGCCAAGGTCACCTCGCAGATCAAGCCCGTGATCACCGACGAGAGCGGCAAGGCGTACGTGCTTCCCGTCGACGAGGACGTCGCCGGCATCGTGTACAACGTGGACGTCCTCAAGAAGGCGAACATCGACCCGGCGACGCTGACGACGTGGGCGAAGTTCACCGACGCGCTCGGCAAGATCAAGGCCGCCGGCGTCACGCCGCTGCACGTCGGAGGCAAGGACACCTGGCCGATCGGGCAGTTCGGCGACTGGATCGCCCCCTCGTTCTTCGTCACGAACGACGCGGACAATCAGCGCGACGCCCTCAAGAAGGGCACGTTCGACAAGGGGGCCTGGGAGAAGGTCGCCGGCCTGATGTCGAGCTGGGTCAAGGCGGGCTACTTCAACGCGGACGCGATGACGGCCGACTACAACGCCGACGCCGCGTCGATCGCTCAGGGCACCTCGGCCTTCGGGTTCTACGGGAACTCGTTCGTCGTCGACGCTCACAAGACCAACCCGAACGCCAACCTCGGCGTCATGCCGATCCCCGCGGCCACCGACTCGGACACCCCGAGCATGGCCGCCGGTGAGAAGCTCGCGATCGGCGTCTGGAAGGACTCCCCGCACAAGGACGCGGCGTTCAAGCTGCTCAACTACCTGGCGCAGGACGACAACGTCAAGACGCTCGCCGAGGCCTCGGGCAGCCAGGCCGGCCTGGACGGCGTCAAGCCGGACCTCGGCAGCCTGCAGCCGTTCCTGGACAAGAACGCGAACGTGCGCACCTTCCCGTACTTCGACCGCGCCTACCTGCCCAGCGGCATGTGGGACGTCATGTGCTCCACCGGGGCGGACATCCTGTCCAAGAAGCCGAACGCCGTGGCGCAGGCCGGCACGACGATGGAGCAGAGCTTCAAGGACAAGTTCCAGGCGTCATGAGTCGACTCGACACGTTCGACGGGGAGGCGACCCGTGCCGCCTCCCCGTCGGCGCCCACGCGAGGCGCCGCGTCGCGGGCGACGAAGCAACGGCGCGGTGCCGCGTCCGCGCGGCGGGCCACCATCAACCTGTTCTACGTGCCGGCCGTGCTGCTGTTCGCGGGCCTGGTCGCCTACCCGCTCGTCCGTGGCCTGTGGGTCTCGACGACGAACTGGAACGGCTACTCGCCCGTGTACAAGAGCGTCGGGCTCGACAACTACGTCCGGCTGATCGGCGACCCGAACGTCCGGACCGCGTTCTTCAACACGATCGTGTACGGCTTCGGCAGCACCATCCTGCAGAACCTGCTGGGCCTCGCGTTCGCGCTGTTCCTCAACTCGCGGTTCCGCGGCCGGACGGCGGCCCGCACCCTCATCTATCTCCCGGTCATGATCGCGCCCCTGATCATGGGCTACATCATGTACTTCTTCGTGAGGTACGACCACGGCGCGCTGAACGACGTCATCGGGCTGTTCGGCCTCGCGCCGGTCGACTGGATGGCCAACGGGCCCAGGGCGGTCACGATCATCACGATCGTCAACACGCTCCAGTTCGTCGGCGTCGCCATGGTGATCTACCTCGCCGGACTCCAGGCGATCCCCGCGATGTACTACGAGGCGGCGTCGCTGGACGGCGCCAGCTCGTGGCAGCGGTTCCGCAACGTCACGGTGCCGATGCTGATCCCGGCGATCACCTCGTCGGTCATGATCAACCTCATCGGCGGGCTCAAGCTGTTCGACGTGATCATGGCTCTGGTCGGCGGGAACTACGACACGAACTCGCTCTCCACGCTCATCAACCGCACGTACTTCGGCAGCGAGTCGGCCGGCTATGCCGCCGCGATCGGCGTCGCCATGTTCGTGTTCATCATGATCGTCTCGGCGGTGGCGCAGCGCTTTCTGTCGCGTAAGGAAGTGGTGCAATGAGCGGCCTCGTCTCCGCGGAAGTGGCCCCGCGTCAATGGTGGAAGACCGTCGTCGCGATGGCGATCGGGATCTTCTACGCCCTGCCGGTCTACATCGCCCTGAGTGTCGCGTTCCGGTCGCCGACCGACACGCGTTCGCTGTGGGTGTTCCCGTCCCGTCCGGTGCTGAGCAACTTCGCCGACGCGTTCCGCGAGGGCGGCGTCGGGCGTGCCCTCGTCAACTCCACGATCATCACGGCCTGCTGCATCGTGCTGATCGCGCTGGTGGGAGCCTTCGCGGCCTACCCGCTCGCGCGCCGCCGCACGCGCCTGAACTCGGGGATCAAGGGCTTCGTGCTCGGCGTCATGATGGTGCCGCCGCTGTCGATCCTCGTGACGCTCTACACCACCATGGCCCGCGTCCACGGCGTGTCGCAGTACTGGGGCATCGTGCTGACGATCACCGCGTTCGAGCTGCCCTTGTCGATCTTCCTGTACACGAACTTCATCGGGGCGATCCCGGAAGCGCTCGACGAGGCGGCCGCGATCGACGGCGCGGGGCCGGCCAGGACGTTCTTCTCCGTGATCCTGCCCCAGCTCGCACCCGTGACGGCGTCGGTGGTCATCCTCACCGGGATGCACGCCTGGAACGACTACCAGTTCTCGCTCTACATGCTGCAGAAGCCCGAGATGCGGTCGCTCCCCCTAGCGATCGCGTCCTTCTTCTCGCAGACGACGAGCAACGTGTATGCCGCCACCGCGGCGGCGCTGATCGCGATCCTGCCGGCGATCATCCTTTTCCTCGCGCTGCAGCGCTTCTTCATCCGGGGAATGGTCGACAGCGCGGTGAAGTAGCCGGTCATCGGACCGGCGCTCGGTCGAGAGAGGAAATCGTCGCCGGCGTGAGCCATGCCGAAAACGTCCTCCCGGTGCGTTTTTCGTGAGGATGCTCGAAAGCAATACCGACTATATGCAATCACTTCAACACCCTCGTTCAAGGAGTCGATGTGAGACGCTCTCCCATTGTTGTGGTATCCGCATTCGCGCTACTGGCCGCCCCGCTGGCGACCGCCGCCCAGGCCGCTGCAGGGATGCCCCAGGTGCCGCAGGCCGTGCTCGACCACCTCCAGCAGGACGACTGGGGCACGCTCCAGCAGATCCTCTCCGGCATCTCTGGGTCCGTGACGTCACCCCTCAAGATCAGCGACGTCGACAAGGGCAGCTACACCACGGGCCAGCTCATGGGCAACGGCGACATCGGCGCGATCGCCGCTGGTGTCTCGACCACGTCCCAGCAGTTCTACTTCGCGAAGAACGACTTCTGGGGCACCCTGCACGCCCAGGGAACGTCGGTCAAGGACAACGCCGGGATCCTCTCCGGCGGCGGGCTCGACGTGCTGCCGACGACGGGCGCCGGCTCGGACGCCGCCACGGCGTTCAGCATGAGGCAGGACATCCTCGACGCCGAGGTCACCACCAACCTCCAGCTCAAGGACGACGAGGGCAGCGACGCCCCGATCCAGATGAGCTCGTTCACCGCCGACACCGCGAACGTGTTCGTCACCCAGATCCGCAACGGCGGCTCCGCACCGGTGACGCTCAAGGCGAAGCAGTGGGTGCCCGCGATGGCGTACGCCAGCTCGAGCGCGACCGACCTGACCGACGCACAGAAGACCTACCCCTACACCGGGGGAGTGGACACCTCGCAGGCCGACCCCGTCCTGTGGACCACCCGGGACAGCTCCACGAGCAACGTGAGCGGCTTCCGCAGCCGGATGGCGACCGCCACGGCGGTCGTCGGTGCGCAGCTCCAGGACCCGGGCCAGGTCGTCGAGGCGAACGACTACTACGACAGCAACAAGGGCAAGTACTACGACTCGCTGGGCGAGCAGGGCAGCTTCGCGGTCGCCCCGGGCGCCACCGTGTCACTGGTCACGTACCTCGGCAGCAGCAGCGGCAGCCCCGCGGCCATCAAGAGCGTCGACGCCGTGCAGCAGGACGCCGTCGACGCCGTCCGCGGGTACGCGACGCAGGGCGCCGTCGACCAGCTCAAGGCGGAGCACCAGGCGTGGTGGAAGGACTACTGGCTGCGCAGCTACGTCCAGTTCAACGATCCGCAGCTCGCGCAGTACTACTACGGCTCGCTGTACGTGCTGGGCAGCTCCAACCGCCCGACCAGCGCGAACGGCAAGGTCAACCCGCAGAACCTGCCCGGCTCGATGTACGGCGAGTGGGTTCCCGCCGACAACGTCGGCTGGGGCGGGCGGTACTTCCTCAACTACAACCAGCAGGCGCAGTACTACGCCTCCGGGTCGACCAACCGCATCGAGACGGCCGAGCCTTACGACAGGGTCATCGCCTACGACCTGCCGTGGCAGCAGAACAACGCCGCCGCTCAGGGCTTCGACGGCGCCGCCCACGTGCGGACCGAGTCGCCCTTCGACGTGATGGCGAACCCGCAGCCGCCGCTCGCGGCGAAGGCGGCGGTGCCCACCTACGGGTTCAGCTCGGGGTCGACGGACCAGAAGTCGAACGGCTACTTCTCGGCCGTCACCATGGTCTCCCAGTACGAGTACACCTTGGACGACCAGTACCTGCGTTCCGTCGTCTACCCGTACCTCAAGCAGCTGCTCGCGTTCTACAGCTCCTACGTGCTCAAGCAGGACGACGGGAACGGGCAGTACCACTACGCGGTGATCGGGTCGTCGATCCACGAGGGCGACGCCGCCGACATCAACCCCGACCTCGACATGGGCGCCATCAAGTACATGGCGACGTTCCTGTCCGCGCACGCCGCCGAGATGGGCGAGCCGCCCTCGACGGTGGCGCGCTGGAAGGACCTGGCCGACCACACGTCGTTCCCCGAGGCGATGCTGCCCCAGGGAATCTTCTCGGCGAACAACGACGGCAACCTCGTGCCGACGCTCGTCGCCACCGACTACCAGTCGCCGAACCAGCCGCACGTCGACATGATCGAGCCCGGCGACCAGCCTGTGGAGCTCGAGGGCGTCGTCTTCCCGTTCGAGAACGTCCAGCTGCTCGACGGTGACCCCGGGCTGCTCGCCAAGGTCCGCAACACCCTCGAGTACATGAACGCGTGGGCCGCCACGGGGTTCTCGGGCTGGAGCAGCCAGAACAACGGCTTCCCCAAGGTGTTCCCCATCGCGGCACGCGCCGGCTGGCCGGCCGCCGACCTGCTCGCGAAGTTCAAGACCGCCCTCACGGCCAAGGTCCGCGCCAGCAACCTGACCTACTACGGCAGCGGCGGCGCCGTCGAGACGGTCGGGGCGATGGAAGGCCTGGACTCGATGCTGCTGCAGAGCAGCACGACCCCCGACATGCCGACGACGCTCGAGGTCTTCCCGAACTGGGACCGCAGCCAGTCCGTCAGCTACGAGCGCCTGGGCGCGAAGGGCGACGTCGAGGTGTCGAGCGCGTTCGACGCCGCAACCGGCTCGGTGTCCTACGTCGACCTCACCAGCAAGCGTGACGGCCGGATCGCCCTCGTCGACCCCTGGGCCACGGGACGTCCCGTCATCCAGGAGGTCAGCTCAGACAACACGCTCGGCGCCCGCGTCGAGTACGACGTGCACGCCGGCAAGATCGTGTTCAACGCGAAGCAGGGCCGTCGCTACATGGTCATGGTCGACACCACCAACCAGTCCCACGTGGTCACGGGCCTGTCGCTCTCGACCTACTCGACGACGCTCGTGTACGACGCCGCGCACCGCACCGCCCCGGCGGGCAGCGCCACCGTGTCGGTCGCGCTCCAGGGCGGCAAGCCCGGCGACACCGTCGAGTGGACGACGTCGGACAACAAGGTCGTGAAGGTGACCGGCGACGCGACGTCGGCGACGATCCAGGCGGTCGGCACCGGGACCGGCAAGGTCACCGACGCGACGATCACCGCGCGGAGCGTCACGCCCGGCGGCCTGGACGAGAACGGGGTCAGCCAGACGATCAAGGTCAAGGTGGCCGACGTGTCGACCGTGCCGACCGCGCTGACGCTGCTCAGCCCGGCCGACGCGACCATCTACGGGCCCTCCTCGACCAGCGCCAGCACCTCCAAGGTGACCGGCACCGACCGCCTGCAGCTCACCGCGCAGGTGAGCCCCGCCAACGCCTACGACCGGAGCATCATCTGGCGCTCGAGCGACCAGGACGTCGCGATGGTCGACAAGAACGGGCTCGTCGTCGCGCGCGGTGCCGGCACGGTGACGATCACGGGCACGAGCACGGCCAACCCGGGCCTTCCGCCTGTGACGACCACGGTCACCGTCACCGGGTCCGGGAAGGACTACAGCGCCTACGCCGGACTGACCTCGGCGCTGACGGCCGCCAGGTCGATCTCGGTCTACAGCGGCAACACCACGGGCTCGGGCGGGTTCCGGAGGGTCTCGGACAGCCCGGCGTGGGAGGGCCAGCAGCAGCAGTTCCAGGTGGCGTACATCAACGCGCTGGGTGTGGCCGCCCGGTACTCCGGGTACTCCGCGACGAACATCAGCAAGGACACCGCGTACTTTGCGGCGGTCGCGCTGAACGAGGCCATCAAGGCGATCGACCCGAGCGTCGCGGTGACCCTTCCCGACCGGAACCTCGGCGACAAGGCCGACCTGGCAGCCGCCGTCGCGCGGGCGTCGCTCCTGACGGCAGACGACTTCGCCACCTCGGCGGGGTGGGACACGCTCCAGTCGGCCCTCGCTGCGGCTCAGGCCGTGAACGACGACCCGAAGGCGACCCAGCAGGCCGTCGACGCCGTCCTCGCCCCGCTGACGGCCGCGATGGCTGCCACGAGCATCGCGGACGTGCCGCAGGTCGACGTCGACGGCGTCGCGACGGTGAACGTCACCAACGGGCACCTGGTCCAGCTGCTCGCCGGAGCCGGCCGGACCTGGACCGTGACCCCCGGCAACGGCACCGCCTCCCCGGGAGCCACGATCGACGCGAGCGGCGGCCTGCTGTGGGTCTCGGGCGACGGTACGTATGACGTGACGGCGACCGCGCCCGGGGAGCCGGACGTGAGCGTCGAGGTGACCTTCACCGACGTGCCGCCCGCGCTGCGCAACCTCGCGCTCAACGACGCGGGCACTGGCACGGCGTTCGGGTCGACCACCTCGGGGTCGTACCCGCCGCGGAACGCCTTCGACGACAACCCGTCGACGTTCTACGACCACAGCTCGACGACGCCGTACGTCGGCTGGGACTTCGGCAGCCCGACCGCGATCAACGTGCTCCGCTTCCTGCCGCGCTCCGGCACGAACGCCGCCCGGATCGCCGGCGCCACGCTCCAGGGATCGAACACGTCGGCGACCGCCGGCTTCGTGGACCTGGTGACGATCACCGACACCCCGGCGACGGCCAACGCGTCGTCGTGGTACGTCAAGGCCGTCGACAGCACCACGCCGTACCGGTACTACCGCTGGCTCGGCACGAACGGGTCGCACGCGAACGTCGCCTCGTTCGAGCTGTACGCGGCCAACGACCGCGGCGTCACGGTCACGACGACACCGGCCGACTGACGGCAGGCAGCGGCGGCACCCCGGGGTGCCGCCCCTGCAGGGTCGGCGCGTCGCTCACCACGAAGGTCCCCGGACCGCGGTCCGGGGACCTTCGTCTGTGCACAAGCTGCTGCCGATCTCAGCGGTCCGCCCGCAGCCACGCGACGTAGTCCGCGGCCGCTGCAGCGACGTCGTACTCCGGCACGAACCCCGTGTCCGCGCGCAGGCGCGACGTGTCGAGCCACTGCTGCGGCGCGGGAGTCTCGCGGACCGGCAGGTCGACCTGAAACCCCGGCACGGTCGCCTCGATCGCGGCGATCACGTCGGCGTTGCTCGTGGCCCGGCCTGACCCCACGTTGTACGTCGCGTGGTGGAGGGAAGGCGCCGTCAGCAGCAGGGCAAGAGCCCGGCCCGTGTCCTTGACGTAGCAGAGGTCGAGGGCGTCGTCGGCGTACGGCGGGCGCATCAGGCCGCTGAGGTCGGGCGCGGCGCCGCGCGCTGCGCCGTCCGCGAGGGACGGGGCGGCGAAGAACGGGTCGGGCAGGTGGCCGCCCGGGCCCCAGGTGCCCGAGATGCGCGCGGTGACGATCTCGACGCCCGTCGCGGCCGCGACCTGGCCGGCGAGCAGCTCGGCGATCTTCTTCTGTGTCGGGATCGCCGCCGACGGCGCGAGCGACAGCGGCCGGTCCTCCCGCAGCGCGCCGGCATCCGGGACTCCCGCGTACACGCCGATGGTGCTCGCCATGACGACCCGTCGCACGCCCCACTCCTGCGCCACCCGGACCACGTTGAGGAGACCCTCGACGGCCCGGCCCGCGGCGCCGATCGGGTCGTCGTTCCCGGGCTCCCAGGGCAGCGTGATCGCCAGGTGCAGGATGCCCGTGATGGTGTGGTCGCGACCCGCTGCCCGCAGGCTCTCGAGGTCGCCGATGTCGCCCTGGACCATCCGTACCGGCAGGTCGGCGAGGTGGGGCGGCACCTCGGGGCTGCGCCGCTGCAGGAGCAGGCACTCTTCCCCCTGCCCGTGGAGTGCGCGCACCGCGTGCGATCCGATGAAGCCGGCCCCGCCTGTCACGAGAATCATGATGGATCCTTCCGTCGTTCCGCTGATCGTCAGTGTGACTGATGATCAGACTAAGGATAGAATCCTGCCCATGGCAAGTACCCGCCTGGAGCCCCGGGATCCCGAGGACGCGCTCGGCTACCTGGTCAAGCACGCCCATCAGCGGCTGACCGCGCTCGCCGACACCGCGCTGGCGCCGCTCGCGATCGACAGCAAGGCCTTCGGCGTGCTGCGTGCCGTGGTGGGCCGCGAGCCGATGTCGCAGCAGGAGATCGCTGCCCGGCTCGGTGTCGACCGCACCACGATGGTCGCGCTGATCGACGGGTTCGAGTCGCGGGGCCTGGTCACCCGCACGCCCGACCCTCGCGACCGCCGGCGCAATGCCGTCGAGCTCACGCGGGCCGGCGTGGCCCTCTACCGCAAGGCCGACGCCGCGTACGTCGCGGCCGAGGAGGCGTTCCTCGCGCCGCTCGACGCGGCCGGCGCGTCGCAGCTCCGCGAGGCGCTCCGGGCCGTGCTCGTCGCGGGCGACGTCGAGCAGGGTGCCTGAGCGTGCCAGCATGAGCGACCATGCACAGTGAGCGACTCATCCCGCGCGGCACCCCCGAGTCGCGGGCGGTCACGGAGCGGGTGCAGGTGGTGATGGACCTGACGTCGCGGCTCAACGTGCTGCGGCACGGCGACGTCGAGGGCCGCACCGCGCTGCTCGCCGAGATCCTCGGCCGCCCGGTGCCTCCGACCCTGACGCTCTACCCGCCGTTCTACTGCGACCACGGGCTACGCCTCGACTTCGGCGAGCGCGTGTTCGTGAACCAGAACTGCTCGTTCTACGACCTGGGCGGCATCACGATCGGCGACCGCACGATGATCGGCCCGGGCGTCACGCTCGCCACCGCCGGCCATCCCGTCGGCCCGGGCGAGCGGTTCGACGGCATTACGACCGCGCCGCTCACCATCGAGTCGAACGTCTGGGTCGGGGCCAACGTCACCGTCACGCCCGGCGTCACCATCGGGGCGGGGTCGGTCGTCGCGGCGGGGGCCGTCGTCGCCAAGGACGTGCCGCCGGGCTCGCTGGTGAGCAGCACGGGCTGGGTCCGGCGGCGCGAGCTCATCTGACCCGCGTGGCATGATCCGTGCTCATGCGTGAGGGACAGCCCAGCCGGACAGCCGTGCTCGTGTGTCAGGGCCGCGCCGTCGCCGACGGCGTGCTCGCGCCGGGCGTCTTCTCCGACCCGTTCGCCGCGCAGGTGCTGCGCGGGGACGAACGGGCGGAGGTCGGCCTGGGCCGCGACCCCGAGCCGCCGCAGGACCCGCGCGACCGGATGCGCTGGGAACGCCTGCGGGCCCTGGCCGAGGTGGCGGTGCCGCGCACCGTCGCGATCGACGACGCCGTCCGCGACGCCGCTTGCCCGCAGGTCGTCATCGTCGGCGCGGGCCTGGACTTCCGGGCGTGGCGCCTGCCAGGGCTCGCGCGGGTCTTCAGCGTCGACCACCCGGCCACGCAGGCCGAGACCCGGCGCCGCACCGTCGCCCTCCCTGCGCCCGACGGCCTCGTGTGGGTGCCCGTGGACCTGAGCAGGGACGCGCTCGGCCCCGCCCTCGAGGCTGCGGGCCACGACCCGGCACTGCCCACGGCATGGGTCTGGGAGGGCGTGGTCCCGTACCTGACACGCGCGCAGGTCGCCGCGACGGTGCGCGAGCTCGCGGGCGCCTCGGCGCCGGGGAGCACGCTGATCGTCAACTACCAGAGCCCGTCGCCGTCCGCCCGGGTGAGCCGCGCCCTCATGGCGCTGCTCAGCCGCATCGGCGGGGAGGCCACGCTGACCGCAGGCGAGCCATGGCGCTCGCTGTGGAGCCCCGCCCGCATGGCGGGCCTGCTGTCCCGGCACGGGTTCGACGTCGAGCACGACGACGATCTGCTGGCCATGGCGGCCCGCATCGGGTCGCCGACGGCCCGGGCCCAGACGCTGAAGAACGGCCGGGTGGCCGTCGCGCGGCGCCGATAGCGAGCGCCGGTGTGTCGCGTGCCAGGCTGGGTCCGTGAACCGTCCGCGGGCCGCCCGCGTCCCGAACCTCCTCGCCCTGCTCGTCTTCGGCGCGGCGTTCGGGTTCGTCGAGGCGGCCGTGGTGGTCTACCTGCGCCACCTGCTCGGCGTGAGCATGGCCTACGTCATCGGCCCGTACCGCACGCACCTCGACCTGGGCTTCATCCGGTTCGTCACGCCGACGACGCCGCTGCTGGTGTCGGCCGAGATCACGCGCACGGAGACGTTCCGCGAGGCAGCGACGATCGTGGTGCTGGCCGCCGTCGCGTGGCTGTCGGCGCGCTCGTGGGTGCGGCGGCTCGGGGCCTTCCTCGTCGCCTTCGCGACGTGGGACATCACCTACTACGTGTGGCTGCGCCTGCTGGTCGGCTGGCCGCAGGGCCTGCGCACGCAGGACGTGTTCTTCCTCATCCCGGTCACGTGGGTGGGGCCGGTGGCGACGCCGGTCGCGATCTCGACGGCGATGCTGCTCGCCGGGGCGTGGCTCTACCTGCGCCGCCCGCGGGGCTCCCGGCGGGCCGAGCCGGCGGCGCTCGACCACGACTGAGACTGAGGCGCGCATCGCATCGGAATGGTGCGCGCATTCCTCTGCGCGGCCATTCTCCCAGGGCTGGCGCGAGATGATCCGTCGCTTGTCCGGAGATGTATCTCGGATAACCGCCCGCGGTATCATTCGGCACATATCTCAACACCTTGGAAGGAACCCCGATGAAGATGTTCATGGGTACACCCCAGGATGTGCTGAAAGCGCTGCGCGCCGATGCGGTCACCGGACTGCCGAGCGCCCAGGTCGCGGACCGTCATGCTGAGCACGGGAAGAACACGTTCGACGAGGAGAAGCCCACTCCTCTGTGGCGCAAGATCCTGCACCACCTGAAAGACGCGGCGATCATCATCCTGCTGCTCGCCGTCGTCCTTTCCGTGGCGATGGCGATCACGCACCCGGACGCGGGCTGGATCAAGCCGGGCGTCATCTTCTTCATCGTCGTCCTGAACGTCACGCTGGCGATCACGCAGGAGGCCAGCGCCGAGAAGGCGCTCGCGTCGCTCGCGCAGATGTCGAGCCCCTCCGCCAAGGTGGTCCGCGACGGCGTGCAGGTGCAGGTCGACGCCGTCGACGTCGTGCCCGGCGACATCATCGTGCTGGAGACCGGCGACCTGGTCCCCGCCGACGCGCGCCTGCTCGAGTGCACCGACCTCGCGGTCGACGAGTCCGCGCTGACGGGCGAGAGCGAGCCCTCCGAGAAGGAGCTGGCTCCCGAGCTGGGCGAGGACGTGCCGCTCGGCGACCAGAAGAACATGGTGTTCTCGTCGTGCCTGGTGACCGCCGGGCGCGCCCGCGCCGTCGTCGTGGCCACGGGCATGCAGACCGAGATCGGCAAGATCGCCGGCTATCTCAACACCACGCAGAAGCTGCGCACGCCGCTGCAGATCCGCCTCGACAAGATCGGCAAGGCGATTTCGCTGGTCGCCGTCGTGGCCGCGCTGCTGCTGGTCGTCGTCGGGCTCCAGCGGGGCGCCGACGCCTGGGACCTCGTGTTCCTCGCCGTCGCGCTCGCCGTCGCCGCGGTGCCCGAGATGCTCGCGCTCATCGTCACGCTCACGCTCGCGCACGGCGTGAAGCAGATGGTCAAGAAGAACGCGCTGATCCGGAAGCTGCCCGCCGTGGAGACCCTCGGGTCGACGTCGGTCATCTGCTCCGACAAGACCGGCACGCTGACGCAGAACCGCATGACCATCACGCGGCTGTGGCTGGGCGACGGCGAGCCCGTCACCGCCGAGGACCCGTTCGGCGACGCCGCCCGCACGTGCGTGGAGCAGTTCGCGCTCGCGTCGAACGCCGTCACCAAGCCGGGCGACGACGGCCAGCCGCAGTTCCTCGGCAACCCCACCGAGGCCGCCATCCTGCGCCTGCTGCACCAGCAGGGCGTGGAGCAAGTCGAGCTCGAGGCGCGCTACCCACGCGTGGCCGAGGTCGCGTTCTCCTCCGAGCGCAAGATGATGACCACGGTCCACGAGGACCCGGCCGGCGGCTACCTGGTGCTCACCAAGGGCGCGTTCGACCGCCTGCCGTTCGCGGCCGGGCCGCCGGGGGAGCAGGCCGAGCGGCTGCGCGTCCACGACGCGCTCGCCGGCCAGGCGCTGCGCATCCTGGCGCTCGGCCGCAAGCGCGTGGCCGTGCTCCCGGACAACCTCGAGACGCTCGAGGCCGACCTGGAGTTCGTCGGCATCATCGGCCTCATCGACCCGCCGCGCCCCGAGGTCAAGGACGCGATCGACCGGGCCCGCCGCGCCGGCATCCGCACCGTCATGATCACGGGCGACCACGCCGCGACCGCCCAGGCCATCGCCACCGACCTGGGCATCCTCGGCGAGGGCGGCAAGGTCATCACGGGCGTCGAGCTGTCGAGGCTCTCCGACGAGGAGCTCGTCGAGAACGTCTACGACTACAGCGTGTACGCGCGCGTCTCGCCGGAGGACAAGCTCCGCATCGTCGAGGCGTGGCAGGAGCACGACGAGGTCGTGGCCATGACCGGCGACGGCGTCAACGACGCCCCGGCGCTCAAGGCCGCCGACGTCGGCGTCGCCATGGGCATCGCGGGCACCGAGGTGTCGAAGTCGGCGTCGGACATGATCCTCACCGACGACAACTTCGCGTCGATCGTGGACGCGGTCCAGGAGGGCCGCAACGTGTTCGCGATCATCAAGAAGCTCATCTACTTCCTGATCACCTGCAACTTCGCCGAGGTCATCATCATCATCGGCGCGTTCTGGATGGGCTGGGGCAGGAACGGCGCGATCATCACACCGGTGCTGATCCTGCTCATCAACGTGCTCGCCGACGGCATCCCCGGCCTGCGGCTCCCGCAGGAGCGGGCAGGCGGGTCGATCATGCGCAGGCCGCCGATCGCGCGCAACGAGTCGTTCTTCGGCGGCGGGCTGATGTTCCTCATCGGCAAGCAGGTCATCGCCTTCGTGGCAGCCACCTGGACGGCCTACTGGATCGCCGCGAACGTGGCGGTCTCGTCGAGCGTCGCGCCGAGCTCCGAGGTCGGGATGTCGGTCGCGTTCCTCACGCTCGCCTTCTGCGCGGTGCTGCACATCTTCACGGCACGCACCAAGAAGTCGGTCTTGAAGAAGTCGTTCCGGGAGAACTGGCCGCTGACGGTCTCGGCGCTGGCGATGCTCGCGCTCATGAGCTCGTTCGTGCTGCTGCCGCCGTTCCAGCTGCTGTTCGACCTCACGCCCATCGGCGGGATGCACTGGCCGCTCATCATCGGGCTGGGCCTGGTGCCCACGGTCGTGGCGGAGATCGGCAAGGCCATCACCGCCGCCGGCGACCGGCGCGCGGGGCGGCGCCGCCTGGTGCGGCACGAGTGGGTGCACACCACCGACGACAGCGTCGAGTACAGCCACTAGCCGGGTGCGAGAGCGGCGGCGTCCCTCCGGGGGCGCCGCGGCTCTCTGCCGTGCGTGACGTCCGCGCCGCTACCGGCGGGCATCGCGCTGTGCCGCGCCGCCGGCGCGGTCGTCACGGCGCTCGACGGCGGCCCGCTCGGCCCCGGCGCCGAGGGCCTCGTCGCTGCGGCCGACGGCGCCACGCACGCCGCGCTCCTGGCCAGGCTGTGGCAGCTCAGCTGAGCGTCTCGGGCGCAGGCTCCGGCTGCCGCGCCCCGAGCGTCCGCGCCAGGAACGCGAGCAGCCGCTCGAGGAACACCTGGCCGGCCTCACCATCGAGGTCGAACTGGTACTCGTGGCCGAGCGGCGGCACGTGGTCGTCGGGCCACAGCACGGTCTCGGGCTCGGCCCCGAGGTCGCGCAGGGCGTTCACGAGCCGCTCGGTGTGCAGGGCCAGCGGGTCGGCGTTGCCCACGGTGACCAGCGCCGGCGGGTACGCGGGGGAGAGGTTGGCCGGGATCGACCAGTCCCGGGCGGCTGGGGCGTCGAGGAAGTGCCGCGTGCCCGTGTAGGCCCACAGCGCGGTGGTGATGAGGTGCCGACCGGCCGGGCTGCTGGCCTCGCGTGCCAGGGTCGCGTCGAAGGGGCCGCACGCCAGCACCAGGCCGCGCAGCCGGGCGGCGTCGAGGGCGGGGCGGATCCCGACACGGTCCGCGTAGCCGGGCGTGGTGACCAGCGCCGCGAGCTGGGCGGCGAGGTGCGCGCCCGCGCTGTCGCCGGCGATCACGATGCGGTCGGTGTCGACGCCGAACCGGTCTGCGTTCGCCTGCACGAAGTCGAGGGCCTGGGCGAGCTGGCGGACTGGCGTCGGGTAGCGGTGCTCCGGAGCGAGCGAGTAGGCGGGGGCGACCACGACGTGCCCGGCGGCCGCGAGGCGCTTCGCGTAGCCGGACACCTCCTCCTTCGCCCCGCCCACCCATGCCCCGCCGTGGATCCAGACCACCAGCGGCAGCGCGCCGTCGGCGGCCTCCGGGCGGTAGACGTCCAGCAGCATGTCGGCGTGGTCGCCGTACCGCTCGTCGGCGACGACGCCGATCCCCGCAGGGGCGTGCCGCTCGAGGGCGGTGCGCTGGCGCTGCCCGCTGGCCCGGAAGATCCGGCGCAGCAGCAGCGCGGCGGGCCGAGGGCTGAACCACAGCGTGACGCCGATGGTCGCGCCCAGCAGCCCGCCGACGAGCCGCCGGGCCCGGCCGTCCGTGTCGGGCACGAGGGGTCGGAACTCGGCGGAGTCGTGATGGTGCCCTGCGAGCTGGTCCGTGCTCCCGGTCATGGGAGCCAAACTAGGGCGGCAGGCTCGGGTGGTGCTCGCCGGAGGGGTGGCCCACGCGGCCGCCTTGGCGCCCCCCGCGCCCGCGCCCGGCGCGGGCTCCGTGCTGCCACGCACACTGGCACCGCGTTCCCCGGAGCCGCGCTCCGCCACCCGGCCGCCGCCGTCGACGCTGGCGCAAGACGATGCACGCCGACGGGGACGGAGGAGCCATGACCGCGAAGCTCGACGCCCTCGTGGCGGCCACGCCCGCGACGCGCGAACGCGTTGTCGACCTGCTGCGCGTGGCGAGCCTCGGCGTCGTCGTGCTGTGGCACTGGTCGCTGTCGATCACGCAGTGGAACGCGGCCGGGGCGCTGACCATGCCGAACCCATCCGCGACGTGCCCGGCGGCTGGGCCATGACCTGGGTGCTGCAGGTCATGCCCGTGTTCTTCGTGGTGGGCGGCTACGCCAACCTCGCGGGCTGGCGCGCCGTGACGCGCGACGGCGGCGGAGCCTCGCGGTTCCTCGCCGCGCGGATGCGCAGGCTGCTCGGGCCCCTGGTGCCGTGGGTGGCGTGCTGGGCGGTGTTCGACCTCGTCGTGCTGGCCGCCGGCGGCCGCTCCGTGCTCGCGTGGGGGATGGCGGTGCTGGCCCCGCTGTGGTTCCTGGGCGTGTATGCCGCGGTCGTCGTGGCCGTGCCGCTCACCGCCCGCCTCCACGCCGCGTTCGGCTGGCGCGTGCTCGCTGTGCTCGGGATCGCGGTGCTCGCCGCCGACGCCGTGCGCCTCGGGCCCGGCTGGGGCGGCCCCGTGGTGGGGCTGCTCGGCTCGCTGGCCGTGTGGCTGTTCGCCCACCAGCTCGGCTACTTCTGGCGCGACGGCTCCCTGCTGCGTGGCGGCCGGCGCACTGCAGCGGCCGTGGCGGGGGCCGGGCTCGCGGCGCTCGTGCTGCTCACTGCCCTCGGCCCGTACTCGCGCTCCATGGTGTCCGTGCCGGGCGAGGGCGTGAGCAACATGTTCCCGACGACGGCGCCCATCGCGGCGCTCGCGGCGTTCCAGCTCGGCCTGGCGCTCCTGGCCCGGCCCTGGCTGGCGGCGCGGCTCGAGCGGGCGCGCACGTGGCGCGTGGTGGTCGCGGCCAACGGGCTCGCGATGCCCGTGTTCATCTGGCACATGACCGCGCTCGTGGCGTTCCTGTGGCTCTACGAGCGGGCTGGGTTCACGCTCGCCACCGAGGCGAGCGCGGGCTGGTGGCTCACGCGGCCCGTGTGGGTGGTGGGGCCCGGACTCGTGCTGGCGGGCATGCTCGCGGTGCTGGGGCGGGCAGCGCGGGTTACGGCATCGGGAGGGTCAGCCTGAACGTTGAGCCTTGGGCCGGCTCGCTGGCCGCCGTGACCGTGCCTCCGTGCAGCTCCGCCACCTGCCGCACGATCGCCAGGCCCAGGCCGCTGCCGCCCGTCCCGCGCGTGCGCGACCGGTCGGCGCGCCAGAACCGCTCGAACACGTGGGGCAGGTCGGCGGCGGCGATGCCCTCCCCGGTGTCCCGCACCTCGACGACGACGGCGTCGCCCGCGTGCCGTCCGGCGACGGTGACCGTGCCGCCCGACGGCGTGTGCCGGATCGCGTTCGCCACCAGGTTGGTCACCGCCTGACGCAGGCGCAGCGGGTCGGCGTCGAGCGTCGTCGCGGGGTCGGCGCTCACCTCCAGGCGCACGCCCTTGGCGGCCGCGACCGCCCCGTGGCCGCGCACCACCTGGTCGAGCAGCGCGGCGACGCCGACCTGTTCGCGGTGCAGGCGCAGCTCGCCCGCGTCGGCGAGCGCGAGGTCCTGCAGGTCCGCGACCAGGTGCTGCAGGTGCAGAGCCTCCTCGTGCAGGGAGTCGACCAGGCGGCGGTCCGTCGGGGTGAGGCCGTCCTGCGCCGCCTCCAGCCATCCGCGCACCGAGGCGAGCGGGGTGCGCAGCTCGTGCGCGACGTCGCCGACCATCGCGCGCCGTAGCCGCTCCT
>Ga0082212_10001163_pt1 | contig 38748 bp, 36 predicted proteins | sample TergutNt197P3_FD_71548 | JGI IMG/M metagenome (GOLD analysis project Ga0082212, IMG submission 71548) | Neocapritermes taracua P3 segment gut microbial communities from Petit-Saut dam, French Guiana - Nt197 P3 | ecosystem: Host-associated > Arthropoda: Insects > Digestive system > Gut ...
TCTAATTAATTTTATATATAAATAATAAAATTTAATATCAATAAATTAGTTTTAATATAATAATAAAAATTAATATCAATAATTAAATCATGAAATATTTAATGAAAATAATAATTATAATAAATATAATTAATAAAAACAATATCAATAAATTAATTAAAAAGCTATAAAAAATTAATAGGAATTTAATGTGAACAATAAATAATTGGTGTGAAATAAATGAAAATAGCTAGAATATTAGTTCAAGGCATTGTTCAAGGAGTAGGATTCAGACCAACTGTATACAGAATAGCCAATACACTAAATATAACAGGTTATATCCGAAATCTTGGAAACATAGTTGAAATAATATTATTTGAAGACGAAGAAAAAACAAATGAATTTATATCAACTTTAAAAAAAGAAAAACCACCAATTTCAAAAATAAATTCAATTAATCTTCAATGGATAGATAAATCAGAATATGAATCAAATTACAAAATTGAATACCCTCTCCCTAAAAAAAATAATTTCGAAATACTTGAAAGCTCATCTAATTTTTCAGGAGCTTCTGTTATTCCTCCAGATTTAGCTATTTGTGATAACTGTTTAGAAGAAATAAATAATCCCCATAATAGAAGATACAAATACCCATTTACTGCATGTACTGATTGTGGACCTCGTTTTACACTTATTGAAGATGTTCCATATGATAGAGATAAAACTACTATGGATGATTTTCCATTATGTGTTGATTGTATGGAAGAATACACAAATCCAGAAGACCGTAGATACCACGCAGAAGCAAGCTGTTGTGCTGAATGCGGACCTTTTTTAAAGCTATATAATCATGAACAAAAAGAAATAAAATCATCAAATCCTATAGAAAAAGCAGTTCAGCTATTAGACAAAGGAAAAATATTAGCTATGAAAGGAATAGGAGGGACACATTTAGTATGCAAAGTTACAGATAATAAAATAATTGAAACCTTGCGAAAACGATTAAATAGACCTAATCAACCTTTTGCTGTTATGTCCTCAAATTTAAGCATTGTTAAAACTTTTGCAGAAGTCTCATCAAAAGAAGCTAAATCACTTATGAGTAAAGAACGACCCATAGTAGTAGTAAAAAAAAGTGAAGATTATAATTTTGCTAAAAATTTAGCTCCTAAACTTCACAATATTGGAGTTATGCTTCCTTATTCCCCCCTTCACCATATTTTATTTGATTATACTGATGAGGCAGCTTATGTTATGACTTCAGCTAATATTCCTGGAGAACCAATGATGATTAAAAATAAAGAGATTTTATCTAGTCTCTATGGAATAGCTGATTACTACCTTCTTCACAATAGAAGAATTATAAATAGATGTGATGATTCTGTAATTAGATATAGAAACAATGAATTATCATTTATAAGAAGATCTCGAGGTTATGCTCCTGAACCATATGATTTAAGAAATTTCATAACAACAAATAAAATTAATAAGAACTTAAATATTTTAGCTCTTGGTCCTGAACTTGATGTGACATTCACCCTTGCAAAAGAAGGTTTAGCTTACGTTTCACAACACATAGGAAATACAAACAAATATAAAACCTACCAGTTCCTTCAAGAAGCCATTAACAATATGATGAATATTACAAAAAATGATACTTTTGATTTAATAGCTTGTGATATGCATCCACAATTTTTTACAAGTAAATTAGCTGTTGAAATGGGAGAAAAATACAACTCGGAAGTGATTCCAATTCAACATCACCATGCTCATGGAGCAGTTTTAGCTGTTGATAATTCACTTGATGAGCTTGTTTTCATAGCTGCTGATGGTGTTGGATATGGAGAAGATAAAACTGCATGGGGTGGAGAGATAATGTATACTGATATAGCTACCTACAGTCGACTTGCTTCACTTAGCCCCCAAAAAATGCCCGGAGGGGATACTTCTACAAAGTATCCAGCACGAATGTTAGCTTCAATCCTTCATAATAGTAATAATTTTACTGAAAAAGAACTTGAAAGTCTACTTAAAGAAGATTACTCCCACTACTTCCAACATGGTGAAATGGAGATAAAAAGTGTTTTAAAACAAATCGATTCCAATTTAAATGTAGGGATATCTACAAGTACAGGACGTATCCTTGATTCAATAGCTGTTGCATTAAATATCTGTGGAAAGCGAACTTATGAAGGAGAATGTTCAATGAAACTAGAAGCATTTGCCTATGGTGCAAGTGGAGATATATCAATTGAACCTACTTTTAAAAAAATAGATGGTAGACCAACTCTTGATACAAGCAATCTCCTTTGCGATATCATAGATTTAATAGCTAAAAGAGAAAATAAAAAAGAAATAGCAGCTGCAGGACAAATTGCAATAAGTGAAGGTTTAGCAAAATTAGCTGTTGACGGGGCAAATGATATAGGAATAGATGTAATAGGAGCTACAGGTGGAGTATTTTATAATGAAGCTATTACATTAGCTACAAAAAAATACATCGAAAAAGAAGGATTTAAGTTTATTCAACACAAAAATTCTTGTGCTGGTGATGGTTCAGTGTCTCTTGGACAAGCTGTTATTGCTTCTTCTAAAATAAGGTGAGTCTTTATTTATACTCTTTTTTTCTTGGCATAATGACTAATATAGTTACATCTTTATCTGAAATATCAAAAATTATCCTATAGTCTCCTTTTCTAATTTTTCTAGTTCCTTTTAAATAATACTTCATTAAATTTGATTTATAAGGATTTTTTTTAATTTCGTTAATCCCCTCTTTAATTCTTTTATAATTTAATTTGTCTTTTTTATATATTTTTTCAAGGTCTTTAAATGCATTAGGAGATATTATAATTTCATGATTCAAACATTTCCTCAAGATTATCAACATCCAGCTTTATGCCTTTTCCTGCAGCTATATCTGCACGGGCTTTATCTATTTTTTTAGCGAGTTCTAAGCATTCTGGAGATAATTCATTTATTAAAGATACTTTAACCTTTTTTCCTGCCCATCTTTTTGGAACTATTACATGTGCACTGTTTCCTATTATTTTAGCTGTTTTAGTTATTGTTTCTTCTACATTATCAATTTCAACTTTCATAAATAATCACTGTTTATACATTGTTATTATATTGTATAAATAATTTCTTGTTGATTTTATCTCCATACATACATAATGATTTATTAGTAATACTATTTAAAGTTTATGATAATAATAATTTTTAGTATTATTATCTGAAATAAATTAAACGTTTTTATGTTAATTTATTATACATTAAAAAGTATAAATTAGAGTGTAATAAGTAAAATATATTATAAAAAAGATTTATAAATAATTAAATGTATAATTATTATATACAAATATAATATTAATTATTTTAATTATTTAAAAAAAAACATTTTTAAATTATATTAATTACTGTAAAAAACATTTGAAATTGGAATTAATTTATATAAAAAATATATCATAACTCAAAAGAAAGTGAAATTTATGCTACAAGAAATATTTGGAGCCACTCCACAAGTTAAAGTCATTGATTATTTATTATCCCATCCTTTTCATTCTTATACAAAACAACAGATAGCTGTAGGATCTGAAATATCAAGATCAACTTTAAATAAATTTATATCAAACTTACTAGCTTTAAAATTAGTAATTAGAACAGAAAATGGAAAATATGCATTGAATTATAAATCAGAAACTGTGAAAATGCTAGATGGAATTCAACATAGACTTTCTATGGAAGAGTTTGAAAAATATAAAACAGCTAATGAACCAATAGTAAAATATAGCGATACAGAGATAGATGAAATGTTTGAAACAACTGTTCCAGATATTTCTTTAGATGAATTAGAAAGGGAAATTGAATTAAAAGAAATCCTTGAAGAAAATAAAAATAAACATACTAAAAAAAACACAATAGCTATTGATAAAAGAGAATATAAGAACCTATTAAAATCTAAAAAAAGATATAATGATTTCAGAAAGATATGTATTCCTTTTTTAAAACCCTAATTAAATTATGGAAAATTGTAATTTCATGATTCAAACATTTCCTCAAAATTGCAACATTTAATTTTATATCATTTCCTGTAGTTATATCCCTCACGAGATTTATCGATTTTTGAACAAGTTAAATGCATTCTTTAGATAATTTTTTTAATAAAGACATTTGACTTTTTTTGTCAGTCATTTTTTGAAATTATTATATTATCATATGCGAAATATTTCATATCATTTTAACTGATTTAGTTTGTTAATATTATCAATATTTATCCTTGATAAATGATTATTTTTTATAATATTATTAATTATTGTACATATTTACATAACCAACAGCTTTATATGATATTAATTGATTAAATATATTTAAAAAGCAAGACCACCATTTGTTCGGATAATTGAAGTTGCCTTATAAATTTATAATCTGATGTTTACTGAACTAATTATGTTATTTTAAATATATTTTTATGAATTTTTAATTTAACTTAATAATTTAATATAAAATGTTTTAGTTTTATTTAATTTTATTTGCTATTAAATGAATGAAAATTTTAATAAAAATATTTATAATACATTCTTTAAGGTTAAGTAGAATCATGAGATTGACAATTAAAATTCTTTGAGTTAACCAAACGTCATTTTTAGAATCATTAACACATTTAAATGACGAATTCATGAGTTGATAAATGATTTTATACAGAATGTTATCTGTGTTGCTTTTTACAAAAAGAAGATTATGAAAAATGTTAACACTTGATTGATAAGTGTAAAAAGTAAAGGAGGATTAATATGGGAATTGAAGAATATTTTGGCAAAGATTCACGACCATTAAATGATATAAAAGAATCACTACTAGAATATGGAGATGAATCTTTATTAAAATATAATGTTATTAGAAAAATAGTTATAGTGGATATTAAATGTGCAGGGAATGGTTATTGGTTTGAATATGAAGGCGAAGATTGTGATATTGATTTAGTTTTAATTTTGAAAACAGGTGAACTACGATTTAAAAATGTTAATAGAACTAAATCTTGGGGTGATTATTCTAATGAGCCTATAAATTATATTTCAATTGCTACTAATCAAGTAACTAAAGTAGAAGATATTGTTGGTATCAAATTTGAGAGTGCTGGATGTTTATGGGAGATTAATGATTTAGAAGTGCGTGTTGCAACAGTATCTGGAGCTCGTAATCCTCTTATTATTGGTAGAAAATTAAATGAACCAACTGATGAATTAAAAACTCTTAATAATTCCCATACTCTCATTAATTCATGTGGGAATCAAAGCATTTATTTTGATAAGTGCAATCCAAATTTTGAATGTGTTCCTACAATTCCCTCATCCCCTAAGCCTTTAAAAAGAGAACATGACCTTAATATCGATAGTGAATATAATCTGACTATTAAATGGAAAAAACCAGATTTTGATGGTTACCTCAAAATTTTACGATATGAAGTGTGGAGTTCACGAAAAAATGTCTGGATGGATGCTGGTTTGAAAAAAGATAAGGGTACTTACACATATACAATTAATTATGATGAGGATAACGACCCAATATGTGACAAATTTAGAGGATTTTGTGACACTATCAAAATTCGGGCGGTTAATACAAAAGGGCCTGGTTTAAAATTAGCTTATTATCCCCAGGTATAATAAAACTTATCAATCTAAATTAAATAACATTAACAGTCGGGTTGACTCAAAAAGTACAAATTTATTGAAGTATACTTTTGAAGACTTGAGAATTAGTTGGACCTGTTGTTTTTTAGTTTCTACTGAATACATATATTAGTATTTTTCGGGAATAAGAGAGTGTCAAAAACTGTGGTTATTTTTTGAAAAATTTGCTTTTTATTTATAAACCTTTATAAGTAAATTTGAAAATTTTAGAAAAACCTCCACAAAATTTTACACCCTCGGGAATAATTTAAGTCATTCTTTCAGAAGAATAGTTTGAATTTTGGCTATTTGATAGTAATTCAAAATTCACATGTGGTCAAGGAGTTTTACTTGAAGTAATAGTGAATGAAAAGTAGTTATTATAGAATAGTCTTTAAATTTTAAATAAAATTATGTAAATAACTATGGAACTTTCATTGAATTGGAAAAAGTTAAACTTACATTGATTAAGATGTTTGAAAACTAATTATTGAGTTGATAAAATAGATTATCAAGATGTTATTTTGTTGCTTTTTATAAATAACAATTTATAGAAAGATTGTCATGTACTTGACATTATAAGTGCAAAAAATAAAGGAGGAATAAAATGGGAATTGAAGAATATTTTGGCAAAAATTCACGACCATTAAATTATATAAAAGATTCTTTATTGGAATGGAATGAATCTTTATCAAATTACAATATTATTAGAAAAATAGTTATAGTGGATGTTAAACATACTGGTACTTTTGGTCACTATGGTGAAACGCTCAGTGGAAATATTGATTTGATTTTAATTTTGAAAACAGGTGAGCTGCGATTTAAAAATATTAATAAATCTATGTATTGGGTTGGAGATTATACCACAGATCATACAAATTACGTATCGATTGCTACTAATCAAGTAACTAAAACAGAAGACATTATTGGTGTCAAACTTGTGGCTAATGGGTGTTTTTTGGGTATTCATAGTTTGAATGTGCAGGTGGCGACAGTATCTGGGTCTCGTAGCCCTATTATTATAGGTAAGGAATTAAATAATTCAACTGATGAGTTTAAAACTCTTGATGGATTACGCACTCTTATTGATACAAGTTCGAAATCCCCCTTTGATTTCTTTGTAGGTTATGTAAGTGAATGCACTCCAACTTCTGAATTTATTCCTACGATTCCATCAGCACCTAAAGCTATAAAACCAGATTATAGTGCCAAACTCAAGGCTGGAAACCCATTGACCATTAAATGGAAGAAACCAGATTTTGATGGTCACCTTGATATTTTGCGGTATGAAGTGTGGAGTTCGGTGAAAAGTGTCTGGATGGATGCTGGACTGAATAAAGATAGTGATAAGATTTTCACATATGACATTAGTTATGATGAGTGGACATGGTGTGACAATATTAAAATTCGGGCTGTTAATGCAAAAGGACCAGGTTTAGAATTAGACTATTACTTAAATGATTCACCAACTTAAATTATACATCATTCAACAATTTGGAAGTAACTCAAAAATCACAAGTGCATATATATACTTTTAACTTGATAATTATCAAACATATGCCTTTTCGATTTCTATTAAAGAATGTATAGTAGTAATTTTTGGGAGATGATTTCAGTCCCCCTCTCTACAAATTATTGGTGAGTTTTTATTATGGAATAATGATTCTAAATACATAATTTATAGCTGGAATTTCTTGAAAGAAAAAAGAAGATGTTGGGTAAAAGTTAGTAAAGTTGAAATGTATTCGAATTTAAAAAAAAGAATCCATTCTCTCAACTATATTTTTTTAAACAGATAAGACTCTTTTCATTATTTTATAATATTATATTTTTAAAATTATACTGTTTAAAACTTTAATACTAATTTTAAATTTCTAGATAGATATTGAAATTTCATCATAGTTTAAGTAAGGAATTTTTCTATTTTTAGTTCCTTTTTTAAGTTCTATTAAACCTTCTTCTTCTAATTCTTTTATTTTAGGATGAATAGTTTTTATGTCTTTATTTAAAAATCTTGCTAGTTCTCTGATGGATTCAGGGTGTTCATTTTTAATATAATCTAGTATTTCTAATTCTATTTCAGTTAATACTAGTTTATTAGTTACTTTTATTTCTCCTCTCTCTATCTCTTCATCAGGATTTTTTTTTAAATATTTCCAATTTTCTAAATCTACTAAAAATAAATTGTTTCCCGTTTTTTTATATAGTCTTTCTAATTCTTTAATAGAACCATATTTTTTATTATATTCTTTTATTACTTCAGTTCCCCTCTGTTTTTTAATTAATGTTATAATCATTTTATTAACTCCTTTCTTAATTTATTGTATTTGACAGATTTATATTTTTCAATATGTTTTAATACTACTATTAAGGTAGAGTACAAATCTTTTGTTATTATTTCTTTCCTATCAGGGTGTATATGTGCATACCCATGATTAAAATTATCTATTAATATGTTATCTGGCATTATTACAATACTCCATCCCTTCAAAGTGTTAATATAATATATGTCTCTATCATGGAGTTTTATTATTTTTTGATCTTTTTCTTTCATTTTATCCTTCTATATTTCATCATATTTATATATTTGTTGGTTATTTTTCATCACTTGAAATAATAAAAAAATATTTTTTTAAATTTTATTGAATTAGTTATATAATTATTATATAAATTATATTATTTAAATATTACTTTTTTATATATTTTTATTAATAAATAAGATTAATATTGATAAGAAATAATATTAATAATATAGATAGAATGGATTTAAAGAATAAAAAATAATTATAAAAATAATTATTATGTCAAACTACAAACACTTATATTGGATAATCTTTGTTGCAACAAATGGTGGATTACTCTTTGGTCTAAATATGGCTGGAATTTCAGGAGCAGTTAATTCTATCCAAAGTTTTTTTAGTTTAAATGACAATACTTTAGGAATTGTTGTAAGTTCACTGATTATAGGGTGTCTCTTCGGTGCTGCATTTACAGGATATTTTATTGAAAAATATGGAAGAAAGAAAGTCTTAATCTTTAGTTCAATCTTATTTGCAATATCCGCACTAGGATCTATATTTGCACAAGACCCTATTTCACTCATAATCTTTCGTTTTATAGGTGGAATAGGCGTGGGAATCATTTCTGTTTTAGGGCCTACGTATATATCAGAAATTTCAATTCCAGAAAAAAGAGGTATGCTTGTTTCATGCCATCAGTTTTCTATAGTAATTGGAATACTACTTGCATATATTTTTGATTATTTCCTTATAGGTGTAGCTGATGGATGGAGATATATGTTAGGTGTTCCATTCATCTTTAGTATTTTATTCATGATTATTATATTAGCATATTTACCTGAAAGTCCACGATGGTTAATATCCAAAGGTGAAACCCCAAAAGCATTGAAAATATTAGAAAAAATACATGGTATTGATATAGCAAAAGAAGAGATAAAAGACATTGAAAATTCAACTTCTTCTAAAACTAAACAATTATCATTTAAAGATATTTTCAAGGGAAAAATTAGAAAAATAGTCTTATTAGGTGTTATGTTAGCTGTTTTTCAGCAAATTGTAGGAATCAATGCTGTAATTAGCTATGCTCCAATAATTTTTGAAAAAATAGGAATGAGTGGACATATTGCACTATTACAATCAGTGCTGATTGGAATTGTAAACTTTTTAGCTACAATAATCGCCCTTTATTTTATCGATTCAAAGGGACGAAAAACATTACTTATCTGGGGAGCAGTAGGAATGACCCTAACATTAACATATCTCAGCTATAGCTTTGCATATAGTGAAAATGATTTAGGAATTTTAATAGCAATTTTAGGATATATTGCTTTTTTTGCAGCTTCATTTGCCCCAGTTTTAGGAGTAATTACATCAGAAATGTTTTCAAATAATTTTAGAGCAATAGCTATGTCTCTTACAGGTACTCTAAATTGGATATTCACATTTATTGTTGTACAATTCGCTCCATCAATTCTAAACCAGCTTGGAGGAGCTATCTTATTTGGAATCTTTGCTATTTGTAGCTTTTTAGCACTAATTTTTGTTAAAATATGGATTCCAGAAACAAAAGGAAAAACACTCGAAGAAATAGAAAGAGAATTAATTAATTAAGATTATGTTTTAAATTATGTGAAAAAAATTGTTTGTAATTTAAATAATTAATAAATCAGTTGAAATTATAATAATAAAATTATATTGAATTATTAAATTATATAAAATTATATAAAATATAATTAAACTATAAAAAATTATTATAAAATTATATAAAATTATATAAAATATCCAAAATATAATTAAATAAATTATTCTAAAATATATTATTAACTAAATAAAAACATTGTTTTAAATAAAGAGTCTTAAATTATGAAATTACTAAGTAAAAAATTAGTTATAACCATTATATTGTTAATATTTATAACTAGTATATGCATAAGTGGTGTAAATGCTCATAAGTATGAAAAAATAGGATATGTGACAAAAGTAATTGATGGAGATACAATAAAGATTTCTAGTGTGAATAAAAATATTAGACTATGGGGAGTAGACACACCAGAGTTAAAAACATCAAAAGGAAAAGCTGTCAAATTATCTGTTAGCAAGCTATTACTAGGTAAAAAAGTCACATTAGATATAGATAATAAGAAAAGACATGATAAATATGGTAGAGTCTTGGCAAAAGTATATCTTAATGGAAAAGATGTAAACAAATGGTTACTGCGAAAAAAATATGCAAGAGTGATGTACATTCCACCATCAGAATTTAAAAAATATAAAGGTGGACTCACACCAGCACAATTTAAAAAATATTCAAAAACAACAATTAAAACAAATAGAGTTTATATTGCAACATATTCCGGAACAAAGTACCATTATAATAAAAACTGTAGAGGTCTAAAAAACGCTAAAACTATTAAAAAGACATCACTGAGCTATGCAAAAAAACATGGATATGGCTTGTGTGGATGGGAAAAGTAGTTAGTTATCATTAAATTTATAACTTAGAAATGTATTGCTATTATATAATGTTTAACTACTATATAAATACATGATTCATAGAAAAAACAGCTATTTCTTTTGAGTCCTTTCAAGAATATATTCTGCTCTTTGTTTTAAATTTTCATAAAGCCTAATTAAACTTTTAAGCTCTTCAACAGCTTCCCAATGACCTTGATCAATTCTTCTTTCTATTTCTAATAATTTTGACCATTCGTCACCAGATGGTAGCTGTTTAAGATTTAAGATATCTTCAGAAATATTAACATCAAAGGAATTCTCGGTTATAGTAATATTGATAGCAAAATCTCTAGGCATATCATAGTATTTTCTTGGCCTACCTCTTACAATCTTCTTGAAAGAAGATTCAAGGATCCCTATTTCTTCCATAGCTCGAAGATGTTCAATAATTGCTTTTTGACCTACTTCAAGTTCTTGAGAAATTTCACTAACAAATCTTGGCTCTTCTCTCAAGAGATTGATTATTTCTCGCCTAGTACGGCATCCCATAACATCAAGAATATCTTCCATGTCTACATCATGGAATTGGTTACTATTATTAGTGATGTTATGGGGGTTTGGACTGTTATAATTATTTATATCTTCATTATTATTATAATTTTCTATATTATTATTAATATCATTAGTATTACTGGAATTACTATTGTTAATCTGATTATTAGCCATATTATTAACATTATTCCCCATATTGTCTTTTGTAATTCTAAATATTCTAATATTGGGATTATTCTTTTTTTTATTGTTCATATTATCATCTATCATAACATTATTAATTTACTCACTAACCACTTATACTATTATATATCGAAACATTTATATAACTTTTTGTTACTAAATTAATAATGATAAAGGTAACTTTTTGTTACTTTAATAAATTTGAAAAAAATAAATTTCTTATAATGGCTATTTTAAGTATTAAAAAGAAACCCTATTCTCAACCTAATTATCTATTTAATTCTTTACAATTAATAGCTATTATATAAAATTTAACTTTTTATAAAAGTATTAAGAAATTTTTAAAAACTTATTCATTATTATAAAAAAATTCAGCTATTATAAAAGAAATATAAAAAAATATAATAGAATAAATAAGAATATAATTGAATTCAGCTATTATAAAAGAAATATAAAAAAATATAATAGAATAAATAAGAATATAATTGAATTCAGCTATTATAAAAGAAATATAATAGAAAAATAATGAAAATATTAAAAATATAATGGAATATGCAATATGAAAAATTAAATTTTAATAAATTTATTAATAATATAATTATAGTTGCCCTTAAAATTTTATTAAAACTTATTATTATCAAAAAAAGGTGAATAGATGGCTAGTGATAAAAAAATAAAAGACCTTGAAAAAGAATTGAAAAAAACAAAAGAAGATTTGAAAGTTCAAAAGAAAGAATCAAAAGACATTGAAAAAAAACTAAAAGCAAATGAAGATAAGTTAACAGAACTAGAAAAAAATCTTGAAAATAAAGATGAAGAACTAGCAGACTATGTATCTCATATTCAACGGCTCCAAGCTGATTTTGAAAACTTTAAAAAACAAAGTGAAAAGCGAAACCAAGAAATAATTGAATCTGCAAACGCAACTTTGATAGTAAATATATTAGATAGTTATGAAGACCTTGGTCGTGCTCTTGAGCTATCAAAAACTAAAAAAGAACTAGAAGAAGGAATAGAACTAATATATTCTAAATTAAAAAATACTTTAGAAAAAGAAGGTCTTGGAGAAATACCTACAAAAGGTGAAAAATTCGATCCATTTAAACATGAAGCTCTTATGGCTGAAGTTAGTGAAGACCATGAAAATGGAGAGATAATTGAAGAGTTAATGAAAGGTTATACCTTAAAAGACAAAGTCATTAAATATTCTAAAGTCAAAGTCTGTAAAAAATAACTATTTAAACTTATTAATTATTTTTACTAATTTATACTAATTATAATATTATTTTATATATTTTATATAATTATAATATTATTTTATATATATTTATAAAATTATTTAAAAAAATCAATATAAAAAGAAATTTTTTAAAGAATATATAACAAATTTTTGAAAAGAATATTATAAAAAAATTATAAAAAAATAGAATTAAATTAAAAACTTAATATTTTAAAAAAAATCAATTTGAATAAAAAAAATTACAAAAAATTACATAGGTGATTATTATGGCAGAAAAAAAAGAAAAAATTATCGGAATCGATTTAGGAACAAGTAATTCAGCTGCATCTGTTCTTGTTGGTGGAAAACCTACAGTTATCCCAAGTGCAGAAGGAGCTACCCAATATGGTAAAGCATTTCCAAGTTATGTTGCATTTACTGGAGATGGTCAGAGATTAGTAGGAGAACCAGCTAGAAGACAAGCTGTTACAAATCCTGAAAATACTATAAGTGCAATTAAACGTAGTATGGGAACTGATAGAAAAGTTAAAGTTCTAGGGAAAGAATACACTCCTCAAGAGATTTCTGCTTTTATCTTACAAAAAATTAAAAAAGATGCAGAATCATTCCTTGGAGAAGAAGTTAAAAAAGCGGTTATTACAGTTCCAGCTTATTTTGATGACAATCAAAGAACAGCTACCAAAGATGCAGGTACTATTGCAGGTTTAGACGTGGTACGTTTAGTTAACGAACCAACAGCTGCAAGTTTAGCATATGGTATTGATAAACAAGAAGATGAGGAAATTGAAATTATGGTATTTGATTTCGGTGGAGGGACTCTTGATGTGACCATTATGGAATTTGGTGGAGGAGTATTTGAAGTTAAATCCACAAGTGGTGACACTCACCTTGGTGGAACTGATATGGATAATACTATAATGAACTATCTCTCTGATGAATTCAAAAAAGAAACTGGTATTAATCTTATGGATGATGATCAAGCTGTTCAAAGACTTAGAGAAGCAGCTGAAAAAGCAAAGATTGAACTTTCAACCACTTTAACTAGTGAAGTAAACTTACCATTTATTACTATGGGAACTGATGGTAGCCCTAAAAACTTAATAAACAATCTTACAAGAGCTAAACTTGAAGAGTTAGTTGATCCTATCATTAAAAAATGTGGAAGTCCGATGGAACAAGCATTAAAAGATGCAAAAATGTCAAAAACAGATGTTGATAAAATTATCCTTGTTGGTGGACCTACAAGAATGCCCATAGTTCAAAAATTTGTAGAAGACTATTTAGGAGGTAAGATAGAACGTGGAATCGATCCTATGGAATGTGTAGCTATGGGTGCAGCTATCCAAGGAGGAGTTTTAGCTGGAGAAATTAAAGATCTTGTTCTTCTTGATGTTACACCACTTTCACTTGGTATTGAAACTTTAGGAGGAGTTGCAACTAAACTCATAGATCGAAATACTACAATACCTGCAAAGAAAAGTCAAATATTTTCAACAGCTGCAGATAATCAACCTTCAGTAGATATTAACGTTTTACAAGGTGAAAGACCTATGGCACCAGATAATACTAGTCTTGGAAGATTTCAGCTAATGGGAATCCCACCTGCACCAAGAGGAATTCCTCAAATTGAAGTTACTTTCGATATAGATGCAAATGGTATTATAAATGTATCTGCAAAAGATAAAGGAACTGGTAAAGAACAAGCTATTACAATCACATCTTCAACAAAAATGTCCGATGATGAAATTGATCAAAAAGTCAAAGAAGCTGAAATGCATGCTGAAGACGATAAAAAGAAACAAGAAGAAATTGAAGTAAGAAACAACGCAGATTCAATGATTTACACAGCTGAAAAAACTACAGAAGACCTTAAAGACAAAATTTCAGAGGATGAAAAATCAAATATTGAAAAACTTGTTAAAGAACTCAGAGAACTAATTCCTGGTGAAGATATCGGAGCTATTAAAGAAAAAACTGAAGAATTAACTAAAGTTGTTCAAGAAATAGGTGCAAAGATATATCAAGAAGCTCAAGCTCAGCAAGAAGCAGCTGGTGCAAATCAAGCTGGAGAGAATCAAGACCCAAATGCAGGATCTGATGACGATGATACTATCGATGCTGACTATGAAGTTAAAAAGTAAGTAAAAATAAAAAATAAAAGTTATATTATATTAAGGAATATATTAGTTAAATCATAACTATCTATTCCTAATATAATTTTAATTTAAATAATTTTCAAATATAGTTATAATTTAAATAATTTTCAAATATAGTTATAATTTAAATAATTTTATCCAATAAAAAATACTTATATATGAATTTTATATGGGTTTTTATCTAAACAAATATATTTATACAATTTTACCTAAAATAATATACTTATACTTAATATATTAATATAATAATTATATTTTAAATAATAATTATATTTTAAATAATAATTATTATTTTTTATATTAATTAACTATAATTATTATATTTTATATATAAATTAAAACTTTTTTTATAAAATTAGGATATTTTTATAATAAAATAAATATTAAAATTATTTTAAAATAGATTCTATAATTTTATATAAAAAAATAATATAAAAATAATTTTCAAAAATAAATAAACTAAAATTTATTACATTATATAAAAATAATTTTCAAAAATAAATAAACTAAATTTATTACATTATATAAAAATAATTTTCAAAAATAAATAAACTAAATTTATTACATTATATAAAAATAAATAAACTTAGATTTATTATATTATAAAAAAATAAATATAAAAAAAATTATAATAAAAAAATTAAATTCAATATTCTTAATTTAACTTAAATCTTATATTATAGGTGACCGAATGGCAGAAAAGCGTGACTATTATGATGTTCTTGGAGTAGATAAAGGAGCAGATAAAAAAGAAATAAAAAAAGCTTATCGAAAGTTAGCTATGAAATACCATCCAGATGTTTCAGAAGATGAAAGTGCTACTGAAAAATTCAAAGAGATAAGTGAAGCTTATGCTGTTTTATCTGATGAAGAAAAAAAAGGTACTTATGATCAATTTGGTCATGCTGGTATGGATGGTTTTTCCAATGAAGACATATTTAGAAATGTTAATTTTGATGACATCTTCCAAGGATTTGGTGGTGGCTTTGATATGGGGAACATTTTTGAAATGTTTGGATTTGGTGGTGGTCGTAGCAGAGGCGGTCCACAAAGAGGATCTGATATTTATGCTGAAATAGACATCACACTTGAAGAAGCAGCTAGAGATATTGAAAAAGAGATAAGTATAAGACATGCTGTAGAGTGTCCTGTTTGTGATGGAACAAAATCAGAACCTGGAAGTGATGTTGAAGTCTGTCAAACTTGTGGTGGAACAGGTCAGGTAAAACAAGTGACTAATACAATTCTTGGGCAAATGATGAATGTTAGACCTTGTCCAGAGTGTAGAGGAGAAGGTAAAATCGTCACAAACCCTTGCCAAAATTGTAATGGAAAAGGAAAAGTTAAAGAAAACAATACAAACACTATAAAGATTCCTGCAGGTGTTGAATCTGGTTCTCGGCTTCGTGTTGCTGGTGAAGGAAATGTTGGAGATGTTAATGGAGGTTACGGAGACTTAATTGTCTTAATTAATGTTAAAAAACATGATAAGTTTGAAAGAGAAGGGCCGCACCTTTACTTCGAAAAGCAAATTAGCTTTCCACAAGCAAGCCTTGGAGATACTGTAGATGTTCCTACAATTGATGGAGCAGTAGAACTTAAAATACCTCCTGGAACTCAAAGTGATAGTGTTTTCAGACTTAGAGGTCAGGGAATGCCTATAATGAGAAGAAACTCCAATGGGAACCTATATGTTACAGTTAATGTAGTTGTTCCACAAAAACTAAATGAAAAACAAAAAGAATTACTTAAAGAGTTCGCTGAAATAAGTGGTGAAGAAATTCACAGTTATGAAAAAGGATTTTTCGATAAATTTAAAGATGCTATTCATAATCATTAAGAGTTTTATTAAATTAAACTCTTTAAAATTTTTTTTATTTAATAATCAGTGATTTATTTAATTTTCATTTAATCATTTTTTTATTTAACCAATCAGTGATTTAATTAATTTTCATTTAATCATTTTTTTATTTAACAATCAACGATTTATTTAATTTTCATTTAATCATTTTTTATTTAACCAATCAGCGATTTATTTAATTTTCATTTAATCATTTTTTTTATTTAGCCAAACAACGATTTATTTAATTTTCATTTAATCATTTTTTATTTAACAATCAACGATTTATTTAATTTTCAGTTAATTTATTTATTTTTAAGCTATTTTTTCAAAAAATATAAATAATCTAAATCATTTCAAATATAATTTTTTTAAAAATCACTTGTAAATGAACTTATAGGAAATGTTTCTTCAATTGAAATTAGAATATTGTCTTTGTGAATTATATTGTATTTTCTACTTAGTAAATCAACTTCAGTTCCAAATATCTTTGTTAGTTCTTTATTAGTTGTTTTAACTTCAACAGCTTGAACTTCTCTTCGTGATTCTATTTTATGTTTTTTTAATATTCTACCAATTGGAATATCTGCCCTTATTAAATCTTCTTTAAATTCTTTAGTTAATCTTTTTATAGGTGTGTATGAACTTGCATAAATTAATGGTTCATCTTTTCTTCTGATAATAACAACTCTATAATTAACTTCTTCTCCTTCATCAATATCTAATAATTCCGCCATGAATTTATCAGCTTTGTGAAATTCTTGTAACAATGTTTTAATATTTACATTCCCTTTTAAAACATCTAAAATAGAAGTTACAGAACCATCTGTTGATAGAAGTATTTTTTGGGTGTTTGATAATCTATATTCCGTTTCGAGATTTTTAACCTCTTCAATAACATTGAAATTATCATTTTTATTCATTTTAATCACATATTTTTAAAGATTTTTTATTTAATTTAAGATATACATAATATATATTTATAATATATATAGATAGATTTAAAAATTTATAGATATATTTATAATATATATAGATAGATTTATAGATATAGTTATATATAGATTTATAGATATAGTTATATATAGATTTATAGATATAGTTATATATAGATTTATAGATATATATTTTATAATGAATATTTTTAAAGATTTTTTTATAAATTTATAATATATACTTAATAATAAATTACTCTATAATATATATTTTATTAGAATAAATTATTTTTAAGATATACTTAATTATAAAATTATTTTTAATATATTTTTAATTAAAATAAATTACTTATAATATATTGTAATTAAAATAAACTATTTTATAATATATTGTAATTAAAATAAACTATTTTATAATATATATTTAATAATGATTTTTATATAAACTTATTTTTTGATTTCAAATCCATGATTTTGAGCTTTAGTTTTAAAAACAATGCCATCATTTCCAAGATATTCCTTAGTAGCTTTAAAAACTTCTGAATTATTTTTATCAGCTATTCCATAAATAGCTGGTCCAAATGAACTCATACCTACCCCATATGCCCCAAATTCTCTCATTTTTTTCATCAAGGTTTTAAGGTTATTTTGTTGAAGGTCTACTTCTATTTTTTTAAAACCTATATTTTGAATTTTGTTAATTACATCTCCAAAAGATTCTATATTATTTTCTAGAAGAAATGGAACTAAATTCATAAAAATCAAATGAGATAACTTTTCAACTTCAATTTTAGGAATTGGGCAATAGTTTTGAAATATGTTTACTTCTTTTTTACCCATTACATTTTCTGATTTTGGTATAGCTATTATGATATCCCACTCCCTAGGAAAGTCGTATCTTCCAATTAAAATAGGAGGACTTGCTTTTGAAGCTGAAGATGGGAGAAATTCACTTTTTTGATTTGTATCATGGCCACCGTCAATTATAAATCCTCCTTTATCAAATGAATATATTCCTATACCTGAAGTTCCACCTCTTTGGAGGATTTTCCCTAATTCAAGTCCTGAAATAGCTATATCATTATATTCACAGATAATTTTAGCTGTGGCAAGTGCAGCTTGTGTTCCAGAACCAAGTCCAGAATGTGGAAAAAAAGCTTTTTTAACATCAAAATGAAATCCTGACTCGATTTGAAAGTGAGATGTTATTTTATTAGCTGCATCGGTTATTTTAGATATACATTGAGCCTTTATTTTCCCGTCAACTATACTATTATCAAAGTCAATGTTTATATCATCCTCAGAGGTATCGCACTTTAAAATAAAATTCGGTTTTTCAATAGTTAATCCTATACCTCCATCATATCTACCATAAGATCCATTTAAATCTATAAGTCCCATATGTATTCGAGATGGAGTTTTTATAATCATGCTATCGACTTTAATTAGTAATTTGATAATTTTTTTAAAATATCTATATTTTTATAAATTTTTAATATGATTTGATTAATAAAATATATTATTATATAATATAATTATTATTTTAAATTTAGTTATTTATAAATTTTTTATAAAAAAATAATAATTAATTAATAAATTTTATATAATTATATAATAAGAAAAATACGAACGAAAGAAGAAAAAAACACAAAAAACTAAAGAAAAAAGAGAAAAAAAATGATAGACATTGGTTTATAAACTACTAAAATATCTTATAAGTTCTGTTTTATCAAAATAACTAGTATTTTTCTTTCTTGAATATCTTTTTTTATAAACTAATTAATCGACATCAAGAAAGACTGGAAGACCAAACAAAAGAACACACCACTAAAACAAAGGAAAAGAGAATAAAAAACTATTTATTACTATCATATATAAGAATGCTAAACTAAATTAAATTTAATATCCTTAAAAAAACTCCCTTTTCAACTTCCATTTATTTATCAATATAATGTGTAGATTCATATCCATTTTCTTGTAGTTTCTCAACAAATTTATCTAATCTATTTTTAAATATCCTTTTAAATAATTTTTTATCTCCAGAATACTTTAATAAACTAGGGCTGAAAGCATAATAAATTTTGACAAATAACTGCCCATAAAATGTCTTTAAAAGGTTATTATCTCTAAATCGTCTTAAAGTCCAAACTTCGGGACAATCATAAGAACCATAAACAGAAGTAGCTATATAACAGCCGCCTTTCATTTCTCTTTCTTCTCTATCTCTTTCTTCTCTATCTTCTCTATCTTTTTTTCTCTTTCTTCCTCTTTCTTTCATTTCCCTTATTTCTTTTTGACTTATACCAATACTTTCTAGTTCTTTCTTCCTTCTTTCTTTTTCCATTATTTTTTTTTCTTTTAATTTTCTTAGTTCAATTTTTTTCTTTTCCCTTCTTTCCCTGCCCACTTTCATTTCTTCTTCCGCAAAATTTTTTTCAACAGCAATATATTTAAGAAAATTATTTTCATCTATTTCGGGCGAATAATATAAGATTTCACCGTCAATTTGTGGATAAACATGCAAAAAATCCTCATTATAGATACATATAATTTCATTTCCATGTAAATTAGGCATTATTTCATTTTTTATATTTAAATTAAATACATGACCCAAATTAGTTATTAATAAAGCTTCCATTGTTTCAGCTATTTTCCGTGGTAAGTTTTCACTAATCACTAAACTTAACCGGTCATATTTTTCATTAGCTATTAAGACTTTATGATTGTATTGTTTTGAACTATTTGAATCAAAACCCTCTTTCCATCTTTGTTCAGGATTATTAGATATTCCAACATATTTATCTCCATTGCTGAAAAAATGTGTATAAATATAAGTCATTCTTTATCAATTCCAATTTTGATTTTCTAATGCTATTTGGGTATTAATTAATCTTTCTTTAGCTTAATTAAAAAGTAATCATGAGTTATCAAATAAAATTCCTTCTTTTTCAACATTAGCTATGAACTACAGATTTCATTGTATTTATAATCTTCAATTGATAGCAATATAACTGATATATCTTCATCGTCATTTAAATAAATATTAAACGTTTGGCTGTATGTTTCATCTTTGGCTTTGTATTTAGCTATTATTAAAATATCTATATCTCAATCTGTTGTATCGTTTTCACGAGCTACATAGCCAAATAATATGATTTTTTCAATTTCAATATGAACTAATAACTTTGCAAGCCCATAGCTAAATGTTTTCTATCCATCATTTTTATCATCAGCCATCATATCAATTCTAATATTTATTATGTATTTATTATTTAATAAATTTAATATAGCAATTAATTTTTGTAGTTATAATAGTTATTAATATGGATATTGTTTCTACTTAAAACTTTGGAAAAGTTTATAGGTCCTAACATTTATTTTGTAAATCTATTAATACAACTAATAGTATTAGAGTATTATCTAATAATAATTTGAATTTTAAAGTTATAATATGATATAATCTATGTGTTAGTGAATCATACTACGCTATGTTTTATGGAGTTAAATCAATATTATCAAATATTAATATCATTCCTAAAAAACATTCAGGAGATATGAGTGAATTCAGCAAACACTATCTAAAAACAAAGCTTTTCAACATGGAAATAGGAAAATATTATTTTGAATTTGAAAAAAACAGACCCAAAGCAAATTATGGCATTTTGATAACATTTAACAAATTCAAAGCAGAAAATTCAATAGAAAAAGCAACCAAGTTTTTAAAAGAATGTGAAAAATTTTTATAACAAACATTATACTTTTATTATAGTACTTGACTTAACTTTTCGAAATAAATTTTTTAATCCATTCTTCCAGTACCTGACTCGGTGTTTTACCTAGCAAAAAAAATAGTTCACTAAATACAATATTATACTGTTTCTTTCTTTAAAGAAATTTCTCCTTTGTACTAATTGTATTAGTTTGATATCAGTTTCTGAAAATTTTTTCATAATCTAATTCCCAGCATTTTTACTTGTAGATTAGCTTAATTATGATTTAACCTTTTAAAAACTACTAAAATCTTCTAAAAATAGTTAGAAATAATTGTAATAGTATGTCAAGAGTAACCCACCTTCTGTTTTATACAGCATTCATCTAAGCGGACTACCTTGCCTCCCACAGGGGTCAATGGCAAATTTGTCCTTGCATCCTATAGATTGGCCGTTTCACCGATCCTTTTAATGTCAATCAGCTAATGCATCATATTCATTCATTAAAAGACGTGTCGTTTCTGCTCCAGAGTCATACTTCTCAGCATATATCTTTTGATACTATAGTTCTGTGTGATGGATGGAGTTTCCTTAGTTAACGAATAACCAGTAGCTGTCTTTGACTTACTATTACTTACTAAAAATACTTTTCAATAAATTAGAAAAAAAGAAATTAACACAATTACTAATTTATAAAAAAATATATTCAATATTATATTCTTAAATAATATATAACTTTCTAATTTTAAAATTTTTTAAAAAATAATACAATACAATATATTTTAAAACTTTTAATAAATAATTAAAAAATTAGACAATAATAACAAAAATCAATAAATATGAAATATAAAGATTAATAAGATATTTTTATAAAATTATTAAAATATTAATTAAAAATAGGAGTAAAAAAATGTATAAAAAGATATTACTCCCTACAGATGGATCTAAATTCGCAAAAAGAGCTTTAAAACATGCAGTTTTTATTGCAAGTAAAAGTGGTGCTGAAATAATTGCTTTAGATGTGGTTGATACAAATCATTATGTGGGACTACCTGTTGAAGAGTCAGTATATCATTTAAATGAGATTCTCAAAGAAGAAGCTCAAAAAAATCTTAAAGAAATTGAAGATAGTGCTGAAGAAGTGAAAATAATACCGAAGATAGTTGAAGATTCACCAGCTAATGAAATTCTAAATGTTGCAGAAGACGAAGATATTAGTATTATTATAATGGGAAGCTCTGGAAAAACAGGGTTTGAAAGGTTTTTACTTGGAAGTGTTGCAGACAAAGTTGTTAAAAATGCAAAATGCCCAGTTTTAATTGTTCATTGAATTAAAAAATTGTAATGAAAACGATGCAAATAGCTAATAACTATATAAAAATTTATTAAATACTAAATAATCTATAGATAGTAATAAAAATATAATAAAAAATTTATAAAAAGTATTAAATATGGTGGCTGGATTTACCCACTCTAAGAGTAAAAAACTAAACATTGAAAAAAAACTTCCACCCACTTAAATTAATGAATTTAGAAGTATTTGCACTTCAAAATGGAAATAAATAGAATTATCAATCTTAAAAAATTAAGAATCAAATTATACATATTACCACCTCCATTAACTATAGAGGCTGTAATCCAGCACTCTTATAAAATATGATACTGTTCTATTTTTTGAGAGTTTAAAGTAAAATCCAACCAAAAGAAACAAATATATGCAAATATTTTGATAGAAAAAGTTCTCAAAGTGAGAACCTCTATCAAAACAGAAAGAATAAATCTTCCGCGTATCATATTCCATATGAGTTAACATCTGGACAATCTAATTTTGTTATTACTAATATATAAATTTTTCTAAAACCCCATTAAAATCTAATTAAGCTATTTTTAAAGACAATATTTATCTCAAATAGAAAAATTGTTCCCATTTGTAGTTGAAATACGATTAAAGATTTTAAAAAAAGATAGTTAATAAACTATATAGCTAAAGAAGATAATAAAATAGTTTTAATAAAAGTGAGAAAAACAAAAATTTAAAAAACAAGAAAAAATAAATAGCAGGGCCTAGATTTGAACTAGGGCTCTCGGGGTTATGAGCCCCGCGGGATCACCAGACTACCCCACCCTGCTAAACGAATAAATATATAATCAATATTTAAATATAGCAATCAAATAAATTATATTTGAAAAAAATATTAGATAAATAGAAATTATTTAATTTAATAATAATTTTAATAAATAATAAAATAATAATTTAATTTAAAAACATTATATACTATTTAAAATACTATCATTAAAAGATATATTTTATTTTATATATAAAGATTTCGATATTTTCTATAGAATTTATATAAAATAAAAAAATTTTAAATAAATATTAAATAAAAATTTAAAAATAATTAATAAAATTATATTAATAATATCATAGCTTTTAAACTTTAAAAAAAATTTTTAAAATAAAATAAAAAAATTATAAAATAAAGAAAAGATTCATTTTCAAATTTGAAAAAATAGAAAATTTTTTAAAATAAATAAAAAAAATAGCTAAAAATTAATATCTAAAATAAATAAAAAAATAGCTAAAAATTAATATCTAAAATAAATAAAAAATAAAAGAAAAAAGATTATTTAAAAAAATTACTCCTTATCTTCTTCAAGTTTCTTTAATCTTTGATTAACATAATCTAATCTTTCATTAGTATATTCTCGGTATTCATTGAATCGTTTATTTAAATCATCGATGTTTTTACAAGCTATTTCACATCTTTTTTCAAGAGTATTAATGTCCTCTTTAGTAGCTAATTCCCAATCTTTAATTAATTCATCACTTTTTTCATTTAAAAACGAGTCAACTTTCTTTGAAAATACATCAGTATTAATATTTGGCATGTCAATATCTTTAAATTTGACTTTTATTTTTTCTCCCATAGAAGTACTTGCATTTTCGCGCGTATTTCCTGACATATTTAATCCTTCACCTGGAAATTTTTCCTTTTCCCCAGTATTTTGAATAGAAGAAGGAATATAATCTCCAAATTTATTCATAAAATCGGTATTATTTTGCAAATAATAATATAATAAAACTATTACTGCACCAGCAAGTATAAGAATTGCTAAAATTTCTAAAAAATCCATAATACCCAGACCTTATAATTTTCCTTTTTTAAGAAGCTCACGTTCTTTGTTTTCAATTTCTTTAAGCATTTTTTGAAGCTTTTTTTGCTCTGTTTGTGCTTCTAATCTAGCTAATCTTTCATTAATTTCACTATGTAAATATCCAACATCGCCCATAATATCTGAAGTGGATTTCCGAATGCCAGAGAGATTATCTTGTTGATCTTTAGGTAATTGGATTGGATTTTCCATTAAACGTTTAGATTCCATATCTTTTTCAACCATACTAATCTTTTTAAGCTCAATCTCTGTTTCCATTATTCGAACAGTATTTTGAGATTCTCTAACTCGTCTCCACTGCACAACTATTATAATAATAGCTATAAGAGCAATGATAGCTATAAGCACTATTAACAGCTGATCAAGTGATATTGTATTTAGACTAGCTATTGTTGCATCTGCCATATTTTTACCTCTAAAAATTATCTAAATTAATATATATTTAATAATGTATTCAAGAGTAGATTATAATAATATATTCTAGAATATATTATAATAATGTATTTAACAATAAATATATTCTGTTAATAAAGGTATATAAAAATTATGTAGAAAATCCGATAATAATAAAAAAATAAGTAAATTTATAATCAATATAATACAAAATAATACTAATAAATTAAGTCAAGGCGAGAATTGTAATAATATGAATAAAATATAATATAATAAAAATATTTTATTAATTATAATATTATTATAAAAAAAATAAAATAAAATAAATAATAAAAAAATTTATAAAATAAAATATTATTATAAAAAAAATAAAATAAAATAAATAATAAAACAATCAAAAAATTTATAACAACTTCAATATTATAATGATAATTAATTAATAATTCAAAAAAATTATTTAAACAATTAAAGGGAAAACCATGATAGAATCCTATGAAAAATCAGGCGAAATTGTTTCAAAAGTAAGAAACGAAGCTATTAAACTTATAAAAGATGGTTTACTTATTCTCGATTTAGTGGAATTTGTAGAAAATGAAATCATAGCATCGGGAGCAGGAATTGCCTTTCCAACAAATGTTTCTGTAAATGAAATAACTGCCCATTACACTTCACCAGCTAATGATGAAACAAAAATATCAACAGGAGATCTTGTAAAATTAGATTTAGGAGCTCATATTGATGGTTTTATAGCTGATTCTGCAATTACAATAATGGCACCTGGAAAAGATTTAGAAGAGAAGTATGATACTGATACAATCAACAAACACAAAGAAATGATTGAAGCTTCAGATGCTGGTTTAGAAGCAGCCATAAGCACAGTCAGACCAGGTGTTGAAATTGGAAAAATTGGTGCAGCTGTTGGAGAAGCTATAAATAGCTATGGATTTAATCCAGTAACCAACCTAAACGGACATAGTTTAGAACAATGGAACCTTCATTCTGGTCTTTCAATTCCAAGTTTTGATGATAAAAGTACTGTTAAGCTAAAAGAAGGAGATGCTATAGCTATTGAACCTTTTGCAACTGATGGGGTTGGATGGGTGAATGATACTCCTCAAACTTATATTTTTAGATATTTAAAAAACAAGCCATTTAGAATGACCCATACACAAAAAGTTTTAAGAGAAATAAAAGCTAACTACAGCTCACTTCCATTTTCAATCAGATGGTTAACTAAAGAATTTAATGAAAATAGACTGAACAGCTCTATGAGACAGCTATCACAAGCTATGGCAATTTATCCATATTCTGCTTTAAAAGAAAAAACTAATTGTTGGGTTTCACAAAGTGAACATACTGTTTATGTTGAAAGTGATGGTTGTATTATTACAACTAAATAGAGTAATTTAGAACTAAGTGGAACTAAAATTTAAAATAATTAAAATAAAAATTAAAAGCAAATATAACTCTAAAGTTAGCTATACTTGTATATATTAAATAAAAATAGTAATTAATATAAAATAACTATAAAAAACATTAAAATGAATTAAATAATAAATTAAAAGCAAATATAACTCTAAAGTTAGCTATACTTGTATATATTTAATAAAAATAGTAATTAATATAAAATAACTATAAAAAGCATTAAAATGAATTAAATAATAAATTAAAAATAACAAAACTAAAAATTATAAATAAAAATAACAAAAAACAAATTAAAAATAACTAAAAATAAATTAAAAAAAATAAAAAAAAGAAAAATGTTATAGACTTAGAATGGGACTGGAAGTCCTAACTCTAATCTACGTTCACTTTCTTCTTTACCTTTGTCTTTTTTGCCTTGTGCTAGTTTTTCTAGTAAGCCTAATCCTGGTTTTACATCGTCCATAGCTTTGGTTTCAATAATTCCAGCTTCGACAGCTTGATTAAATATTGAAGTACCAGTTTCGGTTCTTTTTAAAACAGTGGACCAACCATCTGGGGAACCTACAGATCCTGTAGATACATCAGCTAACTCAGCAGTATAATCAGGACAGATATTACATCCAGCTTGTTCATATCCGTGAGTTTCTTTTAATGGGAGACCTGTTTCTTCTCCGAATGCTTTAATCCAGAATTTGCCTTTTCCAATATCCATTTTCTCAACTGCTTCAGGTGAAGATCTCATTTTTTCACTAATGAAAGTTTCAAGTGAAGCAAATGGGAAGTTTTCCATACAGAAAATACCAACAAGTAACGCTATCTTATCAGCTATGAATCTTGTTCCAAACGGATAAGCTTGCATTTTTCTGATACCTTGTAATTGACATGGAATTCCAACAGTTCCGACTTTTTCAAGACCGTATTGTCTAACAGCTTTTTTCAATGCCCATACATTTGGGGAGAAAGTATATTTTGTTCCTGCAGCTGAAAGAATTTCATCAGCTGTCATTGCAACTAAAGGTTCTGGTTTCCATAATTCTTCACCAGGTCCTGCAACTACAGCTCCTTCAATAATTCCTTCATCTAATGCAAAGGATAATAATGCTGTTACAATTCCACCATCTTGTGAGACTTTTTGGATTTGTTTATCAGTAGCTCTTGCAGATACAGCTTCTTTATAAGTACCTAATACCATTTTTAAATCCTCCTATAGTCCTAAATCCTTGTTAATCTGTTCTGCAGGGAACCAGCTTCTTGGACAATGTGTGTAACATACACCACATTTAATACATCTGTCTATATTAATATCTGGTCTTCCTTCCCTCATACTAATAGCTCTAGTTTGACAAGCCATAGCACAAGTTCCACATCCAGTACAAAGAGCTCTGTTAACAATATCTTTTTGTAAATCGCAACCACAGCTAGCTGTGCATCCTGCCATATCTAGCATAGGTTGTAAATACTCCATATCTCCGTTAATAAGTGCAACTACAGTTTTAGCTACAATTTCTGGAGAAACTGGGCAACCTGGAAGTGCACAATCTACTTGTACTATGTCTCCAATTGGTAAAAATGATTCATGTTTAGGTTGTGCTTGTTGTCCACCACGAGAGTATCTGGTGAAACATCCATTCATAGCACATGATCCATAAGCACATACCAATTTAGCTTTTTCTCTTACTTTTTTAAGTTCGTGCATACTATGTTCATCTTGTAAACAGACAGATCCTTCAACTAATGCTAAATCCATTTCTGGCATGTCATCGACCATATCTTTGTGACCAGCATTAACTCCATCATCATACCATACATCTGCTAAGGTTTGTCCGTATACAATGTCTACCATATCAGTAAGTAAGTCTGCGAGTATGTCATAATTTTCAGTTAATGCCATACCATCACCAGAACACCCACTTAAATGAATATATCCTATTCTTGGTTTATCAGCCACTTTTCCAACCTCCTGTTGTGAAGATTTATCATCTTTTGGCTTAATTGGCTTAGCTTGTTCTTTTGACTTACCAAGTCCTAAAAATCTTTTAATTCTTGCAAGCATTTGCTAAACCCCTATTTCTTTTAAAATCATCTCAATGGCTTTAGGGACTGCGTTTTTAACAGGTTCAGTTAAACCCATCTCTACATTTGGTGCTGATATTTCTTTTGCCCTACATCCTACAATAACTACCTCTATATCTTTAGCAAGTTCTTGAAGAGGTTCAGTTGCCATAGAATGAGCATCCTCATATTTTCCTTTTCGCATTTCAAAAGGATTAAATAGTTTTAGAGTTCCTGGTTCCGCGTTGAACTCTACAACATCAGCTATTATTAACTTTTTCCATTTTTCATTTGGTAAAGTAAATATATAGTGTGGTGCACCAGTTCCAGCATCAATAAACATGGTGTCATTAGGCATTTCTTTATCTTTAAAATAGTCTTCTAAAGCATAAATAACTTCAGGACCGAAACCATCATCTTTAAAGAGTATGTTTCCGCATCCTACGACTAATATTTCTGCATCAAACGGCATTTTTTCCCTATTAGTAATCCATTAAATAATATCAATGATTGTAAAGTAATAATAACTTTAAGTCATTAACATAATCAATTTAGATTCTTACCATTTCGTTTTTAACAACGCTCTTGTCTTCATCATCCAATACCATTACATGAGTAGCACAGGATAAACAAGGGTCATAAGCTCGTATTACGTGAGGTCCCCATTCATGATGGAATCCTTCGGTTGCAGGACCCATAGTTGGAATATTCCAAGTAGTAGGTACCAATGCGCTATAGAATTGGGTTTTTCCATCAGCAACTTGTGCCATATGAATATCAGTTCCTCTTGGCCCTTCAATAGGCCCAATACCAAGTTTGTTTGTACCTCTTGGGTCAAAGTCAGCTAAGGTATTTGCAGAAGTATCTAACTCATCTAAGATAGCAATAGCTCTTGAAAGATAAGTTTTCATTTCTATAGCTCTAGCTATATGCTGAGCTACAACTCCTTGATCTTTGAATCCTCCAAATTTAGCAGCTCTTGCTCTTGGACCAGTTTCTACATTTACACCATCGTATAAAGGAATGGTTGAACAAGCTTTTTTAGCTATGCCAGGATCATCATACCAACTTTCAGGCATAACTTCAGTAAATCTATCTAAGTCAAAGAACTCTTTTTTACCATAGATTTTATCACTAGCAAAAATAGGTTGGTTATGTACACCTAAACCTTCTGGGAATTCTTTATCAGCAACTAAACCAGCGATTAATTCAACATGAGCATCAACAACAGGCACTAATGCTTTTAATCTTGTGTATAATTTTTTTCTAGCTAATTCACTAATGTTACTAGCCATACCACCGATTCTAATATCAGATGGGTGAATACCTTCACCAGCAACCATATCTACAACATATTGTGCATTTTTTCTTATTGTGGAAACACTGTTAACAGCATCAGCAAATAAGTTTTCTGGCACAACATCAGTAGCTATTAAAAAATGGTGAATAGCATGACTGTTGACTGTATGTGCAGCTAAGGTTAATTCTCTCAACAACTTTGCGGCTTTAGGAATCTCAATATCTAATGAGTCATCCATTGCCTCTACGGAAGCTAAAGTGTGAGGTATTGGGCATACGCCACAAATCCTCTGACACATAACTGGTGCGGTCTCAGGTGCCTTACCAGCTACAAGTTTCTCTAAGCCTCTAACAGGAGTGATACTTAAGTATCTTCCTTTGGTAACTATTCCCTCATCGTCGACTTCCATGACAAGCTCAGCATGTCCTTCCTGACGAGATGTAGGAGATATAACTATTCTTTCGCTCAAATGTGTCACCTCTTTATTTATAAAAAATTAGAAACTAACAATATTATTTAAATAAGTCTTTATTAATAAAGTTTTCATTTTTAAAAAAAAAAACACATAGTATATAATAAAATAAAGTTAATTTATTTTTCAAATGAAGGCATTTAATAGAAATTTAGATAGAATATTAAAATTTAAACTCTTTTTGAGAGTTATAAATAAGATTATAGTTATAAAAGTTGAAAAAACATTAGTATAATAAAAACCGCTAAAATCCTTTAATCATGTTATAGAGTATAAATAGATTAATCTAAATGTCAATACGATTTTTATTAATAGAAAATTTATAGAATATACTACTAAAATGTCTATAATTTTTGTATAAACTATTAAAAACTTAAAACTATAATATCTTCAAAATATTACTTTATTTTATTATCTAAAATTTTTTAATAGATGTATGAATTAGAAAAATATAAATTAGAAATATAAAATATCAACCTGAAACTTCTATATCTTCTGAAGATTCATAATCAATTTTTTCTTTAGTTAATAGTTTTTCATTAAGTGAATCCATTAAAATAGCTCCAAGTGGCGCTGTAAATATTATGGAAATAGCTGAAATAACTAATATCAATTCCCCCGAAGCCACTCCTGCAGCTAATGGAACCGCTCCAATTGTTGCTTGAACATTTGCTTTTGGAATATATGCTGTCATGCAAAATATTTTTTCCTTTTTATTTAATCCAGATCCAGCAAGTGAGATAAATACTCCAATAAATCTACCTACTAATCCAATACATATAATTATTATAGCTACTACAGCTACTGGAGCAAATAATCCTACTGGTGTTTGCACTAACATTTGTAAATTAATTTGAGATCCTAAAAGTACAAAAATTAAGATTTCAGCAGCTATCCAGATATGAGAATATTTATTTGATAATTCAATTGCAGTTTTTGGAATCCTGTCCAATAATAAGAAACCAATTACCATTACTCCAACAAGTCCAGCTATTGGTATCTTGCCTTGTAAAGCTTCACCTAATGAATTAAGAAGTATACCTGTTGCAAGGGTAACAAATAATTTTTCAGTATTTGAAAAGTCCCATTTTCGAAATGCATAAATAAGAATTAAACCTGTTAAAAATCCTATAAAGATACCTAGTAATAATGAAATAGGTATACTAACTATACTCCATGCAATATTAATATTTCCTCCAGTATACATTCCTAAAAATACTGAAAATATGGTAATAGCTACAACATCATCAGCTGATGAGCCTGTTAAAAGTATAGCTGGAATACCTTTTTCTGTACCGAGTTTTCTATCAATAAGATTAAGCATTCTTGGAACAAGTATTGCAGGCGACACAGCAGCTAATATAAACCCTAACATTCCAGATTCAATGAGAGGTATTCCTAGTAAGAAATGTCCTGCAACCATGACAATAATACCTTCACATATTGAAGGAATTGAACTCATTTCAACAGCAACACGACCTACTTTACGTAATGCATCTCTACTAAGACCAAGTCCTGCCCTTATTAGCAGAACTACCATTGCAAATGTAGCTATTTCTCTAGTTAGTCCCATGAATTCAAGATTCAAAATATTAGTTACATAAGGTCCAAGTATTATACCAATCAATAAAAACCCTAAAAATGAGGGTACTTTCAATTTATCAAGACCTTTTATGCATAATACTCCTAATAAAATGACTATACCTGCACTTAGTATTATATATTCCAACTAATCCCTTCTTTTTGATTTATAAATAATATTATAAGTAAAATTAATTATCATTATATAATTTACTATTAAATAATATTTAATCAATTATTTATTAATTATACTAATTATTATTATATAATTTACTATTAAATAATATTTAATCAATTATTTATTAATTATACTAATTATTATTATATTAAAATTATTAAATTAATAATAATTAGATTATTATATATTATATTTTAAATTTACCGTGTTATATTAATTTTTATATTATATAATATTGCATTGTAAAATAAATTTCAATACATCTATATCAACATCATATTATTTATAATTTATTAATAAGAAATAGGTGACCTTTTTCCTATTATATATTTATCTTTTATTAATGTATCTTGAATATATATAAATTTTTTATTATAATCATAGAAAATAAAAAAATGTAATAAATTATTAAAAATAAAAATATTAAAAAAAATATTAAAAATAAAAAATAAATTCAAAAAATGAATAAATAAAAATATTAAAAAAAATATTAAAAATAAAAAATAAATTCAAAAAATGAATAAATAAAAATAAAAAAATTAAATTTATCGCCATCGTTTTAAAGTAGGAATAATCTCTTTCATCATTTTCCTAGCTTTTTCTTCACTAATATCTCTAATTTTAGCTATATTAGGAACACAGATATCAAGCATTTCTTCCATTGTCATATCCGCAGCAAATTCCCCATCTAGAAAACAATGGTTACAATAGTCTTTATTTATAGTGCCATCTTCTTTAGTTCCATAAATACCATCATTTACTGGTATTCCACAAGATTGACAAATTCCTGTATCCATCAAATCATCTCCAATATTAATGTTTTCACATTTATAGAATATATTATATATAAATTTGTATTATTAATTTTTTAAAATATAAAAAAATATTTTCAAAATATAAATTTTAAAATATAAATTTTAAAATATAAAAAGTTGAAAATTTTATAAAAATATATATCTATAAAAAAATTCTATAAAAAATAAAAAATATCTATAAAAAAAATAAAAAATCCTATAAAAAATAAAAAATATCTATAAAAAAAATAAAAAATCCTATAAAAAATAAAAAATATCTATAAAAAAAATAAAAAATTCTATAAAAAATAAAGTCATTTTATATATTTTTAATTATAAAATAATCATTTATATATGGAATTCATATACTAATACAAAGTTTTAATATACACTGACTACATAAATAAAAAATGAATTATTAATAAAAATATATTAGAGTAGATATAATGAAAATAAGAAATGTTATTAAAAGAGTAAAAGGGCATAACACGGTTGATGGTGCTGGAGTTCAGTTGATAAGAGTTCTTGGACCAAATGATGTTCAAGATATTGATCCTTTTTTAATGCTTGATGCATTTGATAGTAAAAATCCTGAAGATTATATTAAAGGCTTTCCAATGCATCCTCACAGAGGAATTGAAACAATTACTTACCTAATAGAAGGTGAAGTCACTCATCGAGATAGTCTTAAAAATGGGGGAACAATTCATGGTGGTGAATCCCAATGGATGACTGCTGGAAGAGGAATACTCCATGAAGAAATGCCTCAAGCAGTTGATAGGTTATATGGTCTTCAAATATGGTTAAATCTTCCTCAAAAAGAAAAAATGGTTAAACCTAATTACTTTGATATTACTGAAGAGATGATTAAGAAGGTGAATCTTCCAAATGATGAGGGAATTGCTAGGATTATATCTGGTAGCTATGACTCTGTAACTGGTGCACATTCAAACCATGTCCAAGTTAGTATTTTTGATATTAGTTTAAATCCAAGAGTTGAATTTGAAATGCCAATTGATTCTGAAAACAATCTTTTTATTTATATATTTGAAGGAGAAGGTTACTTTGATGATAAAGAGGAAGTTATTGTTGGAGAGAAAACTGTAGCTATTTTTGATGAAGGAGATACTTTTAAAGTTAAATCAGGAGTTAATGGTATAAGATTCATGTTATTTGCTGGTAAACCCCTTAAAGAACCTATTGCATGGGGAGGACCTATTGTAATGAATACTGATGATGAATTAGAAGAAGCATTTAGACAGTTACAATCAGGTACATTTATTGAATAATCTTTAAAACAAAATGGTAACTATAGTTGAATTCAAAACATGATAAATAATATTACTTTTTTAATTACATTTAAAAATATATAAAATTAATAAAAATATTTTATAAAAATAATAAATTAATAATTATATAAAAAATAACTAAATTAATAAAAATATCTTATAAAAATAATAAATTAATAATTATATAAAAAATAACTAAATTAATATTATTATATTAAAAATATAAAATTTAAATAGAAAATAAAAAGTGAATAAATAGAAAACAAAAAAGGGGAATAATAGAAAATAAAAGGGTGCCTAAATGGAAAATAAGATAATACTAGATAAAAAATATTTATTTTCTAAATGGATATCATATATCTGTGAAGCCCCATTTTTAGCAATCCCTGCATTTATTATTATAAACTTAACATTTGATATGGATAACTTTCTATTAATAGAAGGAGTAAGCTTTTTATTCACAACAATTATTCCAATTCTTGTGATTCTAATTCATGGCAAAATAAAAAATGTGGATATTGATCATACAATTAGAGAAACTAGAAATTATCCTTTATTAATAGCTACATTCATGTACCTTTTGGGCGCTTTTATTTTATGATTCTTAAAAGCTAATCCTCTAACTATAGCTTTAATGTTTTGTTATGGATCAAATACATTAATTGTCTTTTTTATAAATTTAAAATGGAAAATTAGTATCCATGCAATGGGAGTTACAGGCCCAACAACAGCATTAATATTCATCAATCCTTTATTTTTTATTTTCGGATTACTATCTCCATTAGTTATGTGGAGTAGGGTGACTTTAAAAAAACATACTCTTGGACAAGTCCTAGGAGGGTCAATTCTTGGATATATAATAACAGCTATACAACTATATTATTTATTAAATTTAATGGATTTTAATCTGAGTATTGATATTTATCTTATTTTACTAGTTATAGCTGGATTGAGTTTAGTTTCTCTAATTTTATCTTTTATAATTTATTTGAAACAAAACAATTAGAAGTTTTTTTCTTTGAATAAAAAATATTATAAAATTATAAGTTTCAATTTGACAATAAATATTTATTAAATTAAATTGTATAAATAAATATATAGAACTTATATTTTTATTTATATAATAAATAATTATAATTAAAAATTATAATTAAAAAATTGCTTTTATATAGATTAATTATAATTATAAAATATTTTTATATATATTAAATAAAAATTTGTATATATTTTTATATAGATTAATTATAATTATAAAATATTTTTATAAAATAATTATTATTAAAAAATTATTTTTTTTATATTAAGTAAATTTTGCATATATATTTATATAAAAAAAATTATAATCTAAAAATTATTTTTATATAGAATATGAAAAAATTAAATAATAAAATTGAAAACGATACAAATAAAGATATTGAATAATATTTTTAAGAAAATATATATTAAAATTTAATTCAAGAGGTTTTCACAATGGAACGTAATCAAGAAATAGATAATAATCCAGAAATGGGAAGAGATTTAGAAGTAGGGAATAAATTTGAAATAAGAGCTTCAGAACCAGCGAAACCACTTCTTTTAGGAGATGATTTTCCTAAACTAACTGTAAAAACAACTCATGGTCAAATAAATCTTCCAGACAAATATGAAGGGCAATGGTTTATACTTTTCAGTCATCCCTCAGATTTTACACCAGTTTGTACTACAGAATTTGTTTCTTTTCAAAAACATTATGATAAATTCAAAGAACTTGGTTGCGAGTTAATTGGTCTTAGTATAGATCAAGTTTTTGCACATATAAAATGGTTAGACTGGATAAAAGAAATTTTAGGAATTGAAATTGAATTTCCATTAATTTCTGATACTGGTGAGATAGCTCATAGATTAGGAATTATCCATCCTAACAAAGGTTCAACTACTGTTAGATCTGTTTTTATTGTAGATGATTCAGCTATAATAAGAGCTATAATTTACTATCCTCAAGAATTAGGTAGAAATATGGATGAAATTCTTAGAGTTCTTAAAGGTTTGCAAACTTCAGATAAAAATGGAGTAGTTATGCCTGCAAATTGGCCTAACAACGAGTTAATGGGGGAAGATGTTATTGTTCCTGTTGTTCCAACCATGGATGCGATAAATGATTGGGTAAAAAGAGTAGAAAAAGGAGAATTTAGTTGTTATGATTGGTGGATTTGTCATAAAAAGTTATAATCCATTAATTAACATTTAATTATTGAATATATTCAAATTAAAACCTTTAATTAAGAACCTATCCCAAATAAAACCTTTAATTACTGAATATATTCAAAACTAAACCCTTAAATACCGAATATATTCAAAACAAAACCTTCAAATACCGATTATATTCAAAACAAAACCCTCAACTACAGAATATATTCAAAATGAATCTTTATATTTTTTTCTCGCTCATGTTAAGTTATTGGTACAAACTCAATAGAAAGTATTGATACTAGAATTTTTCAAAATATTGAATGAATTGAGTACCATTTTGACAAAATGTTACAAAATAACCATATTAATCTTCAATAAATAACATAAACATTCAAAGAACCATCAACTATACATGAGCGTTTTTTCTTATTATTTTATATTATATTATTTTTTATCCTTTTTATTTTCTCCAAAAACTTTCTTGTGATGGTCACTGCGAAGGACTTTCATAGATTCATTATCAATATTGTCATATATAATTAGCTCATCAGCTTCTTGGCGTTGTTTAATTTCTTCAACAGGTAAGTGAAAATATTCTGCCATTTCATCGTCCCTTATAAATGTTGGTACTTCCATAACATGTTCTTTAGGATTATATAAATATTTTTTAAAACGTAGCCATATATTAGCCAATATATGAAATGCTGGAAATAATAGAATAATAACTACCAATCCCCAAACACCTATTTGGGCAATTTCAGATGAAATAAAAGGTAAAAATCCATTGGCCCCTGTAACTACCATATAAACATCATCTATTAAAATGATGACCATTAATACGATTAATGCATTGAAGAAAAGAGTGATAAACAGCTCTATTATTCGTCTTGTTAAAGAAATTTTCTTTTCGATAATAATGTCATCGACCATTTCTTCCCTTCTTTCTTTTATGTACTCTACCGATCTGGACTTGTCCATGTTGCTTGCCCTCCTCCTTTTAATCTTCCATATATTGCTTTTGGTATAGCTATAACTACTGTCAACGGATTAATCAGCCAATAAACAAATGGATACCATCCTGCCCAAAACAAGTTTTTCATAGACAATGGGTCATAACGTTTGGAAAATTGTAATGAAACAAATAGTTGCAACATACAAAGGACAACTAATAATCCTCCTAAGGATATTGATATCCAGTTAAGGTTACCCAAAATTAACCAGTGATAGAAGAATAAAAACATTGCAATATACCATAAAAATGACCAAACAGCACTAATTAATAGTTCTATTAAAAGAGGTAGCTGTGCCCATTGTTTTGGGTTGAATAATAATTTAAAATTTCGCATGACTACCTCAGCACCTCCTTGTGCCCAGCGTAGCCTTTGTTTATATAAATCTTTAATTGTTTCAGGAACAAGCATCCAACAAACAGCTTCAGGTTCATAATGCACTTCCCAGTTATTTGTTTGTAACTTCCAGGTAATGGAAATATCTTCTGTAATCATGTCTTGATCCCACCAACCTACATCAAACAAAGCGCGCTTACGGAATAATACACATACTCCTGAAATTGTGCCTATACGCCCATATAAACGTTGAGCACGTTTAATCAATCCTATGATAGAAGCAAACTCCACAAGTTGAATTTTTGATATTAAAGTAGAACGATTTCTAACAATTGGGTTTCCTGTTACAGCACCAATACCGCTTCTTTCTCGTCCTAAGAAATATGCAACAGTATTTTTCATGCCTAAAATATTAGCCATTAAATGATCTATTGCATCGTGTTCTAAAAATGAATCAGCATCAAGCCCTAGTAAGTACTGTCCTCTAGCAGCGATAGCTCCTTGAGTAAGAGCATGAGCTTTTCCTGCATTATTTACAACTTTTACAATTCGCAACCTTGGATAATCTCCACTTTTCCTTAATTCTTGTAAAATTTCCCATGATTTATCTCTTGAACCATCATCTACACAAACAATTTCATAATTAGGATAAATCAAATCCTCTGATAGATGTTTAATAGTATCAGCAATTACCTCCTCTTCATTATAACAAGGTACTAAAATAGACACGAGAGGAGTTGTTTTCAATTGAGCTTCCCTATCATTGGCTAAATCAAATTTAGTATAGCTCATATAATAACGTAAACCTACTGCAATCCATAAAATACTCATTACATAAGGATAGACATATACTAAGTTTAAAATTTCTGTTGGAGACAAATTTTCACCTTTATCCTATTTTTAAATCATTAGGTGTTTTTATATTATCAATATTAATAATAATTTTTGTATGTAATATACTGTAATTATATAATAAATTAGGTAAATATAAATAAAAAATACTATAAATTACTATAAACTACTAAATTTACTATAAATAGCTAAAAATACTATAAATCACTACAAATATAATATAAACTTACTATAAATAGCTAAAAATACTACAAATACAATATAAACTTACTATAAATAGCTAAAAATACTACAAATACAATATAAACTTACTATAAATAGCTAAAAATACTACAAATACAATATAAACTTACTATAAATAGCTAAAAATACTATAAATCACTACAAATATAATATAAACTTACTATGAATATAGATAAATATATTTTATAATAATTTTAATTAATCATATATTATGATTTTTATTTATATAAAATTATTTATAAT
>Ga0082212_10000144_pt1 | contig 38666 bp, 31 predicted proteins | sample TergutNt197P3_FD_71548 | JGI IMG/M metagenome (GOLD analysis project Ga0082212, IMG submission 71548) | Neocapritermes taracua P3 segment gut microbial communities from Petit-Saut dam, French Guiana - Nt197 P3 | ecosystem: Host-associated > Arthropoda: Insects > Digestive system > Gut ...
TTTAGATCCGTTTGCCTTATTATACCATAAACCCCTTGAAAACACAATGCTTTCAAGGGGTTTGACAGATTTGTGACAGTTTGACTTTGTCTTCAGTCTGAAACCGGGGCGGAATGTATCCGCCCCCGGTTTATTTTATGCTTGTAAAATATTCAACCCTCCTTTATAATATACTGTACAACCCCAAACGGAGGTGCAAAGCAATGAAAATGCAGTCCGAGAAAGGCGCCCTCCACATTTCGACCGACGTGTTCACCGCTATCAGCGGCTACGCGGCAAACAACTGCTTCGGCGTCAAAGGCATGGCGTCCCGCAGCATTCAGGATGGCCTCGTCCATCTTCTGCGGCGCGAGCATTTCGCTAAGGGCGTCAAAGTAACCTACCCGTCCGGCGGGAACACGGTCGATATCGATTTGCACATCGTGGTGGAGCACGGCATCAACATCCCCGAGACATGCCGCTCGATCATGCAGGAAGTGCGTTACAATGTGGAACGGATCACCGGTGCTTCGGTCAATTCGGTCAATATCTGCATTGATTCTATTGTGGTGGAGTGATTTCTTTTGATTCTCCATATCGACGGATGCCAGTTCGCGCAGATGTTTACATCAGCCGCCGCCGCCATTGAAGCGTCGCGGCAGCCTGTGAATGAACTCAATGTCTTCCCGGTTCCCGACGGGGACACCGGGACGAATATGTCCCTGACCATGTCGGCTGCCGCGGCCGGGATCGATAAAGCCGAAACACATATAGGCGTCCTGTCCGACGCCGTGGCGCAGGGTTTATTACGCGGAGCTAGGGGCAACTCGGGCGTTATCCTATCCCTTTTATTCCGCGGGTTTTCCAAGAGCGTCCGCGACTTCTCGTCCATTACGGGGACAGGGCTTGCCGCCGCGCTGACCGAAGGCGTTGAAGCCGCCTACCGCGCCGTGATGAAGCCCGCCGAGGGAACCATCCTCACCGTTTCAAGGATGGCCGCCAAACGGGCGCAGGCCGCCGCCGCCCATGATACGTCGGTCGAGTTTGTTTTGCAGGAAGCGTTGAAAGCGGCGGAAGCCGCTTTGGAAGAAACCGTCCGTCAGAACCCGGTTTTGGCCAAAGCCGGGGTGATCGACGCGGGCGGAAAGGGTTATTGCATCATTTTAGACGGGATGCTGTGCGCCCTGCGCGGAAAACCGTTTACCGCCATGCCGACGGAGGGCGGACGGCGCGAGAGTGCGGATTTTTCCGAATATTCGGACGAAGACATCCGCTTTACCTACTGCACGGAATTTATCGTTAACCGTGAGAACGACCGCGATACCCGCACCCTCAGCGCGTTTTTGGGTTCGGTCGGCGACAGCTTGGTTTTGGTGGACGACGAAACGATCATCAAAGTCCATGTCCACACCAACAATCCAGGTTCGGTGCTGGAGGAAGCCTTGGCTTACGGGCAGCTGACCGCCATCAAAATCGAGAATATGCGCGAGCAGCACTCCCAGCAGATCATCGAAAACCCGCCCGAGGAGAAACCGGCAAGAAAAATTGCCGCGCCCGCCCGAAACTTCGGGTTTGTGGCTGTTTGCTCGGGCGAGGGGATGGCGGGCGTCTTCAAAGACCTCGGGGCGGACAACATCGTCTCGGGCGGGCAGTCCATGAACCCGTCCACCGACGACATTTTGCACGCGATCGACGCGACGCCGAGCGAGATCGTCTTTGTTTTGCCCAACAACAAAAACATCATCATGGCCGCCGAGCAATGCGTCCCCCTATCCGAAAAGCAAATCGTGGTGCTGCCCACCCGCTCCGTCCCGCAGGGCATGAGCGCCATGCTGGTTTTCGACCCGACGCTGGACGCCGAACAAAACCGCGAAGGGATGCTGGCCGCCATCAGCGGCGTTACCACCGGCTCGGTCACCTATGCCGCGCGCGATTCCGAATACGACGGCCAATCCATCAGCCAGGGCGACCATATGGCTCTTCTCAACGACCGTTTGATCTATACCCACAGCGACGCCGATTTTGTGCATACCCGCCTAGCCGACGAGATTGCCAAGACCTCCCCCTCGTTTATCACCGTCTTTTACGGCGAAGGCGTTGACCCCGGGACAGCCAAAGAAATGGCCGAACGTCTCCGCCGCCGCTGCGCCGACGCGGAAATCAATTTGGTTGACGGCGGCCAGCCGGTGTACAGTTATCTGATCTCGGCGGAGTGAGGGTTGTAACGATATAATTATACAAACCCAGCGTAATCCTGCCGTCCGTGAACCACCCGCATTACCGTGACGGATTTCGCGCTGCTGTCCACCGTGTATAAGGCTATGTAATGATTCACCACCATTTTGCGATAACCCCGCTGTCTCAGCATTTCATCCTGACATATCGGACAGGATTCGGGAAAATCCTGTAACCTCATAAAAGACTGCTCCATTTTAAGCATGAGGTTATGCGCCGCTGCAGGAGCCGCTAACTCAAAGGAAATATAATTGTATATGCTATCCAAATCTATCGCCGCGCGCGGCATGATCTTCAGTTTATATGTCTCCATAACCGTATTTTTCTCTCAAAGACCGGAAAACGGCTTCACCGTCCAAAGGTTCTATTCCAGCCGCAAGGTCGGCCTCTGATTCGCCTAGCTTACGGTATAGATCCGCCATCGCCTGACTGCGCTCGTATGTTTCCATGCTCATGACAACGAGGTCTCCGTACCCGTTTTTCGTAATGAAAACGGGCTCTTTTATATTGTGGCATAATTCGGAGATTTCCGTTGTGTTTCGGAGTTCGCTGATCGGTTTGATGTTTGGCATAAAAATCACCCTTGTCAATATTATGGCTTAATTATAGCAATATATTGCCGACTTGTCAAACAATCATAATATCGGCATCACCAACCCCACCGAACCGCCCAGCAGCTCCGCATCCCTTTCGCTGTGCGTCACCAATATGACCGTCCGCCCCTGCAAATGTTTACGGATGCAGGCGGCGGCGGTCTCTTTTATGGCGTCGTCCAGCCCCGTGAAGGGCTCATCCATGACAATCAGTTCACTGGGCGCGGCTAAGGCGCGCAGGACGGCGACCCGCCGCTTCATGCCTCCCGAAAGTTCGTAAACCGGGGTTTTCTCGGCTCCAGGCAGGCCGATTTCCTCAAATAACTCCCGCAGGCTGTTTTTATCGCGCATTTGCGGGGCGGCAAGGCGGACATTCGACCCCGCCCCCAGCCGTTCGCTCAAACGGTCTTCCTGAAAGACCGCGCTCAGCGCGTTGGCGTCGATCCCGCCGACCGTCCCCGCGTCGGGTTTCAACAGCCCGAGCATAATCTGCAAAAGGGTCGTCTTGCCGCAGCCGGACGGCCCCATGACGGCGTGGACTTTGCCTCTCTCAAAGGTATGCGAGAGGTTTTCCAGCACACGTTTTTCCCCGAAGGATTTACATAATTTATTCAATATTACATCTGACATTGAAATGTCCTTTCATGTCAAGCCTCCCAACGCCCGGCGGGTGGTCAGCTAAAGTGAATTTAGCTTCCCTGCCGGGCTGCTCGGCTCTTCTACAACCTTTCGATCGCGCGCGCGCCGCGTTTGATGAGCGTGAGGATGAGCTTTTCCAGCATAAAACTAAGGAACATAACCGCCATCGTCCACGCGAACAGGCTGCGCATATCGAGATAGTTTTTGGCGACATACAGCTCCGAACCGATCGAACCGTTGGCAAGGCCGATCACCTCGGCGGCGACGCCCGATTTCCATGCGATACCCACCCCGACACCAACCGAAGAGATCAGGTAGGGCAGGCTTTGCGGGATATAGATAGCCCGGACGCGCCGCGGTTTTGTGACGCAGAAAACCTGCGCCATGTCGAGCAGTTTGGAGTCGGTGTTGCGCAGCCCTTCCAAAACGGTGTCATAGACAATGGGCAGCGTCATCATAAAGGAGATCACCAGCGACAGGCTCCGTGAGCCAAACAGGAAAATACACAAGATGGCGTATGACGCCACCGGAACCGACTTGGCCGCGCCGGTCAGCGGGGCGAGCAGGGCGGAAACGATCTTGGAACGGTAAGACGCCGCCGCCAGCAGGACGCCCGACACAAGCGCAAGCATGAACCCTCCCATGATGCGCGCCAGGGAAAACCCGGCCGTCTTCCAAAAAGCCGGAGTCCCCGCCATTTCAAACAGGCGGGACGCGGCCGCAAGCGGGGATACCAACAGGATCTCCGACCCCACAAGAAGACTGCCGAAATGCCACAACGCCAGCCAAAAAAGGGCGGCAAGGGCATACGCCGCGCGGCGGCTACCGAACATGATAGAAATCATCTCCCGGCAGCGCGCCGCCCACCGACTTGGGATCACTCTCATATAAAACATTCAGATAGGCTTCGAGCATTTGCTTCATCTCCGCTCCCCCGATATAGGTGACATTGCATTTCGGGATGGCGCGTTCGGCTACATCCGCCTGGGCTATGCCGTGTTTTTCCACCAGCGGGGCGGCTTCGGCGGGGTTTTCATTGACCCAGCTGACCGATTTTTTATATTGTTCGATAATGTAGGCCACATCATCCGGGTTGACTTCCAAAAACTCCGCGCGGGCTACGAACACGCCGATGACCAGTGTGCCGGATGAACCGAGCTTTTCCCATTCGGCGGTAAGGTCGAGGACTTCACGCAGCCCCTCCACATTGTCCATCGCCGTGGTGGCAAACGGCTGGGGCAGCATGGCAACGCCGCCGTTCTGCTTGAGATAGGCGACCGCTTCGGCCGGTTCACTCTTAAATTCCAGCGTCAGGTCTTTATCAGGGTCAATGCCGTTTTCTTTCAGGATGTGGCGCAGGGTGATCTCCGCCGGCGTGCTTTTGCCTGTCGCCACGATGGTTTTGCCGCGCAGGTTTTGAATGGTTTGTATCTCGTTTCCTGTTTCCAATATATAGGTCAGCCCCAGCGTATTGATCGCAATGACACAGACGCCGCCGTTGGTGCTGTTGTAAAGCGCGGCGGCCTGATTGGCCGGGATGGCCGCCATATCAAGCTCCCCCCGCACCAGCAGCGGAACGATTTCGGCGGGCGCAACGATCTCAAAATTCACGTTTGACGCCGCTTCTTCTATAAAACCCACAAGCCCGATGGTGGTCGCGCCCTTCATCGCGCCAATGCGGACGGAACCCTTCGGCCCGGACGGGGAGGAAGCACACGCGCATAATATGAAGACAAGCAGAATAGAGGTAAAGCAGAGCCGTCTCATGTGAAAACCACCTTTCTCCGGCATTATAGCATGTCAAGCGCGCGGCGGGCAAGTAATTTGCCCTGACCATACAAGATAACCGTCTTTTACTCCCCCTCCCCCCTAAATAAAACCTGTTGACATTTTGTTAAGAATGTATTAAAATAAAGTCACCTGATAGGAAAGGTATTGGCAAAGTGCTGAATTTAAGGCGGTTGCCCTGTCAAATAATTACAATTATCGTTTATCTTTTTTGTATTTCGGGATGTGATCCTTCTGTGTCTGCCGAGCCCTCCGTTTCACCTGAAGCTCCGCCTGTTCCGTCTGCGACGATGCCCGGTCTCCCCGCTCTTCCCGTTGTAACGGCCGGCCCTATCGATTGCCCGGCGGAAGACGCCGGATTGACCGGCGGGACGCGCCTCGCAAACGGCTGGATCGAGGGTTTTGAGAACGACGGGGATATGTGCGTCTTCACGTTGGAAATCCCGCAAAGCGGGTTTTATGATTTACTCTTTACGGCCAGTTCGATCGGCGGATATAAGGAAAACCATGTGCTGGTCAACGGTGAGAACCTCGGCGTGATCATCACCGACAGCGAAACCTTTGCCCAGTGCGGCTTTCCCCGCGTATATATGGATGAAGGCGAAAACACCGTCGGGCTGCTGAAATACTGGGGCTGGATACGGTTGGAATCGCTGACCGTCACACCGTCGGCCGCGCCCGACCCCGCCCTGTACGACATATCCGCCAAATTGTCAAACCCCCATGCCAATGAGAGCGCGAAACGGCTGATGAGCTACCTCGCCGACAGCTACGGCTCATTGATTTTGGCGGGGCAATACAGCGAAAAAGGGCTTTTCGGCTCGGAAAGCCAAGCCATATATACAGAAACCGGTCAATATCCGGCCGTTATCGGGCTAGATTTGATAGATTATACCCCCTCCCGTGTCCAAAGAGGTGCCAAAACCGACGCTGTGGAGCGCGCCGTCGAGGCTTGGGAGAACGGAGCCATCGTCACTTTCTGCTGGCATTGGAACGCGCCGGAGCCCTATCTCGTTGACGAAGGCGACTGGCTTTGGTGGCGGGGATTCTACACACAAGCGGTCAAAGATTTCGACCTCGCCGCCGTCACGGACGGCAGGGACGCCGAAGGATATGCCCTGTTGGTGCGCGACATCGACGCCATCGCGGAGCAGTTGAAACGTTTGCAAGACGCGGGTGTTCCGGTTTTATGGAGGCCGCTGCACGAAGCAAGCGGCGGCTGGTTTTGGTGGGGCGCGTCGGGCGGGGACGCCTACATACAATTATGGAACCTCCTCTATCAGCGGCTGACGTTTGAGCATGGGCTGAACAACCTCATTTGGGTTTGGAACGGACAGTCGGCGGATTGGTATCCCGGCGGGGAAACGGTCGATATGGTCGGCGAGGACATCTATCCGGGCGAAAAAGTCTATACATCGCAGGCCGCGAAATTCTTTGCCGTACAGTACGATAAAATGCTGGTTTTAAGCGAATCGGGCTTCCTGCCCGACCCGGACATATGTGTGCGCGACGGCGCGATGTGGGGTTTTGTTGCCCCGTGGACGGGCGAGTTTATCAGCGAGAGAATGATCGAGCGGGAAATGCTCCTGCATTTTTACAACCATGAACGGGTGGTCACCCTGGAGCGGCTGCCTGATTTACACACATACCCGATGCGGGATTGAAGTGAGGAGGGCTTTTTCTGATGTTCAAAAAGCGGGGGTTTCAACGGACGGCGGCTGTATTTACGGCACTTGTCCTGTTTTTGTCCCTCCCTGTGCTGGGGTATACGGCGGGAGAACTGTCGCTCGACGATTTCCAGGACATACTGGAAGGGTATTCGATCGACCCGTCGATCCCCCGATACAGGGATTATCTCGCGCAAAACCCGGCCAACCGGCCGGGCGGCACCCATACATACAGCGCGGCTGATTATGTGCGCTATGAGGAAAGCGGCGTGGAAGCCGTTCCGAAAATCCTCGACATAGACGGTGTGAGCGGGAGTGTTCTGACCGCCGAAGACGGGCTGATCGAGTTTGAACTGGCCGTCCCGGAAGACGGGCTGTACGACCTTTCCATCCTGTATTACCCCATCGAGGGCAAGAACTCTACCATCCAAAGGAGCGTCTTCCTGAACGGGAAGATGCCTTTCCGCGAGTTTTCCACCGTTGAGTTCCAGCGCGTTTGGAGCAACAATATCGCCCTCGAGGCCGCCGCGGCCGGCAGCCTGATCCCTGTTTGGAGGAAAGACAATCAGGGCAACGATCTCAAACCCACCATGGAAGAGACCCCTCAGTGGATGGAAAGCTACTTTTATGACAGCGACGGCTATATAACCGGCCGCCTGTCGCTCTACCTCGAAAAAGGCAGCAACATCATCACCCTCCTCTCCTTGCGCGAGCCTATGCTCATCCACAGCCTCATTCTGAGCAACGAGCCGCATCCCGCGCCGTATGCCGAAGTGCTGGCCGGGTGGAAACAGGCGGGGGCAAAAGAGGCGACCCAAACCATCACCATTCAGGCGCAGAACGCCTCCCGCACCTCTTCGCAGATGCTCTATCCGCGGCAGGATCAGTCTTCGCCGTCGGTAGAACCGGCCAGCCCCAAACTGCTGCTCAACAACTCCATCGGCGGATACGGCTGGCGGACGTCGGGTCAATGGATCGAATGGGATTTTTACGCGCCCGAAGATGGGCTTTACGAGCTTTCGGCGCATGTTTTGCAAAACTATTCCAAAGGGATTTTTATGTCCCGCAAGATCAGCATTGACGGCGCGGTTCCTTTCCTGGAGTTTGAGGATTACGGGTTTAACCACCGATCGTCTTACCGTATGGAAACCCTGGCCAACACCGACAAAGAGGCCTACAAGATATACCTCGGCGAAGGGATGCACACCCTGCGCATGGAAGCCGTTTTGGGCGACCTCGGCGAGGCGATCGGCACGGTGCGCGAGGCCGTTTTCGGCCTGAACGCCATATACCGCAAAGTCATTCGCCTGACCGGCGTCAAACCGGACAAAGACCGCGACTATCAAATCGGATACAGCCTGCCTGAGTTGGCGGGCGAAATGGAAATCGTGCGCGACCAGCTCCAATGGGCGTTGGATAAACTGGAGAGCACGGCGGGGCGGCGGAGCGACCGCGAACGGGTGATCAAGACTATGGTTACCAACCTCAACGAGCTGATCAGGGACGGCGAACGGTTCCCCAAGCAGGTCAAAGCCTTCCGCGAAAATGTACGCGCCTGCGGCACATGGCTGACACAAGCCATCGAGCAGCCGCTCCAGCTCGATATGATCATCTTCCATCCCGAAGGCCAAACCCCCAAAGCCAAGAAAAGCTCGGTCTTCTCCAAAATAGGCTTTGAGTTCCAGCGGCTTTTCTATTCCTTTATCATCGACTACAACCAAATCGGCAATGTCAGCAGCAACGCCGACTCCGACACCATCACCCTTTGGATCGGCACGGGGCGTGACCAGGCCAACGTCATCAAATCCCTGATCGACGAGACATTCACGTCGGAAAAAGACATCAATGTCAACGTCATGCTGGTGGATATGGGGACGCTGATGCAGGCGACGCTGGCGGGGCAGGGCCCCGACGTCGCCATTCAGGTGGGCATGGACTTGCCGATGAACTTCGGATTGCGGAACGCCGTTTACAATTTGGCGCAGTTTGACGATTTGGACGAAACGCTGCAATGGTTCCGCCCCAGCATCATGGAATCGTATACTTACGACGGCAGGGTGTACGCGCTGCCGGAAACGCAGACCTTCCCGATGATGTTCTACCGTAAGGACATCCTCAAAGAAATCGGACTCAAGCTCCCCAACACATGGGACGAAATGAGAGTCGCGATGGCCATCCTTGCCAACAACCAAATGGAGCTGGGGATGCTGCCCACCGAACCGATCTATTCCATGCTGCTTTACCAAAACGGCGGAGATTACTATAACGAGGACGCCACCCGCTCCGCTTTGGACAGCGACGCGGGGTACCGGGCGTTCAAAATGTTTACCGAATTTTACACAGAGTATAAACTCGACAAAGACACCAGCGTTGAGGAGCGGTTCCGCACAGGCGAAACGCCTCTGATCATCAACGATTTCGCTTTCTATAACGTCCTTCAAATCTCGGCTCCCGACATCAAGGGGCTTTGGGGCTTTACCCCCGTGCCGGCTATAGTGATGGAAGACGGGACGCTGAACAGGTCTGTGGGGAGTTACGGTTCATCCGCCATCATTATGAACGCCACAAAGCTGCCGGATCAATCGTGGGAGTTCCTCAAATGGTGGACGTCGGCGCAAACCCAAACCCTGTTCGGACGGGAAATGGAGAGCCTGATGGGCGCGGCGGCGCGTGTGCCGACGGCCAACATCGAGGCCTTTAACCAGCTCCCCTGGCCCATTGCCGACTACAATGCCCTGAGTAAGCAATATGAAACGGTGCGCGGCATCCCGCAGGTGCCGGGCGGCTACTTCAGTTTCCGCAACATCAACAACGCGTTTTACGCGGTTGTCACAGGCCGGTCGGCCATCGGCGCGAAAGAGGACGTCTTTGAGTTCCCGCGCGAAGCCCTGACCGATAAAGTCATCCTGATCAACGACGAAATCGACTTCAAGCGCAAGGAATTCGGGATGCCGCTATACAGCGACAGGGAAGGGGGCTAGACGATGGTAACGCCGAAGAAAGCCCAGGATAAGCCGTCGCTCGGTTCGGTGATGGCCAAGAATAAGATTTCCTATCTGATGATGGCTCCTTATTTCCTTGTCTTCGCTACCTTCACCATGCTGCCCGTTGTTGCCTCGATGTTCATCTCCCTCACCTATTTCAATATGCTGGAGATGCCGCAATGGATCGGCTGGTCGAACTACCTCAAACTGCTGCTCGAAGACGACATTTTTATGATCTCTCTGAAAAACACCCTGCTCTTCGCCGTAATCACCGGCCCGATCAGCTATATCCTCTGCCTGCTCTTCGCTTGGATCATCAACGAGTTCAAAGGGAAGATGCGCGCTTTCCTCACCTTGATCTTTTACGCGCCGTCTATTTCCGGGCAGGCTTTCTTCGTTTGGAACATCATCCTCACCGGCGACCGCTACGGTTACCTCAACGCCTTCCTCATGGACAACGACTTTATTCAGGAGCCTATCCTTTGGATGAAAACAGCCAAATACATCATGCCTGTCCTCATCGTGGTGCAGCTTTGGCTCTCTTTGGGGACGGGGTTCTTAGCCTTTATAGCGGGATTGCAGACCATCGACAAATCCCTGTATGAGGCGGCGGCGATCGACGGGATCAAAAACCGATGGCAGGAATTGTGGTATGTCACCCTTCCGGCCATGAAACCGCAGCTCATGTTCGGCGCCGTTATGCAGATCACCGCCTCATTCGCCATAGCGGATATATCACTCCAGCTTGCGGGCAATCCATCGGTGGGATATGCGGGGGCCACCGTTGTTACCCACCTTCAGGACTACGGAACCATCCGCTTTGAGATGGGTTACTCCTCGGCCATCGCAACGGTGCTCTTCCTGATGATGGTGGGAACCAACAAGCTGGTGCAGAGACTATTGAGAAAGGTTGGTGATTGAGGTTGATCAAGGTCAAAAGCTCCGACGGGCCGATTGTTGTCAAGGAGACCTTTTTCCAGCGTCATTTCCGCAAGGAAAAGAAGCTCAACCGTTCGCGCGCGGGAAACACCCTCCTCTTTGTCTTTATGGCGTTATGCGGCGTATTCATGGCCATGCCGCTGGTGATGATGGTCAACAACGCCATCAAACCGCTGGATGAAATCTTCCAGTTCCCGCCGAGGATTTTTGTGCGCAACCCTACCTTTGAGAACTTTACCGACCTCTTCGTCTCCATGAGCGAAACATGGGTGCCGTTTTCGCGGTATGTCTTCAACACCGTCTTTATCATGGGCTTTTCGGTGACGGGGCATGTCCTGATCGCGTCGATGGCGGCCTATCCGCTGGCAAAGCATAAATTCCCCGGGAAAAAGCTCCTCTTTACCTTGGTTATCCTCTCCCTGATGTTCACATGGCAGGTCACCCAAGTCCCCAACTATGTCATCGTCTCTTATTTGGGCATCAACAACACCTACTGGGCATTGATCATACCCGCCTGGGGCTACGGGCTGGGGCTTTACCTGATGAAACAGTTTATGGAGCAGATTCCCGATTCTTTAGTTGAATCCGCCCGGATCGACGGCGCGGGCGAAGTCCGCACCTTTTGGACCATCATCATGCCCAACGTCAAGCCGGCCTGGCTGACGCTGGCCATCTTCCAGTTCCAAACCATGTGGGCCAACACAGGCTACACCTTTATCCGCAGCGAAGAGCTCAAACCGCTGCAAGCCGCCATGAATCAGATTGCCGCGGGCGGCGCGCAGCGTACGGGGCAGGCGATGGCGGTCATCTTTATCCTTGCCGCCATTCCGATCACCTTCTTTTTGATTTGCCAATCGAGCATTTTGGAAACCATGACAACGTCCGGTATGAAAGAGTAAAGGGGGACTTCCTTAATGAGACGTTTGCTCAAACAGGCTGCTTTGGCGACTGCGCTTGTGATTGCCCTTTCCTGCGCCGTGCCCGCGCTGGCCGTATCCGACATCCCGTATGATTCCTACATTTACAATTATCGCGGTTACATCGAATTCACACCCGCGCCGTATGTGCCCGACGGGTCGGTATCCGGCCGGACACTCGGGATCGGCGATTTTGTCAGCCCGCAGGATGTTTGCGTGGCACCGAACGGCTTGATCTATGTTGCCGATACCGAATACGAAACATCGGTCATCGAAATAACCGGCGACGGCGAAGAGCGCAAAATCACCGGCACCGGCCGCATTGTCGTCATCAGCGAGGACATGACCCGCCCGGTCATGGAGATCCATTCCTTCCTCAACGACGGTCAGATAGATACCTTTAAGAAGCCTTGCGGCGTTACGGTATCGGATCGCAACCTGCTCTATATCGCCGACAGGGACAACAACCGCATCGTCATCCTGAACGAGGAGAGGACGGAAGCCGTGCAGATCGTTGAAAACCCCACAAGCGAAATGCTTCCCGAAGGCTATGTCTTCTTCCCGGAGAAGGTTGAAGTGGATTATGCCGAGCGCGTTTATGTCACCGCGAAGTATATGCACCAGGGCATCATGGTTTTTGCTTCCGAAGGCGACTTTATGAGCTTTTTCGGAACCATCAGCGTAACGACCTCCTTCTGGCAGCGTCTTTGGCGGCGTTTTTCCACAAAAGCGCAGCGTGACAGAGGAAACCTCTTCATCGCAACCGAGTTTACCGGCATCGACGTAGACCCGGCGGGTTTTGTTTACGCCTCCTGTATCGACCCGGCCGGTGAACAGGCGGCCTTCCGTCTCAATCCCAAAGGCGAGGACGTCATCAAAAAAGGTGAAAACGGCAATGTGGGCGGCGACCTTGACAAATACCCTTACGGGCCGTACGCGGGCGCGTCTTACATCGTTGACATCATCATCCGGGACAAGGGCATTTTCTCCATCCTCGATTCGCAGCGCGGGCGCATCTTTACCTACGACAGCGAGGGCAATATGCTTTATACCTTCGGCGGCCTCGGGGTGCAGACCGGGACGTTCAAGGCTCCCTGCGCGATGGCCGTTTTGGGAGACCGCATCCTAGTGCTGGACGCCGACCGGCGGGAACTGATGGTGTTTTCCGAAACAGACTACGGGCGGCTGATCAACGAAGCCGTCGGGCTCCGCTATGACGGCAACGAAAAACTGGCGGTCGCGCTTTGGGAACAAGTCCTTGTCTTGAATGAGAATTTGGAGCTGGCCAATGTCGGCATCGGCAAGGCTTATTTGACCGAGGGAAACAACAAAGAAGCCATGAAGCATCTGAAACTGGGCATGAACCGGACTTACTATTCGATTGCTTTCAAACGGTACCGCAACGACCTGCTCAAGCAGAATTTGGGCTATATCCTCACCGCGGCGATTGCTCTGTCTTTGGGGCTTTACGTTTGGAGAACGGTCAAACATAAAGGGGAAGGGAAAGGGGATTTGCTCGCCGATGATTAAGCAATATTTCACGCAGGATAGGCTGTATTATTTCAAGAAAACCCTGTCCAGCCCTTCCGATTGCTTTTATGAGATACGGTACAGGGAACAAGGCAGTGTGCCGCTCGCGCTGATCACCGTCTTCATCTTCAGCGTGTGCTACACCATGGACAAGATTTTTGCCGGCTTTATCGTCAACACGGTAGACCCGCGCGATGTTAACGGGCTGTTTGACTTTGCGGCGATTTTCCTCATTGTCTTCCTTTTTTCCATCGGTAATTGGTCGATCACCTGCCTGATGGGAGGCGAAGGCCGGTTTAAGGACATCCTGACGGTCACGGGATATTCCCTGATTCCTTTGATCATCACATTTATCCCCGCCATCATCATATCCAACGGGCTTGCGGCCAATGAGGACGTCTTCTACTTCATCATCCTCGGATTCGGCTTGGTTTGGACGGCCGTTCTCATCCTGATCGGGATCATGACGGTTCACAATTACACCCTCGTCAAAACATTCGCAACCCTGTTTCTCACATTTTTAGCCATGTTTCTCATCATTTTCTTAGCATTGCTTCTCTTTGACCTTCTCAATCAAGTCATCATCTTTTTTGAAAATATCTACATCGAGCTGGTAGCTAGAGGATAAGGGGGAAACACCGGATGAAAGTAGGGACGAAATGGCTGCTCAGGATACTGGGCGTTGCCGTGCTGATATTTGGGCTTTATCAGGGGTATCTCCACGTCCATTACCGCATGTACAGCGGCTATACGCAATACATGGATCAAGAGCGCGGCCTGCAATATGAAGAGGGAAGACCCTTTCAGGCGAAATCGGGCGGCGGCAATGTCCCTGATATGGTTTTGGTCGATGAAAACGCGTTTTTGGAAATGTATACCGACGTGAAATCCACCAACGTCGCCATCTATGACAAGCGGACAGGGCATATCACATACGCCATCCCGCCGCATGTGGACGAAGGCCCTGAGAATACCTTCAACAAGAATATCATCAAATCCCCGATTTTTATCGAGTATTTTAACGTGCGCCGCAAAGCCGGCCGCTTCGGCGCGTATGATTCGGCCATTCAATATGAAGATCAGGTGAAGGTTGAAAGCATCAACGGCGGTATCCGATATATCTACACGTTGGGCGACCTGACCATAAAGACGGACATCGTCCCCCTCTACCTCAGCCATGTCCGGCTGGAGGAACTGGCGGGGCAAATCGAGAACGAGAGAAACCGCAACTTCTTCGAGACGTCTTATGAACCCCTCGAAAACGATCCCAATATCATGGCTCTCCGTGAAGGTTCCAAAGGGTACGCCAACATTCAGCGGCTGAAGGGTTACCTTGTGGAGATCGGGTATACCGAAGAAAACTATTTGGAAGACTCGCTGGCGTCGGGCGTTGAAGACGCCGTAAAGCTCAGTTTTGAAGTCCCGCTGGAATATCGGCTGGACGGGGACAGCGTGCTGATCAGCGTGCCCACCAATAAAATTGTCGAGAACGGCGGCGCGAAAATCGACAAGATTCATTTCCCGCGTTTCCTTGGGGCGGCGGGAACAGACGATGACGGCTATTTCTTTGTCCCCGACGGTTCGGGTTCCCTCATTCATTTCAACAACGGCAAAACGGTGTCTGAGGATTACAACCAGCCTCTTTACGGGCGGGATCAGATTTCATTCAGTGACATTGTGCTGGGAAATCAGGAAATGCTGCGCCTCCCGGTATTCGGCATCTATAAAGAAGGCGGGCCGACCATCTTCGGCCAAATCGAAGAGGGGCACACATTTGCCGGGATTTTCGCCGCCGTTTCGGGAAGGACGACTTCGTATAACAACATCTTTCCGTACTTTGTCATCCGCAGCAATGACACCCTGCTGACATACGGCATTACCGGAAACGAAGGGGATCTCCCGGTTGTGGAATCCGATCTCTATGTCGCCAATCTGACGGTGCGCTACAGCTTTTTGGATCAAGACCATGAAGGATACTCCGGCATGGCGCGGTATTATCAGAAGCGTCTGCTCCGCGAAGGGGTGCTGGGCGAACGTCAGGCACAGGGCGACATCCCTCTGTATATGGATTTGATCGGGGCTGTGACAGGATCGAAATTCTTCCTCAGCGTCCAGTATCAGGGAACCATTCCGATGACGACATTTAACCAGGCGTCGGACATTGTGAGCGTATTCAGCGACGCCGGTATTTCCAATCAAGTGGTCAATTATCAAGGCTGGTTTAACCGCGGGTATTTCCATGACGTTCCCGATAAGATAAACCTGATCGGAAGCCTCGGCAGTAAAAAAGACTTGGAAAAACTTTCGGCACAGCTGGAGGCTCAAGGCGGCAAACTTTACGCGGACGTACTCTTCCAAAACATCCCGTGGGGTTCCAAGCGGTATAATTACACATTGGAAAATTCCCGCTATTACGCGGCAAGCATTCCGGCGTTTTGGGCGGATCAAATCAGCCCGGATACCTACAGTTACTGGTCTTTGGGTTACCACGAGACATGGCAGGGACTGTTAAGCCCCAAATTCCTGCCCCGCTATGTTGATTCCTTCATTAAGCAGATCGGGAAATACGATGTGACAGGCATCTCCCTGCGCGATTTGGGCGAAACATTGCATCCCGACCGCAAGCGGAGCGAAGTCATCGACCGCGAGCACGCCCTGTCGATTATTACGGCTCAATTGGATAAACTAGCCGGCACAGGCAAGGACATCATGGTGTCGGGCGGCAACCAATACTCGCTGCGGTTTGCCGACGACCTCATCAACGTCCCGCTGGAGCACAGCAATTTCCTCATCATTGATGAGAAGGTGCCTTTCTACCAAATGGTCGTTCACGGGTATATCCCTTACGCGGGCTTGCCTTTCAACCGGGTCGACGCGGTGGATGAGAAGACCGCTGTCCTCCAGCTCCTCGAATACGGAGCCTCCCCGCACTTCACCTTTACCTATGACGAAGCCAGCAAGATGAAATATACCGGCCTCAACAAATTCTGCGGAACCCATTACGAAAACTGGACTGATTTGGCCATAGATTTATATCAATCCGTCAACCCCATCCTCAGCCGGGTGAGCGGAAGCGTGATGACCCGCCATGAGATCACGCCGGACGGCTTGCGGTGCATGACGTATGACAACGGCATCCAAATCATTGTCAATTACTTCGGTTCGGTGCTTCAATACGAAGGCGTGACCGTTCCGGCACTGAGCTATGCTCTCAGAGAGGGGGTCGCGTCATGACGATTGGAAAAGCAAGAAGAAAAGGCCTTACCCTTACCCAAAGGCGTTCTGTAACCGGGCTTTTGTTTGTCTCGCCGTTTATCATCGGGTTTTTGGTGTTTTACCTGCGCAGTTTGATTTCCACCATCAACTTCGCCGTCTCCGAGACGACAATGGCCGCGGATACTGTGGGGTATAGCACCTCCTTCATTGGACTGGAGAATTTTAGGTATGTTTTCACCGAACATCCGCGCTTCAATCAAGTGCTGGTGGAATCGCTGCTCGGCATGATCGTTGACGTGCCGCTCATCCTCTTCTTTTCCCTCTTTATCGCCATCGTCCTCAATCAAAAGTTCCGCGGGCGGACGGTTGCCCGCGCCATCTTCTTCCTGCCGGTTCTTCTGAACGCGCCCGCCATCTTTACCGCGCTGGCGGACGTCAGAGCCTTTATGATCGGCGGAACCACTCCCGCCCCGGCCGGCATGGTCGACTCTGTCAGCAGCGACGGAACGATATTAACCTATTATATCTTTCTCTTAGCCGATCTCGGGCTTCCCGAAACGATCATAGATTATGTCATCGGCGCGGTCACTCGCATCAATTACGTGATCACCATGTCGGGCGTGCAGATCATCATCTTCCTGGCCGCCCTTCAGTCCATCTCCCCTTCCATGTATGAAGTGGCCAAAATCGAAGGCGCGACGTCTTACGAGACCTTTTGGAAAGTCACCTTCCCGATGGTGTCTCCGCTGTTGATCACCAATATGGTGTATACCGTCTTGGACTCCTATATCACCAGCCCGATCCTGTTAGAGGCGTATCAAACCATGTTCGGCGAGGATAATTATTCTCTCAGCGCGGTGATGAGCCTGACCAGCATGGTGTGCGTATGCGGTATTTTGGGTTTGGTAAGCTGGAGAGTTTCAAAAAGGGTATATTACCACAATTAGAACAGCTAAGGGCTGCCCTTAGGAAGGAGAGATTGGTTTGCAAAAACTGAAAAACAAAATAAACGCTATGAAAACGGATAAACATTTGGATAACGAAAAGCGTCGGTTGATCCGCTCGTCCTTGTCGTTCCTGATGTCGATCTTCCGGTTCGGGCTGATCGTCGGCATTTCCTATGTCATTCTCGGCCCTATCCTCGGGATCGTGATCAACTCGTTTTTCTCCGACGCCGATCAGTACAACCCGGTGGTGCTCCTCATCCCGCAGCAGCCCACGCTGGAGAAATACAAACTGGCGATGACCATTTTGAATTATTGGTCGGTCATGCGCAACACATTGATCTATGTGATCTCGCTCTCCCTGATCCAAATCGGCGTCTGCTCTATGGTTGGGTATGGGTTTGCGCGCTTTCAGTTCCCCTTTAAGAAAATCCTCTTCGCCTGTGTCATCATCATCATCATCATCCCCGCGCACAGCATTATGCTTCCGCTCTTTACCACCTTCAGGGGTTTTGGGCTTCTCAAAACGATCACGCCGATGTATATCATGACGATGTTCGGCGTCGGTCTGCGTTCGGGTCTGTACATCTATATCTTCAACCAGTTTTTCCGGGGTCTTCCCAAGGAGATCGAGGAAGCCGCTTTTGTAGACGGTGCCAACACGATGTATACGTATATGCGGGTCATGATCCCCAACGCCATGCCGGCCATCATCACGGTCACCATCTTCTCGCTGGTGTGGCAGTATAACGACCTCTTCTACGGCAACATCTTCCAAATTCCCAACGACTGGTCGATCGCAAGGAAACTCAATACCCTATTAGGCACTCTAGGCCCCATTTACAGGGTCACCGACCCGTCTCTTGCCCAGCTTTATGTGTATGCAGGCATTGTTTTAATGATATTGCCCATGATCATCATTTACATCTTCCTGCAAAGAAGATTTATAGAGGGGGTGGAGCGATCCGGCATTGTTGGATAGCACCCGTCGGCAACTTCTCCGCATCATCCAATTTATATGAAAGAGGGAAAACTATGAAAACAAAGCACATTGCCTTGCTCCTGTCGGCCGTGATGGTCTTCGGCCTGTTTTTGGCGGCCTGCGGGAGCGACGACAACAGTCCGTCCGATAAGAACACAGACGGCTCCGGGGATACCAACCCCTCGTATGTCCCGCCTCCCGCCACTGAGATCGATCCCGTACCTGCCGGAGCCATTGATTTCTCCGACGGCAACTATGACTTTGTGGCCTTCAATCTCGCGGGCGGCGACGCCGCTCCGGTCGATTTCTCGGTGATCAATCACCAAGGGATCAGTGCCTTGAAAGCCACCCTTTTGGAGAATGACAATCCCTATATCGGCATTGACGTCTCCAGCCTTTTCGGCAGCAAAGCCAAAGACATCCGCAAAATCGAGATGCGCATTTGGACGGAACATCCCGACGGAACCTTCTATGCCACCTCAGGTACGGTGCAAGTCTTTACCGGCGCGGATAACGTCATGAGCGAAACCGTTTGGGCCATCGTGACCGAACGCAACAACCCCCGTAAGATCGAAGTCGTGCTGGAAGCCGACCAGGTCTTCGACCCCGACGCCAAGAACATCATTATCCTCTACAAAGGCGCAGACTCGGCGACAAACGACCGTAACGCCAATGTCATCATCGACTATATCGCTTGCTACGACGCCTCCGGCAGCATCATCGCCGCCGACACTTCGGCTTCCTTTGATCCGCCCAAGGGATTCGGTTCGGCCGATATGTCCCTGCTGTATGAAGTGGAAAACGAAGTGAAATACACATTCCTTGACGATGGGAAAACCGGTATATCCAACGGCGCATGGGGTCAGGCCGGAGCCATTGACAGAGAGAATTTTGACATTGACCTTTTGGTTCCCGGTGCGGTCATCACCGTTGGTTACGTTTCCGAAAAAGCCCCCGAACTTGTCTTCCAGCGTTTTGCGACCCATCCCGACGGTCAGATTTGGGGCAAAGTCGAACCGTTTATGACCAATCTGTCCGGCACCGTCGCTCAATACCGCTACGAGGACATTGTGGCAGGCTTCACCACCGACGATTTTGAAGACAACCTTGACCGCATCTATGTCGGCGACCGCGGCGAAGAGCTGGAAGTCAAGAGCTTCACTGTCGGGAAGCGCACCCATGAGATCGGGTATAACTCATTCTTGGTCGGCGACAAAGGATATATGGATCTGACGCCGTTCAACGTCCACGCCAACGCCGGGGTCTCCCAAGGGGATTACAAGCAGTGTTTCCGTATGGACACCGACAAGTCCACCGAAAACCCGCCTGACTTTGACGCCAGCTGGGTTGTCGACGGCTGCTACTTCATCTCATATTATGAATCAGGGAAGCAAACACAGTTTATCTTCCAGCGTTTCAAAGACTTCGGCGGCGAACTGTGGGGCGCGGTCAACGGCAATTCCCGCCCGGGCGGCTATCAAACGCCGGAAGCGACCGACGCCAACGGCGATAGAATCGCCCGCACCGGCGTTGATATGGTCACGTACGAAGGCATCATGGACATGTGGATCGACTACGGCGGAAGCGAAAACATTGCGGATGAGCTTTGCGCCTTTTGGATTCAGGACGACGGTTCCCCGTTTACCCTGTTCAAGATTCTCATGTATTCACCCACATTAGCCAATGCCGATTAAACAAAAACCGGGTTCTAAATAATAAATAAAGGAGGACAAAAACAATGAAAATGCGCAAAATTCTTTCTCTCGCCGTCGTTTTCGTCATGCTCTTCACCTTCCTCGCGGCGTGCGGCGGCGACGGGGACGACACAGGCACCGTTGACCCATCGGGTGATCCGGGTGTCCGCTATGAAACAAAACGCCCGCTCGAAGTCGGCATTTGGTGGAACCCCGACGACATCTATGATTCCAACCGCACCACCATCCCCGCCTCCGAAAAAAACCAAATGATGGGCGAGATCCGGCTGGCGAATATGCGCGCCATTGAGAACCGCTACAACATCACGCTCAAGTTCGTGGACATTACCTACAACGGCGCAAAGGAATCCATCTCCACCTCGATCATGGCCGGCTCTCCCGACATGGACATCTACTGTATGGATCTCAATTTCGGCATCCCGTATATCATGGGCGATTACTGTCTGCCGATCGACAGCTATGCCAGACCCGGCAGCGACATCTTCACCACGCAAAACGTCATGTCTTCCCTCAATGTCTGCGGGCTGGACAAAGACTACATCATGAGGGCGGCGCCCTTTACGGACTACAACGCCATCTTCATGCTGGGCTACAACTGGGACATCCTTCAGGAGTTCAACCAGCCCAACCCGCAGGCTCTTTGGGATGAGGGGAAATGGACGTGGGACGCCTGGCTTGACATTATGAAAGCCACCACCGACAGCAACAGAGGCACCTTCGGCTGGGGCGGCGCGCACGTCTCCCTTCTTGACAACCTCTTGATTTCCAACAATGCCAACATCGCCTTGACGGACACACAAGGTCTGACATCTGCAAACACCTTGGAAGTCCTTGACTTCATCTACAAAATGTACAACGAGCACAACGTCGCCAAACCTTGGGACGGCGACATCGAGTATTGGGATAACAACGACTGGAGCGGCGGCACCAACGCCTTCTTCGTTTGGATCGCGTGGCTTGCTCAGAGAAACGGCGTTTCCAAAGGGTTCGGCACCGAGACAGACCCAGCATGCGATTACACCATCAGGGTGGTTCCGTGGCCTCTCGGCCCCACGGTAAACAGCAAAGATGAAGTCAAAGGCACCAACGTAAAGGGTAACGTGTATATGATCCCCAAAGGGGTTCAGGATCCGTTCACTGTGTATGACATTTGGTTCGATTACAACAACTGGCACGGCGGCGACCTCGAACTCCGCAACGAGCAAGCCTTCTGGATGCAAGATCTATTTGCCGACGATGTGAAAGGCTTCCAATTCTGCCAGGAGCTTGGCGAAAAACCCCAATTTGACATGTGGGAACCCCTGAACGCGAAAAACGCCGACAGCGACACCTTCGGCATCGGCGGGATCATCGGCGGAACCGCTATGCCTTCCGAGCTTTCCGAGCAGTGGAAGAATGTCATGCAGGACGCCATCGACAAAGCATACGGGAAATAAACATTAACAGCAACCAAAAAACCAGCCTTACGGCTGGTTTTTTGATTAAAGACAGAAATGCTGCATCCCCGCGCCCAAGCCTGTTGCCGGCAGTTCGGTAAACCCCAGCCGGGTGTAGAAACTCTCGCGCCCCTCGACTGAAAAGAGGCTGACCACCACGGCGCGTCCCGAAGGCACGAATGCTTTGGCGCGCAGGATGGCTTCTTCAACAAGGCGGCTCCCGATCCCTTGCCGCCGCCACAGCGGTATGACAAGCAGGTCATAAATCAGGAAGACAAAGGCTCCGTCGCCCACAACACGCACCATTCCGACCGTCCGCGAGCCGTTGAAGGCCGACAGGGTAAACAGCGACGACCCAATGGCGCGCTCAACCAATACCGGCTCCAGCTCCGGCATACCGCAGGCCGCGCGCAATCCGGCGAAGACGTCGGGTGTGAGGATCCCTTCGCGGATCAAGATGTCCATCTAAATCAACACCCTTACACTCATAGGCTCCAGTGATACCGATAAGACGCCGTCTTTCGGGCGGAAGGTCATATTGGAGAATATGTCGGTCTTGGCGTTTTTATATCCGTCCGCCGTTATTTCCAGCCATTCGTCCCCGCGATTGACGCAAATCAATGCCTTCATGCCTCTCTTGCCGATGCGCTCATAGACCAAAAGCCCGCCTTCGGCACGAATGTAGCGGATGTCGCCCGATTGCAAGGCTTCGGATTCGCCCCGGGCTTTGCCCAAAAGGGTAAACCAATCCAATAGGGTGTGATCCTCCCGTCCCCACGGATACCCCCGGCGATTGAACGGGTCTTCAAACCCTTCCAAACCGGCTTCATCGCCATACAGGACGGTGGGCGAGCCGGGGAAGGTGTAGAGGATGGCCGAAGCCAGTTTGAGGCGGTTGACCGCCGCCGCCCGCCGTTCAGGCGGCAGGAAGGTCTCGGCTCTGCCTTCTTTGTCCTGCCCCCACTCTTCGGGCAGGGCTCCCAAGACGGTGAGGATACGGGGGGTGTCATGCGTCCCCAAAGAGTTCATCAGGCTGTAATAGATGGCGCGCGGATAATGTTCGCGCAGCCGTTCCATCGCGTTTTTGAAAACAGCCGCGTCATCGCCCAAAATGTATCCGATCAGGCTGTCCCGCATCGGGTAGTTCATCACGCTGTCCAATTCCCGCCCCAGCAGATACTTTCTGCGGACGCTGTAGGCGATCTTGTTGGAGGCGTCTTCCCATACTTCGCCGATGGTCACGGCGTCGCTTTTTTCCTCAAGCGAGGCTCTTCTCAGCTCTTCGATAAAGCTGTCGGGCAGCTCGTCGGCGACGTCCAGCCGCCAGCCCGAAGCCCCGGCTCTCAGCCAATGCCGCACCACCGAATCTTTGCTTTTGACGATAAAATCTATGTAATCGGGGTGGGACTCATTGACCTGCGGCAGGGTGTAGATTCCCCACCATGATTCATATCGGAACGGCCACTCCTGGAAGGTATACCAGTCATAATACGGGGAGTCTTTGGATTCAAACGCTCCCAGCTCTTTCTGATAAAACCCCGCGCCGTTGAAATATACGCTGTTGAACCCGGTGTGATTGAAGACTCCGTCTAAAATAACACGGATGCCCAACGCTTCCGCTTCTTTGCACAGCTCGGTAAATTCTGCTTCGGTGCCGAACAGCGGGTCTACCCGGGTGTAGCAGGCCGTGTCGTAGCGGTGGTTGGAGGCCGCCTCAAAAATGGGGCTGAAATAGATGGTTTTCGCGCCGAGACCGTGGATATAATCGAGTTTTTCCCGCACCCCGGCTATATTGCCTCCGAAAAAGTCGCGGTTACGCACCTCGCCCTTTTCATCGGGACGGAAATTGGGGCATTCATGCCAGTTTTCATGCAGAACACGCTCCCCGGGCATCTTGTCCAGCGGGGGCGTCTTGGCTTTGCCCTTGTGAAACCTGTCGGGGAAAATATGATAAGTCAGCCCTTTGCCAAACCACTCTGAACCGCATGTATCGTCGGGATGGGTGACGGTAAGCTGATAGGCGCGCGGGTTTTCCCGGACAAACTCACATTCCCCGTCGGCTTTGTCGGGGTTATCGTAAAACCCTCCCGGCCCGTCGAGATGCTCGCAGCGGAACCAATACCAAACCGGCCCCAGCAACCCCTTCGTATCCAGCTCCGCGCCGTATACGTCGCATTCGTCCCGCAGCCCTTTCCACTTCATGGCGATTTCATTGTACACCTCGCCAAACTCGTCCTGTACGCATAGAAAAACGCGCCACCACGCGGCGGCGCGTGGCGGCATGACGGTGAAGGAAACCTTTTTCCCCGCCTTGACCGCACCGAACGGTTTTTTATACGCTTCGAGCCTCGACGCGTAAATCATGCCTCCACCTCTTCCATAACGATCCTGGGGAACAGGTTTTCACCCCGTTTGACGGTATAGCCTTTGGGGGACGGTTCATCCCAAACCGGGATTTCAGATAAGCCCAACTGGCTCCGCAGTTTGCCGCAGGCAAGCGGCATGACTGGATAAAGCAGTACAGACGCCGCGCGCAGGGTATCCAGCAGGGTATACAGCACACAGCGCAGTTCTTCCGCTTTTTCATTGTCCTTCGCAAGAATCCACGGAGCTGTTTCGTCGATATAGCGGTTGGCGCGGACGACCGGAGCCATCGCCTCGGTGACGGCTGATTGCATGGCGAGTTTATCCATCGCCTCGGCGTACCGCGTCCGCGACGCGGCGCAGAGTTCCAGCACCTCGTTTTGCGGTTTTTCCGCCGGGGAGACCTCTCCGCCGAAATATTTCTCCGCCATGGTAATGCTGCGGGAAGCGAGATTGCCGAGGTCATTGGCTAAATCGGTGTTGCAGCGGGAGACGAACTGCTCGCGGGTGATGCTGCCGTCGCGGGCAAACGGCATCTCGCGCAAGACATAGTAACGGGTGCAATCGACGCCGTATTTCTCCACCAGCTCGGTCGCGTAAATGGCGTTGCCGAGCGATTTGCTCATTTTATCGCTGCCCGTTAAAATCCACGGATGCCCAAACACCTTCTTCGGCAGAGGGAGTTCCAACGCCATCAGCAGAGCCGGCCAATAGAGGGTATGGAACCGCAGGACATCCTTTCCCAGCACATGGACGTCGCACGGCCAGTATTTTTGAAACAATTCGCCGTGGTTCCCGCCGGCATCATAACCCAGTGCGGTGATATAGTTGGACAATGCGTCCACCCATACATAGGTCACATGCCCTGGGTCTGACTCGATCGGGACGCCCCATGTAAAGGAGGTGCGCGACACGCAAAAATCCTGAAGCCCCGGCTTGATATAGCCGTTGACCATCTCGTTTTTACGGGTGTCGGGCTGGATGAAGTCCGGGTTCTTCTCAATATGCTCGGTCAGCCGTTCGGCATAAGCCGAAAGCCGGAAGAAATACGCTTCCTCGCTCAGTTTTTCCACCGGGCGGCCGCAGTCGGGGCAGAGGTTGCCGTTTTCGCTTTTAACGATCTGCGCCTCGGTATGAAATGCTTCGTCGGGGATGCAGTACCAGCCGTCATATACGCTTTTATAAATGTCGCCCCGGTCGTACAGCTTCTTGAAAATACGCTTGACGATCTCCTTATGGCGCGGCTCAGACGTGCGGATAAAACCGTCGTACTCCACCATACATAAATCCCATACATCCCGCAGCTCCTTGCTGATCCTGTTCACGAAATCCTGCGGTGAAACGCCCTCTTTTTCGGCGGCGCGCTCGATCTTCTCCCCGTGTTCGTCGGTGCCGGTGAGAAAATATACGTCGTCGCCGATCAGTTTATGATAGCGCGCCACGGCGTCGGTGAAGACGGCCTCATAGGTGTTGCCGATGTGCGGACGCTGTGAGGCGTAGGTGATCGCCGTTGTGATATAAAATTTTGCCATAACTCTCTCCTTACCCTAACGGTACATTCCAAATATTGAGGGCATATTCGGCGATGGAACGGTCGGCCGCGAAGAATCCGGCTTTGGCTATATTGACCAGGGAACGCCGATTCCATCCCTCCGCGTCGCGGTAAGCGGCTTCGGCCTCTTTTTGGCAGACGCAGTAGGCGTCGAAGTCGGCCATCAGGAAATAGGGGTCGGGCCCTTCATACCCTCCGATCAGGAGCGAGTTTACAATGTCGGAGTAATCCACGCCGTCGCTCAATCCGTTTGAGAGCATATCCAACACCCGGCGGAGCTCGGGGTTTTTCGCCACATAGGGCAGCGGGGAATACCCCTCGCGGCGCATTTGATCGACTTCCTCCGCCAAAAGCCCGAAGATGAAGACGTTTTCAGGGCCGACAAGCTCGGCGATCTCAACGTTCGCGCCGTCCATCGTCCCGACGGTCAAGGCTCCGTTGATCATAAACTTCATGTTCCCGGTGCCCGACGCCTCTTTGCCCGCTGTGGAAATCTGCTCGCTCACTTCACTGGCCGGCATCAGCCGTTCGGCCAATGAAACGCTGTAGTTTTCCAAAAAGACGACGGCCAGTTTGCTTTTCATGACCGGGTCGGCGGCGATGTGGGCGGAAATGCTGTGGAAAAGGCGGATGATGCGTTTGGCCACATAATACCCGGGGGCGGCTTTGGCTCCGAAGATGAATGTCCTCGGCAAAAAATCGGCTTTCGGATTGTCTTTGAGCTGATTGTACAGATAGAGGATATGCAGGGCGTTCAGGAGCTGACGTTTGTATTCGTGCATCCGTTTGACCTGCACGTCAAAAACGCTGGCCGGGTCTATCTTGATGCCGCGCGTCTTTTGCAGGAAGGCGGCAAAGTCTGTTTTGTTGTCCTGTTTGATCGTTCCCAGCCGTTTGAGCAGGTCTGTGTTCCCGGTCTGCTTGGCCAGCAGCTCCATCTTTGCGGGCTGGGAGAGGTAGCTCTCGTCCCCGGTCACATCGCAGATAAAAGAATGCAGCCGGGGATTGATCTGCGCCAGCCAGCGGCGGTGATCGACTCCGTTGGTGACATTGTGGAACTTGTTCGGCCATAAAGAAGCTTGATGCTTAAATAAATCATTCTTGATGATGTTGGAGTGGAGCGCGCTGACGCCGTTGATGGCGAAACAGGCGTAAACGCAGAGGTTGGCCATATGCACCTGATTGTCCCAAATGATGGCCGACTGCGAAACCCGCGCCTCGTCGTGGTAGGCTTCCCAATACATTTGCAGGCTGCGCCGGTTGATTTCACAGAGGATCATCCAAATGCGCGGGAGGAGCATTTCAATGAGATTGTTCGGCCACACCTCCAACGCTTCGGCCAGGATGGTATGGTTGGTATACGCGACGCAGTTTTGAACGATCTGCCAGGCGCGATCCCAGCTCATCCCTTCCTCGTCCATAAAAATGCGCATCAGCTCGGGGATGATGAGGGTGGGGTGGGTGTCGTTGATCTGGATGACATTCCAGCGGTGGAAATTCTGAAGGTTCCCGTGTTTGCGCTTATGCCGCCGCACAATGCTTTGGGCGGTGGCCGAAACGAAGAAGTATTGCTGGCGCAGGCGGAGCATCTTGCCTTCTAGGTGGTTGTCGTTGGGATAGAGCACTTTGTTGATGACGCCCGCCATCGCTTCCCGCTCGATGGCTTTCATATAATGGCCTTCTGAAAATTGACCCATGTCGATGGCGTCGTCGGGAGGGCTTTTGGCCTGCCACAGGCGGAGTTTGTTGGTCTCTTCGCGGCCATATCCGTTGACGGCCATGTCAAGCGGTACGGCCAGCACCTTCACATCGCCGTCAACCGACACGTGCGTCCGTCCGTTTTCGTCGCGGCAGCTCACATTGCCGCCGAACGACACCTTTACCGCGTCGTCGGCACGGGTCGAGAGCCATACCGACCCTTTGTCAAACCACGGGTCGGGCTGTTCGACCTGTTCGCCGTCGAGAATACGCTGCACAAAGATGCCGAATTGATAACAGAGGGAATACCCGGTCGCGCGGACGCCCAGCGACGTCATGGCTTCCAAATAACAGGCGGCCAAACGCCCCAAACCGCCGTTGCCCAGTCCGGCGTCCGGCTCTTCCTCGGCAATGTCGCTCAAATTCAGGTTTAACAGGGTGAGGGCTTTTTCCAGCGGCTCCAAACAGCCAAGATTGAAGGAGTTTTTCATCAGGCTGCGCCCCATCAAAAACTCCAGTGAGAGGTAATGCACCTCGCGCTTATCGTCGGGTTTTGCCGCCGGTTGGCTCACCTCTCCCATCAGATCGAAAATCGCCATGGCGCAGGCGCGGAAACGCAATTCGGGGGAGGCTGTTTCCGGCGTCCTGCCAAAGTTGCGCTGCAAACGGCTTCGTATATTTTGCGCGAGCTCTTCAGGCGTATAGCCCATCTTTCCCATCCCTTTTCTCTATCAGTGCCGCGCCAAGCTGCGCTTGGCGCGGCAAACATCGTTTATTGAATTTAGGTGCAGATTTCTTTATACAGCTTCTTATACGCTTTGGCCGACTCCGTCCAGCTGAAGTCTTTGGTCATGCCGCGCTTCATCAGGGCTTTCCAGCGTTTAGAATCGTTGTGGTAAAGCTCGACGGCGCGCTGTATGGCGTAGAGGAGATCGGCTTTGTCGTAGTTGGCGAAGGTAAAGCCCAGCCCCTCCCCGTTGTCGGGGTTATAGGGTTCCACCGTGTCTTTCAGCCCGCCCGTTTCGCGGACGATCGGAACCGTCCCGTAACGCATGGCGATCATCTGCGATAACCCGCACGGCTCGCTTTGGCTCGGCATCAGGAACATATCCCCACCAGCGTAAAGGGAGCCGGCCAGCGACGCGTTGAACAGGATAGAGGCCGACAGCCGCCCTTCGTAATTATGCTGCGCGGCGGAAAAAATATGCTCAAAATGCCAGTCTCCCCGCCCGAGGATGGCGAATTGGACGTCCATATCCATCATTTCATCCAAAGCCGCGCTGATCAGATCCATCCCCTTATGGCTTTCCAGCCTGCTCACCGAAACGATCAGCGGGACGTCGGGCCGCTGAGCCAAGCCGAGGAGCTTTTGCAGCTCGGCTTTACAGGCCGCCTTGCCCGCGGGTTTTTCCGCGGAATAGGTTTTGACGAGGTTTTCGTCGGCGGAAGGGTCAAACATTACCGTGTCGATCCCGTTGAGGATACCGCACAGTTTGTCTTGATTGGCGGCCAGGATGCCCTCCATGCCGTGGGCGTAATAGGCATATTGCAGTTCCTCGGCATAGGCGGGGCTGACGGTGGTCACCCGGTCGCTCAGTTCGATGGCTCCCTTCATCAGGTTGAGCCCGCCCATGTATTCAAGGGTGCCTCCGTCAAAGACAGTATGCGGCAGCCCGAGGACATTTTCCAAAATGTCGCGCGGAAAACGTCCTTGATACCCGATGTTATGGATGGTGAAAACGGTGCGGATGGCGTCGATCGCCGGCACGCCGTCATACAAGCGGCGCATGTAAACGGGGATCAGCGCCGTTTGCCAATCGTTGCAGTGAACGACGTCGGGAATCCAGCCGTCAAACTCGGTGAGCAGGGCGGCCACGGCGCGGGAGAAGAAGGCGTAGCGTTCCCCGTCGTCGTAATGGCCGTAGATTTCGGCGCGTTTGAAGTAGAACTCATTGTCAACGAAATAATAGGTCACGCCGTCTTTTTTCAGTTCAAACAAGCCGCAGTAGAGGTTCCGCCAAGCCAGCGGCACATAGATGTATTTGACGAACTTCATCTGCGCCCGCCACTGATCGGCGATAGAGCCGTATAACGGCAGGATGACGCGCACCCCATAGCTGCTTCCGGCCATGGCCGCGGGCAATGCCCCGGCAACGTCCCCCAATCCGCCCACTTTGGCAAACGGGGCCGCTTCACTGGTTGCGAACAGGATTTTCATAGTTCTCCGTCCTTTCTATACCACCGAACCTTTGGATATGGCGATCGGATATGATTCATGCCCCTTCAGGATGCGGCCTTTTGTTACCTCAACCTCTTTGTCTGTGATGGCGAAAGAGAGGTCGACGTCCTCGCGGATGACAGTGTCCTGCATCAGGATACAGTTGCTCAGCTTTGCCCCTTTTTCAACCGTGACCCCCCTGAAAACAATGCAGTCCTCCAGCTCCCCTTTGATGATGCAGCCGTCGGCCACAACACTGCGCTTGACATGGCTCTCGGGCGCGTAATAGGTGGACGCTTCGTCCCGCAGTTTTGTCTTAATGGGACGTTTTCGGTTAAAGAGGTCTTTGCGCACATCCGGTTTCAGCAACGCCATTGTTTGCTTGAAATAGTCGGCGACCGACTGCGGGCGGGTGGAAAACCCTTTGTGGATATAGGCGGTCATATTGAGCTGCCCCTGCATCCGCTGGAGAACGTCGCGGGTAAAGATGACCCCGTTGTGTTTGGCACTGTCGGCCAGCAATTTTTCCAAGAGCTTTTTCGATAAGATATACACCCCGATGCAGGGATATGCCTTTTCATCCAGCCCGCTGAGCAGAACCTCTCTCACACGGTTTTGCAAGCCGAGACGGAGGTAGGTGCCTCCTTCAACCCCTGATTCATGGCCGAGGCAAACGCAAGTGATGTCGGCTCCTGACTCTATATGACTCTCAAAAATCTCTTCCAAGGGGAGGTTGACGATCAAGTCGCCGTCGGCCAAAACAATGTATTCCTGGCGGATGTGCTCCATATAACTCGTGATGGCGTAAAGAGCCTCAAGATTCCCCCGGTAGGTGGACAGTTCGCGCCGTGTGCCCGCGTAAGCGAACGGGGGAAGCAGCCGCAAGCCGCCCCGCTTGCGGGCGAGATCCCAGTCCTTGCCCGAACCGAGGTGGTCGAGCAGGGATTGGTAGTTTTCGCGCATGATGACCCCGATGTCGGTGATCCCGGCATTGACCATGTTGCTGAGCATAAAGTCGATGACGCGGTACCGCGACCCAAACGGCATGGAGGAAGCGGTGCGGTGCTCGGTCAGCTCCTTGAGCCGGACATTGGAGGAATACGCAAACAGGATCCCGTGCATATTTTTCATATCCGCACCCCCTTACAGTAAATCGTCATCGGTCATTTCCCGCGCGCCGACCACTTTGCCCGGGCCGATGGTGACGCCCGACGCGACGACCGCGACACCCCATTCGTCGGGGTTTTTTGTAAAAACTTCCGGCGGCGCGCCGACTTTGGCTCCCGACTTGATGACCGCGTTTTCCGCGATGATGGCATATTTGACCATGGCACCCCGTTCGATAACGGCTCCCGGCATGACGATGGAATACTCCACATAAGCCCCCTGCTCGACCGTCACGTCATTGAAAAGAACCGAATTGAAAACCCCGCCGTAGACCTCGCACCCTTCGGTGACAAGGCTGTGGGAAACGGTGGCGTTGTCTCCGATATAATGCGGCGGCGATGTGGGGGTTTTGGCGTAAATCCGCCAAGCCGGGCTGGAGAGGTCGATCTTCTCCCCGCTCAGCATATCCATATTGGCTTCCCACAAACTTTCGATGGTGCCGACGTCTCGCCAGTAGCCCGAGAAACGGTAGGCGGCCATTTTTTCGCCGCCCTTCAGCATCGACGTCATGATGTTGGCACCGAAATCGTTCTTGCTCTTGGGGTTTGCCTCATCCTCAATGAGGTATTTTTTGAGTTTTTCCCATGTGAACACATAAATGCCCATTGAGGCCAGCGTGCTTTTGGGATGTGCCGGTTTTTCCTCAAAATCGACGATCACGTCGTTCTCGTCCACCGTCATGATCCCCATCCGCGTGGCTTCGTCTTGCGATACTTCAATGACCGGAATGGTGCAGCCGGCCTGTGTTTTCTTGTGCTGCTCCAGCATTTTGGCGTAATCCATCTTATAGATGTGGTCGCCCCCGAGAACAAGGACGTATTCGGGCGAATATTCCTCAATGAACGCCATGTTCTGATACACGGCGTTGGCACTGCCTTTATACCAAGTGCCTTCTTTGCCCTTGATATACGGAGGCAGGATGTGAACGCCGCCGTCCAAGCGGTCGAGATCCCACGGCTGACCCGAGCCGATGTAGGCGTTGAGTTCATGCGGCTGATATTGCGTCAGAACGCCGACGGTATCGATGCCCGAATTGGCGCAGTTGGAGAGGGGGAAGTCGATCAGCCGGAACTTACCTCCAAACGGAATGGCGGGTTTGGCCACATGGGCGGTCAGGACATAGAGGCGGCTGCCTTGCCCCCCCGCCAGCAGCATGGCGACGCATTCTTTTTTCATTCACTCACGCCTTCTTTAAGAAGATCGCCCCATACGGCGGCAAGGTAAGCTGCGCCGACCATTGCGAACCGCCGCACGGCACGTTTTCGGCGGTCAGCGAACCGTTGACATACCCCAAACCGCCGAAACGGTCTTCATTGGTGTTCATGACTTCCTGATAGACGCCCGCGCCGGGCAGCGGCTGGCGGTAACCCTCCCGGTTGACCGGGGAGAAGTTGAACATGCAGACGATCAGCCCGCCTTCGGCATCTTTGCGCAGGAAGGAAAGGGTGTTCCCTTGATAATCCCCCGGCGTGACCCACTCAAACCCGTCCCATGAGTCCTCGATCTCCCACAGGCAGCGATTTTGCAGGTAAAACATATTGAGCGTTTTGACATATTCTTTGAACTTTTGGTGCATTTCGTAGTCCAGCAGGTGCCAGTCGAGGCTTTGCCCAAAATTCCATTCGATAAACTGGGCAAACTCAATGCCCATGAAGGTCATCTTCTTGCCCGGATGAGCCATCATATAGGCAAGATAAGTCCTTGTTCCGGCGAATTTGTCCTCATAATACCCCGGCATCTTTTCGATGACGGAGCATTTGCCGTGCACCACTTCGTCATGAGAGAGGGGCAGGACAAAATTCTCGCTGAAGGCATACATCATTGAGAAGGTCATCTTGTCATGGTTATACTGCCGGAAGATGGGGTCGAGCTTGACGTAGGCGAGAGTGTCGTTCATCCAGCCCATGTTCCATTTGAAATTGAAGCCGAGACCGCCCATGTAGGCCGGTTTTGTGACCATCGGCCAGGCCGTGGATTCCTCGGCGATCATCAGGGCGTGCGGGAAGGTCTCAAAAACCCTCACGTTGGTTTTGCGGAGGAACTCCAGTGCTTCAATGTTTTCGCGGCCTCCGTAAATGTTGCGCGGCCCCGCGCCCCGTTTGCCGTAATCAAGATAGAGCATACTGGCCACAGCGTCTACGCGCAGGCCGTCGGCGTGGAAAATGTCCAGCCAAAAGAAGGCGGAGGACATCAAAAACGAGACGGTTTCGTTGCGCCCGTAATCGAAGATGCGGGTGCCCCAGTCGGGGTGCTCCCGCCGTTCGGGGTCGGCGTATTCATAACAGCATCCGCCGTCGAAATCGATCAGACCGTGCCCGTCTTTGGGAAAATGCGCCGGAACCCAGTCGAGGATGACGCCCACGCCCGACTGGTGGCATAAGTCGATCAGCTGCATCAGGTCTTTGGGTGTGCCGTAACGGCTGGTGGCGGCGAAATAGCCTGTGACCTGATACCCCCACGAATCGTCAAGGGGATGCTCCATCACCGGCATCAGCTCGATATGGGTATACCCCATCTCCTTGACATACGGGACGAGGCGTTCGGCGATCTCCACATAGCTCAGGACGCGGTTGTCTTCCCCGCGCTGCCATGACCCTAGGTGGAGCTCATAGACATTCATCGGGCGGCCGTACGGAGCCTGACGAACGGCCAGCCAGCCTTCGTCTCCCCACACATAGCCTGAGAGATCGTAGACCTTGGAAGCCGTTTTGGGGCGTACTTCGGCATGGAAGGCATAGGGGTCGCTTTTTTCGCGCGTTTTGCCGTCGCGCCCTTTGACGGCGTATTTATACGAATCGTATTCTTTCAGCCCGGCGGCAAACCCTTCCCAAACCCCAACCGAGACCTTTGTCATCGGGGTCTTGCCGCACGTCCATTCGTTGAAGTCGCCGATTACCGAGACAGCTTCGGCGTCGGGTGCCCAAACGCGGAAAACCACGCCTTTTTTGCCGCCCCGCGTCTCAAAATGCGCGCCCATCATTTCATAGGCGCGGCAGTCATTGCCTTGATGGAATAAGTAGAGATGGTTATCTACATCGGTTGCTTTGCCTTTTGACATGGGATCACTCCCTATACAATTTCTCCGTAAACCTCGCCCGATAAACCCGCGGCGTTCATTTCATCGTAGTCAAGATGGACTTCTGTAAAGAAGTTCTCCGAGACGCGCACCGACACTTCTCCAAAGACCACGGCGCGTTCGCCCCCGACTTTGACTTCGACGGTGTCGCGCCCGGTAATGCCCAGCTTTTCGGCGTCGGCCGGGGTGACATGCAGATGGCGTTTGGCGACGACACACCCTTCGGTGAGGTCAACCGCGCCCGCCGGCCCTTCCAAACGGATGGGAGCCGAATCGGCGACGTCGCCGCTCAGCCGCACCGGGGCGGTCACGCCCAAAACGCGGGCGTCGGTCAGGGATATTTCGGCCTGGGTGGCTTTGCGTTCGGGCCCGAGTACGCTCACCCGCTCGATTTTTCCGCGCGGGCCGGACAAGGTGACCTTTTCATCGGTCAAAAACTCGCCGGGTTGCAGTAAATCGCGCTTCTTTGTAAGCTGAAACCCTTTGCCGAACAGGGTTTCCACGTCCTCGCGCTTCAGATGCACATGGCGTGCCGAGCCTTCGATGAGTACAGACATAACGCCCACCCCAAACATTTTTATTGACTTGCCTCACCATATTCTAGCACATCCCGGAAAATTTTGCAACAAATTTGTGCTTCGGTTTCCGCGGAGGTTCATGAACCTGTCCGCGCGGGAAAAATAGGTAATTGTTGCAATTATAGAAAATATAATTATAATAGTATTAAACTAAAGCAACCAAGCCAAGTCTATCCATAAAGGAGAGAGTAACATGTATAAAAAAATCAATATCATTATCGCATTATTATGCCTGATTCTATTTACGGCAAGCTGCGCTTTCGCGGATGCCGAGCCGGGAGCGGAATCATTAGGCGGCGCACCGAATGCCGAAGACTCGAAACCCCCTTTTGCACCTGTTTTTGAATCTGAAGAGATTCCTCTTACATTTCCCGAAGCCATAGAGGGCAGCGATTGCGTAGTTGTTGGGAAATATCTGTCATTCACCGATGACCCGGACGCCATCAGGCATGAGTTTGCGGTGAAGGAAATCTTGCGCGGGGAGATTCACGAAGAGGTAATACACCTCTATGCGGGAAAAGGGCTGTCTACTGTTTGGGAAATAGTGTATACCTATAGGGTGGACAGGCACGAATACATTGTCGGGGAAGAGTATATCCTCGTTATGAACAGGCTGGATTCGATTTTCTATGACCATCCCCGATGCGTTTTGGTGACGGATATACACATCCCCGCCAAAGATATAAAAAGCGGCACGATGTACGACAAACTTATATCTGATAGTTATGAAGGAGATATTCTATTTCTTATCAAAGGGACTAAAATGCCGGTTGGCTGGAAGAGTAAAAATTATACCACCGCCGAAGATATGCCGGCCATCGTCGGGGAAACCGATCTGATTTTAGAAGTAAAAATCCAAGAGATATACTCGGAGTGGGGCGGTTACCTTGTTGACGTGCTCAATGTATTGAAAGGCGACCCATCGCCGCAGATGAACGACGTTATCCTGTCCCTGCTGGAAACAGACCTTGACGTCGGCGGTACTTATGTTGTGCTGGTGAATTGGCCTGGTGTTGAAAGAACAGGCAGGATTTTTACCCCTTCTTCGTATAAAAGCGTCTTCCATGTCTCCGACACAAAAGCAATCGAGGAAATCAAAGAACTCATAGCCCGCGGATAAGCCGCGCTGAATCTCCACACCCAAGCCCTCGTCTTGAGAAGACGGGGGCTTTTCATGGCTTAACCCTAATCGTTTGACAAAAAACCCTTTTTTTCGCAAAAAATCCTTTACTTTCCGTATTGAGTGGTTTATAATAAGCAATACCCGTTGTTATAGAGGAGTTGTCTGTTTTGGCCACTGATTTTTCCCGCTCGCTCGCCCTTCTCCGCAAGGAGCGGGGGTTGAGCCAGCGCGCCGCTTCGTCCGATCTCGGCGTATCGCAAGCCCTTCTGAGCCATTATGAAACGGGGGCGCGGGAACCCGGGCTGCCGTTTATCGTCCGCGCCTGTGATTACTACGGCGTGTCGGCCGATTTCCTGCTTGGGCGCACCATGGTGCGCGACGGCGCGCCGATCGACGCCGATTCCATGCACGACGCGCAGGCCGACAACCAAAACCGGCTCGGGCGGCTCCCGGCTTCGGCTATTTTGGGGCGCAAAATGGTGGTCAATGCCATTTCCGTTCTCTTCGACCTTGCCGGAAGATCGGGCAGCACCCCGCTGACAACCGAACTGACCAATTATTTCGGCAGCGGCGTTTATAAAATCTTCCGGCATTTCTACGCCAAGTCGGGCGTCGGCGAACAGGATTTCTTTTCGGCACCAAACTGTGCTTACGGCCCGGCGGCGGACGCCGATATGTCCCGCTGCGAAGCCCGGCTTTTAACCGTCCTCCACCAAAAAAACGACCCGCCCGAGCTCCCCGCCCTTTCCAACGACGGCCTCACCGCAGAGTACCCGCAGCTGGTTCGGAGCCTTCTGACCCTGACCCATCAGGCAGGGGACAGAGCCGCGAAAAAAATTATATGAACTTCTTGAATTATTTGCAAAAAAGCCTTGACAAGTCAAATTAAAGTGTTATACTGGTTTCAATAGGGAAAATCGAAAAGGCAAACCTGCCGGAAGGCAGGGACGCAAAGCTACAGGGCCTGAACCGTTTTTGAACGGGTGGCAGCCAGTTGCCGAAAGAGTGTTACTAACGCTGTTCTTCCGGTATGCTGGGGGGCGGCGATTTTGTTTTTCCCTAAGCTCCATTCTTCTAACCCATCTTTACTCGCCTGTGGCCTCTTGACCGCAGGCACCTTTTTTTATATAATACAGAAATGCGATCATTGAGATAGGAGAAATCATCTAACATGAATATCCTTTCGGCTTTAACGGAAACCCTTTCCGACGCCTTTGCAAAATGCGGTTACGACGCCTCCTACGGTGTCGTGACCATCTCCAACCGCCCTGATTTATGCCATTATCAATGCAACGGCGCCCTTCCGGCCGCCAAAGCACATAAGAAAAACCCGCTTGCCATTGCCGGTGAGGCGGCGGCTCTGCTGCAAGGGGACGGACGGTTTTCATCGGTTGAAACAGCGCCTCCGGGGTTTATCAACCTGCGCCTGTCCGATGTTTATCTCGCGTCGCTGGCAAAGGACATGGCGGCGGACGAACGCCTCCTTCTGCCTCTGATGGAAAGAAAAACCATCATTGTGGACTACGGCGGCCCCAATGTGGCAAAGCCTCTGCACGTCGGGCATCTCCGCTCGGCCATCATCGGCGAGAGTTTATGCCGTTTGGCGCGGTTTTTAGGACACAAGGTCATCGGCGACATCCATTTGGGCGACTGGGGACTGCAAATGGGTCTTGTCATCGCCGAGATGGAAGAGCGCGGCTTGGGCGCGGACGGCGTTACGGCGGAAGATTTGAATGAGATATACCCTGCCGCGTCTGCCAAAGCCAAGACGGACGCCGCCTTTGCCGAGAAAGCCGCCGCGCGTACCGCTGCGCTGCAAAAAGGCGACCCGGGAGCCCGCAAAGATTGGGCATCTATCATGTCGGTATCGAAAGCCGACCTTCGGCGCAGTTATGACATACTGGGCGTCTCGTTTAATTGTTGGTACGGCGAGAGTGACGCCGACCCGTATGTGCCGCGTGTGATGAACATTTTACAAGAACGGGGTTTATTGCGCGAGAGCGAAGGCGCGTTGGTGGTGGACGTAGCTCTGCCGGACGACAAAGAGCCCATGCCGCCCATGCTGGTGCAAAAAACAAACGGCGCCGACATTTACGGCACCACCGACCTAGGAACGCTGTTACAGCGCAAGGAGCTTTTTGACCCCGACGAAGCCTGGTATGTCACCGACAATAGGCAAGCCTTTCACTTCAAGCAGGTTTTCCGCTGTGCCAAACTCGCCGGGCTGCTGGAGAAAATCCAATGCTTCCATTTCCCGTTCGGCACCATGAACGGCAAGGACGGCAAACCCTACAAAACCCGCGAAGGCGGCGTCATGCGGTTGAACGATTTGATTGATACCGTTGTTGAAAACGCCCTGCGGAAAGTCAACGAATCCGACATCCCCATGACCGGGGAGGAAAAAACCGAAGCCGCGTATAAACTAGGCATGGCGGCGTTGAAAATCGGCGATATGCAAAACCACCGCACCAAAGACTATGTCTTCGATATGGATCGTTTCCTATCCTCCGAAGGGAAGACAGGTCCATACCTGCAATATACCGTTGTGCGCATCCGCTCGGTGCTGGCAAAAGCCCGCGAGGCAGGCATTGCCGCGGGTGAGATCCTGCCGCCGGAGACCGACGCCGAACGCGATTTACTGTTGGCTTTGCCGCTCGTTTCCGACGCGCTGCTCCGCGCTTTTTCCGACAAAGCCCCCAGTGTGCTGTGCGAAACGCTCTTTGACATGGCCGGGCGGTTCAACCGTTTTTACTTTGAACACAAGATTCTCCAATGCCCCGGCCATGCCCTCCGCGCTTCCCGGCTGGCGATGCTCGGCCTCGTTGACAGAGTTCTGACAGTTTTGCTTGATATACTGAGTGTGGAAATCCCTTCGCATATGTAAAGGAGGAAATTCAATGCTTTATTTGGCAAGCGACCACGCGGGGTTCCCGCTCAAAAAGCAGATCGCCGATTTTCTGCTCGGGAAAGGGTTTGTCTTCACCGACCTCGGCACAGACAGCGGCGAACCCTGCGACTACGCCGAGTTTGGCCGCGCGCTGGCGGAGACGGTGGCTGAAAGCGGGGCGGGGGCGCGCGGCATCCTCGTCTGCGGCACCGGCGTGGGTATCTCGATGGCCGCCAACCGTATCAAAGGCATTCGCTGCGTCTGCTGCAGCGAACCCGCAACGGCGCGCCTGAGCCGCCTGCACAACGACGCCAACGTCCTCGCCATCGGCGCAAGGATCGTTGGAACCGAGCTGGCGAACGACATCGTGACGACATTTTTAGACACGGCGTTCTCCGGCGAAGAGCGGCATATCCGGCGGATCAAAGGGATCGATCTA
>Ga0082212_10001164_pt1 | contig 38658 bp, 36 predicted proteins | sample TergutNt197P3_FD_71548 | JGI IMG/M metagenome (GOLD analysis project Ga0082212, IMG submission 71548) | Neocapritermes taracua P3 segment gut microbial communities from Petit-Saut dam, French Guiana - Nt197 P3 | ecosystem: Host-associated > Arthropoda: Insects > Digestive system > Gut ...
TTGCCGGTCGCGCCTATTTTGAGGTCACCGAGATGGCCCGGCCCGATGAACATTTCGCCACCTGTCACAGCGCTTGCCGTCGTCGGCATGGCGGCGAACAGCGTGACCACCATCGCCACCGCCAGCAGGGTGGATAAGAGTTTCCTTGGTATTGCTTTCATAAGGGTTCTCTCCTTTTCTTGTTTCGATTATTTTGCATTCTCCACTTCACTGTATAGATGCAGAAAAACGTTTTCCGGTTTTAATTTTTTGAGAAAGATTCAATTATTTTTCTTTCCATTGTTTCTCTTTCCATACTGTGTGTATTGTCACATATTTTGCTTGGAAATACAAGACCAATGGCGTAGACCAATGGCGTATTATACAGGTATGAGCTTTACCGGTGTTAGACTTATCACCGCCGTCAGAGCAGCATTTTAGCTTTCGCATGTCAAGCAAATGAACCGGCCCTAGCTCGCGGCCTACAAAGCGCTACCATAGTAGAAGGGTTAGTTTAATATGAATTATTCAATGAAACGTATCAAGTGGTTTTTCGCAATGGCTATTCTTGCAACACTGCTTGTTGGGTGTTGCGATACATCGCAAGATGATTCTATTATTAAAATAATCATCAACCCGGATAATCAAGACAACTCATACTTCATTGATGTATCAGCCAAAGGGGTGCTGACCGCGACATCTGGGCTGTTGACGGGACTGAACGCAGGACCCATAAGTTATTATAACCTCATGGAGCGTTATGAGGAAGAGGTCTATCTGGAACCGGGAACCATCAGGGAGGACATATCAGTTGAGTTGACTGACGGTCAGATTCAGGAAATAACCGAGCTTATCCGGGAGATACCGGAGATTAGAAGACGCCCATGGCCAAGGGGCGGGGGCGAAGACTGCTGGTTTGTTGAGGTGGTATATAAAGGTAAAGTATACGCATTTACGACTTCCAGTGGTCCGTACGGGGAGCCATTTCAAAGCAGACCATTCTATAGAAGTGAGGCCATGGATATGAATATGAAAAGGGAATCTTCAAGTTCAGAAATGCGGGAGTTGATTGAAACGCTTATTGAGTACTCGACGCTGAGTATAGTTCAGAGTCCACCCTTGAACAGGTAAGGAGAATTGGGAAAAGGAGAGGCTGCCACCACGCTGTTGCCAGCGGTCTATCCTTTATTAAGCAAGGGGACGGTTCATCTGCTTTTAAGATTCCAGATAATGTTGGTTGAAACTCCTGACACCCTCAAGTGTTTGCAGAAACTTTTCATTATCTTCATCGTCCATAAATACTGACTGTCTGTTTATCCCCCTCAGCATTACATGATAGATTCCTGTTGAACTATTTTTTCTTGCTGCTCTTGGCATACTCACGCACCCCCCATGCCCAGAGCAGCATTTTAGCTTTCGCATGTCAAGCAAATGAACCGTCCCCTAGCTCCCCATTGCTCACATCAAATTAATTTACAAACAGCTACGATATGGTATAATGCCAATATTAAGTAACCACTAACTTATGAAACAAATGAAGGGATAATGGATACGATGAAGATTAGCGGATATGTTGGCAAGTATGCAATGGTGGACCTCACCACACGAAAGTATGACATTCACGACTTCGACGAGGAAGACCTCAGGTATTTTATGGGCGGGGCTACGCTCGGTGCGAAGATCCTTTTTGATAGGATGCCCGCCAAAACACCGTGGGACGCGCCGGAGAGCATCATAGGCTTTGTTTGCGGGGTGGCAAACGGTACAGGCGCGCTTATTAGCCCGCGCTATACGGTTGTCAGCAAATCACCTGTGACAAATATGTGGAACGATGCGAACAGCGGGGGGCATTTCGGGCCGCAACTCCGCAGATCCGGATATGATGCGGTGTTCGTGAAGGGCATTTCGGAAAAACCGGTGTACATTCTGATTGACAATGGCAAGATCATATTTCACGACGCATCGAAACTGTGGGGTATGACAGTGCAGCAGACTGAGGACGCTATACGGGAGGAACTCAGCGATAATAAAGTCGGTATCGCGACAATCGGACCTGCCGGGGAACGCCTCTCATATATGTCAGCTATTATGAACGACACCCACCGCGCCGCAGCGCGCGGCGGCCCGGGCGCCGTGATGGGAAAGAAGAATTTCAAGGCGATAGTGTGCCGCGGCAACACAAGGTTTGATGTTCATGACAAAGAGGGTCTGCTTGCGATAAACAATGCTATCATGGATTGGAGCAAAACGGGCCCATTGGCCGATACCATTTACCCGCTGTTTGCAAACCATGGCACAGGCGGGTTGTATGAAGGCAGCGTATATCAGAGCGACGCCAGTATCAAGAACTGGGGGGGCATTCCCTCCGAGCTGACAGACGACGCTATTAAATCCATCACAACGACAGAGACCGATAAGCGCTGGAAAGTGAAGAAATATACGTGCAATGCATGTTCTGTGGGGTGCGGTGCGATATATGAGATCAAAGACGGCAGTTACCCGATTAAAGAGACCGGGCGTCCCGAGTACGAGTCCGGCGCGGCGTTTGGTTCCAATCTTCTCTGTGGAAGCCCGGAGTTAGTAAACTGGTGCAATTATCTATGCAACGATTATGGATTTGACACAATATCATTCGGCGGGGCCATCGCGTGGGCGATGGAATGTTTCTCAAAAGGTTTGTTTACCATCGGGGAAACCGGCGGGGTGGACCTTTCCTGGGGGAACACTGAAGGGGTCGCGCAACTGGCTGAAGCGATGTGTAAAGGAACCAGCGAGTTTGCGCTTGTGCTCAATAATGGATCGCTTGCGGCTGCGAAGCACTACGGTCGCGGGCTTGAGTATGTCATGCATATGGGCGGGATCGAGGCTCCCCACCACGATCCGCGTCTCAATCCCGGAGTTACAAGAACATTCCAGTACGATCCTACCCCGGGGCGCCATGTCAAGGGCGGCCAGGGCTTCGGCCCGCCAACATCACTTTTGCCGATAGAGGTCAAATACGATTTTGACGATCCGGAGCAAGGTGTTCGCGACGTTGCAGGAGTAATCGACGCCGAAGTGAAAGGCATCGGCGGGTTCTGTGAAGTCACCGGTTTTGCATTCCCGCCGGGAACCAAGCAGCGGATTTTGACCGCAGTGACCGGCTTGGAGTTCGATGGCGAAGAGTATGATAAACTCGGTAAACGTTCATACACGATACGCCACATGTTCAACATTCGCGAAGGTATGAAACGCGAGGACAACACGATAGCCGGGCGGCTTATCGGCAAGCCTGCGATGACGGAGGGGCCGCATACAGGCAGGGTAGTAGAGAACGAGAAGCTGGCGGACATGTTCTTCAAAGAGATGGGTTGGGACCCAAAGACTATGATTCCGCCTAAAGCCGTGCTTGAAGAACTCGGAGGGATGGATGCCGTGATCGCTGACTTGTACGGGGGATAATGCAGCGTGTTGACAGTCGATGTGAGGTTTGTTGCATTTGAGCTGACCCCCGGTCTTTCCAGCGGTGAGTATGAAATCGAAGCCGGCGCGTCCATACGCGATTTGCTCAGGGTTTGCGAGGGTATGTGCGGCAGGATTATACCTGAGAAGAATTTTCAGAGTATGTACCCGCTTTTCAACGGGATGCCGGTCACGCTGGATACTGCATTGACAGAAAACGGCAGCCTGCATCTTTGCAGGGTCGTAGTTGGCGGATAGTACCGGTATGTGTAAATTGCCGGCTTCAGCCGACGGGTCACACTGCGTAAGTTCAGCTTGTTCGCTGAACCTGATTGAAATTCCGGCTACCCGTGAAATGTATCAGGCAAACATCCCGCCGACGGCGCCGTCGTACCAAATCTTGGTCATGTACAGGCCGTCGGGGGGTACGGTCGGCCCCGCGCCGCACCGGTCTTTCCCCTCGAGCAGATCGGGGATTTCATCCGGGGTTATCTTCCCTTCGGACACATAAATGAGGGTCCCCGCCATGGCCCTCGCCATGTTGTAGAGGAACCCGTCCGCGCATACGCGAAGCTCCAGGATTTTGCCTGCCTCCTCTATCTCATACCAGTAGACAGTCCTGACAGTTGTTTTAGTGTTTGTCCCTACAGAACGCATAGCTGCGAAATCGTGCGTCCCGATAAAGTGCCGGGACGCCTTTTTCATTTTGCCCAGATCAAGCTCCTTAGGATAGAAATAGGCCCTTTCATTATAAAAGGGATTACGGATGCGGGACCTGAAAATCCTGTATGTGTACTCTTTTTTTATGCAGCTCAGGTTCGAGTCGAAGTCGTCCGGTACATACATCGCGCTTTGCACGGCTATATCCCTCGGGAGCAGCGAGTTGGCGGCAAGCGGAAGCCGGTCGGGCGGGATGTTTGAGGTCGTCTTGAAGTTCATGCAGTACCGTTCGGCGTGGACCCCCGCGTCGGTCCGCCCGCAGCCGTGTACCCTGACGGGGCGCCCGCACAGTCGCGACAGTGTTTCTTCGATAGTCCCCGCGATTGTGGTATCCGATTTCTGCACCTGCCAGCCGTGGTACCTCGATCCGTCGAACATTATCCGCGCTGCGATGTTTTTCATGTGTTTGACCGTTCCTTTTTCCGAACCCGCTTTTCGTCGGCCTATATTGGCCCGCTTCGGATCATGCCGGGAGCCTCCGGGTTTTGAGGGCGAATACCCATTGGTACTTAACCGAAAAACGCTTGAAATGGGCGGAAGGGACGGTGCAAAGATTGTGGCGGGATTTAATCAGTGGTTACCTAAACTAGCCGCCCAAGCAGGATAACGGCGGCTATGACTGCCGCGCCCCACAAAAAGCCGAGGAGATCCCTTACCGCGAACCTCAGCACTTTCATCCTCGTCCTACCCACACCCCCGTGATAGCAGCGGCTCTCCATCGCAATCGCAAGCTCGTCCGCCCTGCGGAACGCGCTGATGAAAAGCGGGATAATCAGGGGAAGGATCGCCTTTGCCCGTTTGATGAGGCCGCCCGTCTCAAAATCCGCGCCGCGCGCCTTTTGCGCGCTCATAATCTTGTCCGTCTCTTCAATCAGCGTCGGGATGAACCTGAGCGCTATGCTCATCATCATCGCGAGTTCGTGGACCGGCAGCCTGATTTTCTTCAGCGGGCCCAGTATGGTCTCAAGCCCGTCCGTCAGGGCGATCGGGGACGTCGTATATGTGAGCAGGAATGAGCCGACTATCAGCATAATCAGCCTCAATGCCATAAAAACCGCAGTAATCAGCCCTTCTTTGGTAATCGTGATGAAGTGGTACTGGAGTAAGACTGTTTCCCCCCTTGTCAGGAATATATTCAAAATCACTGTGAACCCGATGATTATCATCACGGGGCGCAACCCGCGCACCACGGCTTTTGGCTTGATGCGCGAGAGTATCAGGCATGTCAGCAAAACGGCAAGCATCAGCCCGTAGGCGGGGAATCCCTGGGCGATGAAAAGCGAGACGATATAGGCAAGCGTAAGGATGAGTTTTGAGCGCGGGTCGAGCCTATGTACGATTGTGTTCCCGGGGAAGTACTGACCGAGCGTAATGTCTTTAAGCATACCCGCCACCCCCGTTGTGTGCTTTCAGCTTACGGAGCGCATCGCGCATACCGGCGACAGTATAGATGTCATCCTCCAGCGGCAGGCCGAGCGCGCGAAGGCGGGCCGCAATCATCGTGACCTTCGGGGCGGTGAGCCCCATCGCCGTAAGCCGCCCGCTTTCCGAGAACACCTGCCCCGGGGTCCCCTCCATTGCGATACTGCCGGTATCGAACAATACGATCCGGTCGACCGTCCTCGCAATCTCCTCCATGTCGTGCGTGACCATTATCACCGTCGCGCCTCGGGCGTGTTTGTAACTCATTATATTTGCGATTATCTCATCGCGCCCGCGCGGGTCGAGCCCCGCCGTCGGCTCGTCGAGTATCAGCACTTCAGGGCGCATCGCTATCACTCCCGCGATGGCCGCGCGCCTCTTCTGCCCGCCTGATAACTCGAACGGCGATTTCTCCAAAAGCGCCTCGTCAAGCCCTGCAAACCCCGCCGCTTCATGGACGCGCTCCCGTACATCCTGCTCGTCGAGCCCCATGTTCCTCGGCCCGAAAGCGATGTCCAGGAACAATGTTGATTCAAAAAGCTGGTACTCCGGGTATTGGAAAACAAGCCCTACCTTAAAGCGTGTATCCCGGGCGTATTTCTTCGACTCATGCACATCGCGCCCGTCGAAGTATACAGTCCCTGAAGATGGCTTCAGCAGGCCGTTCAAGTGCTGGATGAATGTCGACTTCCCCGAACCGGTGGCCCCGATTATGCCGAGGTATTCGCCCTTTTCGGCCGAAAAGTCGATATCATGTATCGCGACGCGCTCAAATGGCGTGCCGGAGCTGTATACATGCGTCAGTTTTTCCGTCTTCAGTAATGGCAACGATGTTTCTCCTTGACTACCGCTTTCCGGGGTAAGCACCGGCAAAACTTCAATGCCGGATTTGCATGGTGCGGGATTCAATCAGCGGCCGCTTAATGCCTGGTAAATAACTTCCGCGCAGTCATCGACTGTAAGCGCGTCCATCGGAAGGTCGAACCCTTCATTATTCAGCTCGTGCAGCAAGGCCGTAGTTTCAGGGACGTCGAGGCCGGCCTTCCGCAGGGTCTCCATATCCATAAAAACCTCGCGCGGCCTTCCGTCCATCACTATCTCCCCGTCTGACATGACGATTACCCTGTCCGCCGCTATGGCCTCGTCCATATGGTGCGTTATCAGTACGATTGTCACCCCGTAATCGTCGCGTAAGTCGCGGATTATATTGATGATGCTTTCCCTGCCCCGGGGGTCGAGCATCGCCGTCGGCTCGTCAAACACTATGCACTCCGGCCTCATCGCGAGGACCCCGGCTATCGCGACACGCTGTTTCTGGCCGCCCGACAGGAGGTGCGGCGCATGCTCGCGATACTCGTACATGCCCACCATTTTCAGCGCCTCGTCGACGCGATTGCGTATCTCCTCAGAGGGATATCCCAGGTTTTCAGGCGCGAACGCGACGTCTTCCTCCACGACGGTCGCGACAATCTGGTTGTCCGGGTTCTGGAACACCATGCCTACGCGGCGGCGGATCTCAATCGTCATGTTCTCGTCTGTCGTATCCGCGCCGCAAACCAGGACGCGCCCGCCCTTTGGGAGCAGTATGGCGTTAAAGTGCTTGGCAAGCGTCGACTTGCCCGACCCGTTGTGCCCGATTACCGCAACGAAAGTGCCTTTTTCGATCTCAAAGTCAAGTCCGCACAAGACCAACCTGGGCGTCCCGCCCTCCGCCGGCGCGTATGAAAACTCCAGATTTTCTGTTTTGATTATGCTGTCCAAAGCTTCTAATATCCCTCCCACCTGCACGACGCACCGCAGGGCAGACACAACCCCGACGCCGTCACGGGGAGCCCGAGTTCGGCGCTTTCCGCCCGCCCCCCCAGTACCGACTGCGCAATGTATGTTAGCGTTGATGGGGAAAGCCCGGTCGTATATGAGTTTATCAGCACGAAAAGCGGATCCTCGCACAGCACTTCAGCGCAAAGCTTAATAAAACCATACAACTTGTCTTCCAGTTTCCAGACCTCTCCTGACGGCCCCCTGCCGTACGATGGGGGATCCATAATGATAGCGTCGTATTTACGGCCGCGCCTGATCTCCCGCATTATAAACTTCTCGCAATCGTCCACGATCCAGCGCGTCGATTTTTCCTCAAGGCCTGACGCCCGGGCATTCTCCTTCGCCCGGGAAACCATCCCGCGCGCGGCGTCAACGTGGCACACGCCCGCGCCCGCCGCGGCCGCGGCCAGTGTCGCCCCGCCGGTATAGGCAAACAGGTTCAGGACGCTTATCACGCGCCCGGCGGAAGCAATCCTTTCCTCTATGTATTCCCAGTTCGAAGCCTGCTCCGGAAAAAGGCCTGTATGCTTGAAGTTCATAAGGCTCACATTGAACGTCAGGTTTCCGTAGCCAATCTGCCATCTGTCGGGCAGCGCGCCCTTATGCCAGCGGCCGCCGCCCGATTGCGACCGCTCGTAGCGCGCGTCGGGTTTTTTCCACCCGGGGTGTTCCTTCGGCGTACGCCAGATTGCTTGCGGGTCCGGCCTCACAAGGGTAAACTTCCCCCACCGCTCCAGCCTTTCCCCGCAGGAGCAGTCGAGCAACTCGTAATCCCCCCATTTTTCCGCAAGCCACATTGCCGCAATCGCTCCAAGCATAAAGTTGCCACGAAATGACGCGGGGCTCCGTCCCGCAACCTGTCGGATGTTTTCGCGTTGTCCGCCCATCCGGCCAGACCCGGGCAGGCCCGGGCGCCACCTGTATTTACCCGGATTATATCAATTAGCGCCTGTCTAGTCAAATCAGAGTCATTAAGTCCTTCCGCAATTATTCCGATAATATAGGTATACGGCGGCATGGGCCCGGTGTAGGGATTGTAAAACGCGCGCATGTTTGGCAGGACGCCAGACGCTGTACCTTAGGAGGGATCCGACATGCGCATACAGTCTGTTACAGAGGTCAACACCTGGAAGCAAAAGAACCCGTTCATTTCCCAAAGTTCCGGCTGGGAGTCAGCCGGGAAAAGCGCTTCTTATATTTCTTTTGAAGAATGCCTCAAAGCTCAATTTCAAAATGCGGTAACCCCCGCGCCGACACGGAACGCCGAATGGATGGCGACGAGTTCCATATGGGGTTACTTCGCAACACAGGGGGCGTCCGCCAAGCAGGAAATAAAGCCCAAGGAGCGCGTTTGAGCATCCCTGCCGAATCTATGACGTCCGTCAACGCAGCCGGCCTGTCCCATCCCTTTCCGGGTGGCCAGGCCGGCTGTTGTGTAGTGTTATGATGTAACAGTTCACGGGCAGCCGGGAACTGGTTACACTTCACACGGTCCGGTCAGGCGTTGTGAGTGCATTCCGTAAGCGGAGCATGGATGCGGAGCGCCGCATGTATTAGCCATGGATGCTTATCCATGCGGGAAGGAATGCAGTTGCAACGCCTGACGCAAGTGACCGTGTGTAGTGTAACGGGAACTGTAATGTAATAATCAAGAAATGCTTGACTTAGCGCGGCGGTAGTGCGACAATGTCTACGCTGACAAGCAAACTCAACTTAATATTTCGCGGCCGCTGATACGGCAACATGGAACGGGGTGAAACGCCCCACGAGCAGGTCACTGTGAAGCCCGATAGTCTCCTATGAGATTGAAGGATAAGTCAGATACATGGCGAAAATACTGGATGCTTTCCACGAACAGGGTAGCCGGGACGAATAATAATAAACGCGCCGGGTCCCTTAAAAAAAGGTCCCGGCGCGATGTTTGCTTTTCCGGTCAACCACTGATTATATTCCGCGACGGCGCATCCCGTACCTTCCGGCGGCGTGTTTTAGTCAGCGGTCACTTAACAAATATCCAAATGGAGGGATTGCGTAATCATAGGTGGTCTGTGAGACTCAGGCTTTCCGGACCACAAGTTATGCGTTAAAAACTATGCAAAACAAGGACGCTTTTTCCGGTTACCACCCCATAGTCAACTTCCTGTACTTTTGCTTCGTGCTGGCTTTCGCGATGATATTCACCCACCCTGTCTGCACTGTGTTTTCTCTTCTGTGCGCATTTGTATATTCAATTCATTTAAGCGGTGTAAAAGCTGTACGGTTCACCTTTTTGTATATGCTCCCTTTGCTGATAATAGCAGCGCTGCTCAACCCTGCGTTCAACCATCAAGGCGGCACGATTCTGACCTATCTGCCGGACGGCAACCCCCTGACGCTGGAGTCCATCATGTACGGCGTCGCCGCCGCCGCCATGCTCATCACGGTCATCACATGGTTTGCTTGCCTAAACGCCGTTTTCACCTCCGATAAGTTCGTCTACATTTTCGGGAGGATCATCCCGGCGCTGTCGCTTATATTTGCCATGGCGCTGCGGTTTGTGCCGAGGTTTAAAGCGCAGTTCAAGGTAATCTCAGCCGCGCAGCGCTGCGTCGGGCGCGACGTTTCAAACGGGAATATACTGCGCAGGGTCAAGCATGGCATAATCATCATTTCCATTATGGTGACCTGGGCGCTGGAGAACGCTATCGAGAGCGCCGACAGCATGAAAAGCCGCGGCTATGGCCTGCCGGGGCGGACGGCGTTTTCGATCTACCGCTTTGACAAGAGGGACAGGAACGCGCTCATTTTCATCCTCGCCTGCGCAGCTTACATAATCACCGGGCACTTTACCGGCGGGCTGTATTTCCGCTACTTCCCCACCATCAAGGGCCTGTGGGACTCTCCATACGCTATCAGTATCTTCGCGGTGTACCTCGCGCTCGGCGCTACGCCGCTGATTTTGAATATTAGAGAGGAAATCAAGTGGAACTCCATAAAGGCCAAAACATAGTCAGCGCGGAGGTAGAAGTCTATCGCATCGAGAACCTGACATTTACATACCCCGAACGCGAAAGCTCCGCGCTGATAGATATCGACCTAACTATCAGGCGCGGTGAGTTTGCCACGCTTTGCGGGCCGTCCGGCTGTGGCAAGACGACGCTCCTGCGCCAGTTGAAGCCCTCCATGAGACCCCACGGAATCAGAACAGGCGGGGTTTTCTTCAGTACCGGCGCGGATATGCAGTGCGCGCCGCTTCACGAAATGTCACCGAGGGATCAAGCCTCAAAGATCGGGTTCGTGCAGCAGTCGCCGGAGAATCAAATCGTGACCGATAAAGTATGGCATGAGCTTGCGTTCGGGCTGGAAAGCCTCGGTATCGGCGCACCGGAGATACGCCGCCGCGTGGCTGAGATGGCGAGCTTCTTCGGTATACAGACATGGTTTTACAAGCCCGTCACGGAACTATCCGGCGGGCAGAAGCAGCTACTGAACCTCGCGTCCGTGATGGCGATGCAGCCGGCGGTGCTTATACTCGACGAGCCGACCAGCCAGCTTGACCCGATTGCGGCAAGCGAGTTCCTCGCGACGGTCAGCAAACTAAACCGCGAGCTTGGTCTGACAATAATCCTCACAGAACACCGCCTTGAAGAGGCGTTTCCCCTCAGCGACCGCGCTATCGTCATGGACGGCGGAAGGGTCGTCGCGGACGGTACGCCCCGCGAAGCCGCCCTGCAGCTCCGCGATCGAGGGCACGGGATGTTCCTTGCGATGCCTACGGCTATGCGGATCTGGGAGGCGCTGAGCGACGCGGAACCCGATACCAAAGGGCTTGATTCACATTGCGTTGTTGACGGGCGGGAGGCCGGGGAGTGCCCCGTTACTGTCAGGGACGGCGTTGAGTGGCTTCGTCAGTTCATGGTGCGGAATTCACAATACACTGTTAAGGGGCTGCCGGAAGAGATCGCAAATAATCATAGGGCGCCGAAGCAGGGGGCCCTGGAGTGGGATGACGTGTGGTTCAAGTATGGAAAGTCAGGGCAGGATGTGTTGAAGGGCCTGTCGTTTGAGGCTTACTACGGTGAAATCACCGCTATACTCGGCGGGAACGGCGCCGGCAAGACGACCGCGTTGTCCCTTGTGGCGGGTTTGAATACGCCTTATCGCGGGAAAGTAAGGATAAACGGCGAGGTTGTGGATAAAATCCCGAGACTGTTTGACGGGCTTCTCGGCGTACTGCCGCAAAACCCGCAAGCGCTTTTCGTTAAGAAGACCCTGCGCGAGGATCTGTTGGAGATACTGTCAGAGCGTAAGCTTTCCCGGGACGAAAAACAGAAGCGTCTCGCCAACATCACGACCCTGTGCCGTTTGCGCGGACTGCTCGACTACCATCCTTACGATCTATCAGGGGGGGAGCAGCAACGCGCTGCGCTCGCGAAGATCCTTCTCCTCCGCCCGAAGATTATCCTTCTGGACGAGCCGACGAAAGGTTTCGACGCTGAGTTCAAGCAGGTGTTCGCGGGTATCCTGAAGAAACTGGCAACGGCGGGCGCCGCCGTAGTGATCGTGAGCCATGACGTGGAGTTCTGCGCCGAACACGCCGATAGATGCGCCCTGTTCTTTGACGGCAGCATCGTTTCCGAGGGCCCGCCGCTTGAGTTCTTCTCCGGCAATACTTTTTACACCACGGCGGCAAACCGCATAGCCCGGGAACTCATCCCCGACGCAATCACCGCGCGCGACGTCATATCCGCGCTGGGCGGCAAAACAAAAGCGCCGCGTGATGTGGATATCGACGTCGGCGCCGTGTATATAATGGAAGAAGCACCCGGGCCTCCAACTTTGGCCGGCGCCCCATCCAGGTTGTCGGGGCGACGTATGCTCGTCGCGGTTATTCCCGCGTTGCTGCTTATCGCCACCATGGTCGTCGCAGCGCTGAACTGGACGGGGTTTAGCACTTTCATATCCGGCGGGAACGAGGCTGTCGCTGTGGCCGATGAAGGCGCCCCGCTATATTTCGGGATCATGCTCGCGTTCGCGCTCGCGGTAATCGCGCTTGTGCTGGTTCTGACATTGGGGCGCGAAAAGGTCATACACAAGCCGGTAAAGCAGAAGCTCTCAAAGAGGACGATCGCGGCGGCGGCGGTAATACTGCTTGCCATCCCCCTGACCATATGGTTTGGCATGTACTATCTGGGAGACCGCAGATATTACTTCATTGCCATGTTGATCATCCTTGAAACCATGATTCCCTTCGCGCTGGTTTTCGAGAGCCGGAAACCGCAGGCGCGGGAGCTTGTGACAATCGCGGTCATGTGCGCGATTGCCGTTGCGGGGCGGGCGGCGTTCTTCATGCTGCCGCAGTTTAAGCCGGTCGTGGCAATCGTCATCGTCACGGGCGTCGCGTTCGGCGGCGAGGCAGGATTCCTCGTTGGCGCGATAACAGGGTTCGTCAGTAATTTTTTCTTCGGGCAGGGGCCGATGACCCCGTGGCAGATGTTTGCGTTCGGGATCATAGGGTTCCTCGCGGGCGTCCTGTTCCGTAAGGGGCTGCTCGGGCGCGGGCGGGTCCCGTTGGCGGTTTTCGGCGGGCTTGCGACTTTTGTCGTTTACGGCGGCATCATGAACCCCGCAATGGTGATGACGTTTCAGCCCGGCCCGGTCAGGGAGATGTTCCTGCTCGCTTATCTGCAGGGCATCCCTATAGATCTCGTCCACTCCGCCGCCACCGTGACCTTCTTATTGATTATTTCTCAGCCCATGCTGGAGAAGTTGGACAGGATCAAGGTAAAATACGGGCTTATGTTGTAGGCAGTAGCCTAACGGTAATATTGACAAAAGGCGCCGCTTTCCGCATAATGCATACATGCTTTGATAAAAGAGCGCCGGAAAGCGAGGAGACATAAATGCTCGAAGTCTGCCCAAACAGCAACCTGCTGGAACAAGACCCCTACAAATACTCACTGCAGGACGTGGAAGCGCCGAACCTCTACCGCGACCTGTTCCCCTATACCGAAGTGCCGATGATACCGTTCAACCATCGCCGCGTGCCCGAAGGGATGCCGGAAGAGATCTGGATGACCGACACCACGTTCCGCGACGGCCAGCAGTCAAGGGCGCCCTACACCAAAAAACAGATGGTCGACCTGTTTAAGCTCATGTCACGCCTGGGCGGGCCGAATGGGAAAATCCGCCAGACCGAGTTCTTCGCGTACACCCGCAAGGACCTCCAGGCCATCCGGGAATGCATGGATCTTGGCTACCCCTTCCCTGAGATCACAACCTGGATCAGGGCGCATAAAGAAGACTTTATCCTTGTGAAAGACATCGGTATCAAGGAAACCGGCATACTGGTCAGCAGTTCCGATTACCACATCTTCAAAAAGTTAGGAAAGACCCGCAAACAAGCGATGGACGAGTACCTTGGCGTCGTCAAGCAGGCTTTGGAAATCGGGATAAAACCCCGTTGCCACCTTGAGGACATCACCAGGGCGGATTTCTATGGGTTCGTCGTGCCCTTCGTCAACGAGCTGATGAAACTGTCGATGGAGTCGGGTATCCCAATCAAAATCAGGGCTTGCGACACGATGGGGTATGGCTCCCCTATTTCCGGCGTCGCTTTGCCGCGCAGCGTGCCGGGCATCATCTATGGTCTGCAGCATTACTCCGACGTCCCGTCTGAGCTTTTGGAATGGCACGGGCACAACGACTTCAATAAAGCCGTCATCAACGCCACCACCGCGTGGCTTTACGGCGCTTCCGCAGTGAACTGCACCATGCTGGGCATCGGCGAGAGGACCGGCAACGTACCGCTTGAGTCGATGGTCATCGAGTACGCTTCTATGAAAGGCTCCCTCGATGGGATGGATTCAAGCGCGATAACCGATATAGCCAGGTATTTTGAAAAGGAGATTGGCTATCAGATACCCCCAATGACGCCTTTTATCGGCAAGCATTTTAATGTCACCCGGGCGGGCATCCACGCCGACGGGCTCCTAAAGGACGAGGAGATCTATAACATTTTCGACACAGGCGCCATCCTCGACAGGCCTGCATCAGTTGCTGTCAGCAGTACCAGCGGACTGGCCGGCATCGCGTTCTGGATCAATGACTACTACAATCTGCCGGAAGAAAAACGGGTGTCCAAACAAGACCCCGTCGTTTTGAAGATCAAAGAATGGGTGGATAACGAGTACGCCGAAGGCCGCGAGACGGCTATAGGCGACGATGAACTGGAAGCGCTCGCGAAGGGTTTTATGTAACAGGTCACCCTATCAGCCGCAATGCGAAGTCCTTTGCCCCGGATACGGCTTCTTCAGTTTGGAATGAAACTATATTTTTTATGTGCACGACGGAGTACATACCCATATACTCCAGTTTTGAATGCTCGCAAAGGCGCCTGATCCCGGTTTCAAACGGCTCTGCCGCATAATCCGCGTCATAGCCGTGGGTCGCGATTATTGATACTTTCTTGCCCTGCCAAAGCGACCCTTTCGCTTTCCCGTAGTATTTGTTCAGCCCATAGTGCCGATCGAGCAGCGCTTTCATCGGCGCCGTGCAATACCATGTATAGATAGGCGTTGCCAGAACTATATGGTCGCTCCTGATGATAGAGTCCATAATCCCGCTTACGCTGTCATCCTGGACGCATCCGTACCGCCCTTCTATATGCTGGCACGTATAGCACCCTTTGCACGGCCTGATATCCTTGTCCGACAGCGTAATATAGTCCACTTCACAGTTGTTCTCCTCCAGTACTGAAATGAACGGTTTCAGCAGCTCTGCAGTGTTCCCGTTTAGGCGCGGGCTGCCCATTAAAACGCAAAATCTCAAAAAATCGCCCTCCTGATTGTAAAACGATCGGCATTGTGCTATGATGATGCACAAAAATACCTGAGCTAATGGTGGTACGTAAGTTTGTAAATCAAGTTCACAAACCACTATATAGTGTCCGCTAAATGCGGACGGATTGGTAAGTTTTTGATCAAGTTTACAAACCACTGCATGGTGTCCGCCAAAGGCGGACGGATCGGTAAGTCGTTTATGAAGAAGAACAGGGCTTTGGGTTTCGCCGTTATCATCGTGATATACATCATAGCCGCGGCCATCGGCGTATTACTATACCGCTACTTGCACAATTTTCATTTGTTTCTCAGGGTCCTGATCGCCGACGTCGGAGCGACTGTTTTTGTGTTTATAACGGGCGTTGTCCTGCGCAACGCATCTGTGTACGACCCGTACTGGAGCGTCGCCCCCCCGGTAATCCTTACCGGATTGGCATACCCCTTTACCGCCGTCGATCCCGGTCTCATACTGCTGCTCGCCGCCGTCTGGTTCTGGGGCGTCAGACTTACGGTTAACTGGGCGCGCACTTTTACCAACCTCGGTATCCAGGATTGGCGCTATGACATGTTCAGGGGCAGGTATCCCCGCATTTTCCAACTCGTCAGTTTTTTTGGCATAAATCTGTTCCCGACAATCGTTGTCTATCTTTGCATGCTGCCGGGTATCGTTTTCATCGAGTCGGGCGCGTTCAACATTGTCACGGTGCTCGGCTTTCTGGTTTGCGTTTCCGCTGCGACGCTGCAGCTCGTTGCCGATATGCAGATGCACAGATTCAGGCGGGGGGGAAACATGCGCGGGTCGATTATCCGCACCGGCTTGTGGAAGCACGCGCGCCATCCGAACTATCTGGGCGAGATTATTATGTGGTGGGGCGTGTACGTCATCATGCTCTCGTCGTCGCCCCAATCATGGTTCCTCGTTTTCGGGCCGCTTGTGAATACGCTTATGTTCCTCACCGTCAGTATTCCTATGGCCGATAACCGCAACCGCAACCTGCGCCCGGGTTTTGACGAGTACGCCAAGGAAACCAACAGCCTCCTGCCGCTCAAGTTCAAGGGGCGGTAGATGGCGTCTGCCTTGGGGCCAAGATTGGAGCGGATTTGGTTTCGTTCAGCAGTTGATGTTCTTAACACTATAGATTCGAGGTTTGATATGGTAAAAAGAGCCGGAAGTTACGAAATCCTGCATAATGAGAGGATGCGCGGGGGCGATGGCGTCGTGGACGTCGAAATACTGCTCACGCCGGCCGAGATATACGATAAGGGGCGCCTCTTCGCAAAAATGACGCTTATGACAGGCTCCTCAATCGGCCATCATGTCCACGAGGGCGAGATGGAAGCCTTCTACATCATTGGCGGCAAGGCCGAGTTTTCCGATAATGGCGAGCTTTTCACCCTGCTGCCCGGCGACGTCGCGCTGACCACCAGCGGGGAGGAGCATTCGATCAGGAGCATCGGCGATACTCCACTTGAGCTGATCGCGACGATTATACTCAAGTAAGCGCCGGCAATATCCCGGCGCCCTGCAATGGGCAAAAACACCCGGTACGTATCCGGCGGCGTCGTTTAGCAGGCAGCGTCGTTTAGCAGGCGGCGTCGTTTAGCAGGCAGCGCGGTTTAGCACGCAGCGCCGTTTAGCAGGCGGCCACCTGAATCAGATTGTCTGCGTCCATTGTGGCGTAGGCGTTTAAATCCATCCCGGCGCGTACGCCTTCGAGGTACTCGTAGTAGCCCTGGCAGCCAATCATGGCCGCGTTATCGCCGCACAGATAAAGCGGCGGTATGTATAGCGCGCGCTTACTGTCTTCAGCCGCTTTGAGGATGTCGGCCCGTATGCGCGAATTCGCGGCGACGCCTCCGGCTATCGCTATTTTATCGCGGCCTAGTTCCCCGGCCGCCATCATGACGCGAGGAATCAGTATGTCGCTCACGGCCGCCGTAAACGAAGCGGCGAGGGAAGCCTTGTCCAGTTCGTCCCCCCTTTGCTCCGCACTATGGACGATGTTCACGACAGCGGTCTTCAGCCCAGAAAAAGACATATCGTACGGGCGGCCCTCTATTGAGGGGCGCGGCAGCGAATATAGCGTCCCATCCCCGTTCCGGGCGAGCTTCTCAAGCGCGGGACCGCCCGGATACCCCAGGCCAAGCAGGCGGGCTACCTTGTCGAAGCACTCGCCCGCAGCGTCGTCGAGCGAACGCCCGATTATTTTTATATCCGTGTATCCGCGCACATCGGCTATCAGGCTGTTCCCGCCCGATACGATAACGCACAGAAAAGGCGGCGATAGCTCAGGGTAGGCTATGTAGTTCGCCGCGATGTGCCCCCTGATATGGTGTACCGGAATCAGCGGGACCCCAAGCGCCATCGCCAGGCCCTTCGCGAAGTTCACACCCACCAGCAAGGCCCCGATGAGGCCCGGTGCGTATGTGACTGCGACCGCGTCGACGTCGCCCCTCCCTATACCCGCGTTTTTCAGCGCTGTCTCGGCGAGATGGCCGATGACGGTCGCGTGGTTGCGCGAAGCAATCTCAGGCACGACCCCCCCGTATATCGCATGCATGTCAACCTGGGAAAAAAGCTCGCTTGAAAGCGTCTCCCGCCCGTCGCGCATGACGGCGACCGCCGTTTCATCGCAAGATGTTTCAATTGAGAGAATAATCATAAACGGTCAGCCCCATACCGCGGGATTTTCGGGTCTATAACGGTTCATTTCAACCAGGATAACCAGTTATCCACAAGATACCCGTTTTCCCATCTTTCAATGACGCCGGGCGCCAGATACTTGCCGTAGTACTCCTCAAAGACGTCTATCCCGCCCTCATACATGGCCGTCGCAATATCCACACCGACGTAGCGCCAGTGCCACGGCTCGTATATAAATCCGTGTATGTCCCCGTAGTTCCTTGGGTAACGGAGGATGAACCCGTATCTATAGGCGTTATCGCATAGCCACGCGTACTCCTTCGTTTCTTCGAACCTCGCATAGGACATATGGTCGCTCCAGGACCTGTTAAGTAAATCCGCCGCCAGCCCCGTCTGGTGATCGGAATGCCCGGGGCGCGCGAACTGCCTTTCGGCAGATACCGTACCGGATCTCGCCTGCGCGTCATTGAAGCGCCTTGCCTGCTGCTGATACGATCTGTACGTTATGACGATATGAAGCCTTAATCCGAGTGACGTGAGTTCTTCCCGCATTACGAGAAAGTGTTCCGCCGCTTCCTCCCTCATGAGGTGGCCCCCGCCGATGTTTACCATATCCCCCGGTTCGTACCCCAACGGTAATGAGTTGTTTCTGTTTAGCATCACGGCGATGCTTTCGGGGTCTGCGGCGAATGTGACGTCTGAATAGGGGGCAAGATCCACGCCCGCGTTTACATAGGCTATTACCCTGCTAAATGGCATCCCGGGGTTTCTGTTACGGAAGTTATTGTACCGTTTATAATTCTCCCTGAGGTAGTGTGGGTAAACCATATCCGGGATATTTACCGCTTCGCTACCGATATACGGCGGGTTTGAGGCGAATGCCGCAACGGCGCTTTGTGATTGTGGTATAATGGGCGGACGGGCGGCGCTACCCCCCTGCGGCACGGCTGCCAAAGCGGAGATCAAGAGGATTATTATAAGCAGCACCCCGGCGCTTTTCTTCAACTGTCGTCCCTCCGGTTTGAAATGGTGGGCTCGGCTGTTCCTGCTAACAGATGATACCATACGCGGCAGCCTTCCGTCAATTTCATAATAGTCCGCAAGCTGCTGATAGGTCACCGGAATTCGCAGTTCCCGGCTGCCCGTGAACTGTTACCACCAGAAAGAAGCGTGCAACGACGTGAGGATGCGTAGAAAGCCAAATCTGACGGCGAGAATCGAGCAGTGCGGGTCTCTGCTTGTCAAAGAACCGGAAAAAATGCGCGGGGATTGGCTCACAGGGTCCGGATGTCACGAGTTGCGATTAGAAATTGGCTGCGGGAAAGGCAGATTTCTTGTAGAATCGGCAAAGGCCGAACCGGACGTGCTGTTCGTCGGGCTTGAGAAGTGGGACAATGTCCTGGTAAGCTCACTGGAACGCGCTGCAGCGGACGGTCTGCGCAATACCCGCTTCGTCTGCGCTTTTGCCGAAGACTTGACCGACTATTTCGCGCCCGGAGAGGCCTCGTTGTTGTATATCAACTTCTGCGACCCATGGCCGTCGGACAGGCACGCGAAGCGGCGCCTTACCGGACCGCGTTTTCTGGGTTTATACAGCAAGGTGCTCCGCCCGGGAGGCCGTATAGATTTTAAGACTGATAACCTCCCTTTGTTTGAGTTCTCCCTTAATGAGTTTGAGTACCGAGGGTTCAAGCTGCTGGATGTGACTCGCGACCTCCATAAAGACGGCCCAGCCGGCGTAATGACTGATTACGAGTTGAAGTTCTATGGCGAGGGGTTTCCAATCTATCGGTGCCTCGCAGAAATGCCCCTCGCAGAGTAGTAGCAAAAATACATGTACAAACATGCAATATTGTGTTACAATCAGCCGGTTTGCATTACTATACTAGAATAACGAAATGTGAGTGAATACATGAGTAATTCTTTTAAAAGATTCCTTGTTTTGTGCCTCGGCGAGTTCGTTGCCGCCATCGGGCACGGAATCTCGTCGTTTGGTCTGAGTATATATGTTTTTGAGCAAACAGGCCTCGCTTCCTCAACCTCCCTGATCTCGCTGCTGGCGTTTATGCCCGCTCTGCTCCTGAGCCCTTTGGCCGGGGTGCTGGCAGACAAGTACGACCGAAGGCTCCTCATGATTATGGGCGACGGGCTTTCTGCATTGGGCATCGCTTTCATTTTGTTCTTTATGGTCAGAGGTGAAGCGGCGTACTGGCAAATCTGTGTGGGCGTGACGATTAGTTCAATTTTCACTTCCCTCGTCGATCCGGCATTCAAGGCAACCGTAACGGATTTGCTGAGCAAAGAGGAGTATACGAAGGCAAGCGGGTTTATCCAGTTGTCCAGCGCGTCAAAGTATTTACTCTCGCCTGCAATATGCGCCGCATTGTTTGCTTTCGCGGATATCAGGTTGTTCCTGGTAATTGATATATGTACTGTATTCGTCACGGTCGCGACAACGATGTTCGTCCGCAGGGGAATCGTCGCGAAGCCGGATGAAAACAGGCAGACGCTGCTCGAAGGGTTCAAGACAGGTTTTGCAATACTTATTAAGAGCAAAGGCGTAATAATCCTGACGGTGATGGGAAGCCTGATAACATTCTTCGTCGCGGCGATTCAGACGCTATCGACGCCAATGGTGCTGGCTTTCGCCGACAAACAGATTTTAGGGGTCGCAGTAACTGTTTGCTCCTTAGGGATGCTAATAAGCAGCCTAATCCTCGGCGCTGTCCCTTTAAAGAAAAACATCATGCGGACACTATTTACCGCTTTGTTCTTAACGGGGATATTCATGATACTGTTCGGGTTCCGTGAAAATGTAATACTTGTGGGAGTCGCCGGTTTCCTGTTTTTTGCGATGCTCCCGTTTGCCAACACCAGCATCGATTACTTGATCCGGATAAATGTTGAAAACGAGTACCAGGGTAGAATCTGGGGATTCATAAGTATCATCTCGCAGTTCGGGTATGTCGCCGCATACGCGGTCATGGGCCCGCTTGCCGATTATGTCTTTATACCCTTACTTGTCGAAGGCGGCCCGCTCGCAGGCAGCGTAGGTAAGGTCATCGGCGTAAGCAGCGGCAGGGGCATTGGATTTATGATATCAATTGCGGGTATCTTGTTGATTGTCACTTCCGCTTGCGTGTATCAGATTAAATCTGTCAGGAAGCTTGGGGAAGGCGGCGCGCTGCATATATCAGAGTAGACGAAGGGAACGTTGAGTTATGGCCAGCAGATTTACGAAAGATTTTTTTGAAGGGTATCAGTTCATAGACGTCCCTAAGAAAAACGGAAAGGGGACGCGCCGTGTCCTGGAGTATATTGGCGAGTGGTACGGCATAGGCCGCTCAAGCAAGGAGCATCTGCGGCTTAAGATCCGGGCCGCATGCCTTACGGCAGTCACGCTCGCCGCATTCCTGCTTAGCGTTTTGTCCCGGGCGAGCGTAAATCTGCACCAGTATGCGGCGATACCGGCCGCCCTCATACTCCTCCCAATGATTTTCCTTTTGATGGGCGCCGTGAGCTTTCTTATCGCCAAGGAAAAATGGGAGCGCCGGACCTACCATTCAGGATACCGCCGGATGAAGCGCGGGGCAACAGGCACTACAGCCCTTTTCGGGATCTCGGTCATTGTCAGCGCGGTCTATACCGTGATATCCGACTCCCCGGCGGAGCTTGTTGACTACGGCTACCTGGCCGGTATGCTCATCGGCACAGCGTGTTCGGCTGCATTGCTGGCGTCTATCAGGGCGAATCCTGCAAGAGTAGTGCAAGCAAGCAAGAAGAAGTAATGCACACACCCGAGGTCACCAAAATGCAGGACTCCGTGAACCAAAAAACAAAATACATAAAAATCGCCGCAACTATCGCCCTGGTTGGCAACGCTATCCTTGCCGCTATGAAGATAACGGCAGGGGTACTCTCTCAAAGCGGCGCCCTTATAGGCGATGGTATAGACTCGTCGACAGACGTCCTTATCAGCATAGTCATGCTTGCCGTAGTGCGGGTACTGATGAAACCGGCCGACGTCGAACACCCGTGGGGGCACAGGCGCGTGGAAACCATCGCGACCGCTTTCCTTTCGTTCATCATCTTCTTTGCGGGCGGGCAGCTTATAATCAACTCACTGTCAAATCTCATCGCGGATGTACATACTTCGATACCTTCCGCCGCCTCGGTCGCCGTGATAGTAATCTCGATCGTCGGGAAAATCCTGCTTGCCTTCAGCCAGTATATATTGGGCAAGCGCGCCGATTCGGCGATAATCAAGGCAAACGCAAAGAACATGGCAGGGGATATCCTGATCTCGTTCGTAGTCCTGGTGGGGTTTGCATTTACTTTCCTGACGGATTTCGGACACGCCGACTCCATAGCCGCGATCCTGATAGGGGCGTGGATCGTCAAGACCGCCATCGGGATTTTTATCGACGCCAATATTGAGCTGATGGACGGCAACAGCAATATGGAGTCGTACCGCGTCATCCTTGAAGCTGTAAACTCGGTGGAGGGCGCGGGTAACCCGCACCGGGCCAGGATGCGGTGCATAGCGGGCTTTTGGGATATCAGCTTTGACATTAACGTAAGTCCGAAATGCTCTGTATCGGACGCGCACCGCATTGCTTCGCGCGTGGAAAGCGAAATCAAGAAGCGCCTTGAGAATGTGTTTGACATCGTGATACATGTCGAGCCCAGCGGCGACGACGCGGTCGAAGCGTTCGGGCTTTCAGAGGACGCCATCAGCCATACCGGAAGCAACGATCCCGGGGAGGGCTAGTGAGGGCTGGATGACCGCTGACCGGCGCTTGCTGCCCGACGGAGGTGTCACATCCATGATTTATATTGATCGCGGCGGAGAGGTCGAGATAGCGGGGACCACGGATTTCGACCTCGGGCGCACATTCGAATGCGGGCAATGCTTCCGTTGGGATGCTGACGGCAGCGGCGCCTACACAGGCGTGGCGTTTGGCCGCGCCGCGCGTCTGCGCAGGGCCGGCGGCAGCATATTCATCACCGGAACGATGGAGGATTTTGAGACTATCTGGCGCTTGTACTTCGACCTGGACCGCGATTACGGGAAAATACGGGAACAGCTTTGCATCGACGATTTCATGCGGGAAGCCTCCACAACCGGCGCCGGGATAAGAATCCTACGGCAGGACGGTTGGGAGGCTCTTTGCTCGTTTATCATTTCCCAGTGTAACAACATCCCGAGGATAAAGAAGATAATATCCTCGCTTTGCGGGGAGTTCGGCGACAGTATAGATTTCGGCGGCATGACATATTTCACATTCCCATCCGCACACAGGCTCGCCACCCTGCGCGAAACAGACCTCGCCCCGCTCCGCTGCGGCTACAGGGCCGGGTATATAATAGGCGCAGCGCAGGCTGTCGCGTCCGGGGACCTCGATCTGGGAACCTTGTCACGCGGCGCGCAGGAAGACGCACGCGCCGCTTTGAAAAAGCTCCGGGGCGTCGGGGACAAAGTCGCCGACTGCGCGCTTTTATTCGGGCTGCATATGCTGGACGCGTTCCCCCTCGACGTTTGGATGAAACGCGCCGTTGCCGGGCATTACGGGCCGGATTTCGATCCGTCTGTGTTTCACCCTTATGCAGGCATCGCGCAGCAGTACATATTCCACCACACGCGCGCCCACCACTCACCCCACCACGCGCGCAAACTTTTTCACCAATAACTATTGCATTCTTTGGTTCGAGATGGTAGAATGACTTTCCGCGTTATGCCCGGTGGGTTTTCAACAGTGGCTACCTGCCGGTAAAAATCGATAAAAAGGAGGTGTCCGGAAGAAAATGGCTAATATCAAGTCCTCAGAAAAAAGAGCCCAGCTTTCCAAAAAAGCGGCCGCGAAGAACAAAGCTGGAAGAACGCTCATGAAGACCAACATCAAGAAGTTTGACGCCGCAGTGTCCGGGGGCGACCGTGACGCCGCTGAAAGCGCGTATAAAGTCGCTGTCAAAACCGTTGACCGCGCAGCGACCAAAGGCCTTATCCACAAGAATAAAGCCGCACGCAGGAAAAGCGCATTGACAAAGAAGCTCAACGCGATTTAGGGCTGTTACGCGAACCAAACTCCATCGACGCCCCGCGCCAGGATACATGGCGCGGGGCGTTTCGCATGCGCGTCCTTATTGTTACAGTTCAGGGGTAGCCGGGATATCACTCAGACGCAGTGTGACCCGTCGGCTGAAGCCGGCTATTGGCACATACCGGGGTAGGTATAAAACTTAAGTACAGCATCGAAGCCGGCTAAGCGACGTTAGTCACGCAAGACAGAGTGATATCCCGGCTACCCCTGAACTGTAACTCCTTATCATGGCAGGAGGGTTAGTCCTCAAACTCCATGGATTCCAACAGCCCGGCGGCGCACTCTACCAGACCGGTGCATATGGCCTTGCGCGACTTCTGCGCGGGCGGCGCGCCATTGCCGCCAGGGCCGGGGGCTTTACTGCTTAACAGGTCGCGGCATATCAACGAACCGTTCGCCTCTTTGAACTTTTTGATGAACTCTGAGGTTTTTCCACTGCAGTAACTCTTCCGGCTCAAGTCGTTTGCGTCATAAAATCCGCATTTCAAACCGATGAACATAACAGCGCCGGACACAGCGCCGCATATTTCCCCGCAGCTCAGGCCCCCGCCAAACCCTGCGGTGATTTTTAGCGCGGTTCTATCGTCAAGACCGACTTCACTGCAAAACGCCCCCAGCACGGACTGTGCGCAGTTATATCCGCCTGCGAACAGCTCCGCTGCTTTCTCTCTACCTGCCATATCGCTAACCCCCTGTTTTCTTGAATGAGCAGCCGGGCGTTGTACCTCCGCTGCCTGTCGATGGCGACTTCTGTCTTCCCTGACGCGGGGCTCCGCCCCACAACCCGCCACCGGATTTGTGCCTTCCGATACTTTATCATCAAAGGAGCGGATAGGACAAGTACAATTTTACGGAAAGGAATGCCGTCGCAACGCCTGACGTAAGTGACCGTGTGCAAGTGTACCAACACGTTCGATACTAGCGTATCCGACTATGAAAAAAACTTGATTTCCTTACTGTATATATGATAAAATGTAGTTCCCGCGCCGGCGGTGAAAGGACGAATCCTGAAAGGACTTAACGTATGAACTCTGCCGCAGATGTATGGGCAAACGTGCTAAAAATAATGAGCGAGGACCTGACTGCCACGGCCATATCGACATGGTTTGACGACTGCCACGCCATCGAGATTTCCAACAACAGACTTTTCCTGCACACGCCGTCGGTTTTTAAGAAAAGCATAATAGAGGGGCGCTTCATAGGATCGATCAACAGCGCGCTCGGGGAGATATTTTCAGGGGATTACGAAGTCATCATCTTGGACGACGACGGGTACAACGCCATGGCAGAGTCGTCTGACAAGCCCGACTATCTGGGCATCGACGAGTACACGTTCGAGCATTTCGTCGTGGGCAACTCAAACAAATTCGCGCACGCGGCCGCGCTTGCAGTAGCAGAAGGGCAGCAGAAGCAGAATTACAACCCCCTTTTCATATACGGGGAGTCAGGTCTGGGAAAGACGCACCTCCTCTACGCCATACGCCATGCCGTGGAGATGAAACACCCGAATTATAATATCGTCTACGTCAAGGGCGAGGATTTCACAAACGAGCTCATCAAAGCCATACAGCAGGGCAAAAATGTCGAGTTCCGGGACAAATACCGGGGGGCGGATCTTTTCCTCATGGACGACATCCAGTTCATCGCAGGGAAAATCGAGACCCAGGAGGAGTTCTTCAACACATTCAACGCGCTCTATGAGCTCGGGAAACAGATTGTATTCACATCCGACCGGCCGCCGCAGGAAATCTACCGCCTCGAAGACAGGCTGAAAACCCGTTTCGAGTCCGGTCTGCTGGCGGATATCCAGCCGCCCGACGACGCGCTCCGCATCGCAATCATAAGAAACAAGTCGGAGCAGCTCGGCGTGGTCCTGCCTGACGATGTGACATACTATATAGCCGACAACTTGAGCTCAAACATCCGTCAGCTCGAAGGCGCCGTCAAGATGATCATCGCGTACCGCGACATAATGGATGACGATATCACCGTCGCTTCCGTGACAAAACGCCTAAAGGATATGTTCAAAGGCAATAAGGACTTGATCCCCACCATAGACAGGATCATAGCGGAAACAGCGAAGTTCTACGCACTCACCCCGGAGGACCTCAAAGGCCAGCGCAGGACGCGCGACACCGCGCTTGCAAGGCAAATCGCGATGTACCTGATCCGCAAACTTACAAACTACTCCCTCAAGGACATCGGCCATGAGTTCGAGGGGCGCGACCATACCACCGTTTTATCTTCCATCCGCCGCATCGAAGCGACTATCGAGGACTCCCCCGACCTATCAAGGATAATAAGGGACATCACGTCGAATATCAACTCCAGGAGCTGACGGTCCGGGCCGGGTGCTATTCGAAGGGTAATCCTCTTTTTGGATTCTGTCTTTCAACAATTCCACATTAATTAACTGTTGAAAAGTTCCCGCGATTTTTACCCTATGAAGATACATAAGGTTTTCCACAATTCCCCCTTTTCACCACCCCGCGCCACTTCTCGTTTTTTCCACTGTTTCCACATAATTCCCTACTACTACCGCTACTGCTGGATTAATATCTATTTATTTATATATAACAAATCGATTTTGGAAAGAAACATCGTCGGGAATGAAAGGAATGGTCATTTAAATGAAATTCGTATGCGAAAAACTCCTTCTTCTTGCCGCGATACTTACGGCGTCGCGCGCCGCCGCGGCAAAGAGTCCTGTTACTCTCCTTGAAGGGATATTGCTCGAAGCGGAGGAAGACCACATTAAGATATCAGGGTACGACCTCAAGACGGGCATTGTGACGACCGTCCCCGCTGAAGTGGAGGAAACGGGCGGGATAGTTTTGAATGCAAGGCTGTTTGGGGAGATTATCAGGAAAATGCCGGGCGGCGAGATATCGATTTCAGTGAACTCAGGGTTTGTGGCGACTATAATCAGCGAGTTGAGCGAGTTTGAGATACTTGGGTCCCCGACGTCGGATTACCCGGAGCTTCCGTCAGTCGATGGTAACGATTCGATAGAGATTGGCGAGGCCGTACTGAAAAAGATGATTTCGCAGACTAATTTCGCAGTCAGCGACAATGAGTCGCGGCCTATACATACCGGAGCGCTTTTCGAAAAGGAAGATGGCAATCTTACAATTGTAGCGGTGGACGGTTATAGGCTCGCGCTACGCTGTGAGTCTATAGATAACAGCAACGCAGTCAATTTTGAGGTTGTCGTACCGGGGACGGCCCTCAGCGAGCTTGAAAAGATAGCGTCTGACGGGGATGGCAAAGCGGTAATTACGCTCGGGCCGAAGTACATCATGTTCACGATTGGCGACACTATGCTCATATCGCGCAGGCTGGAGGGCGACTTCCTTGACTACAAGAATTCCGTGCCTCAATCATCAAAATACAGGTTTAAGGTGGACAAAGAGGAGTTAGTGTCAGCGGTGGAGCGAGTTTCGCTCATTATCAATGATAAGATGAAGAGCCCGGTAAGGTGCGTGTTCAGCGACGGGGTTATCAAAATGTTCTCCGCGTCGGCCCTGGGGAAAGCTAGCGACGAGTGCGCCATGTCAGGCAACGGGGAGGAGCTTGAGGTCGGTTTCAACGATAAGTATCTGCTGGAGGCCCTGAAAGCGGCCCCGGCGAACGAGGTCATCCTGGAACTGACTTCCGGTGTCACGCCTTGCGTCATTTCGTCCGCCGATGAAGACAGCAACTTCCTATACATGATTTTACCCGTCCGTCTGAAGGCCTATGAGAATTAAGCTGTGCGGGGTAAAGCGGGTCCCAATAACTGGCGGGTTTATCAGGCTCGATTCCCTGCTGAAGCTGTCGTCAGTTGCATCGACGGGCGGTGAAGCGAAGCTGCTTGTGAGTGGCGGAGAGGTGCTTGTAGGCGGGGAACCTTGTACAATGAGGGGGAAGAAAATACGCCCGGGCGAAGTTGTACAGTGCGGGGGGCGGACACTAATCGTGAAGCAGGCTTTATGACAGTCAATGAGATTTTTCTGGATGGCTTCAGGAATTATTATGGCGGGACGGCGCGGCTCGAAGATAAGGTGAATGTGATAGTCGGGCAAAACGCGCAGGGTAAGACAAATCTGATTGAGTCCATTTTTTACCTGACTTCCGGGCGCTCTTTCCGGCCGGCGGCCGATAAGGACCTCATCGCGCATGACAGGCAATGCGCCTATATAAAGGCTGATATACAATCAGGGGGGCGCTCGCAGACAGTAGAGGCAAAGCTCTATCGCGGGAGGCGGCGCGAACTTTACGCAAACGGGGTCAAACTGAAGAAAGCGTCCGAGTTATCAGGGCGGTTGATGGCTGTTGTTTTCGGACCTGACGATCTCGACATAATAAAGGACGGCGCGGCGGTGAGGCGCAAGTTGATGGACCAGTGCCTGTCGCAGCTCCGTCCGGGTTATCTTGCCGCGCTCACGGAGTTTAGCAGGTTGTACGACCACAAAACACGCATACTGCGCGACCACGCCGATAAACCGTCCCTGCTCGACGTGCTCGACGATTTCGATCAACGGATGGCGCAGCAAAGCGCAAAGCTGATTTACTACAGGACTGCTTTTTCAGCTTCATTATCACGAAGGGCGTCGGAGATACACAGTGAGTTTTCTGAAGGCGTCGAAGAACTATCCATAGTATACCGCACCGTTGGCGGAATAGACGCGACGGGTAAAAAACCGGAGGATATCCTCCCGGGGCTGCTGGAGCACCAACGGGAGCACCGCCAGGCGGAGCTTAGGACCAGGTCGTGCCTATCCGGCGCGCATAAGGATGACCTTGAGATAAACATCAACGGCGTTGGGGCAAGAAGGTTTGCATCGCAAGGCCAGGCGCGTACTGCGGCGGTCTCCGTCAAGCTTGCGGAACGGGAGATACACCGCGATGAGAGCGGCGAATACCCTGTTTTGCTGCTTGACGACGTACTTTCGGAGCTCGATTGGAAGCGCCAGGGCTTTATCCTTGACAAGATATCAAACGGCCAGGTACTCATAACATGCTGCGACGATTTGGTCATGCGGGGAAGGGACGTCTTTTGCATAAGAGTCGAGAAAGGGATGTTCCGATGAGACTTAGTCAGTGGTTACCTGGACTACTCGGGGGGATTTAGTTGTATTTGCACCTGGGGCAGGATACCGTTGTGCCGGAAGCGTCTGTCATCGGCATCTTCGACCTTGATAAGACGACCGGCTCGCATATTACCCGCAGGTTTCTGGGCAACGCGGAGAAGATGGGGCGCGTGGTCAACGTTTCGGACGAGCTTCCAAAGTCGTTTATCATATGCAGCGACGAAGAAGACCACCGCGACTCAAGACGGCCCGGTCCGGTCAGGGGGGGCAAAGCCGGGGAGGGCGGTAATATGAAAGTATATCTTTCGCAGTTGTCCCCGCAGACGCTGTCAAAGCGTTCGGGGGCAACGTGGATGCAGCGGGGCCAGCAGCGCCCGGGGGATGAAAGGGATTACTCCTATGATGGATGAAGAAATCAGCAAAGTACATGATGAGTACGACGCGTCTCAGATACAAGTCCTGGAGGGGCTGGAGGCCGTGCGGAAAAGGCCGGGTATGTACATCGGCTCAACGTCGGCGTCCGGGCTCCACCACCTGGTCCATGAGATCGTCGACAACTCCATAGATGAGGCGCTTGCCGGCTTTTGCGATTTGATACACGTCACCATTAATAAAGATGGGACGGTGACCGTTTCGGACAACGGGCGCGGGATTCCTGTCGACATCCAGGAGCAGACAGGCAAGAACGCCCTGGAGGTTGTGTTCACCGTACTCCATGCGGGCGGGAAGTTCGGCAGCGGGGGCTATAAAGTATCCGGCGGGCTGCACGGCGTCGGGGCTTCCGTCGTGAACGCCTTGTCGGAATGGCTTGATGTGCGCGTACATAGAAACGGGCAGATATACGAAATGAAGTTCGCGCGCGGCGACATCGTCCAGGAGCTGACCATCGTCGGCGGGACAGACAAAAATGGGACAGAGGTAACATTCAAGCCGGACGGCGACATCTTTGACGATTGCGACTTCAACTATGAATCATTGCGTACCCGCATGCGGGAACAGGCGTTCCTCAATGCAGGGCTGCGGATAACGACCCGCGACGAGCGGGAAGGGCGCGGCGCTTCGGATACGATGTATTATGAAGGCGGCATCAACGAGTTTATCCGCTACCTGAACAGGAACAAGACGCCGCTGCACGACAATGTCATCTATCTTTCGGGGGAGCGCAACGATTCGACCGCGGAGGTCGCGCTGCAGTATTGCAGCGACGTCTATAACGAGTTCCTGTTAAGCTTTGCCAATAATATTAACACACCGGACGGGGGCATGCACGAGACAGGTTTTAAAACCGCCCTCACAAGGGTGCTCAATGACTATGGCAAGAAGGCGAATATCCTCAAGGGCGAGGATAAACTCTCGGGCGAAGACTGCCGCGAGGGTGTTACCGCCATCATATCCGTAAGGCTCATGGATGCGCAATTCGAGGGGCAGACAAAGTCGAAGCTTGGCAACAGCGAGATGAAAACGTTCGTCGACAATCTGCTTACCGAGAAACTCGCAACATATCTTGAGGAGAACCCGGCTGTCGCAAGATCTATAATCGACAAAGCCGTCACCGCTTCGCGGGCAAGGGAAGCCGCGCGAAAAGCCCGCGAAAATATCAGGCGCAAAAACGCGCTCGAGGGGATGTCCCTGCCGGGGAAGCTCGCGGACTGCAATGAGACGGATCCGGCGCTTACCGAGATATACATCGTCGAGGGGGATAGCGCCGGCGGCAGCGCAAAAAGCGGGCGTGACAACAGGTTCCAGGCCATCCTCCCCTTGTGGGGTAAGATGCTCAATGTAGAGAAAGCGCGAATCGACAAGGTGTATGGCAACGAGAAACTTACCCCGGTAATCACGGCGCTTGGCGCGGGGGTCGGGGAGGAGTTCGACGAAAATAAACTCCGCTACCATAAGGTCATAATCATGGCGGACGCGGACGTCGACGGGAGCCATATCAGGACGCTGCTGCTGACCTTCTTCTTCCGCTTTATGCGCCCGCTGGTTGAGGGCGGGTATGTTTACGCTGCGCAACCCCCGCTGTTCAAGCTCACCCGGGGGAAAACATCCCGATATATCCTCAGCGAGAACGAGCTTGACGCGGCTCTCGAAGAGATGCGGGGTGAAGACGGCAAGGGAAAGGTCGAGATTAGCCGCAACAAGGGCCTCGGGGAGATGGACTCGATCGAGCTTTGGGAGACAACGATGAATCCCGAAACGCGCGTGCTGAAAAGGATAGAGCTGACCGACGCGATACGCGCAGACGAAGTCTTCACAGTCCTTATGGGCGAAAAAGTAGAACCGCGCAAGGAATACATCGAGACAAACGCCAAATATGCCATCAATCTGGATATGTGACAATCCGGATATGTGGCGGAGGCGCAAGGTTAGTTGCATGTATCACGGTTTATGAGGTAAATCAATGGCAAAAAAGGAAAAAACGGGAGATATCAGCTTCCCCGGGCAAGTAATAATCACCGCGCCGCTTGAAGAGGAGATGGAGACGTCATTTCTGACATACGCAATGTCGGTCATAATAGACCGGGCGCTTCCCGACGTCCGGGACGGGCTAAAGCCTATCCATCGGCGCATACTATACACGATGCACGAAAGCAACTTGACCAGCGATAAGCCGTTCCGTAAGTCCGCAACGGCGGTCGGGGATATCATGGGCCGGTACCACCCCCACGGTAACGATTCGATATATGACGCGCTCGTCCGCATGGCCCAGGATTTCTCCATGCGCTATATGCTCATATCCGGCCACGGCAACTTTGGCTCTGTCGACGGCGATCCGGCTGCGGCGATGAGGTACACGGAGTCGCGGCTGTCAAGGATATCAGACGAGATGCTCCGTGATATCGACAAGGACACGGTCAACTGGGACCCCAACTACGACGAGACGCGGAGGCAGCCGCGCGTGCTGCCCAGCCGCTTCCCGAACCTTCTGGTCAATGGTTCAAGCGGGATTGCGGTAGGAATGACGACGAACATCCCGCCGCACAACCTGGGCGAGGTAATCGACGCGGTCATCTGCGTGATGGAAAACCCGGACGCGGAGCTCGACGACCTGATGGAACACATATCAGGGCCGGATTTCCCGACCCGGGGCATCATCATGGGCAGGGCCGGGATCAGGGCGGCGTACGCGACGGGAAGGGGCCGGATACATGTCCGCGCCCGGACGGAGATGGAGGAGTTTTCCCAGGGGCGCACCCGGATAATAGTCACCGAGCTGCCGTATCAGGTCAATAAGACCCGGCTACTCGAGTCGATTGCTGAAAATGTCAAGAACAAACGTATAGAAGGGCTGTCCGCGATGCGTGACGAGTCTGACAGGGACGGTATGCGCATCGTCATTGAGCTCAAGCGCGACGCCAACGCGCAAGTCGTGCTCAACCGCCTCTACACACAGACCCAGATGCAGACGACGTTTGCCATAGTTATGCTGGCGCTTGTTGACGACCAGTCGCAACCGAGGATATTGTCTTTGCGCCAGATGCTCGATGAGTATATTACGTTCCAGCGCGAAATCGTCCGCAGGCGCACCGAGTACGATTTGCGTAAAGCCCGCGAGCGCGCCCATATCCTGGAAGGGCTGCGTATCGCATGCGATAATATCGACGAAGTGATCCGTATCATCAGAACGAGCTATGACAACGCCAAAGAACGGTTGATGGAGCGGTTCGAGTTGAGCGATATCCAGGCGCAGGCGATACTCGAGATGCGCTTACGGAGCCTGCAGGGACTTGAGATCGAGAAGATTGAGAAGGAACATGCAGAGCTCATGGAGAAGATAGAATACTACCTGAAGCTGCTTGGCGACAGGGATTTGCTGGATGAGGCCCTGAAGAAGGAGCTCATCGAAATCCGCGATAAGTACGCAGATGAGCGGCGCACCGAGATCGCGATCGTCGAGGATGAGATAGACATCGAGGACTTAATCGACGAGGAGGAGTGCGTCTACACGCTTACAAATGCGGGGTATATCAAAAGGATGCCCGCCAACACATACAAAGCGCAAAAGCGCGGCGGGCGCGGGATAACGGCGATGACGACCCGCGAGGAGGATTATGTCGAAACGCTGTTTACGGCGTCAACGCATGATTACATCCTGTTTTTCACAAACCTTGGAAGGGTGTACAGGAAAAAAGGCTATATGATACCGGAAGCGGGCAGGCATGCGCGCGGCACGAATATCGTCAACATACTTCCAATCCTCCCGGGCGAGAAGGTGTCGGCAATGATCCGGATGCGCGAGTTCACCCAGGACGAGTATCTCGTCATGGTCACGCGGAGCGGCACGGTCAAGCGTATGAGGATGATGGAGCTCCGGAATATAAAGAATGTGGGCATACGCGCGCTGACGCTCACCGGGGATGATGAACTCATATCGGTCCGTGATACGGACGGTATGCAGAAAATCCTTATTGCGACGCGAAACGGCATGGCTATCTTCTTCAACGAGACTGATGTGCGGCCTATGGGCAGGGTTGCCGCCGGCGTCAGGGGGATCCGCCTGCGAAGGGACGACTACTGCGTGGGCGCAGCGCGGGCGAGGGAAAACGGGGCGTTACTGACAGTAACCGAAAACGGTTACGGCAAGCGGACGCAGATAAGCGAGTACCTGCGCGGCGGCGAGGAAGGCGGGCTGCAGGGCAGGGGCGGATATGGGAAGAAGAACTATATCATCACCGAAAAGACAGGGAAGGTCGCTGACGTCAAGGTCGTGGATGACACCGACGACGTCCTGATAATCTCGGACGATGGGACAATTATCCGCATGGCGGCCTCGGGGATCAGCGTTTTCGGCCGCGCAACCCAGGGCGTCCGCCTTATGCGTACGACAGACGAATCGCATGTAATCTCGATTGCGAGGACTGAGAAAGAAGACGAGGAAGAGGGACCGGAGCAGGAATCGGAGGATTAATAGTCGGGGGATCGATTGCAATTGAAGAAAGTAAAGATATATACGGATGGCGCGTGCAAGGGGAACCCGGGGCCCGGCGGTTGGGGGGCTATCCTGATATATGGTGAAGTTGAAAAGGAAATCAGCGGCGGCGAAGACATGACGACCAACAACCGCATGGAGCTCACGTCGGTCATCAGCGCGCTTGGCGCCCTGCGCGAACCGTGCGAAGTCGAGCTTTATACAGATTCGCAATATGTATCGAACGCCATCAACAACGGGTGGCTCGACTCATGGAAAAGGCTGGGGTGGAAACGCAAAAGCGGCGAAGTGAAAAACCCTGACTTGTGGAAACAGCTCGCCCCGCTCCTGACCGGGCACAGCGTGTCTTTCATATGGGTCAAGGGCCATGCACAAGACCGGTACAACGAGCGGTGCGACGAACTTGCGGTGGCTGAGGCGGAGTCCCGTAAAAAACCGGGTATCCGGCGGGATTAAATTAAAAGCGAGTGATAATCGAACTATGACAGAAACAGGACTTACGAAAGATGCCGGGAGGGGCGCGCAACCAAACCCACTCGGCGTTGCCCCTATAACCGGGCTTATTTGGAAATTCGCGGTACCATCCATAATCAGCATGCTTGTCAGCGCGGCCTACAATGTCACGGATCAGGTTTTTATAGGGCAGCTTATAGGAATCTATGGGAATGCCGCTACGAACGTAGCATTCCCAACGGTGATTTTTGTCAGCGCCGTAGGATTGATGCTGGGTACGGGAACCGCAGCAAATCTCAATATCTGCATGGGCGCGAGAAAAATGGATGACGCCAAGCGTTATTTAGGCTCCGGACTCACGCTGATGTCGACGGTCGGTATAGTCTTAATGGCTATTGCGCTCATATTCAGGACAGATATACTGAAGTTGTGCGGCGCGACGGAGAGCGTCCTTCCATATGCGGAGGAGTATTACAGGGTTTCCGCTTTCAGCATCCCGTTTCTCATGTTCACCATGGCCGCCAGCTATATCATACGCGCTGACGGCAGCCCCGGGTATTCGATGATCTGCGTGGCAAGCGGCGCTTTGTTCAACATTTTTCTCGACTGGCTGTTCATGTATGTATTCCAATGGGAAATAAGCGGCGCGGCTGCAGCGACTGTCATATCCCAGGTGGTTTCATTCGCGTTTAGCGCAGCTTATATGCCGAGGTATAAATGCGTTAAGATCAAGATATCGATGCTGCGCGTACGGTGGAGATATTCAGTAGGTATTATGAAGCTCGGGATTCCGAATTTTATCAACCATGTCATCATGGCGTTGGTGAGTATAGTTATGAACAATACGCTCACCCACTATGGGGCGGTCGAAGTAGAAGGGGCAACGGTTTACGGCTCCGATATACCGCTCGCGGTTGCAGGCGTCATCACAAAACTCAACGCGATACTTATTGCGCTGACCGTAGGCCTTTCCCAAGGCTGCCAGCCGGTATTCAGCTTCAATATGGGCGCCGCGCAGTACAAGAGGGTGAAAGAGGCGTACAAGAAAGCCTTCGTCGCAGAGATTGCGATAAGTATTCTCGTCTTTGCAGCGCTTCAACTGTTCCCACGCCAGATCATCAGCATTTTCGGCAGCGGCGACGAGCTTTATTACGAGTTTGCCGAACGTTATCTCCGGATATTTATGTTTATGGTATGCGTTTTCGGCGCGCAGCCGCTCACAGTCGCTTTCTTCACAAGCACAGGGTATTCGCGCCTGGGGGCGATACTATCCGCGTCGCGGCAGGGCTTATTCCTGATACCGCTTCTGATTGTTCTTCCGCTTTTCTTGAATATGGACGGCGTCTTGATAGCGGGACCTATAGCAGAGTTTATGGCCTTCGTACTCTCAATATCGCTGGTTATATACAGCTTCAGGAATATGACGGCTATAGAAAGCGCAAGTCAGCAGGAATGATGTGGTGCAGGAATGCAGTTGCAGCTCCTGACGCAAGCGACCGTGTGAAGTGCAGCAAGTAGTCAGTCATTTTTCCCTGCGAGGTAACGCACCGCTTCCGCGTACCCTTTAAATCCCATCCCTGCAAACGTCCGCACACACGCCTGCCCTGCATAAGATACATGCCGGAACGCTTCGCGCTCCATGATATTCGTCAGATGCACCTCCACGGCGGGGATCCCTACCGCTTTCAATGCGTCGAGGATTGCAATGCTGGTATGCGTATATGCCGCAGGATTGATGACTATACCGTCGAACCGCCCGTATGCGGCCTGAATCGCGTCGACGATCGCCCCTTCATGGTTCGACTGCATAAACTCGGCGTCCACGCCCGCATCCGAACATGTCTCCTCTATATAGGTTATAAGCGCCGCATAGTCTTCTTTACCGTACAGTTCCGGCTCGCGCAAACCCAGCAAGTTGATGTTTGGGCCGTTAATTACGAGTATTTTCATTATATCGCCTCCATAATCCTCGCGACCGTCCGTTCCGGGGTCGAGTCCGCACGGATAGCGAGATCGCCCCATGCCTCATACAGTGGCAGCCTCTTTTCGGCGAGGGCTTGTATGCCCAGGCTCAGGGAGAGCGGACGGTCAAAGGTGTTGAGTTCGGCCAAATCGCGTTTCAAAAATACGATCAAGCTGTTTTGACGAAGCAGGTCGAGATTCTCCGGCCGTGTCACGATACCGCCTCCGGTCGCAATCACTATCCCGCATTTTTTGGTTTCTTCACCAAGTATTTGAGTTTCGAGGCGCCGAAACGCCTCCTCGCCGTCGCCGCTGAATATCTCCGGGATACTCTTGCCCGCTGCCGCTTTGATTAGCTCGTCGGTATCCGCGAATGGCAAGCCCATCTCTTTGGAAAGGAGCCCGCCGACTGTGGATTTCCCGCAGCCGGGCATACCAATGAGCGCGATGCTCCGCGTTCTTTTTTTTATGGTCTCGGATATTTCATCCACAAGTTCCGGCCGGGCAGGCCCGCTTTGGAATAGCCGGCTTGCCATTTCCGCCTGGGCCACAAGCATGGTCAGGCCATTCGCGCAATACGCGCCGGCACGCCCGGCGTCTAAAAGCAGCTTCGTACGCATAGGATTATAGATCAAATCGGCCACGCCTGTCAGCCGTGTGAATCCATCAAGGCAGATCGGGCTGCCGCCGTTGTGCGGGTACATACCGACGGGCGTGGCGTTTACGATGATATCCGCGTCATAATGGCGCCGGATGTTCCCGTAATGGTTCTCCCCACTGCGCGATACCGTCACTATTTCCAGCGCGCCCAGGCCGGCGAGAACCGCCCGTACTGTCCGCGCGGCCCCCCCGTTACCCAGCACCAACACCTTTTTTCCGTTAGGGTCTATATTCCCCCGTTCCAGCATCACACGAAAACCGTGATGATCCGTGTTGTAACCGTACAGCAGGCCATCCCCGCCCTTGATAATCGTGTTTACGCTGCCGATCGTCCGCGCTTCATCCGATAGCGCCGCGCAGTAGGGTAAAACCGCTTGCTTATACGGGATGGTAACGTTGATCCCGTCGAACTCCTTATCCTCCAGGAATGCATCAAGAGAATCGGCAGGGACTTCGTACAAGGGGTAATCGTAGTCCCCAAGGTACCCGTGGATCAGCGGGGAAAAGCTATGTCCCAGTTTTTCGCCCAGTAGACCAAACGACTTTTTCATAACCAAACCGGTTCCTTTCAATACGGTTACTCAGGTTTAGGCTCGTCTCTTAGCAGGTCCTCTTGATAAAGGCGGCTAAGAGAAAATAAAGTCATATACAGGATACGCGCATAAGGGCCCATCTCCGCGCCGGCCTTTTCTTTAATATCAGACAGCTTTTCCCGCTCCCTCGTCATGTCCAGAGCGGGAAGGTCGTGCTCTTTTTTATAACTTGCGATTTGGCGGGAAACGTCCATCCGCTCCTTGAATAAACGAAGCAGTTCGTTGTCGATTTCGTCAATTTGTCTCCGATAGTTTTTCAAATCCATTCTGGCTCCTCCTCGGTTAATCATTGGTTATCCTGCAATCAAGATAGGCGTCGTATAGGGCGATGGCCGCCGCCGCCTCCACACATGGCACGGCGCGTAGGGCGATGCACGGGTCGTGACGCCCTTTGACATTTAGAACCACATTTTCCCCGCGTGACAGGCTAACGCTGTTTTGTCGTAAACCGATTGACGGTGTGGGCTTTAGCGCCACGCGGAATACGACCGGCATACCGTTTGTGATCCCACCCAAAATGCCACCGCTGTTGTTGGTGGACGTCTTTACTTCATCCCCATCCATCAAGAAAAAGTCGTTGTTCTCAGAACCTCTGCGCGTCGACCCCTCAAACCCACTGCCGAACTCGACGCCCTTTACGCCCGGTATGCCGAAGACGATCCCGGCAATGCGGTTTTCAATTCCATCGAACATCGGGTCGCCCAAGCCCGCAGGGACGCCGATTGCCGCGCACTCGACGATACCGCCAAGCGAATCGCCCTCACGCTGCGCTTTCTCTATCTCCTCGCGCATTTTCGCGCCGCTGATCGCCGATATAACGGGAAATTCCGATTCCCGAACGGCCCGCAGCGTTTCAGTTCCGATGTTCACGGGATCAAACGGAATATCGGCGACGCCGCCAATAGCATATACATGCGCTGCGAGCTCGACGCCCTCGCTCTCCAAAAGCTGGATACAAATGCCGCCTGCGGCGCATAGCGGCGCCGTCAGCCTGCCGGAAAAATGCCCGCCGCCGCGTATATCGTTATGCCCTGCGTATT
>Ga0082212_10001165_pt1 | contig 38653 bp, 10 predicted proteins | sample TergutNt197P3_FD_71548 | JGI IMG/M metagenome (GOLD analysis project Ga0082212, IMG submission 71548) | Neocapritermes taracua P3 segment gut microbial communities from Petit-Saut dam, French Guiana - Nt197 P3 | ecosystem: Host-associated > Arthropoda: Insects > Digestive system > Gut ...
TAAGAACGAATCAATACATTAACCAATATCAATTCACTAATTAATTACTAACTAAAAACAAGATTAACATGAAAAAAGTAACATTTCTAAGTTTATGGTTTTTGCTCTTTGCGGGCATTTTAACCGGTGCGGCTCAAACACAAACATTGCCGCTGACCGTAATAGTTCCGGGAACTGACGGTTCCGTACATTTACAAAGCGCTGTACCTGTCGAAGTCGTCGGCAATGTAACGGCCAAAGGTTTTGAACATCGCTTGAAAGGTGCCGGTACTTGGACAGTCGTTCTTGCTACGGATGCTTTTGAAGCCGATATCACAAACTTGCCTACCGGCACGTATCAAGTTCGCGCCTTTATTGAAGTATCCGATCAGGGAATGCTTTACAGTCGGACAAATCAAGTAATGGTGGTATGCGATTGCAACATACCCGCACCCGATCCGTGCGAACTTGTCAACTGTTCACCTATTCCTGCTGCTAACGGAAGATTGACTACTTTTACCAATGTGATGTACGACTTCCAGCATCAGCAGTTGGAGGCTTACGTTACTTCAAGCGGACAACCCACCCAATACGAGTGGTTTGTAAAGAAACAAGGCGCATCCGATGACTCGCTTGAACCTATTGCCGGTGCTCCCAATGCCGCTTTCTTTACCGTTCCGGCCGATTTTATGTATCAATACGGTGATTTAGTGAAATCCAACACTACCCAAACACCCGACGGCAGCAACAGTGCTGTTGAGCTGACTATTCGTTGTGTGATGAGCAATCCCAATACCGCCACTCCTGTCGTTGCTAACCTTGATATCCTGTTTATCCGTACCAATACGGCCGGTTATGGTATTGACGCTAATGGCGTTCGTTACTTGACTGTTCAGAGAGGTCTTAACGGTGTAATGAGAGGCGGTACTATCAACGTTGCGCTTCTGAATCTTGGACAAAGCGGTACGGGCAGTCTGAATCAGGATCCTATGTTTGATGATTCTCACAATCTTAACGATGCCGGCGACTTGGGCGATTTTTATCAATGGGGCCGCATTGCCGACGGGCATCAGCACATAGTTTGGAGTAAAGCCCCAAATCGCTTTAATCAGATTACTCCTATGACCGGTAACGGTGCTACTTCTGCTGTTATTGACCGCAGTGCTTTTGCTCCGGCAGTTAATAGTCAAGGTCAGGTTACCGGTGTTGATTATGTTGGCAACTTCATTACTAATGCCGGTGATTGGGGTGCTCAGGCATCCGGTAACAGCGATCTTTGGGGTAATACTTCCAATACTCGTGCCGGTGCTCCAATTTCTTTTGACGGCGCTGCTCCGACTTGGACTACCCGCGCTCAGGCTAACAATGTTTGCCCGCAAGGTTGGCGTGTTCCTTCCCGTTTTGATATTTCCGATATGCACACCAATAATGGCGCCGGTACTTCCGGTACATCAAGTAGTTTACCTGTTACTATTCCCGGCGCTAACAACAATTGGCGTTGGCGCGGTATGCAAACCGATGTAAATGCTTGTGGCGGCGTTATTATTACCAACGACAACGGCGAAAACCTTTTCTTGCCTGCTGCGGGCAGCCGCGCCAGCAGCAGCAGCATCGCCGGCAAGCTCGACAGAGTAGGTACGATCGGCTTCTATTGGAGTAGTGCGTTCGACACTATGACGCACGCGTTCCCCGTGACCTTCGTCAGTGGCAACGTGGACGCTATGTACGGCGGCGCCGCCCGAGCAAACGGGTTTAGTGTACGTTGTGTATCCGAATAGCAGAATAAATGTCTGAATCAGGATGTATAAGATTAAAAGATTTACTTGATTTAATCCTAAAAATCTTTTAATCTTATACATCCTGATTCAGACAAGAGAAAGATGAACATGATTCTTTAATTATAGCAATAACCACCATTACTTTAACGGTTTTGGTGGTTTTTGTTGTTGGGACTAATAAAAAACGGAATTATCCCTTTTAGTCTTGTTACGGTGCGCTGCACCTTCCTTTTTCCGGCTGCAGAGTAGCCGAAATAGTTGCAGCTTCAATTAGATACGAATGCGGCAACGGTACGGAGTACCGTAATAAATGTACAAGACTAAAAGGGATAATTCCGAAAAGAAATCATGAAAAACTTTCAAACAACCTCTAAACTTCTTACCTTTGCATCTTTTGTAAATTAAAATGTATTTATGGTTTCTGTCGATGGACTTGCAGTAGAATTTGGCGGCACAACGTTATTTTCCGATATTTCTTTTGTGATTAATCCGAAAGACCGCATTGCTTTGATGGGTAAAAACGGCGCAGGAAAATCCACGTTGTTAAAAATTCTTGCCGGAGTACGCGAGCCTTCAAAAGGACGTGTTTCTACACCAAAAGATTTTATAATCGCTTATCTTCCACAACATTTGATGACCGAAGACAACCGCACTGTTTTTAAAGAAACAGCGCAGGCTTTCGCACATTTGCACGAACTAAAAGTGGAAATCGACCGACTAAATGACGAACTGACGACTCGCACCGATTACGAGTCGGACGAATATATGCAAATCATTGAACAAGTATCTACATTGAGCGAGAAATATTACAGCATAGAAGAAACAAATTTCGATGCCGATATTGAAAAAACGCTGATAGGACTTGGATTTGAACGATCTGATTTTACACACCAAACGAGCGAATTCAGCGGTGGTTGGCGAATGCGTATTGAACTGGCAAAAATTTTACTCCAAAATCCCGATGTTATTCTGCTCGACGAGCCGACAAACCACTTGGATATTGATTCGATACAATGGTTCGAAGATTTTTTGATAAATTCGGGCAAAGCCGTTGTGCTGATTTCGCACGATAAAACGTTTGTTGATAATGTTACCACACGCACTATTGAGGTAACAATGGGACGCATTTACGATTACAAGGCAACCTATTCTCATTACCTCGAACTGCGGAAAGAACGCCGCGAACAACAGCAAAAGCAATACGACGAACAACAAAAAATGATTGCCGAAACGCAAGAATTTATCGAACGTTTCAAAGGCACATATTCCAAAACATTGCAAGTGCAATCGCGCGTAAAAATGCTCGAAAAGTTGGTATTGGTAGAAGTTGATGAAGAGGACACATCGGCATTAAGATTACGGTTTCCGCCATCGCCGCGTTCGGGAAGTTATCCGATAATAGCAGAAAATGTAGGGAAAAAATATCCAACAAAAAGCCCTCAAAATCTCCCTCAGGGAGACTTTGACAGCGACCGTAAGGCAAGTCCTCCTGAGGAGGATTTAGGAGGCTTCACTGTTTTCGCTAATGCAAATTTCACAATTGAACGTGGACAAAAAGTCGCTTTTGTAGGACGAAACGGCGAAGGAAAATCAACATTAGTCAAATGTATAATGAATGAAATTCCTTTTGATGGAAATTTAACCTTGGGACACAATGTGAAAATCGGCTATTTTGCACAAAATCAAGCGTCTTTGCTTGACGAAAGTTTAACAGTTTTTCAAACAATCGACACTGTTGCGGTTGGCGATGTCCGCACCAAAATTCGCGACATTTTGGGAGCATTTATGTTTGGTCGCGAAGATATTGATAAAAAAGTAAAAGTGCTTTCGGGCGGCGAAAGAACTCGTCTTGCCATGATAAAATTACTGCTTGAACCGGTAAATTTATTGATTCTTGATGAGCCGACAAATCATTTGGATATGAAAACCAAAGACATTCTGAAACAAGCGTTGGTAGATTTCGACGGAACGTTAATCGTTGTTTCGCATGACCGTGATTTCTTAGACGGTTTGGTAACCAAAGTGTACGAATTCGGACATCAAAAAGTAACCGAACATTTAGAAGATATTTACGGTTTTTTAAGGAAAAAGAAAATGGAAAGTTTGAGGGAAATTGAAAGAAAATAAGCATATTTGCAACTACAAAAAAACAATTCGATGATAAAATCATTTCAAGAACTATCAGACAGCATATTAAACAAAAAACGAACAAAACTCGTCGCCGCTAACGCGACCGACAGCCATACGCTTTCCGCGATTGTTCGCGCAGTAGAGATGGGATTTATTGAGGCATTTTTGTTTGGTAACGCTCAAAAAATAGAATCGCCCGAGACATTACAATCCGAATATATCCACATTATCGATATCGAAGACAAAGTGCAAGCCACCGAAGAAGCGGTGCAAATGGTGCGCGAAAGCGAAAACGGCATTTTAATGAAAGGATTGGTCAACACTGATGTATTATTGCGCGCCATTTTAAATAAGGAAAAAGGAATTTTACCGCCCGGAAACGTGCTTTCGCACATCGGTGTACTCGAAATTCCGCGTTATCATAAAATGCTTTTCTTTACAGATGCGGCGGTTATTCCCTCTCCTACTCTCGAACAACGTATCGCGCAAATCAACTATTCGATTGATATTGCCCGAAAATTCGGAATTGAACGACCTAAAATTGCGATGCTTCATGCTTCGGAAAAACCAAGCCCGAGAATTCAATATACGCAAGATTATTTGGCGATTATGGAAATGCACCGCGCCGGAAAATTCGGCGATGTGATTATAGATGGACCGCTCGACTTGTCGCTTTCTATCGACAAAGAAAGCGTGCTGATAAAGAAAGTAAACACGCTTGTTGACGGCGATGCCGATGTGCTTGTTTTCCCAAATATCGAGAGCGCGAACTGCTATTACAAAGCAATGACGTATTTCGCCGACGCTAAAATGGCAGGTCTTTTACAAGGAACCGACAAACCTTCGATATTGACGTCGCGGAGCGAAAGTCCGGAATCTAAATTTTTCAGTATTTTAATGGCGTGTTTATAGATTGATAATAAGATATTTGCTTCACGATATTTATGGATATTTGCTCCCTGCGGTCGCGATATTGAGATAGTCGCAATTCTTAATATCGATGAATATCTATTAATATCGCGAAGCAAATATCAACAAATATCCATAAATAATAAAACCGTTGCTCTCCGGCTATAAATTTAGAGAGCATTATGTATATGTATAAAATCCTTTCCATCAATCCCGGTTCTACTTCCACCAAATTTGGCGTGTATGAAGATGAAAAAGAAATATTAATCGACACTATCCGACACAGCGCCGACGAACTAAAAGATTTCAAAAAAGTATCCGACCAGTTTCAGTTTAGAAAAAATCTGATTATTGACACGCTGGAAAGCAAAGGAATTGACATTTCCGGTTTCAACGCTATTGTCGGGCGCGGCGGAATCGTAAAACCGTTGGCATCTGGCGTGTATGAAGTAAACACCGCGTTGAAAACCGACCTTACGAACGCTTCGTACGGCGAACACGCGAGCAACCTCGGCGGACTTATCGCATTGGAATTGGCGCAAGAAATTCCTAACTGCCGCGCGTTTATTGCCGACCCTGTTGTAACAGACGAATTACAAGATGTTGCTCGCATAAGCGGTTTGCCGTCTATGCCGCGCCGTTCGGTGTTCCACGCATTGAACCAAAAGGCGATGGCGCGCAAATTCGTAAAAGAAAACAACAAAAAATACGAAGACTTAAATCTGATTATCGTTCACATGGGCGGCGGTATTTCCGTGGGTGCGCACAAAGGCGGACGCATCATCGACGTGAACAATGCCGTAGATGGCGAAGGACCCTTTTCGCCCGAGCGCTCGGGTTCGCTGGTAGCACGCGATTTGGCAGAACTTTGTTTTAGTGGCAATTATACGTTAGACGAAGTAAAGAAAATGATTAACGGAAAAGGCGGATTAATGGCGCATCTCGGCATCAACGAAGCGCACGTTGCCGCACAGCGTATTGCTGACGGCGACAAACATGCCGAATTGATTATGAACGCGATGGTTTACAACATCGCCAAGTTGGTTGGTTCGATGGCAGTGGTGCTGCAAGGCAAAATTGACGCGATTATTCTTACCGGCGGCATTGCTTATAATCAATATGTAGTAAGTAACCTAAAGCCGATGATTTCCTTTTTAGCGCCCATTACCGTTTATCCAGGCGAAGACGAAATGGGAGCGTTGGCAATGGCAGGTTTGCGCGTGTTGAGAGGCGAAGAAACGACAAAAGTTTACAAATAAAATAGCACGAAAGACGAAGGCACGAAAGCGCGAAAGGAGATACAAAAAACCTGTTTCGCGCTTTTTTCCTTTCGTGCTTTCGCGCTCCATTTCTTTCTCTTCCTATTTTTCCATGTCATTTTTTTGTTCATATCACAAAAATCCTTACTTTCGTACATTAAAATTATAATGTATGAAAACTATTTCCCGATTATTCCTGTTAATAGCCGGCACATTCGTGTTTTCTTTTTACCTGTCGGCACAAACAATAAACGCCAATTGGAAAGACGGCGTAATATACTTTAAACTGACCGACAACGTAACGGTAAATAATTTAAATAACGCTACGCAAGGAGCAAGGCGACAGCAACTGCCGTTCTTGGAAGCAATAGAAAACAGATTCGAAATAGAAAATATTTCGCAACCTTTTTTCTCGCCCGGAAGCGATGCGTTGCAACGAACTTTTAGATTAAATTTCTCGGACAACGAAGATGTGCACGCTATTTTGGAAGAGTTAATGAACAGCGCCGACGTTGAATATGCGGAACCAATGCCGTTTTTCCGCACATTTTCAACACCAAACGACACGTACTACAACACTACGCTCTCGAACGGAACTTACACAGTTAGTCCTTCGTGGCACTTGGACTTAATAAACGCAGAGCAAGCATGGAATATTACAACAGGAAATCCCGACATAGTAGTAGCAGTTATCGACAATGCAATATGGACCGACCATCCAGATCTCGAAAACAAAGTCGTTAGAAAAATAGACCTTGCTGATAACGACGAAAACACAAATCCTCCGATAATGAACAACGCTTGGGCGCACGGCACACACGTTGCCGGATTAATAGCTGCCCAAACCAACAATAACTTGGGCGTAGCTTCTATTGGTTACAACATCAGTTTGATGGCTATTAAAGCGACAAAAAATCAGACAGCTAACCCAAGAGATCTCGATGTTCCGCTGGAGGCTATTATTTGGGCAGCCGACAATGGCGCTCACGTTATCAATATGTCTTTTGGTTCGCCCGATTTTTCGCAAACCCTGCAAAACATTGCCAACTATGCTTACAACAAAGGTTGTGTATTGGTCTCCGCTGCCGGAAATGCCGGGAAAGATGAAAAAAATTATCCGGCGGCATTAAACCATGTCATTTCCGTAGGCTCTTGCGACGGAAATAATGCGAAATCAAGTTTCTCTAACTATGGCGATTGGATTGATGTACTGGCTCCGGGCGGATATGCAATTGACACAAATACAAGCGCCACAACATCATTTTCAATTTTAAGTACTTACTGCGGAACTTCTAATGCCACTCTTTATCAAGTAGCCGAAGACTACGGCATAATGAACGGAACATCCATGTCATCGCCCATAGTTGCCGGATTATGTGGACTGATGCTCTCTGTAAATCCTCATTTAACGCCCGAAAAACTCACCGATATTCTAAAATATACTTGCGAAAATGTAGACGATGCGAATGCCGGATATATTGGACAAATTGGCGCGGGAAGAATCAATGCTGGCAATGCAGTTTGGGAGGCACAAAATATGCTTACCTCAAACTGGATTATACAAAACACCAATTTTACCACACTTTATCGCGGTGTATCGGACATTAATATCGTAGATGAAAATACGGCATGGATATTAACATTCGAGGAACTCGACGAAATAGGAATCGAAGGGACAAGAGATATTGCCGTAACTGCCGATGGTGGAAATAGTTGGATTCCGCACACCATGGATATTGGCGAATATATTCCGGCTTCCATCAGCGCAGTGAGTGCAACCAAAGCTTGGACAGTTGCTTTCCACGAAACCGCCGACGGCGGTGCAATTTTCAACACATCTGACAGCGGTGTAACATGGACACGCCAATCATCCGGTGCTTTTAATAATACCTATAGTTTCGCTAATGTTATTCACATGTTTAACGAAAACGAAGGTTTCTGCCAAGGCGATCCTATTAACGGGAAGTTCGAGATATACACCACACAAAACGGCGGTACGACGTGGAGTTTAATTCCCGAAGCAAACAGTCCGTCTGCATTAGCCGGTGAATACGGTTGGACAAGCTGTGTAGCAGCTTACGGTAACAACGCATGGTTTGGCACGAGCAGAGGTCGCGTTTTCAAAACTACCGACAAAGGGCAAACATGGCAAGCCTACGACACACCGGCAATAGATGTTACTTCCATATCATTTGCCGATGCCAATAATGGCGTGGCATTGTGCTATCGAGCAGGCAATTGGAAAATGCTTAAAACCGATAACGGCGGCGAAACCTGGCAAGAGATTTCTATTACTCTTCCTGTATTTTCTGCCATATCCGCTGTTCCCGGAACACCCGGAATGTATGTTGGTGTAAGAAAAGACGAAATTAGTCCTCAATATCAACATTCAAGCTACAGCCTTGATTACGGGCAAACGTGGACTACAATAGATCAATACACTATGTACACCACCGTTAAAATGTTTAACAAAGATATCGGCTGGGCAGGCGGGATTAACTCAAAAATCAACAATGGCGGAGGCATTTATAAATGGTCGCAAGCCATATCTTCTTTACCATTTACATCCGACGGAACAGAAGAAAAAGTGAAGATTTATCCGAATCCGGCTACGAATGTTATTCATATTCTAAACGCCGAAGGAACAAGATATGAAATTATCGACCTTATGGGAAGAATTATTATCGCCGGAAAGCAAAATGAAATCGAAAAACCCGTTGATATTTCAAATTTACAAAAAGGTTGTTTCTTTATTAGAATATATAAAAATGATAAAATTCACAGTGTTTTGAAATTTATTAAATTATAAAAGATATTTGCTTCGCGATATTAATAGATATTTGGCTTCGCCGATATTTGTTGATATTAATAGCGACTGTCTCAATATCGCGACCGCAGGGAGCAAATATCTCAATATCAATAAATATCTATAATTATTAACTTTAAAAAACTACATTATGTTTAAACCAACATTACTTGTATCAACGCTGTTGATTGCCATTATGAGTTTCTCGTGCGGCAATAAGCAGATAGAAATCACGCCATTTGAAATGCCCGACAACATAGGCGCGTACCAAATGCCTTACATTCGTTATGACTCAAAAGACGCCGAGTTTGGCGGAAATGCAACACAAGAAACGGCTTTCGATTTTAATTATTACTTAACTGCTTCGGAAGCTTCTAACCAAGAGTATATTGTATTATATACCATCGATGATTTTATCAGCTGGACAGTAAACGAATCTGCCAACGGTATAACGGTTCGTTTTACGTTGCCCGATAAAGCCGATGAAAAAGGGGAAAGCATCGGACAACGCAGTAACATTGATATTTTTGTAAACAACCAACAGGTAAAAACCGTTGAGCTTGATTCGCGTTACGCATGGCAATATTTTCATCCCGGAATTTCGGAGCCGCGTATGACTATCAGTGACGATGTTTATCCCATGATGCGATTCGATGAAAAGCGTTTCATGTTGGCAGAATCATTACAGCCGGGCGATATGATTGCCATCAGAAAATCGGCAAATGACGGTTTGGATTGTGGTATCGACTTTATTGAAATTGAAGACGTGCCCGCGCCTATTGCTAAACCTGAAAATGCTCTTTCGGTAAAAGATTTCGGCGCAAAAGGCGATGGTATTACCGACGACTACAACGCGTTTATAAAATGTATCGAAGCGGCAGACAAGGCAGGCAAAATGGTGTATGTTCCCGAAGGAAAATATAGCATCGGCGCCATGTTGAGGCTTAATCTCGACAATACCAACATTCAAGGAGCAGGTATGTGGTACACTGAAATTTATTTCAGCAACGACAATTTCAGAAGCGCCGGATTTTGCGGTAATGCAAACAAAATCAGATTAGCGGATATGTATGTTAACGGCAAAAACAACCGCCGATTGGGATTGAGAGATAAAGACGGCAATCTTGTATATAAAGTTAATTACGGCTGGGAAAACCGCGTGTTGTATCAAGACCAAAAAGGTATCAGCGGAAATTTCGGTGACGGTTCTGTGATTGAAAACATGTGGATTGAGCATTTTGAGTGTGGCATTTGGATTGCACCTTATGCTTGGGTAGAAGGTAAAGAAGAGATGTTCGTAACACCTGAAGGCTTCACTTGGACAAACCACGAAGGCAAGCAATTTGACATTCCGGCCGGTATCATACTCGACACTTGTAAATTGGTTGCCGAAAAAGACAGAACGACAAACTTGCGCGTAACTGGTGTGCGCCTGCGCAATCATTATGCCGATGGCGTAAATTTTGCTGAAGGTACATCTTTCTCTATTTTCGAGCATTCTGACATTCGCAACTGCGGTGATGACGGTATTGCTTCATGGTCGCAAAACGATGCGGGACCGAAAACTCCACCCAACAAACAGAATATTTTCCGCTACAACACTATCGAACTTGGTTGGAGAGCAGGTGCGATTGGTATGTTTGGCGGCGGCGGACATCAAATATATAATTGCTACATCGGCGAGCATATGTTGTCTGCAGGTATCCGTTTTACGGCTGATTTTCCCGGACATGCGATGGATCTCGACCCGAATAATCCGATGATCGTACGCAATTGCATCATATACAAATGTGGCACAACGTACGACTTGTTTGGTGATTGGTTAGCTGCTATCGACATCCACGGAAGCGAACGATTCCCGATGCACAACATTACGTTTGAAAATATTCACATTATTAATTCTCAAACCGATGGCATTCAGCTTTGGGGTGGAAATATCGAAAACATTACATTTAAAAATGTGCTGATTGACGGCATAGGAAAAGGATTCCAAGTAACTGAAAAGCCAAGACCAAGCTACGACATAAATGCTCATTCCGGCACCGGTTCGGCTAACTTCATTAATGCTACCGCTAATAGTGTTCGTAATGAAAACAACGGTTATATTTTGAATTTTAAGTAATAAAAAATTAAAATAAGTCCACAGATTACACAGATTTACACAAATAAAGAGGTTATTTAATATTATTGAAAGAATTATATATTCATCTGTGATAATCTGTGCAATCTGTGGATAAAAAATACTTTGTATATATATATATATACAAAAACAACCATGCAAATTGCTGGATAAAAACTTGATTTTCAACAAAATAAAACAGAAACTCGAAGAGTTTCACAATAAATCAACCTCATTACCTTATAATAAGCAATGAGGTTGATTTTTAATAATCTTTGCTGCTGAGTGTTAATTATGAACGTAGAAACGCGGATTTACGTAGATATAAAATCTGTGTAAATCCGCGTTATTTGCATTCTTTTTAGAAAATTATCTTCCTATTAACGTAAAATGTCCAACATGCTGCCTTCCGTCATTCAAGTCAATCAAATACCAATAATCGGTACTCGGCATCCGTTTTCCTAAATACATTCCGTCCCAGCCGTAGAAATTATTTTCCCAGCGATGAAGCAGTTTACCGAAACGGTCGTAAAGATAGATGGTATATGTATAACAATCTATATTATTTATTTCCCATTTGTCGTTTCTACCATCGGCATTAGGCGTAAAGAACGAAGGTATTTCTATTTCGGGACATACTTCTTTTGGAAGAACCTCTAAGAAGGTCAAGATAACGCTGTCGCAATCGAATCGATTCAGCAATGTATCTCTGTAAAGACCTTGTACTGTGTATGTATTTCCATTAAAGTAGTGGCTTTCGCCTTCATTAATGGTTACCACTACAGTAGTAGGCGGCGAAACAGGCCATATGGTTAAATGTAGAATATCTACTCTATAGCAACCCGACGTTGTCGGAATCGTATCACGATATATACCCGAAGCATTCAGAAGCCTTCCATTAAAGTCATAAAAACTGTTTTGGCAAACACCATCGGGCCACTCATGTATATCATAACAAACCACTCGTAAATTTAGCACAATCAAACTGTCGCAAAGATAACGGTTTTGCTCGGTTCGAGTTTGATGAATTGTTGTCGGCTCGTTTTGCACCGGAATCGAAAAACCATTTTGATTATATGATTCGCCTACACGAATAGTAGCATCAATTGGTGTTCTGCTTGTTGGATTTACTGTGAGCGTTACCGTTACAATACTATCACAACCAGTGGTTTGAGCCGTAAAATAAACGTCTCTTGTTCCGGCAGCGGTAAAGGTTACATTACCATACGTATATGGCAGTGCATTGTCACAGATTATCGGATTAGCCGTACTTCTCAACACAGGAATAACTGTCAGCATTACTGTTACGATGCTGTCGCAACCGGTGGTTCGGGCAGTGAAATACACATCTTTTATTCCCGCAGCAGTAAAAATGGAATCGCCATATCGGAACGGCAAATTATTTTCACAAACGGACGGATTAGCCGTACTGGTCAATACAGAATTAACCGTCAATGTTACCGTTACGATACTGTCGCAACCGGTAGTTCGAGCGGTGAAATACACATCTTTTACGCCGGCAGCAGTAAAGACTGAATCACCGTAATGAAACGGTAATTTATTTACGCAAACTGTCGGATTTGCCGTACTTCTCAAAGTAGGATTAACCGTCAATGTTACAGCTACAATGCTGTCGCAACCGGTAGTTTGAGCAGTGAAATAAACATCTTTCGTGCCGGCAGCGGTAAAAATGGAATCACCATAATGAAACGGCAGCGCATTTTCACAAATTATCGGATTGTCTGTACTTCTCAAAGTAGGATTAACCGTCAATGTTACTGTTACGATGCTGTCACAACCGGTAGTTTGAGCGATGAAATAAACATCTTTTACGCCTGCGGCGATAAAAACGGAATCACCATAATGAAACGGCAACGCATTTTCACAGATTTCCGGATTGTCCGTACTTGTTAGAACCACGCTATTAACCGTCAACGTTACTGTTACAATACTGTCGCAACCGGTAGTTTGGGCGGTAAAATAAACATCTTTTACGCCAGCAGCGGTAAAGATGGAGTCGCCATATTGGAACGGCATATTATATTCGCAAACGGCTGGATTAGCTGTGCTTCTCAAAACAGGATTAACCGTCAATGTTACCGTTACGATACTGTCGCAATCAGTGGTTTGAGCAGTGAAATAAACATCTTTCACGCCGGCAGCGGTAAAAATAGAATCGCCATAATGAAACGGCAACGCATTTTCGCAGATTATAGGATTAGCCGTACTTCTCAAAGTCGGATTAACCGTTAATGTTACCGTTACGATACTGTCGCAACCGGTAGTTTGAGCGGCAAAATAAACATCTTTTACGCCTGCGGCAGTAAAAATGGTATCGCCATACCGGAACGGCAACGCATTTTCGCAGATTATAGGATTAGCCGTACTTCTCAAAATAGGATTAACCGTCAGCGTCACCGTTACAATGCTGTCGCAACCGGTAGTTTGAGCGATGAAATAAACATCTTTTACGCCGGCAGCAGTAAAGATAGAATCGCCATATCGAAACGGCAACGCATTCTCGCAAACTGACGGATTATCTGTACTTGTCAAAGTCGGATTAACCGTCAACGTTACCGTTACGACGCTGTCGCAGCCGGTAGTTTGAGCAGTGAAATAAACATCTTTTACGCCAGCGGCAGTAAAGATGGAATCACCATATCGAAACGGCAACGCATTTTCGCAGATTTCCAGATTGTCCGTACTTGTCAAAATCAAACTATTAACCGTCAGTGTTACTGTTACAATACTGTCGCAACCGGTAGTTTGAGCGGTGAAATAAACATCTTTCGTGCCCGCAGAGGTAAAAATGGAATCACCATACCGGAATGGCAGATTATTCTCGCAAATTGACGGATTAGCCGTGCTTCTTAAAATAGGTTTAACCGTTAAATCCAATATGATGATACTGTCGCAACCAGTTACAAGTGAGATAAGTGTATCTCTGTAAATACCTGGTAGAGTCAGCTCTTTATCATTGAAAAGATAAGTTTCACCTTCACAGAAACTGTCTTCGAAAGGATATAGAACAGGTTCTATGGCTTCCAACGTTAATGTAATAATACTGTCACAACCGGCTAAGTTAATGGTATCTCTATATATACCCGGAATTGTGAGTATAGTGCCATTAAAATCGTATGTACCGTTCCTGCAGAAAGTATCTTCAATTGAGTATCTGACAGGATTTTCCATCAATAAATTTAATGTAACAATGCTGTCACAGCCGTTGGGAAGAGGTATAGTATCGTAATATGTACCAGATTCTGTTAGATACTCACCTCCAAAATAATATATGCGATTTGGACAAATGGCTACGTTTATAGTCTCTTCTATAACACAAGATTGTATAAATTCAATTCTTTCCGCAATAAGCGGATAAGGATCGGAAGTTTCAAAAATATATTTTATATATGCCCAAGCATAATAAGTAGAATCAGGTTTTAAACCGCTGACGTTAACGTCATAATCAACCGACTGAGCTCCATTGGTAGCGCTGGTAACCGAACTTGGTTTTATATAGAAAGTAACACCACCGCGAGTAAAAGTTCCGGCAGCTATTTCGGTTGGATTAGGGAAATCATAAATCGTAGGATCTCCTTCAATAAGTAAAGTATGAGTAAATTCCGGCACAGTAATATTTACGTCCGATGTTGTATAAATAAAGCCGCTTTGATAAATAGAATCCCAGTTAAGACGAGCGCCTCCGGTTAGTGAGGTTCCTGTGTTATCTATCATATCAAATCTGGGAGTCATGTCTCCGCGCTTAAAACTTCCATATAGAGTGGCTGTGGTTGACGAAGTTATATCAACACTTTCTGTTTTGACAGATGAGGGCGAGCGAAAAGCAAATAATTCGGGAACAATGGTTGTTCTGGTTCCGGCACCATCTTCGGCATAACTAATAGTCAGACTGTATGACCATTTGGGACAAAATCTTTCTCTTGCCTGATTGGTCTGAACACCCATACCAATATCCGAATTTAACAAGGGCTCTTCAGTTACTTTATTAAAATAAATGGAAGCACCCAGTTTTATTTCGCCTGCTGCAGCATAAAGAATAGAACTAGCTAAGCTGCTGTTTGTATAAGGTTTTACAATTAACGCCCGCATGTCATTGCGAAAAGAGTAATTGAATATTTCATGGTCGTCATCAAATGGCCAAACACCAGCTTCTCTTTGTTGAATCTCAGATATTTGCCATCCTTTGGGTATCAAAGCCGGAGCAATATCTACTGCATTCAACAAATCGCCATTAGGACCGGGAACAATATCTAAATCTGATGCTATTCCAATAAGATTTTCATAATTTGCAGTAAAAGTATTGTTTGTCAATCTTAATACATTTGGGTTAAAGAAGATGGCAAAATCAAAAGCATCTGTTCTTAATTCTCCGATAGCTATTATTTTGAATTCTACAGTGGTTTCTGTTTCAACAATAGTAGCTACCAATCTTGAATCCGATGTTCCTAAAGTTAATCCCGGATTTCCGGAAGGATATGTAATAGCCGGTTGTGCATTTACCATTGATGGAATCAAAAAGCATAATAACACAATACTCAACATTTTTACAAGTCGTATGCTCTTTACATTTGCATCATGATTTTTATATTTGAATAGTAAATTTTTCACATTATATAACATTTAAAAATTAAACTACCACCGCCTTTTGGCTGTGGCTGTGGTAGTTCAATTATTTTTGCAAAATATTTTTTTTGTTCGGCTATAAACTAAAACAAATAGACAAGCAAACATACTCTTTTGTTTACTTGTCTATTTTTTGGTCCTTTATTATTTACCTACAATAAAGTTTACTTGTCTGTTTAACTGACGGTGTTGTTCCGTATCATTCGGATTCATCGGATTGTTCATACCTTCGGGCACAATCGTCAATCTCGATGGTCTGATTCCGTTACTGATAAGGTACGACCTAACAGTTTCTGCACGTCTTCTGGATAATTCATAGTTATGCTTGTAGCTTCCCAAGTCGCAAGTATGTCCTACGATAGTAAGTCTTACTTGATCGTGTCTTCTCAACATATCCATTTTTCTATCAAGAGTTTCTTTAGCATCTCTGCGTAAAACTGATTGATTTAAGTCAAAGAAAACAGGCTCCATTAAGATTTCTATATCTGCTACGGGAACTCCATCTAACGTATTGCTGTCTGCATCTCTTCTTGATGAAATACGGTCAAAGTATTCTTCAGGGAAGGTTACTTCAATGGTAGGATTCAAGATAATGGTATCTGCAGGTCTATTAGCCAATCCTCTTAGCAATTCTATGATTTCATCTTGCTTATCTTCGGATTTTTTACCTCTTTTTTCGGTCAACTTACCAATCTTAATACGCAAACCTAGTTCGCCTTTCAATGCGAATGGGTGATTTTTGTTTATTTCTTGGCTGTTAAGTATTCCGTTATAAGCTAAATTTTGACCAATGTAGTCAACTCTTTGTTGACTGCCTGTCGGATAAAGCAATTCTACGCTTTTATCCTTGATGTCCATTAAGCCATAATCTGCCGAAACGCCTACCGTAAGGTCAACTCTGCGGCTCAACGCAAACAAGAATCCAAGTTCTCCGGTTACAGCTACACCGAATTTTAATTCGTTATCGCCTTTCCAATTCAAATTTCCATTGCTTCCAAAACCATGTTGTGATGGTAACGGAAATTCTTCTACAATTCGCATATTATAGTCCGGATAATAAGCTAATAACAAAGCATTTCCTTTGTTTCTTTTGTAAGTGGACTTAATAGGGAATTGTGCTTTTGCACCGATTCCTCCATACATTCCAACATTCTTGCTCTGTCCGAATCTGGTTTGATACAGCAACATCAACGGAATATTAAAGAAGCTCGTTTTTTGATTTTCTCTCCAGTTTCTCAACGTAACATCCAATTCATACTCTGTTGGTTCGTTCAGTTCATTCATAAATAAATCATCAACTTGACCTTCAAAAGTAAACAATCTATTTTGGTAACGACTTTGTGTGTTGAACACAAAAAATTCTGCTTTTACTCCAATTCCCCAATTAGGACTAAAGAAATATTGATATCCAATGTTTCCACCATAACCCAATTTGCCTCTGGAACTACCTTCGTCTAAGTCGTAAAAGAATTTAGTCCAGCCCAAATCTCCACCTACGGTAATATAGGAACCTTTGTCCTGTCCCATTGCGATGGTAAGGGTTGAAAACATCAACGCTATAAAAATTAGTTTTTTCATATCTGTTTTAATTATTTAGTTATTAATGTTTAACGATTAATGTTCAATGGTGTTGGTAAAAGGCTTTTCAGCCTTTTACCTATTGACCATTAATCATTGACTCTTATTCCACTACTACCACTTTTTCAGATTTAACTCTTCCGGAAGCTGTAGTAACACGAACTATATAGTTTCCTGCTACCGGTACGTCAACCACTATATTTTCTACAGGGTTAGTTATTACTGAGTAAGCAACCATACGACCGCTTGCATCGTAAATAAATACCTTAGCATTCAAACTTTCTTCTATCGATAATTGACTCAAGTCAACCACGATTTCTTTGCCTATTTGTACAGGGTTAGGATAGATGCGAATAGCAGCCGGGCTACTAGCTTCATCTTTTATCACTGTATATGGACAACTCATCATAGTAGTACGATCGGCAAGTGTTACCTGCACTCTATAAGTACCATTCAAGCCGCCGTTTTCAGAATAATACTGGAAGTTTCCGTTTCTGCCTATAGCGTTTCCATCGCGATACCATTGGTAATCAACGAACAGATCGCCCACGTTAGAAACAAATATTACATCATCCCATTTTTGTAAGATAAACAAGGCGTTTTTGCTTACGTTCACATCAACACTTCTTACTGTACCGCAATCGCTGATTACATCTACGAAGAAAGTTCCCCCTACGAACAATTCTGCATCGTCCGGAGCAATAACTAATGTAGATGAAGTTTCACCTAAAAGTTCTTCAAGTTCTTCTCCGTTGAAGAAGAACCATTGGTAAGTCAAGTTCACGCCTGTTGCGTTCACTGACAACACGAATCCTTCACCGTCGCAGAAGTTAGTTGCAGTCGGCTGAGCAAGAATTTGTACGCCGCCCATAACTTCGATTGTAATTTCAGTAGAAGATGCTGCACTTGTGCAACCACCTGCGCTGAAGCTAATCAAACCGCTATATCTTCCTGTCGGTAAACCGGTCGGTATTGCAACAGCAATTGCGCCGCCTGCAAGCGTTTCATTGCTTACGTTAGCAAATCCTGCGAAAAGAGCATTTTGACTGAAAGTAATGCTGTATTCAACAGCCAAGCTTGTTTGAGCAGGATTCACTGTATAAGTGAACTCAACTTGAGATGCACTTCCGCATGCTTGTTCAAACGTTGAAGCCAATGTTACTTCCGGTGTCGGATTAACCATAACCGTTACGGTTTCTGTAGCCGAACAATCTACGAATGTCATTTCAATTGTGTACGTTACTGCAATCGGAGCATCAGTGCTGTTTGTCAACATTTCGTTGATTTGAGCGCCTACGCCGCTGCTGCCTGTGCTGCCGGTCCAAGCGAACGCAACACCGCTAACATTGCTTGCAGCTGTATAGTTGAAATTACTTTCTCCGCAAACTGCCGGTGCAGTAGTTGCGCTAGTCAATCTCAATTCAGGATTTACAGTAACTTCAAATGCTGCTGTACTTCCTTCGCAAGTTCCGCTTGCCAATGTTACGGTAAACACGCCTTTCAATGGTTGAGCAGATTTGTTTGTTGCTGTGAACGAAGGAATACTTCCTACGCCCGACATTGCCGAACCAATATTGCTTCCTGAGAGAACCCAAGTTGCATCTGCGGGCAATGTAACAACATCAGTTGCTTCGCCATCACAATAGATTGCGTCGAAAATTGAACCTAATGTCAATTCCGGATTTACTGTAATGGTAAATGTCATCGGAGTGATAGTAGGACAAGTTAAACCTGCATGCGAATATTCCGGAGTTACTGTAATAGTAGCCGTTGCAACAGTTGTTCCGCTGTTAACTGCTCTGAACGAAGCGATGTCGCCTGTTCCTGACGCAGCTAAACCGATAGCCGGATTATCGTTAGTCCAACGATAAACAGTTCCCGGAACAACGCCGTTGAACAATACTGTATTAGTCATTTGACCGGTGCACAATTCTTGGCTTGCAACAGCATCAACTCCAACTGTAGGCAATACAGTTACTTTGAAGCTAACCGGTTTTCCTGCGCAAGTTCCGCTCATCGGTGTTATTTCAAATGTTGCTGTTTGCGGTAACAATGTGGTGTTAGCTGTTGTGAACGAAGGAATAGTTCCTGTTCCATATGTTTGGCTTAAACCAATATTGCTTCCAGTTTGTGTCCAAGAGATGTCAGTTCCTGTTACCGAGGCAACAGTTTCACCAACACAATAAGTTTTATCAAATGCAGGAGCTACAAACGGAGTAGGCTGAACTCTAATGGTAATTGTTTTAGCTGCTGCTGTGTTTACGCAACCGTTAATTTCCGGAGTTACGGTAATTGTAGCTGTAGCTTCTGTTGTTCCATTATTGATAGCTCTGAAAGATGCTATGCTGCCTGTACCGCTTGTCGGCAAGCCGATAGATGCGCCACTTACAGTCCAACGATAAACAGTTCCTGCTACATCGCTACCAAAGTTTATCGCATCAGTCATCATACCGTTACACAAGTTATGCTCAGCAACAACATCGTTAATTGTAGCCATTGGCATCACAGTTACTGTGAAGCTGATTGCATTTCCTTCGCAATCGCTTTCAATTGAAGTGAACTTCGGTGTTACTGTAATAGTAGCAACAAGAGGAGCACTTGTATTGTTAGCTGCAACTGCTGTGTTTATATTTCCTGTTCCTGTAGTCGGAATACCGATAGATGCACCGCTTACAGTCCAGTTATATTCATCTGCATTTCCTGCAAAGTTAACTATAAGGTTACCGGCAGAGCAAAGTACAACATTTTCAACAGGAGCTGCTGTTGGAGCCGGTTTCACTGTAATTGTTGCTTCTACTGTATCACCGATACATACGATACCGTTGTACCAATATTCAGGAACAATTGTGATAGTGGCTGTTATTGCTGTTGCACCATTATTTACTGCTGTAAATGATGGAACCGAATTGTTGGTATAATTGATTGTACCAATGTTTTCGTCAACACTGAAGCGGTAAGTAGTAGCTACACCATCAACTGATATTGGCAACGTTGCGCTACCGGAGCATATAGTTTGTATGCTGTTGGCAATAGTTCTAACTTCAGGAGTAGGATTAATGCCAAAGCGTACAGCGCCATAATGTGTTTCTTTGCTTGCACCTTGGCTATCCTCTACATTGCTGATAACATAAGTAGTAAACTGAGGTACATCGCTTGTATTTGCCGGAAGTGTTACATTTACATTTACCGGTAAATCTTCGATAGAGTTAACAACAACATCTTGAGTGTTAGTACCATCGCTGATAGTTACAGTCCAAGGAGCGATACCGCCCATAATGTAAGCAATTTGTACAGTTTGAGCTGCATCTCCGTTACATACAAAGATGTCTTTTCCTGTCAAAATACCTGTTGGAGCGCCTTCTACTTGGATAGGAATAATAACTTCTGTTACACAGCCGTTTTCATCTATCGAAGTATAAACGATTTCGGTATTTCCTCTAGCATTTCCTTTTATAGTGATTGTGCCATCAGCCGCCAACGTTACATCTGCAATACTTGGGTCTTTAACAGTTATTGTTTTCGTACCGTTAGTATTGTTGTCTGTTACTGTTAAGGTAGTTTCACCATCTACGCTGGTATAAGCACCGGCAGGAGTTACAGTTACTTCAGGAACAGCATTTACTGTTACTTCAATAGCTATCAAACCGCTTTCGCAACCGGTTACTTTATCTATGGTTTTTACATAATATGTATAAGTTCCGGAAGATGAAGGTATACCTGTTTTGGCAGGATTTTCAATAATATTTCCGTCTTCATCATAGTAAACATAGATATAGTTCGGATCTTCTGTTACAGATGCTGTCAAGTCGAAAGTAGCATTACCATCTTCGCCAACAGAACCGTTGTTGCCGCTTCCGTTGCTGCAAATTGCAATCGGAGCTACATTCGGAGTCGGAGTCGGGCTAGCAGAAACTAACACGCCTACTCTGTCACTTGTGCTGCTACCTGAGCTTTGAGCTGCATAATACATAGTTGGTGTAGATGGCAGCGGAGTGCTCACCGGCAATTCTGTTCCACCTGTCTCTGAATCATACCATACGATTCCTGCACCGGTTACGGTAAGGTCTGCTAATGTTGCATCGCCGCAAATTACTTGTGGAGAATCAACATCCGGACCCGGAACGCCATTCATTAGAATCAGCACCGGAGTACGTACTGCGCTTTCGCAATCACCTGCAACAAGAGCTGCATAGTAAGTTACGTTGTCTGCCAATATAGTTCCCGGATCAAGAGGCATTGTGCTGTTTTCTGCAGCATACCATATAATTTTATTGTTAGGCACTTCTATGTTCTGCAATGTTGAACCTTCAAACATACGTTGAGGTGAATCAACTTGCGGAGCCAACGGAGTTGTTAATCCGGTGTAAACAAGTACCGAAGTACGTTGTGTGCTTTCGCAGTCACCTTCAGATTTTGCCGCATAGTAAGTCGTACCGTTGCGTAGGTAAGTCGTTGAAGGCAATAAAGCTCCACCGGCGCTATACCAAACAATCGTGCTTCCATCGGTAGCAATATCTGCCAATGTTGCGTTGTCACAGAAATATTGTGGACTTTCAATAGTTGGTCCGTTTATTTCACCAGCATCGGTAATAATAACTTTTACTGCTGTACGAGTAGTACTTACACATGTTGCAGAAGCTTGTTCAGCGTAATAAATTTGACCGTCAACCAACTCTTCTGTCGAGCTTATCAACGTACCGCCTGTTTCTGCGTCATACCATTCAATATTAACACCTGTGGCTTGTAGGTCAGAAACCAACGAACCTGTACAGAATGCTTGCGGTGTAGTAGCTGACGGAGCTGCCAATGAGCTTGTCAATGTAACTGTTACTTCGAGAGATGCGCTTTCGCATGCACCTGAAGCAGCTCTTGCATAGTAAGTCTCACCATCTACCAATGCATCAGTAGGATCGTATTCATCTCCAAGTGTTGCTGCATTATACCATACCAATGTAGTACCCGACTCTACTTCTGCCACTAAATCGGCAATAGTTGCGGGATCACAAAGAGTTTGTTCCGAAGATGCTATCGGAAGAGCCGGTATTTCGCATAGGAGTGTTGTGAAGTCAACTTTATTTCCTACATATAAGTAATCACCGGCAGATGTTTCAAAACCGTACTGAAGATACGTCCAAACATAATACTTTGTATCAACTGCTAAGTCGGTTATTACCGGATTAGATGCAATCGTTTGGTTCGCACTGCTATTCGCAAATGGTTTAAAATTTAACGTTGTTGAGCCAAACGTAAACTGTCCGCTTGCCAATTGTACCGGCGTTGGGAAAGGATACGCAGTTCCGTCAATAGTAATTTCTTTAGAAACACCATCCACCGTTATATTATGATCTGTTGTTGCATAGATAAATCCGTAATTACTGATGTTATCCCAATTCAATCTTGCTGTATCAACAGATGCCGTCAAACTATTTATGGACATGTTTGCCGGTGCAAAATCTCCACGTTTGAACGCACCATTAAATGTCGCCTGTGTTCCGGTTGCATCGGTTACAGGGCTCGTAACAGCATATGATGAAGAACGATATACAAATAAGTTGGCATTTAAACCTGATGTTGAGGTTGCGAGTGTAGTCCGCGCTGCCGAGACCACAGAACCATTATATGTCCAATGAGACGAAATAGGCATGAGTCCTTCTTGGGCATAAAATCCGAGATCAGAAGTCTGAAGAGGTGCGCCCGATACTTGTTTTCTAAAAAATATTCTGTAAACCGGTCTTAATTCTCCGTCATAAAATCTCAAACTGTGAGCTTCTACATCGATGCTTGTTGTATGAATGCTTGAATTCAAAACTTTCATACCACCAAATACACTCTCATGATTAGTTGCCTTCGTTACATAATTATAAGGTACAGAAGGATATGCAACTTCAAATTGAGGATCTATTTTTATAACAGAACCTAATATTCCGGAATCCCAACCATCAGGTATATCACGAGCAAATGTTTCGTCCGTTAAAATCAACGTAGTCGGATTATAAATAACAGACGATCCAAATCCATCAGCACGAATATAACCAACACCCATAACATGTAATTCAACATGATCTGTTGTTTCGACAATTGTTAGCACCATACGGGAGTTTGAAGTACCAAACACCGTATCTTGCTGATCCTTGAACTCAACCGTTTGCGCTTGCGCGCAAATCGGTGAGCAAAGAAAGCTAATTGCTATTAGTATTGCATATATGCTGCTACTAATTTTTCTTTTAAATTGTTTTATTTTCATTGCTATAACATTTTTCATTAATACATTAGCATATACCTGTTGAACTCATTAGTTTCTTGATAATCCGTAGATCTAAAGTTCAAGTTAAACAACAATATCGAATTATCCATCTGATTCACAAAACCATCACCATTAAAGTCTGCCGAAGGCGAATACGCCGGTGACGTAAACGTAGAGTAAGGCATACCATTAAGTATAGAAACGTCTTGTGAGTTAATTTGAGCGTTACCATTAATATCACCGGCAATTATCTCTCTATGTCCTAATGAACCAGTTGCACTAACAGTTACCATACCAACACGTGTCAAGAATCCAGGACGTGAAACTGCTATTACATAACGTCCGGCAGGTACACTCTTGAATTGATATACACCTGTTGGCGCCATAGGCAAATCGAAAGGACTACTCAATGCTGTAGTGTTTACAGGACCCATCGGCTGTTTAAAACGCCATGTAAGAGGTAATCCCGGATTATTTACTGCTGTTATTACACCCGGGAATTTATACATATCTTGATAAATCAACCCTTTGGTAGTAACATTCATAGTATCGTAATAAACCGCTCTTGTAATATATAACGGATTAATCAAATAATCATAAGGATCATAGAAATCATCATAATCTGTTTCGCTCCATGTTGGAGGGAACGCATATAAGCTTACCGTTACAGGATGTGAATTGTCGAAACTTGGATAGTTCATGTGTACAAATGGGAATACTGAGCCCCATACATCATAACACAAGTTTGTTACTGTTACCGGTATACGTTCGCTTTCGCAATCTTCCGAAGTTTGAGCTGCATAGTAAGTTGTGCCTGATACCAATGGTGTTGATAATGGTAATCTGTTTCCATCGGTTAGTGCATCAAACCATATAACTCCTGCACCGGTAACTCTTAAGTCTGCCAATACAGTGGCTAAGCCGTTACACATTGTTTGATCTGCAGGCGCTAGAGGCTTACTGAATCTACTTAGTATTACTTCTACTTGTGCTCTCGATGTAGTTTCGCAAGCACCAGCTCCCTGAGCAGCATAATACATACCGTCAACCAAAACTGTTTCCGGACTCAATGCAGTACCACCTGTTGGAGTAGTGTACCATCTCAATTGGTTGTTCGTTACTACTAAATTGCTTATGATAGCACCTTCACAGAAGTATTGTGGTGTTACCACTCTCGGTACAGTATCAACAATAGCTCCGATTTCTATTACAACAGGACTGCGTGTTATGCTTTCGCATGAACCTCCAACTGCTATTGTAGCATAGTAGGTACCACTAGATAACGATGTTGTTAATGGTAGTGGTGAACCTCCTATTGCTTGGGCGTACCATACAATGTTAGTATTACCATCGGTTGCAACATCAGCTAAAGTAGCCGGTCCGCAAAGCGATTGAGGATTATTAACAAATCTTGGTGCTTCAATCAATACATTATCATCAATGATTGCTTTCACTGCTGTACGTGTTGCGCTTTCGCAATTAGAACCGGCAGTTTGAGCAGCATAATAAATAGTACCGTTTGTTAATGCTGTAGTTCCGTCTAATAAATTGCCTCCTGCATCGTACCATTTTATACCTGAACCTGTTGCTTGTAAGTTAGCTACAGTTGCTCCGGTACAGAATGTTTGCGGTGTTACTGCAGATGGTGGAGTTATAAGTCTGCGTTCGCCAACTACAACACCTCTATCTTCAAAAGTACAACCTAAGTTATCTCTTACCAAGACATTGTAAATACCTTGTCTTCTTGAAATGGTAACAGTAGTACCGGTAAAGCTTGTCCAATTATCACCGCCGTCAAAGCTGTATTGATAAGGAGCCATACCCGGAGTTACGGTAATAGCAATGCTTCCATCAGAATTATCGCATTGAACATCGGTAGCAACAGTTGTTACCGCTAATGCGTTAGGAGCAGCATTGGATATTAATTGGCTACCGTCTGCAAAACAGCCGTTAGCATCTACTATACGCCATGTATGAGTACCTGCAGTCAATCCTGAGAAAGTTACGTTGTTTCCTGTCATTGTCTGCATAGTACCACCATTTACTCTGTATTGGTATGGAGCAGTACCTGTAGTAGCTGTCAATGTAAAGCTTCCTAAAGTAGAAGCAGAACAAGAAGCGTTTGTAATGTTACTTGCAGTTACTTGCAAGCTGCCACTGTTTACGCCAAGTTGTACTATTCCACTGCTGGCAATACAAAGTGTAACATCTCTTACGTCAACTACATACTCGCCCGATGCTAAACCGGTAATTGTATTTCCGACAGGAATTGCTGTCCATGCTCCATTATTCAATCTGTATTCATAAGGAGCAGTTCCGCCATTAATAATCAGACTAATAGAACCATCGGCAACACCGCATGCGCTGGCATTGGTTGCAGTAGCAACTAATTGTATAGTTCCGTCTGTTGCTGTCAATGTTATAGCTTCGCTGATAGCAGTACCGCAAGTAGGTGCTGCACTATCTTGAATAGACACGCGGTAAGTACCTGCGCTCAAACCTGTAATAATACCATTAGCAGGTAGAGCAGTAAATGTTGTTCCACCATTCAACGCGTATTGATAGTTTCCACTACCACCTGTTGCGCTAATGAATATGCTACCGTTAGAACCGGCACATGTAGGTTGAGCTACAATGTTGATTGTTCCAACTGCAATGTCAGCGTCTGCACGTCCGACAACTAATCCTTGATATTCATATGTACAATTTGCATTATCTTTCACAATAACGTTATAAGAACCTTGTGCCAAGCTTTGAGCAGCAGTTGTATTGCCGGTAAAAGATGTCCAAGTTGTTCCGCCATTTAAGCTGTATTGGAAAGGTGCTGCTCCGTTCGTTACGACAATAGTGATAACACCACCGCCTGTACCGTCGCACTGAGCATCGGTTGTAACTGTAGCTGTAGCTGCTAATGCGTTAAGACCATTGGTTATTTCTTGACGACCTTCGGCAAAACATCCTGTAGCATCTGTTACAGACCATACATAGCTTCCAGCTGACAATCCGCTGATTGTTGCGCTATTGCCCGACATTGTTTGTGTAACGCCTCCGTTTACGCTGTATTGGTATAAAGGAGTACCGGTAACTGTCAATGTAAAGCTACCTGTAGCATTTCCGCAAGTAGTATTAGTTATAGCGCTAATCACCGGATTCAATCCGCCGTTAGTTGCTCCCACTGTTACTTCTCCGCTGCTTACCACACAACCGGTGTTATCTATAACGTCAACAATATGACGACCTGAAGCTACACCGCTGATCACATTACCTGCCGGAATAGCGGCATAAGAACCTCCATTCAAGCGATATTGATAAGGTGTGCTTCCACCAGTAATAGCTAAGGTCAAAGTACCATCGTTTATAGTACAGCTGCTTGCATTAGTAGCTGTTACTATCAGTTGTAAATCAGTATCACTTGCTGTCAATGTAACAGCTTCGCTGATGACTGTTCCGCAAACCGAAGCTTGTGCATCTTGAATAGATACACGGTAAGTTCCAGCGCCTAAGCCTGTAATAATACCGTCAGCAGGTAGAGCTTCATAAGTTGTTCCGCCATTCAACGCATATTGATAGTTTCCACTACCACCAGTTACATTCACTTGAATGCTACCTGTAGCAGCAGCGCACGTAGGCTGAGCTGCAATATAGATAGAACCAATAGCTAAATCTATATAGTTGCTGCGATCAATAACTGTATTTTGATGTTTGAAAATACAACTTGAATAATCTCTTACCCAAATGTCGTAGTTTCCTTGATTCAAGTTTTGAATGGTAGCAGTAGCTGCATTTCCAACAAAATTTGTCCAAGTAGTTCCGTTATCATAACTATATGCATAAGGAGGGAAACCGTTAGTTACGGTAATGGTAATAATTCCACCACCAAGACCATCGCATTGAGCGTTGGAAGTAACAGCAGTTGTTGCTGCCAATGCATTAGTTCCATTAGTTATTTCTTGACGACCCTGAGCATTACATCCTGTAGCATCTGTTATAGTCCATACATGGCTTCCTGCCGGCAAGTTGCTAAAGGTAACAACATTGTTCGACGTAGTCATAACAGTGCCGCCATTTATTTGATACTCATAAGGAGCTGTACCGGTAACTGTTAATGTAAAGCCACCTGTAGTAGTTCCGCAAGAAGCATCAGTTACTGCGCTAATAACAGGATTTAAACCGCTGTTAGTTGTGCCTACCAATACTTCACCGCTGCTTACTAAGCAACCGCCGTTATCTGTTACATTAACTACATAGATACCCGGAGTCAAGTCAGCAATAACACCTGATACCGGTGTTACAGTTGCTCCGTTCAATGTATACGTATAAGGAGTTGCTCCACCGCTTACTGTTAACGCTAATGAACCGGTTGCTGAACCACAAGCAGAAGCGCTTGTTGCAGTAACACTTAACATTAAGTTTGTATCAGAAGCACGCAACGTAACCGCTTCGCTTATTGCTGTACCGCAAGCCGGAGTAGCTACATCACGAACTGATACACGATATGTACCGGCAGCTAAACCTGTAATAACACCATTGGCAGGTAGAGCAGTATAAGTAGAACCACCATTCAATGCATATTCATAGCTTCCGCTTCCACCTGTTACAACCAAGCTAATACTTCCGGTTGCACTTGTACAAGTAGGTTGAGATGCTATACTTATAGTTGCTACTTCTAAATCGGTACGGTTATCGCTTCCGATAGTAGCATTTTGGTATTCGTAAATACAATTTGTATTATCTTTTACTCTAACATCATAGCTACCTGCTGCCAGGTTAGAAATGGTGATGGTTGAAGATGTTCCGGAGAACGCAATCCAACCGCCTGCATCTGTTCCTGTATCGTAGCGATAGCTGAACGGTGCAGTTCCGCCGGTTACGGTAAGCGTCATGCTTCCTCCGCTAGCAGCATCACATCCGGTATTTACTGTTGATACAGTAAATGCAAAGTTATTATTATTAGAGTTGCTGATTACTTCACGATTTTCGGCAAAACAACCTGTAGCATCTACTACATACCATATGTGGCTACCTGCAGTTAAACCGCTGATAGTTGCCGTATTGCCAATCATTGTTTGTAATACGCCTCCGTTAACACTGTATTGATATGGAGCCGTTCCGGTAGCTGTTAATGTAAAGCCACCTAAAGTAGTTCCGCAAGCAATTGGAGTATTACCGCTAACTACTACTTGCAATCCGCTAACTGCACCTACTATCACTTCGCCACTTGTAGCTGTACAACCGCCGAAATCAGTTACATTCACGATGTACGCACCTGAAGCAAGACCGCTGATAACACCTGATATCGGTGTTACAGTTGCACCATTCAATGTATAAGTGTAAGGAGCTGTACCACCGTTTACAGTCAAGGTAAGAGTACCATTAGCTGTAGCACAGTTGGTAGCAGAAGTTGCTACTGCAGTCAATGTAACAGCAGCATCGGTAGCTGCAAGGATAACAGCTTCGCTAACGGCTGTACCGCAATGAGAAGCTTCGCTATCTTGAATTGACACACGGTAAGTTCCGGCGCCTAAGCCTGTAATAATACCGTTAGCAGGTAGAGCTGCATAAGTTCCACCATTCAACGCATATTGATAGTTTCCACTACCACCGGTTACAAATACTCGGATGCTTCCAGTAGGATTAGCACATGTAGGCTGGCTTACTATTTGGATAGTTCCAATAGCCAAGTCAATAGTATTGCTACGCTCAACACGTACTTGTGAAATTTCATAAGTACAGCCTGAGTTGTCTCTTACTATAATGTTATAAGTACCTTGCGCCAAGTCTTGAATGGTACCTGTTGGACCTGCAAAGGTTGCACTCCAATTTGTTCCACCATCAATGCTGTATTGGTAAGGTGTTGCACCGGTAGTTATGGTAATGGTAATAACACCTCCATTTAGACCGTCACATTGTGCATTGGTTGTAGTTGCAGCTGTAGCAGCTAACTGAGAGCCTGTTGTATTGGCTATCGCTTGGCTACCTTCTGCAAAGCAACCTGCTGCATCTACTACATACCATGTATGGATACCGGCAGATAAACTGCTAATGACTGCACTATTGCCTACCATCGTTTGTAAAACACCGTTGTCTATACGGTATTGGTATGGAGTTGTACCGGCACCGGTAGCAACTGTTAATGTAAAGCTTCCTGTAGCAGCACCGCAAGCAGTACCTACTACTGAACCAGCTGTTACATTCAAACCGCCATCTGCAGCATTTACTCTCACTTCACCGGCACTTGCTACACAATCGGTAGCATCAATTACATTTATTATATAGATACCCGGAGTTAAAGAACCGATAACGCCTGCTGCAGGTGTTACGGCTGTTCCGTTCAACGTATAAGTATAAGGAGCTGTTCCGCCACTTACTGTTAAAACAATTGAACCATCGTTTGTTCCACAAGAAGTTGCTGCTGTAGCTACTCCGCTTATAGACAAGTTGGTGTCGCCTGCTGTTAATGTAACAGCATCGCTAATTGCTGTACCGCAATGAGGAGCTTCGCTATCTTGAACAGATACACGGTAAGTTCCGGCGTCTAAGCCTGTAATAATACCGTTAGCAGGTAGAGCTGCATAAGTTCCACCATTCAACGCGTATTGATAGTTTCCACTACCACCGGTTACGGTCAAGCTAATGCTACCCGTAGCAGCAGCACATGTAGGCTGAGTTTCTATTTGAATAGTTCCAACTGCTAAGTCAATGGTATTGCTGCGTCCAACACGTACTTGCTGTACTATATAAGTACAACCTGAACCGTCTTTTACAACGACGTCATAAACGCCTTGAGCCAAGTTTTGAATAGTAGCAGTACGTCCGGCAGTCGGTGTAGTCCAAGTTAAACCACCATCGATGCTGAATTCGAAATCAGGTGTACCGTTAGTTACGGTTACAGTAATAATACCACCTGTTGTTCCATCGCACTGAGCATCACTTGTTGCAACAGCTGTTGCTCCCAATGTGTTGCCACCTGTATTGCCTACTGCTTGATTACCTTCGGCAAAACAACCGTTAGCATCTACTATGTACCATGCATAAGTTCCGGCTGCTAAGTTTCCAATCACAACACTGTTACCGGTCATTGTTTGCATTACACCACCACCTATACGGCATTGATATGGAGCAGTACCTGTTCCGGTAACTGTCAATGTAAAGCTACCTGTTGTATTTCCGCAAGTAGTCGCTGTAATAGCACTTGGAGTTACAATCAAACCGCTGGTAGCAATTACGCTTACTTCGCCGCTGCTTGCCAAACAACCAGTAGCATCAATTACATTTACTACATAGATGCCCGGAGCTAAACCACTGATAACGCCTGCTGCAGGTGTTACGGCTGTTCCGTTCAATGTATAAGTATAAGGAGCTGTTCCGCCGCTTACTGTTAAAACGATAGTACCGTCAGTTGCGCCACAAGAAGTTGCCGCTGTAGCTACTCCGCTTATAGACAAGTTGGTGTCGCCTGCTGTTAATATAACAGCTTCGCTAATGGCTGTACCACAATGAGGAGCTTCGCTATCTTGAACAAATACCGTGAAAGTTCCGGCGCCTAAGCCTGTAATAATACCGTTAGCAGGTAGAGCTGTATAAGTTGTTCCACCATTCAACGCGTATTGATAGTTTCCACTACCACCGGTTACATTCACTTGAATGCTACCTGTAGCAGCAGAACATGTAGGTTGAGATTCAATATATATTGTTCCAACTGCTAAGTCAATAGTATTGCTGCGTCCAACACGTACTTGCTGTACTACATAAGTACAACCTGAACCGTCTTTTACAAGAACATCATAAACGCCTTGAGCCAAGTTTTGAATAGTAGCAGTACGTCCGGCAATCGGTGTAGTCCAAGTTAAACCACCATCGATGCTGAATTCGAAATTAGGTGTACCGTTAGTTACGGTTATAGTAATTACACCACCTGTTGTTCCATCGCAATGAGCATCACTTGTTGCAACAGCTGTTGCTCCTAATGTGTTGCCACCTGTATTTGCTATTACTTGATTACCTTCGGCAAAACAACCGTTAGCATCTTCTACATAATATGTATAAGTTCCGGCAGTCAAATTTTCAATAACTGCGCTGTTACCGTTCATTATCTGCATCACACCACCACCAATTTGGAATTTGTATGGAGCAGTACCTGTTCCGGTAACTGTCAACGTAAATTGACCGGCTGCATTACCACAAGTAGTCGCTGTAATAGCGCTTGGTGTTACAATCAAACCGCTGGTAGCAATTACGCTTACTTCGCCGCTGCTTGCTATACAACCTGTAGCATCAATTACATTTACTACATAGATGCCCGGAGCTAAACCACTAAAGACACCTGCTGTAGGTGTTGCGGCTGTTTCGTTCAACGTATAAGTGTAAGGAGTTGTTCCACCGCTTATGGCTACTGTGATAGTACCATCAGTTGCACCACAAGAAGTTGCCGCTGTAGCTACTGCGCTTAAAATAGACAAGTTGGTGTCGCCTGCTGTCAATGTAATAGACTCGCTAATGGCTGTGCCGCAAAGAGGAGCCAATGCATCTTGAACAGATACTGTGAAAGTTCCGGCACCTAAACCATCGATTATGCCTGTTGCTGCCAACGGAGCATAAGCGCTGCCATTTATTGAGAATTGGTAGTTACCGCTGCCACCTGTTACAGTCAATTTAATTTCTCCTGTAGCAGAAGCACAAGTCGGCTGACCTGCTATCTGAATAGCTCTAACTGCCAAGTCGCTTGTATTGTCAACACCAATAACGATATTTTGATTTTCATAAGTACAATCTACATTATCTTTTACGATAACGCTATAAGTACCTTCCGTTAAGCTCGGAATAATTGCAGTAGGACCTGCGAAAGGTGCACTCCAAGTTGTTCCACCGTCAATGCTGTATATAAATGGAGTTGCTCCGTTTACTGTTGTAATAGTAATTGTTCCAACAGAACCACCGCATTGAATATTTGTTTTAGAAACTGTTACTGCGAATGTTCCGGCAGCACCATTAGTTATCGGTTGCATACCTGCAGCATAACAACCTGTAGCGTCTGTAACATTCCAAGAATGATTTCCTGCTGTTAAGTTATTGAAAACAATAACATTGCTGCTCGAAGTTTGTACAGCACCACCACTTATTTGGTATTGATATGGAGCAGTACCGCTAAGTGTCAATGTAAAGCCACCTGTTGCATTTCCGCAAGTAGTGTTAGAAACGGCAGAAACTTGAGGATTCAATCCTGCGTCAGTTGTACCTACTATTACTTGTCCACTGCTGATTGTACAAAGAGCAGCATCGGTTACATTTACTACATAAACGCCCGGAGTCAAGTTGTTGATAACACCACCTGCTGCTGGTGTTACGCCTGTTCCGTTCAACGTATAAGTGTAAGGAGATGTTCCGCCGCTCACAGTTACGGTAATAGAACCATTGTCTGTTCCACAAGATGTAGCGTTGGCAACTAATATACCTAATGTTAATGTGCTGTTGCTTGCAGTCAAAGTAATGGCGGCGCTATTTGCTACCCCGCAAGCAGGACTTGCTGCATCGCGTACAGATACTACATAAGTACCCGCGCCCAAATTACCAATAGTTCCGCTAGAAGCTAAAGCTGTCCAAGAAGTACCGCCGTTTAACGCATATTCATACGTTCCGCTACCACCTGTTACGCTAACATCAATGCTTCCGGTTGTAGTTCCGCAAGCCGGTTGTGTTACTACATTAATAGAAGCAACTTCTAAATCTGTACGATTTTCGTCGCGGTTTATAATTAAGTTTTCATAATCATAAGTACATCCTGAAGCATCTTTTACTTCAATATCATAAATACCTACAGATAAATTTTGTATGGTAACACTTGTTCCTGTGAAATCAACCCACGCACCACCGTTGTAACGATAGCTGAATGGAGTTGCAGTACTACCGGTTATATTAATGGTAATAGAACCGCCATTAATACCATCGCAATAAGCATCGGTACTGGCAGCTGTAACCGCTAATGTGTTAGTACCTGTATTACCAATCGACAAGCGACCTTCGGCAAAACAACCTGTATCATCAATTACTTTCCATACGTGGCTTCCTGCCGCTAATCCTGTTACGGTAGCAGTAGTACCTGTCATTGTAACAAAAACGCCACCATTTATTTGATATTGATAAGGAGCTGTTCCGGTAGTTACTTCCAACATAAGGCTGCCGTTAGCATTTCCGCAAGTAGTAGAAGAAACAACGCTTGCTGCTACTCCCAAATCTGTAGCTGCCGGTACTTCTACTTGTCCGCTGCTTGTTACACAACCGGTTCCATCGGTTACATCTATTACATAGATACCCGGAGTCAACGCATTGAGTGTTATCACAGTTGCTGATGTCAATACCAGAGTTCCACCGTTTACAGTATAAGAAGCAGGAGTTCCGCCGCTTACTGTTAACTCAATAGAACCGGTAGCTGAACCGCAAGAAGCAGCCGCTGTAACTTGAGTACTGAGAGACATGCTGTTGTCGCTGGCTGTCAATGTAATGGCTTCGCTAACAGCTGTACCACATGCAGAAGCGGCAACATCTTGCACAGATACTACATAAGTACCGGCACTCAAGTTTGAAATAATTCCATTGGAAGGAAGAGCTGCATAAGCGCTTCCGTTTATTGAATACTGATAACCTGTGCCGCTACCGCCTGTTACATTTATAAATATGCTACCTGTAGCTGCAGAACAAGATGGCTGAGACACTATTTGAATAGTTCCTACATTCAGGTCTGTTCTATCTTCGCGAGTAATAACTGCAAACTGATATCTATATGTACAGTCAGTTGCATCTTTTACTATTACATCATAACTACCAACAGGTAAGTTAGGAATGGTTACCGTATTTCCTGTCATGGTTAACCAACCTTCAACACTATCGCCACCATCGTAACGATAGCTGAATGGAGTTGCAGTGCTACCGGTTACATTAATAGTTATGCTTCCGCCGGTAAGTCCATCGCATTGAGCGTTAGTTTTAGTTACTGAAGCTGAAAGAGCACCGGAACCATTGGTTATTTCCACAGTTCCTTCGGCATAACAGCCTGTAGCATCTGTCATGCTCCAAGTATGTACACCGGCAGAAAGTCTGCCAATCACCACACTATTTAAACTGGTTGATAATACTACGCCACCATTAATTTGATATTCATAAGGAGCTGTACCTGAACCAGCTGTCAATGTGAAACCTCCGGTAGCTGCTCCACAAGTGGTTGCAGTAATAGCACTCGTTGCTACTTGCAAGCCTCCGTTTGCTGCGCTTAATATTACTTGTCCGCTACCTGCTGTACAATTACCGGCATCTTTTACATCAACTGTATAAAGACCGGGAGTTAAACCGGTAATCTGATTGCCTACCGGTATTGCCAGGAATGGTCCATTGTTTATACTATATTCATAAGGAGCTGTTCCACCGGTGATGTTCAATGTCAATATACCATTAGTTGCACCGCAAGCAGTAGCAGCAGTTGGTGTTAAGCTCACTGCTAAATTAGATTCTCCCGCCATCAATGTAATGGCATCGCTAACAGCTACTCCGCACTCACGTTCGGTATCATTTTTGTCGCGAACAGAAACGGTATAAGTTCCTGCACTCAAACCGGTAATGATTCCATTAGCAGGCAAATCGGTATAAACGGTTCCACCGTTTAAAGCATATTCAAATTCTGCTCCACTGCCGCCACCTGTTACGGTTATCTGAATGCTACCGCTTGCAACAGTACATGTAGATTGGCTGATAAGCTTGATGGTTCCTATTTGGAATGGAGTACAAGCAGAAGGTACCAAATTAATCTCAACTTTATTTCCTACTGCAGGATATGAGTTTGATGTTTCAAACGCATATTTCATAAATGCCCATGCATAATAAGTACCTTCTTCTTGCAAACCTGTTACTGGTACACTGAACTGAACAAGCCCGGCCGGATTGACTGCACTATTGGCATTAGCAATAGAAACATTTTGTTTTACATAAAAGGTAACATTATTGCCTCCAACTACACGTACAAAAGACCCTGCAGTCATTTCAGTGCTTGTAGGGAATTGAACACGCGTAGTACCATTAACGGTAAGCATAGTATCGAACTCAACTATTGTAAGTTCTACATTATTTAATGTATAAATAAAACCGCTCTGAGTAATAGAGTCCCAATTAATACGAGCGCCACCTGTCGTTGCTGAACCTATGGCATCTACCATATCAAATCGAGGAGCTAAATCAGTACTACCGGTTCTATTAGTATTACCACGTTCAAATGTTCCATTTAAAGTGGCAGAAGTTGAAGTTATCGCCGATGCCGATTGAGTAGAAACGTCAGACGGAGAACGGAACGCAAATAATTTAGGACACATTATGGATCTGCCAAGAGGAGTGGCATTACCATCTTGACCATAAGTAAGTGTTTGGCTGAACGTCCATTTAGGGCTAAATCTTTCAAACGCTTGACTTGTTTGAACACCTATACCAAAATCTGAATTTAACAAATCTTGCCCGGGATTTACTTTTTGAAAATAAAAAGAAGCGCCTAAGGAAATCTGGCCCGCCTGAACAAGTAAGTGATTTGCAGTATTATTAGTAAAAGGTCTAATAATAAATGCCCTCATATCCGGGCGTCTGGAAAAGTCGCTTGCATGATATATATCAAGAGGATCATCAGCCGGCCAAGTGCCCGGCAATCTTTGCTGAACATCGTTCATTATCCATCCTTTGGTTATCAAACTCGGTGCAATGTCTACTGCATTCAATAGATCTTCAACAGGATTTGGTAAATTATCGAGATCCGACGCTATACCAATAAGGCTTTCATAATTCGCCTGAAATGTGTTGTCTGTTAATCTCAACACACCCGGTTTAAAAAAGATGGCGAAATCAAAAGCATCCGCCCGAAACTCTCCAATGGCTATTACATTGAATTGTACTGTGGTTTCTGTTTCTACGATGGATGCCACCAACCGGGAAGCCGTTGTACCCAAAGGCTGTCCTGCTGTCCCGGAAGGATAGAAACACAACCCTGTGCTGGCACTACAATCTCCCGTCAATGACGGAGGACACTCAGGCAACAACTGCGCCTTCAGTGCCGGAGGCACCAAGAAACAAAACATCACTACCAGAAACATGCAAACGCTCCTGGTAGTAACTTGATGTAAAAAATTTTTACTCATAGTTTTTTGTTTTTAGTTAATAATAAATAATAAATAATTCTTGTTCTTCTAAATAATGTATAAGCTTGTTAGATTTAAAAGTAATGTAATTTTATTTTCAATATATACCCAATAAACTACATTTTGACATAGATATCACCATATCACTCAAAAAACCACTCCTTCTTTCTCTTAAAGAAGGAACACATTTATAACACTCTATTTGCTCCCAATGCCCTGAAAATGTTACCTTTACATTTTTTTTTCATTCTACTGTATTCCTAATAAAAACAGAATAAAATGAGTTTATAACTAAGATCACAAATATAATTGCATTTATTATAATAACAAGCATAATTGTAATTTTTTTTTATAATCACCTATAAAATTTACGCATAAACAGGGCCTTAATATATTATTTACCCTTTATCTTATTACACAAAACTCTTATTTTTAGATACTTATAGTAATTTTAAAAATTATCGATATATTTATTTTTTTGTTCATTTTGGAAAAATACCTCCGGTGGCCAACATCATTATTTCCATCAGTTATATCGCCAATAATGCTATGATAGACTTTTCTACACAAAGAATACCGGATTGAAAAATATAATTTTTCAATCCGGTATTCTTTGTGTAGAACTTTATGTTCTTAGTAATTCAACAAGTTTAATAGAAACTTATTGCGATAAATAATGTTCTCTTAAATAATATTCTCTGACAAAATCAAAAGTATCAGAATAAATATTCATCGTACCGTTCAAATAGTAGTTAAGCAATGAATTGTCGTGCGACTCTACTCTTGCATTGGCATCCAGGTCAAAAGCCGGATCATATCCCGGACGACCATAAGAAGTGAAATTACTGTTCAACAACGATACATCTTGAGAGCTTATTCTGGAATCTCCGTTAATATCTCCCAGAATCAAGAACCGGTGACCAAGCGTACCGCCCGGTGTGATGATTATTTTTCCATATCGCGCCAAATATCCCGGTCTGTGAAGATACAATATATATTCTCTACCTATTTCAACATTTTCGAACGTAAACATTCCCACGGGATCTCCTATGGGGACATCTCCTATTCCGGTAACAGGCGTGTGGTTGGTTGCCGGATCTTGTTCTTGCTGTATTCTACCCCAAAGAATCGGAACACCCGGTTGATTCCTGCGTCCTAACGTTCCCGGGTATTTTGGCGTTCCCGGCACATATGTGCTTCCGTCATAGTAAACAGCTCTTACTGTTTGTACAGGCGTACTGCTATGTATTGCATCTATTGGATCATCCAATCCCGGAGGCGGTATTTCGTATAAAGATGCCGTTACAGGGAACAACGCGTTGAATATTGCGTCTCCTTCCGGATCATCACCCGAATCTATTTGTACAAACGGGAACATGGTACCGCGTATTTGCGTACAAGTAGCAACAATGTTTACCTGTAAACGTTCATCGCTTTCACAGTAGTTATCACCAGATACAGAAACATAATAGGTCGTATCTGCCAACAACACCGGCGAAATAAACGGTGTACCGGTATATAACAATGTGCCGCCTGTTGCCGCGCTGTACCATCTGAATATCGGATTGGTTACGGTAGGCGCCGAAGCATCCAGGGTTGCCGAACTTCCAAGGCAGACGGAAGTACCTGTAACAGTAATCAACGAAGCCGTGCTGTATGGCAACATAGAAATATTTACTGCTTTGCGTCCTGTAACATCAGCCGAACCTTCGCAGAAATTATCGCCTAATACAGAAACATAATAAGTAGTGTTGCCTGTGAAAGTTACAACAGTACTTACCAACGGCGTTGTTCCATTAATAGTCGAATACCATTTATAGATAGGATTGGCTACGCCTGTTGAGCTTACGAGCAACATCAAATCTAAACTGTTACCGTCGCAAACTGATGTATCGCGAGTAACCAGATTGGCAGCTGCTGTTGAAAGCGGATTAACGGTAACGGTAACAGAAGCACGACCGGTGCTGTTGGCAGCGCCTTCGCATAAACCGGTACCGGAAACCGCCACATAATAAGTAGTGGTAGCGGCGGGAGAAACGGTAAG
>Ga0082212_10000454_pt1 | contig 38637 bp, 30 predicted proteins | sample TergutNt197P3_FD_71548 | JGI IMG/M metagenome (GOLD analysis project Ga0082212, IMG submission 71548) | Neocapritermes taracua P3 segment gut microbial communities from Petit-Saut dam, French Guiana - Nt197 P3 | ecosystem: Host-associated > Arthropoda: Insects > Digestive system > Gut ...
CTCGCTGTTTGTAACTTACTTTTTTCATCGCACTATAAATATTGAAAGTAGGCAACAAAGATACAAATAATTATTTGAATGTCAAAATATTAATTAATAGAAGTGCCCTAAAAAATAATTTAATAAAAAAATAAGGGTTAAACACTGTTTGTTGCTCTTCTGTAATAACCGGCCAAGTTATCACTCCATGCCCCGCAACAAGTTAAGGCTTTGGAGTATTATTTATCATCGACAATAAATTCCGTAAAAAATCGCAAGTCTTCGATTTTATAGTTTCCGGGTAACTTATATCCGTTTACCAAGATCGTGGGCGTTGCGCGTAACTGCGTTTTCTCTTTCCAGGCTTCGTGCTTTTGAAATTCCACATCAATCGCAGGATTGATCATATCCAACCGAAAATCTTTGAAAAAGGCTTCCTGTAATGATTTGCCTTTGGCAAACCAGTCCGTATACAATTTCCATGCGGCCTCCCCTAACCCCTCCAATAGAGGGGAATTTAAATATGCTGCAATCATATATTTATTGGCATAATCTAAACTCTCGTTGAAAGAGGAGAAGATATATTGAACACATACGTTGCCTTTGGTTTCTTTCAGCAGATATTCTACCCTTGTGTGCATTTTGGCACAGGGGTTGCAGAAAGGATTGGTCAAAATGGAAACTCTCAATCCGGCGTCAGGATTGCCCAAAAGAATCTGCGAGTCGGATTGGCTTACTTCGTAATAAGGCTGTTGTTTCAATAAAGTCAGCAATACGTCTTCATTGGCTTTGATGCTGTTTATTTCCTGACGGAGCTGCATGACCTGATTGCCTTCGGATAGTTTGGGAAGTAGGAGGTTGAGTGCAAATACCGGGATGGCGTAGATACAGCCGGTAATCAGGAGTTGAGAGTTGAGAATTGAGAGTTGAGAATGAAAAAAATCGGGTATGTCTATATAACCAAATACCAGGTTGATGATAAGTATGACCCATAATAAAATCTGGACAATCAGGCAAAGCGGACACCATTGATGGGCTTTGACTTTCTGATACCATACGCTCCATACCGTATAGGGGAGCGCAAGGATATTGATGATAACCAAATAAGGCAATAAATGCGGCAAAAACAGCAGGATAACCGTATTTGCCACAAAATACCCCATTCCGATTTCGCTCCATCCGAAAATGCCCCACAATTTGGCGGCATTGGATTCCAATACATTATTACAATCGCTTTGACTGAACAGCGTACAAATCTTGTCGGCATACCGGCTTTGGATATGCAGTTGCTTCAGTACTAACAGATAGCATATATAGATGCCGATAAGGTTGACGAGTAAAAGCAAAGAACTTCCCAAGAAAGTTGGGGAAATCGGGGAAGTAGAGGAAATGGGGGAAATATAGGTGTTGATATAAACTATGCCTAAAAGCAGGATAACGGATAGAGCAAGGATTGATTTTTGGGCGATTGTCAGCATGTCGGTTTTTCGGTGTGCTTTATAATCCGACTCGCAGGAATCCGGCGATGTTTCGGCCAAAAGGGCTACGCCCGACCATGACCGGATAAATTGCGAAACAGGGATAGATAATTGTTTGCCGTTTCTTATAAAATGGTTTTTTCCTGTTTCCCCGATTTGCCCTGTTTCCCCGGTTTCCACCTTCTCTACCACCACAAAATCGCTACCCATATAAGCGACGAACGGACACTCAAGATTGAAAAGATCATTTTCCTTATCCTCAATCCGGGTTGCAGCATTTCGAATCTTATAGTCGGACAACATCTTCGACAGTCCGTATAAATTGTATTTGTGCGGATGTTCGTTGAAGTACCGGTCGGAAAACGATTTGGTATGTTTTACTCCGAGTAGATTCAAAAATGTTGTAAATGTATTTTGCATAATTCAAACACGGCATCTTTACTTTCCGATGCAAAAATAAAATGCTTTTTATTTAGCCAAAAATATTTTTTGTTAAAAGCATTGCGTAGCTTATGCGTTTTTATGCACAAGAGGTATTTCTTCGCTATAAGTTCCGAATCGTTTTTTTGATGTATAGAATATGTAATTCAAAAAAACAACTTACATTTGCACTAATTCTTTAACTCTTTGCAATTATGATCAAGAAAAACAAACTAATTGAAACCCGAAACAAAAGAGGCTATTCGCAGGAATGTATGGCTACTTTTCTTGAAATGGACACATCAAGCTATGGAAGGAAAGAGAACGGGAAAATAAAAATCTCCAACCATGAATGGCAAAAAATAGCTGCATACTTGGAAATACCTTTGGAAGATATTTATGAATCCGATGAGAATATGCTTGTTGTTTTTAACGACAATTCATCCGGTGTGGGCAATGTCATAGGTACCAATGTGACAAACTATGCCATACCGCAAACTATGTGGGAAAACCAAAAGAAATATATTGAAAAATTAGAAGAAGAAAATAATAACTTAAAAGAAGAACTTCAGCATTTTAAGCGTGATGCTTCTTGCTAATCAATCCCACACTGATTAGGATGATAATCAATCCGATGATTTGAACGAGTGTGATATGTTATTTTCCGAATGTTTTGCCGAAGAATAAGGCAATAAAAGGGTTTACATACGCATGGGTGGCCACTTCGGTAGCAGGACGGACTTTTATAAGCTGAGTAGGTAAAGATGGAACCGAAAACAATCAGATAGACAAGCGACAACCATGCCGAAACGGGTACTTGACTTAAATCGGTATGCACATCTCCAAAGGCAAACGAACAGTTCAAAAACATAGCGCACGCAAAAAGCATCTGCCATGCCGATCCGGCAAAAGCATTTACTTTTTCTTCCCCCGACGAGCGATATTTGGCGTATAACGTACCCAATGCCCACGATATGCAGACAAAAATAAGGATAAGCACGCCGTATGTTGAATGATCGTGCATGCCGCCGACGGGTTCAAGCTGCTCAATATAAAGCATCATCACATCTGCGAAATCGATGATAATACCCATTACTGTCGCAAGGTTTCGGAAATTCTTTATCCACATCGACACATCCAAGGCCATAATCCAAATTGCCGTTGAAGAGGAAATAATGGCCACCAAACTACTGCTTAGGTATTGTTGAGCCAGCATCACAACCGCTAAATCAATAAAAAGCAGGACAATACCGCTGATGGCAGTTTTTTTTATCAAATCTTTCCGGAACACAGGTTCGCCTCACAAACAGCACCAACCAAGCAAAATCAGTCCCGCAAAGGTGAAACGCAACGCGCTAAGCAGGAACGGCGGAAATCCTTTCAATGCTACGCCAATAAAATATTAAGTTGACCCCCAAACCACATAAATCAGAAAATAGGTGATAATAATGCCGATTTTTAATTGACAATTGACAATTTTTTTAAAAATCGTTGTTTCCTCTGTTTCTCCATTCTGAACTCATAACTCATAACTCTTAGTTCATAACTCCCTTACCCTCTCCAGCCCCTCTGCAAGCGTCGCACGCGGACAGGCCATGTTGATTCTGATAAAATGCTCTCCGCCTGGGCCATACATCGCACCCGGGTTGATTCGCACGCCGGCTTTTACGAGTAATTTTTCGGCTATGACCGACGAATGTTGCTGTAAAACAGCACAATCCACCCAGGCTAAATAAGTAGCTTCCAAATGTACCACAGGAAATTGCGGAAGATGCTTTGTGAAGAAATCTTTCAGGAAAAGGTAATTATCATACAGATAAACTTTCAATTCATCCAACCACGCTTCACCATCGTTATAAGCAGCAATTAATCCGTCTGATCCAAAAGGATTCAGGTTTTTCAGTTCGTTTATGCTAAGTGTTTTATCTATTTTTTCGCGGATTGTTTTATCGGCTGCATGGATATTGGCCGTATGAAGACCGGCAATATTAAACGTCTTGCTTGGCGCTGTACAGGTTACCGAATATTGCAGAAAGTCGTTACCCAAAGACGCATAAGGAATATGCTTATAACCCTGAAATACAAGATCGCAATGAATTTCGTCCGACACGACAATCACGTTGTTTCTCAAACAGATTTCTCCGATACGGGTCAGTTCGTCTCTTCTCCAAACCCTTCCTGCCGGGTTATGCGGACTGCATAGCAGAAGCAGTTTTGTCTGTGGGTCGGAAGATTTCACTTCGAGGTCGTCAAAATCAATCGTATAAGTATTGTCTTTGTAAATCAGTTGGTTGAAAAGAGGTTCACATCCATTGTTGCGTATAGACGAGAAAAAACAGTTATATACCGGGGGTTGCACGATCACTTTATCGCCAGGCACGGTCAGCGCTTTGATAATCGCCGACAAAGCAGGTACCACGCCGGTGGTATTGAGCGTCCATTCTTGCTGAAAAGCAAATCCGTGACGTCGTTCAAACCATGAGGTTACTGCATCATAATATGCTTGCGGCGCTTTTGTATAGCCTAATACGCCGTGTTGCACTCTTTTTGCAAGCGCTTCGAGCACAGGCGGCGCAGCACGAAAGTCCATATCTGCCACCCAGAATGGCAACTCATCGTCGTTGGCCGTCGAATCCCATTTCAGCGAGCTACTGTTCCTGCGCGGAACGATTTCATCAAAATTATACCTACTATTTACCATTTAACTAAAAACTAAAAACTAAAAACTAAAAACTGTAACAGCGCCAGCTATTGCCTCGATATGTTCCGGCGTAGTGCCACAGCATCCGCCGATGATGTTTGCTCCTGCTTCAATCAGCAAAGGAATATATGAAGCCATAATCTCAGGAGTATCAGGGAAGGTATCGATCCCGTCTAAAGAAACAGGAAGCCCTGCATTGGCCTGAACGACAATAGCCGTATCCGGAAATGCTGTGCGTATTTCCTTGACAATATCAATCATTCGCTCCATGCCATTGCCACAGTTTGTCCCGATCATATCGGCGCCTGCTTCCAAAGCGCAACGCATGGCTTCTGCCGGCCGTAATCCCATCATGGTACGGTATTCGCCCAAAGGGGTTTTATCGAATGTGAAAGTAGCGATTATCTCCAATCCGGTATTTTCTTTGGCCGCTTTGATAGCCTGAACGGCTTCGTCGCCATCACTCATTGTTTCGATGCAGATTGCATCAGCCCCCCCCTTCTCAAGCGCAACAGCCTGTTCGCGAAAGCAATCGTAAAACTCCTCTTCGGTCACGTCGCCCATAAGAAGCATCTTACCCGTAGGTCCGATTGAAGCGATCACATACTTGTCGTCACCGGCTGCTTCGCGCGACAATCGTGCTGCCGCTTCATTGATTGCTGCCGCTTTGTCTTGCAACCCGTAATGTTGCAATTTTAAGCGGTTGGCGCCAAAAGTGTTTGTTTCGATCAGGTCAGCGCCCGCCTCTACATACCGCAAGGCGATCTCCTTGACGATATCGGGGTGTGAGAGCGACCACTCGTCGGGACATTCGCCCGGTTTCAACCCATTTTGATAGAGAAACGTTCCCCATGCGCCATCCGAAACCAATATCTTGCCCGTCTTTAAAATTTCCGTAATCCGTTGCTTTGCCATTTAATCAAGTTTGAATAACCAAATAAAAATGATGAGTTGCAAAGATAATACTTCTTTATTACAAAAAAGATTTCTTTTATCTAAAGTGTAAATAAATCGTCTAAAGTCACTTCGTTTTCAAAGTAAAAGGAAAAAGTTGGATGGAGGCTGTGACGCGGTTGTACAGACCGCCATGATTGTTGATTAAATTGTTGATAATCCATGAATTAACCGAACTGCAAACAATTAACAAAATATCTTTTTTTGAACACGCCCAACCGTTCCAAAAATGCTCCAACGCGGTTAAAAAACCTGATTTTGGCGAAAAATATTCATATTTTATGCCAAAGTTTCAGCAATTATCATTTTTTGGCAAAATATTGAATAATTGGGTGCATTTCAATTTGTCGCACAAATTAAGGCTGAAAGCCGTGTAATCAATAGCGTAGGGTAAAGCCCTACGGATTGAATGCCCCCTTTCGAAAAAGCCCTGAAAGGGAGAAATCATGATCACGCCCTTTCAGGGCTAAAATGGGAGGTATGCCTGAATAATAGGGCGATGCCCTATCCTGATGCTGTTGCCCTTTCAGGGCAATCCATTAATGAAAAAGTGTAATGCGACAAATTGAAATGCACCCGAATAATTGCAAATCTCTGTCTAAACCATATTAATTATTATCTTTGCGACATGATTGTGATTCGTCATATAACAGATAAACCGGCAAAAGGTTGGATGGCCACGGTAGGTTTTTTTGACGGCGTACATGTCGGGCATCGTTTCCTTTTTCACGAAATGAAGCGACTATCCGGTGAAAGAGACTTGGCGACCGTCGTTTTTACTTTTCCGGTACATCCGCGTATTGTCGTGCAAACCGGTTATCACCCCAAACTGCTCAATTCAATGGATGAGAAGTTGTTATTGCTTGCATCCGAGGGAATTGACTATTGTGTGAAAATGGATTTCACACCCGAGATGGCCGCCTTTACGGCCTCTGATTTCATTGTGAAATATTTGGTTGGCCTGTGGCAGGTTCAATGCTTATTGGTGGGTTTTGATCATCGCTTTGGGCATAATCGCACTGCCGGATTTGAACAATATGTTGAATATGGAAAGGCTTGCGGGATGGAGGTTTTGCGTGCTGCTTCGTTTGAAAAAGATGCGGAAAAGGTCAGTTCGTCAAAGATCAGACAACTATTGGCCGAATGTCGCGTAGAAGAAGCCGCTTGTTTGCTTAGTTACCCGTACCGGTTGAAAGGACAGGTTGTTGCCGGCAATGGGGTAGGGCGTACAATCGGATTTCCGACTGCCAACATAGTCGTTGACGATATGTATAAAATACAGCCGGGACAGGGAGTTTATGCCGTTTGGGTAACGATTGGTAATGTGCGATATAAAGGGATGCTTTCGATTGGAAACCGTCCGACATGGAGTAGCGGACAAACAACGATCGAAGTTCATATCCTGCATTTTTCCCAAACGATTTATAATCAACAAATCGAAGTCGAATTTATCCATTATTTGCGTGATAATAATAAATTTGAGAGTATCGAAGCATTGAAAGCGCAACTGACGGAAGATCGCCGACAAGTTGATGAAATATTAGTATAAAGAACTAAGAGTTAAGAGTTAAGAACTAAGAATCCAGGTATTTTTTAACTCATAACTCTTAACTCATAACTCTTAACTCAAAAAATGGAACATTTTTTCAATGCCATAGACCTCTTGAAAGAGATGATTACAAGGCCTTCCTTTAGCAGGGAAGAAGCTGAAGTAGCGGATTTTCTTGAATTGCAATGGCAGAAAGCAGGTCACAAAGTATGCCGTAAAGGCAATAACCTATGGATTATCGCACCCGGATTCGATTCCGAACGTCCCACCATCCTGCTCAATTCGCATATTGATACCGTACGGCCTGTCGCCGGATGGACAAAAGACCCGTTCAAACCCGACGAGGCCGACGATTGTCTCTACGGTTTGGGCAGCAACGATGCCGGTGCAAGCGTTGTCGCTTTATACGAAGCATTTGCACTGTTAAGTGCTAAACATCAGTCTTATAACATGATTTTTTTAGCTTCTGCCGAAGAAGAAATTTCCGGAAACAACGGAGTAGAAAGCGTGCTTGGCGAACTTCCACCCATCACATTCGGTCTTGTAGGCGAGCCTACATCCATGCAACCGGCGATTGCCGAAAAGGGATTGCTCGTATTGGATTGTATTTGCCATGGCATATCAGGTCATGCCGCCCGCAACGAAGGAGTGAATGCCATTATGAAAGCAATACGTGAAATAAACCGTTTGCATAACATTTCGTTTCCGTTGCAAAGCGATCTGTTAGGCCCTGTAAAGTTGACAACCACAATGATAAAGGCAGGAACGCAACATAATGTGATTCCCGACCGGTGCGAATTTACGGTAGATATTCGTACGAACGAATTCTATTCGAATCGTGAAATATACGATGAAATCGCTAAAACAGTAGATTGCGAAGTGATTTCCCGTGGGTTCCGGTTGAATTCATCGCGCATCGACCTAACCCATCCGGTTGTGGAACGGGCTGTCATGTTGGGAAAACAGCCTTTTGGTTCGCCGACGTTAAGCGACCGGGCGTTGATGTCTTTTCCGACGGTCAAGATGGGACCGGGCGATTCGTCGCGTTCGCATACAGCCGACGAATATATCCGGTTATCCGAAATACGAGATGCGATAGCGCTGTATGTTAGGTTGTTGGATGGGATGAGAGTTAAGAGTTAAGAGATATGAATTAAGAATGGAGAAACAGAAGAAACAAGGAATTTTCAATCATTGTCAATTATCAAAGATCCTCGAAACCGTCGGCACGCGTTATTTAGTCGCAGCGCTTAATCTGGCATTGATTTTTATAAACGCCAAAGTGCTGGGCGTTAGCGGCATGGGATTAGTTGGCGTCATTTACGCTTCAGCCAATATCGCTGTGATTTTCAACAGCATACTCTGTGGAAGCACGATTGTTTATTTTATGAATCGATATAATTTTCGGTATGTCTTTTGGCCTGCTTATCTATGGGCTTTTATCGGATCGGCCATTGCATGTGCCGTTATGAAACTATCGGGCATTATACCCGAAGGATTTATTTTCGATGTCTTTCTATTGGCGCTTCTGTTATCGTTAGTGTCCGTTCATTCGCGTATCCTGCTTGGGAAAGACCATATTCGAGGATTCAACATTGCATTTCTTATTCAGGGTATCATGTTGTTTTTTAGTATTTTATTTATCTATTATGTAGCAGGTATACGCGATGAAAGAGGTTATATATGGGGATTATATAGTGCCAACGGATTGACATGGATTGTGAGTTTGTTGTTGGTGATCCCGTTTTTTCTTCGTCAATCCGAAGAAAAGCAGCCCACGCCTCAATCTATCCCTAAGTTCGTCAAAGAAATGTTTATCTATGGTTTATGGGGAAGCGCCGATAATTTGGCCGAGAACCTGACGTCGCGGCTCAACTACTTTCTGGTACAGCACCTCGGCGGATACGGTCAGGTCGGTTTGTTGGATGCCGGAACAAAGATTTCGGAATCAGTTTGGCACATCAGCCGCAGTACGAGTTTTATTTCCTACAGTCAGGTGGCTAAGACATTTGAGCCGGAAGCGCAAAAACAAATGACGATTCGTTTTTTAAAGCTGACTTTCAGCGCGATAACAGTCGTGATGGGAATAATCTTACTGATACCCGAATGGGTCTTTACAGACTATTTGTTTTCGCCCGAATTCGTGGGTATCCGCAACGTTATTCGCGGGCTTGCCGTCGGAATTATTGCATTGGGAAGCAACAGTATTTTAAGCCATTATTTTATTGGAACGGGTAAAGTCAGGGTTAGTACGGCCTGTTCATGTATTGGATTATTGGTTCTATTGATTTCCGGTTATTTTCTTATTCCGGTATTCGGCGTTTTCGGTGCAGCCATCTCTACAAGTATTGCTTTTTCGAGCATGTTTACTTTTTCGTTGATAATGTTTGTCAGACTAACCAAGCCCCCTCTTACTCCCCCAAAGGAGGTGGAACATTCCCCTCTTTCAGAGGGGTAGGGAAGGCGTTTACCTCACCCACAACTCGGGATTCAACCTTTCTCGCTCGTTACGCAATTCAAAATGCAGGATTGTGGCATTACCGTTTTTCGTATCGGTGAATATCTTTCCAAGTCTTTGGGTAGTTGAAACGCGATCTCCGTTTTTGACAAACACTTCACTTAAAAAAGTATAAACCGACAGATAATGCCCATGTCTGACAATGATGCTTTTATAGGCGCTGCCCGGCAATTCAAAAACGCTTGTTACCACTCCATCGAATACAGCCCTTGCTTCGCTTCCTGCTGTTGTTTGAATATCAATCCCGTCATTTCTCATCCGTACGGTTCTGTATTGCGGGTGTTGGTATTCGCCGAATGGACGCACAATGCTGTATCTGCCGGCCACCGGAAAGGGCAACCGGCCTTTGTTGGATGCAAAATCAGCGGATAACTTCAGTTCTTCGCTGTTCATTGAGTAGTTATTAGCCGAGGTTGACGCACGTGATCCCGTCGTGGTATTGGAACGTCTATTGTCATTGGTTATAAGTCGTTCTATTTCACGACTTAATGCAGCGGCCTGATTGCGTTGGCGGGTTAGTTCCGCTTGTAAAGCGCTTTGCCTTCTGTTCAGTTGTTGTATTTCTGCTCTTTGGGCGGCTTCTTCTTTTTGCAATTGTTTGTTTTCTTCTTCCCGTACGCTCAACAATGTTACTTTTTCAGCGCGGGACACTTCAATGTCAGCTTGTTTCCGACTGATCTCTTCCTGCTTTTTGGATATCAACAGGCCTTGTTGTTTTTGCCATGCTGCATATTCTCTGACATAACGCATACGGTTCATAATCTGCGAAAAATTATTGGTCGACAATACAAAAAGCCACTTGTATTGCGATGAACGCCGTGTATAGATGTTTTGCACCGAAAGTGCGTATTTGTCGCGCTTAGCCTTCAAATCTTTTTCCAATTCATTCAGTTCCTGATTCATTGCTACTATATCCTTGTCGATAGCAGTTATTTCTTCATTGAGGAGCGAAATCATCTTTTTGCGTGCTAACACTTGTGCAGATAATAAATTTAACCGGTTAAGCGAGGTTGTAGTGGAAGCCCGTATCTCGGATAACAAACTAATTGTCACTTCAATTTCCTCTAAAACAGCCTTTCGTTGCGACTGCAATGTTTGTGTGTTTTGTGCATAGAGATATCCTGAGAAAAATAAACTAAGAAGAAAATACCCAATCGACAATACGTAATATTTTACATTCGTAGGGGCAAGGCATGACTTGCCTCTACAAATATGTTGCCGGTTATACGTTATGCGCCATTTGGAATTTTCAGCTGCTTCCTGTTTCATAACTGTTCAATCGAATGAATAATTTGTTGCAGGCTTACCCTTTGATAATTAGCAGGAATAGGGAAATTGGTCGTTACCGGAATGTTGACCTCGACACGGGAAAAATTCAATGAAAGCGAATGTTCTTCCTTATTCGCCGTGTGAAGCCGTATCAGTAAATTGGCCGGAAAAGACTGACTGCCTGCAGGTAGAAAGTTTTTGTAGGAGCAATCGAGCATATAATCGGTGGAATCGTCTTTCATAGAGGTGGTAACGATTCGCTCATTCGTGTCGGCCGTAAAGGCATATAGTAAACCGTTATGGTCGTGCGTCTGCAAAAGATAGCCTGTCGCCGTTTGTTCCCATCGGAACAGTTTGAACCGGTCGTCCGCAAGATTGATTTCGCCCGGAAGAAACAGTTGGTTTGTGATAAGCGCCTGTAAGTTATAAAAATTGAAATCAATCTCTTTATTGTCAATAATTTGATTGAACGAATCGGCCATATACCACCGGTTCACACGATTCACAATCTTGATACTGTCCGGCGTCAGTTCCGCCCTGATGGCTTCAATACCCAAAAGAGGCTGGATGGAAATTTGGATTCGGTCGCCCTTAATCATTCTCAATTGTCCACGCGAACTCATTTCATTGCCCGAAAGCGCGATATCAAACTGTATACGTGCCTGTAATGTGTTGTATTGTAAAGACTTTTCTATGTATGCGTCAAAAAAATCCGCTTCTGTTTTCAAGGAAAAAACACTGCTGCTTGTTGCGATGTTTTTCGTCGAGCGACAACTGCCAAAACTGTAAATAATCAATACGAAACATAACAGACAGATGAAAAAGGATTTTACCGTAGGGTTATGGCATACCTTGCCCCCAATCGTATTTTTCCGACAGCGTGAAACGAAACGGTTGGAATTTTTCAAAACACATACACGATTACTCCTGTTCCAGATCTTCATAGTAGGTCTCTTCTGCAATCTTACGATCTAACGTTTCACTTTCTTTGCCCAGCTCTTTCGCTCTTTTCCATTGTGTGAGCGCTCCTTCTTTATCGCCTGTCATATACAGGATATCGCCATAATGATCAACCAGCACAGCGCTATTGGTGGTGTCTTTATTAATCGCACTTTGAATGTAAATCTTGGCTAAGGGATAATTTCCTTTCACAAAAAACACCCAAGCGTATGTATCAAGGTAAGTAGGGTTGTTTGGCTCCATCTTGATACACTGGGCACTCATCCGCTCGGCTTTATCCAAGTCTCTTTTCGAGAGTGATAAAAAGTAACTGTAATTATTCAAAACAACGATATTGCGTTCATTATACAGCAACGCCTCATCGTATGCTTTATAAGCCTCGTCCAATTGCCTCATCCTGTGATACGTATCGCCTATTTGTCCATGGAAATCCGACCTGAGCATACGGTTTTCTTCGGGAATAATCAGTAATCCTCTTCGAAATACGTCAATGGCTTCTTGGTAGTTTTCGTGCTGATAATTAGCAAGTCCTAAGTAAAAATAATACAATGGTTCTTCGGGGAAAATCTCGATGCTTTTTTTACAGACCTGGATCACTTCGTCAAAGTCCTGTGCCTGAATGAATAAGTTCAACAATTGCTGCCAGGCGTCTTCATTTTCAGGTTCCGTCTCGGTCACTAATTGCAATTGAAAAAGTGCTTCATCATGGTTCCCCTGTATCGAAAGAAGGTTTGCATACAGCAGTTTCAGCTCACTTTCTTCAGGGTGTAACTCAAGCAAGGTTTGGAATAGTGTATTGGCGCTAACGGTTGTTCTGTTTTTGTTTCTTTGCAATTGTTGGACATATCTTGTCAAAATTCCCACTTTAAGCTCAATATCCAATTTATCATTGACCAGCGCCAATCGAATCTGTTCTTCTGCCGCCTCAGGGTTTCCCGTAAACTCATAATAATTAGCCATCGAAACTGTGTAGTAAGGGTTTTCAGGATCGATAGCTTGTGCTTTTCTGTAATAATCCAACGCTTTGCCTGATTCCTTTTGTTCCAAGTACAAATCGCCGATCTGGATAGGGTAGCGTGCATTGGATGGATATTTATCGGCTAATCGTTGCAACTCACGGAAGGCTTCATCCGGTTGTTCGAGCATCATATAAAGCCTGTATTTTTGTAACGAAATCGGTTCGCTCATACCCATAAACTCTTCCAATTTGTCAAAGACAAGAATCGCTTTTCCGATTTCACCGGCCCGGATAGATGCTTCAGCAAGATAATAGTTCAACTCTATTTTGTCGGGACGTCTGTCGATCAGGTCTTCATACGCCTCAACAGCTTCTCCGAACATACCCTCTGTTAAAGATATTGTCGCAAAAGCCATGTTATACGTAAAATTATCAGGGCTGTACAAGACTGCCTCTTTCAGCAACGAAATTGCTTTTTCAGGTTTGTCCATTTGAACATAGTAAGAAGACAATTCGTATAGCAGCGCCGAAGCAGTTGAGTCAATCGCCAGACAATAATTGAACAAATCAAAAGCGGCGTCATACTTGTCGGCATTTTTCAGACTTAATGCTTCGAAGAAGATATAATCAAACTTCCGTTTTTCTGCATCGACAAGTTTCTTTCTGACAACCGGCGATTCTTGTTCAACACTGATAGCCGGTAAAGGTACTATATTCGTTATCAACGCAAATAGGATGAATAATTGAATAACCGGACGACCGGATAACAGATTTTTCAAATCTTTATATTTCATTAACGCTCAACTCTTTGTTTTTAGTTCTTAGTTCTTAGTTCTTAACTCTTAGTTCTTAACTCTTAACTCTTAGTTCTTAACTCTCCCCCTCCCCCTGTACTGCCAAATCCACCCGTCCCCCGTGCTGTTTCGTCGAGGCTTTCTGCCTGTTCCCATACTACCTGTTCGTGCGAAGTAATAACCATTTGACTGATCCGTTCGCCGTCGTTGATCACAAATGTTTCGCCGGAAAGATTAATAAGTATAACGCCGATTTCGCCCCGATAGTCGGCATCGATCGTGCCCGGCGTATTCAGTACGGTGATTCCGTGCTTGATAGCCAATCCGCTACGCGGACGTATTTGCGCTTCATACCCTTTTGGCAATGCAATAAACAATCCGGTCGGAATCAGTTTCCGCTCCAAAGGTTTGAGTTCGACCGGCTCCGACAGATTCGCACAAATATCCATCCCTGCCGATAAGGGGGTTTGATAGAGTGGTAATGGATGATGCGACTTACTGACAATCTTAACTTTCATACAAAAAATCTGTTTTTTTAACCCACAAAGATAAATATTAATTAGGAATTACGAATTAGGACTTCACAAGGACGGTGCCTGTGGAAGTCTTCATTTTCAATTTTCAACTAAAAAGTTACCTGTCCACTCGCGCTCCACCTCCCTTAGTCAGCTTTTCTACTTCTTCGAGCGTAGCCATCGAAGTGTCGCCGGGCGTAGTCATGGCCAATGCGCCGTGTGCTGCGCCGTATTCAACGGCTTTTTGCGGGTCGTTAAACGTCATGAAGCCATAAATTAAGCCGGAGGCAAAGCTATCGCCCCCGCCCACGCGATCAAATATTTCGATGTTTTCGCGATGGGTGGCTTCGTAGAACGATCCGTCGGCATAACAGATGGCGCCCCATGAGTTGACGGTCGCCGATTTGACGGTACGCAATGTGGTAGCGATAACCTTGAAATTGGGGTATTCTTTCACAGCGGTTTCAATCATCTTACGATACCCCGAAACGTCGAGTTTGGTCAGTTTTTCATCCGTACCTTCAATTTCAAGTCCGAGGCAAGCGGTGAAATCCTCCTCGTTACCGATCATCACATCCACATAACGGGCTATCTCACGGTTTACTTCCTGTGCTTTGGCTTTACCGCCGATGGATTTCCAGAGCGAAGGGCGATAGTTGAGGTCGTACGACACCACCGTACCATATTTTTTGGCTATTTGGGTGGCTTCGACAACCACTTCGGGCGTCGTCTCCGACAACGCGGCAAAGATACCGCCCGTATGAAACCAGCGTACTCCGCATTTTCCAAAAATATATTCCCAGTCGACGTCGCCTTTCTTCAGTTGCGATGCTGCCGTAATCCCTCTGTCGGAGACGCCTTTAGCCCCGCGAATACCGAAACCGCGCTCGGTGAAATTCAGTCCGTTGCGCACCGTACGTCCTACGCCGTCGAAACCTGCCCATCGGATAAACCGCGTATCAACGCCGCCCTGCATGATAAAATCCTCTATCAGACGCCCTACTTCATTGTCGGCCAATGCGGTAACAACGGCTGTGTCCATCCCGAAACATTTTTTCAGGCCACGCGCCACATTGTATTCGCCGCCACCTTCCCATACGTCAAACCGGCGGGTGGTACGGATACGCCCGTTGCCCGGATCAAGACGCAGCATAATTTCTCCCAGTGAGACAGCATCATACACACATGCTTCTTTCAATTTAATCTTTCCTATCCCCATATTTATTAGTTCTTAGTTTTTAGTTCTTAGTTTTTAGTTCTCAACTCTTAACTCTTAGTTCTTAACTCTTAGTTCATACCCCCCCTTACCTTGTCCACCACCACCGCAATGGCCCCGTCGCCCGTCACATTACAAGCCGTTCCGAAATTATCCATCGCGATATAAAGTGCGATCATCAGCGCTATTTGCGTTTCACTGAAGCCAAGCATGCTTTCCAATACGCCTATTGCAGCCATGATGGCGCCGCCTGGTACACCGGGCGCCGCTACCATGATAACCCCAAGCATCATAACAAATCCGGCGATTTGTATAAACGAAGCAGGGTCGCCGGACATAAAAAGGATTGCCATCGCACATGCCACAATTTTCATTGTACTGCCCGACAGATGGATCGTGGCACATAAGGGAATGACAAATGTGGCGATGGGCTCGCTAACGCCGTTCTTAATCGCCTGTTTCAAGGTGACGGGAATGGTTGCTGCCGACGATTGCGTCCCTAAGGCAGTCGTATAGGCAGGTAGCATATTTTTCAGCAGGATCAGCGGGTTCTTTTTCGCAACGGCTCCGGCAATGCAAAATTGTAACAGCAGGAGCGCAATATGCAAAACAAATATTATCAAAATTACTTTTACAAACATCGACATGATCATGGCTACTTGTCCACTTTCCGTAATATTCAGGAAAATACCGAAGATATGAATCGGCAGTAAAGGGATAATGACCGCTTCGATCAGACCGGTAATGATTTTACGAAAATCAAGGAATGTGTTTTTCAGCGTATCGCTTTTGATGGCCGAAAGCCCCAACCCAATCACAAACGAAAGAAGCAATGCCGTCATAATATCCATCAACGGCGGCATGGCAATTTCGAAGTAAGGAAGAAGTATCGCATTTTCGGGATTATCAAATGATGAAATCTGCGTACCTCCCGAAAGCAGGAAAGGCAAGGCGGCGTCTATGCTGAAATATGTAAAAAAACCGGAAAATAGCGTCGACCCATACGCGATTAGCGCTGTGATGGCCAATAATTTGCCGGCCCCTTTGCCTAATTCGCCGATGGCAGGCGTTACCAATCCCAAAATAATCAATGGAATGGCAAACGAGAGAAAACTGCCGAACAACGAGTTGAAAGTCACAAAAAAGCGTGCGATGCCTGCCGGAAGAAACAGTCCGAAAACAATACCCAACCCGATAGCGATTGCTACTTTGCCCAATAGGGAGATTTTTATTTTTTTCATTATTTATAATTTAATTTTTCGATTGAAGTTGATTTCCCTTTCTGATTTTATACCCCGTCACCGCCACCAAAACACTCATCACCGGACTGATAAGATTAAAAAAACAATAAGGAAAAAAGACAAACACCGGTACCCCAAGCACGGCAGCTTGTGTCATCCCGCATGTATTCCAAGGGATCAATACCGATGTTACCGTCACCGAATCTTCTGTAGTCCGGCTCAACAATCGACTCTCATATCCTCTTTCGCGGTATGTATTTTTGAACATATTGCCTGTCAGAATAATGGACAGGTATTGGTCGGCCGTACAGACGTTCAGAAAGATACCGGTACACACTGTAGAGGCTACCAGCCCTGCGGTTCGTTTTACGAAACGCAAAAAAACCGACATAATACTTGTCAGCATATTGGCCGCCGTCATAGCTCCGCCAAAGCACATAGCGCAGAGTATCAGCCAGATGGTATTCATCATGCCGGCCATGCCCCTTGTAGAAACAAGTTCGTTGAGCATCGTATTGCCTGTTTCGAGTTGTGTGCTGGCGCTAAAGGTAATGATCAGCCCCTCAAAAACAGACGAAGCATTGTGTATTGCACTGCCTGCCACCTGATGCAACAAGTCGGGTTGCAAGATGATGGCGCATAAGCCTGCTCCGAGAGCCGCGAGAAACAGGGTGATAAGAGGAGGCGTTTTTTTGATTATCAACACAAACATCAACAAAGGAACGAGCAATAACCAGGCTGAGATATGAAAGGATTGGCTTAATGCGGAGGTAAAGACCGATATATTTTCCATTGAAGCGCCTCTATGCGCAAAGCCGGCAATCAGAAAAATCAATAGCGCGATGGTATAGGATGGAACGGTAGTGATCAGCATATAACGGATATGTGTAAACAAAGGCGTCTCGGCGATGGACGATGCCAGCACAGTCGTATCGGACAGCGGTGAGATTTTATCGCCGAAATAGGCGCCCGAAATGATAGCGCCCGCAATCCAGCCTTCGTTAAAGCCCTGAACGCGCCCGATGCCGAAAAGGGCGATGCCGATCGTTGCCACCGTAGTCCACGAGCTGCCTGTCATCACCGATACAAGTGCACAAATCAGACAGGTGGTTACTAAAAAGAAATCCGGATGAATAATCTTGACGCCATAATATATTAATGTAGGAATAATGCCGCTAATCATCCAACTGCCTGATAACGCGCCGATAAGCAACAAGATAAGCACAGCGGTGGTAACGCCTGCGATGTTACGGACAATAGCCGCTTCGATCGTAGCCCATTTGATATGGCAGCATGTCATGGCAATCAATACACAAACGGATGTTGCGACCAGCAAGACAACCTGGCTGGCGCCTTCAAGGGCGCTGCTCCCGAAAATCCGGATCGTAAAAAATAATAAACCCACCAATACGACGACCGGTACAAGCGAAAGCAGCGGGGAGGGTATTTTTTCGGGATTATTTGCTGTCATTGATCTTTCTGCGTTTTTTGCGCCACAAAGATAAAAAAAATAATGATTAATGATTAATGGTTAATGATTTCCAATCTCAAATCTCCAATCTTCCCATCTTTCTTTGTATATTTGCCCTCTGATTGACCAAACTCAAATAAATATGATGTTAAGCGAAGAACTTCAAAAAATCCCGTTGCCGGAGATAAAAATGTTTCAGGCGACGAAAATGGCGGAAACACTGGCGTATATAAAAACAAACTCGCCTTATTATAGCAAACTGTTTGACCGCGAAAAGATTGATGTTGAAAAAATCAAAACATTGGAAGATCTGCAGCAAATCCCGGTAACCACCAAACAAGACCTGCAACTCCGGAATATGGAATTTCTTTGTGTCCCGCCTGTACAAATATTGGATTATGTCACTACATCCGGTACGCTGGGCGATCCGGTCACCTTCGCCCTTACCCTGAATGATTTGCACCGGTTGGCATTAAGCGAATACCTTTCGTACGATTTTTCCGGATGCAAAACGGATGACGTCATACAGTTGATGGTCACCAACGACCGTGCATTTATGGCCGGATTAGCCTGTCTGCTGGGCAGTTTCAAATTCGGATCGGGGATTATCCGCGTTGGAAACGGCATCCCTGAGTTACAGTGGAATACCATCAAAAATATTCATACTACCGTCTTGAACTGCGTCCCTTCATTTATCCTGAAACTGATCGAATTTGCCGATTCGCAAGGAATAGATTACCGGCAATCCACGATCAAAAAAGCAATATGCGTCGGCGAAAGTCTACGCAACAACGACCATTCCTTTAATATATTAGGCGAAAAAATTCATTCGTTATGGCCCGAATTGGCGCTTTATTCCAATTATGCATCCACCGAAATGCAGTCGTCGTTTAACGAATGTGAGGCGCAATGCGGCGCGCATCACAAACCCGATCTTACGATTGTTGAGTTTCTCGACGACAACAACCAACATGTCGGGGAAGGCGAACCCGGCGAAATAACCGTTACGACACTGGGCGTAGAGGGGATGCCGATGCTGCGATTCAAAACAGGCGATATCTGTGTGCATTTTGAAGAGCCTTGCGCCTGCGGGCGCCGGTCGATACGACTGGGACCAATCATCGGACGCAAAGGGCAAATGATTAAATATAAGGGAACTACGCTTTATCCCATCGCACTATATGATATATTAGACAATATCTCGGAGATAACAAATTATATTGTAGAAGTATATACCAATACGATTGGTACCGATAATATCTGTATCCGTGTAGGAAGCCGGAACAACAGCGAATTGTTTGTGAAACAAATCAAGGATTTATTCCGATCGAAAGTGCGTGTGGCGCCCGATGTGATCTTCGAACCGATCGAACTGATCGCCCGCAAGCAGATGCCCCCCCTGAGCCGTAAGTTAGTGAAATTCTTTGATTACCGGTAGGGGAAAGTCGGTTTTGAGTTATGAGTTAAGAGATAAGAGATAAGAGTTAGAAATTACGAAAAATCATTAATTTTTTATAATTTTCAATATTCAATTTTCAATTTTCAATTGAAAACATTATTTTTGCGAACAATAAACATCGGAATCAATGCTTAAATCATTAAATTATTAAATCTTTAAATTAGTTTTTATGAGAAAAACGCTTATTTCACTGTGTATGATTGCCCTTTGCCTGACAACCTTTGGGCAGCGATCCTATCAGTTTGAAGCGCCCGAAAGGTTGTTTTACGAAGCAAAAGAATTTTTTGAACTTCAAAATTTTCCGGGTTGTATCGATAAATTAGAAGCGTATAAAAAGCAATCTAATGATCAGAACCTTATTTCGGAAGCAGACTACATGCTGGCCTATATTGCTTTTGAGCAGGGGCGAAAGAATGTATATGAAATATTAATAAAATATTTGGATATATACCCTGATTCGCGACACCAAAATGAAATCTTGTACATGATCGGCTCTACCTGTTTTGCGGATGGAGATTATGATCTTGCACTGTATTGGCTGAACGAATCCGACCTGTACGGACTTGGGACAAAGCAACGGGAAGATTACTGTTTCCGAATGGCCTATTCGTTGTTGCAAATGCAAAGGATGGACGAGGCGCGTTCTTATTTTATACGTACGCAACAAATGGGACAGACCTATCACGAAGCAGCTTCCTACTACTTAGCTTATATCAATTATGCCACAGAGCGCTACGATAATGCGATGACAGAATTTACGTGGTTAAGAAATATTCCGGAATACCGCGAGATGTCGCTCTTTTATATTGCTCAGATACACTATATCCAAAGCCGTTACGACAATGTGGTTACAAGCGGCGAAGAATTACTCCGGCTGTATCCGTCAAGCGAAAACAATAACGAAATATACCGGATACTGGGAAATGCTTATTATCAACAGGGCAATCAAACAAAAGCATTGGATTACCTGCGCCGTTATGTGGATTCAACACCCCATCCAAAACGCGGCGAACTGTACCTGTTAGGATTATGCTATTTCAATCTGGGGGATTGTCTGAAGGCTATAGAATCGTTATCGGGTGCTACAACACAAGCCGACGCCTTAACGCAAAACGCCAACTTGTATCTGGGGCAATGCTACCTGAGGCAAGGCAACAAAAACAATGCCCGTATGGCATTTGAGCGGGCGGCCACTGCTACCTACGACCCTCAGGTACAGGAGACAGCCATGTACAATTATGCACTGTTGATCTACGAAACCGGCTTTACGGGTTTCGGCGAGTCGGTAGGCATCTTTGAGAATTTCCTGAATACCTTTCCCGACTCCAAATATGCAGATCAGGTAAATGATTACTTAGTAGAAGTTTATCTCACAACCAAAGACTACGAATCAGCGCTGGTTTCCATCAATAAGATACGCAATCCGGGCGCCAAGATTTTAGAAGCCAAACAAAATATATTATTTCAGTTGGGGACGCAGGCTTATACCAATCAGGAAACAGCCAAAGCGATTGATTATTTTAACCAATCCATAGCCATGGGCGCTCGCGACCGCGTGGCTTACTATGATTCCTATTTCTGGCGGGGAGAATCGTATTACAAACTCAATGAGTACAACAGGGCGGTTACTGATTTTCAAGCCTATTTGGCGAATGCAGCACGGCAGACGGAAACATACAAACTTGCATCTTACAATTTGGGATACAGTTTCTTTAAACAACAGAATTTTACGCAGGCAATGACAGCTTTCCGCCAATATGTCAATGCCGAAAGAAATACTTCGGCAGCTTCGTTGGCCGACGCCTACAACCGGATCGGTGATTGTTATTTTCATAACCGCCAGTTTGCTGCCGCCGAAGAAAACTATACAAGAGCAGCCGGACTGCAACCCTCTGCCGGCGATTATGCACTCTACCAACAGGGGACTGTGCTTGGTTTGCAAAAAGATTACCAGGGCAAAATAGCGTTAATGGACCGGTTGATCCGCGAATACCCCTCCTCGCAATACATTGAGGCCGCCCTTTTTGAAAAAGGACGTTCATACGTGTTGCTTGAGACTTATAATATGGCGGCCATAGCGTTTAACCAATTATTGGCAGACTATCCGCAGAGCAGCCTTGCCCGTAAGGCCGGCAATCAGCTGGGATTACTCTATTTCAATAGCAATCAATTGGATAAGGCGGTGGACGCCTATAAACAGGTCATCAACCTGTATCCGGGCAGCGAAGAAGCAAAAGTGGCCGTGCAGGACTTAAGGGCGGTATATGTTGAAATGAACGATGTCGCTTCGTATGCCTCGTATGTCAATTCACTCGGCAGCGCTGTCCATATCGAAGTAAGCGAGCAGGATTCGCTTACCTATTTTGCTGCGGAGAGGCTGTTTATGCGCAACGACTATGAAGGAGCGCAACGCAGTCTGCGTAATTACCTGAGTTCGTTTCCGCGGGGCGCTTTCATAGCATCCGCCAACTATTATTTAGGCGCCATCGCATTTTCGGAAAAGAATTACCAGGAAGCCCGACAACGCTATACGGCAGTTCTTTCGAGCGGCGACTCGAAGTTCAGGGAAGATGCGCTGGCACGAAAGGCCGAAATCGAATACCTTCAGAAAGACTATGCAGCAGCCATGAACAGTTTCAAACAATTACAGGTTGTAGCAGAATCAGCCGAAAATCGCGACGCCGCTAAATTAGGTGTAATGCGGTGCGCTCAATTTACCGGCCAACAGAGAGAGGCTTTAGCGGCTGCCGACGAAATGCTGAAAAGCACAAGGCTCTCGCCCGAGATAGAAGCCGAAGCACGCAGTCTGCGCGCCAAATCATACATAGCCTTGAACGAACCGGCACGCGCCGAAGCCGATCTGCTGATCCTGAGTCAGGACACACGCACGGTATATGGTGCAGAAGGCAAATACCTGCTGGCGCAATACTACTACGACCGGAACGAATTGGATAAGGCCGAAAAAGAATTGATGAATTTTATCGAAAAAAGCACCACGCATCGATATTGGTTGGCAAGGGGTTTTATCCTGCTGTCGGATGTATTTATCCGCAAAGGCGATGAAGTACAGGCGCGCCTGTATCTTACAAACTTGCAAAACAACTATCATAACGATGACGATATTGCAGGCATGATCGAACAACGACTGGGAAGAATTAAGAACTAAGAACTAAGAGTTATGAGTTAAGAATGAATTGGAATTATTGACAATAAACGAAGTACAATATTACAATGTTGAGCCACTACGAGGTACTCGTATCAAATAGCAAATGATAATAAAAATGAAAAATGAAAATACGTAGTTTTAAAATAATAGGGGGAATCATTTTGTTGGGTAGTTTTATGTGCGCCAACGCACAAGCTCAGGACGACAGATTGACACGTGAGATGACGTTAGAACGCGAATACGACCCGACCATTCAGGATGCAAACAAGATCAACCGCCTGCCCGATGTGAAAGAACCGGAGATTACAACGCGCACCATTGAGTATTCGCCGTTTACCATACCGGCCAATCCCGACAAAGAAATCGTCGTGTTGCCTTCGGGCGAGATTATGACGGCGATACCAACCAATCAACGGCGGGGATATTTCAATTTCGGCGGCGGGATGTTTATGAACCTGAACGGCGACCTGGGCTATCATTTTCTGAATGACGAGCACGACAAACTGAACTTTTACTTTTCCCACCGCTCAACAAACGGGAATGTGGAGTACCTGCAAAGTCCGGGATTAAAACAGAAAGCCGTGTTGAATGATAATCTTGCCGTGCTTGAGTTCAAACATTATTTTAATCCGGCCGTATTGCGACTGGGGGGGAGTTTCGGGTATTCGTTGTTTAACTATTATGGTTGGCCGTTTGGCATAAATCTGCTACCGGCCTATTCTTCCTTTATGCCACGGGAAGAGATGTTCGACCGTACCACCAATCAGGGCAATCAGACAATCAACGCGTATACAGGCATACAGTCAAGAGAGGGTGCACAAATTGGGTATCTCTTGGATTTTGAATTTCTGCGTTTTACACAAAAATACGGATTGGCTAAAGAATTAGAGGGTATCCGCGAGAATAAATATACCCTATTGGCAGCGTTAAGTTCAAAATTCGGTGATGGTAACCGGAGCGCCGGTCTGAACGGAAAAGTCAATATTTTCAACTTAACATATCCCACTTTTTTCCCTACCGGCACAACGTTGTGGGAGAAAGATTATGCGGAAGTTACCGTTACGCCCTATTATCAACTAACCGGCGAAAACTGGAAAGCACAGATAGGCGTTAACCTGATGATGATCACAGGTGATTCGACAAAATATTTCTTATCGCCCAATGTTTCGTTGGAAGCCGAGGTAGCCGATAAGACTGTTTTTTATGTCAATGCAGGAGGCGAAATCCAATCCAACGACCCCTACGGTTTGTCCCGTCAGAATCGTTATATGAATTATGCACGTCCTACTACTCCTTCGCGTACATGGTTGGATGCCGTGCTTGGGATTCGGACAGGCGTAGCGCCGGGCGTGTGGTTCGATTTGTTTGCAGGTTATAAGATTACCGGCAATGAACTGTTTTATGTTCCCGACAATGGCAATCTGTTGTCTGTTTTGGATGGATTGTCTTCAAGCATCCCACCCCCACAACGTGTTTCTTTTCGAGGTTATTATACAGCTCATCAATTGGGAGCAAACCTGTTTCGGGCAGGCGCTACGTTGAAATACAAGTATCGGAACATGGCAGATTTTTCTTTAAAGGGGGTTTATAACAACTGGACGTTCAGAGCCGGCGACGGAATGACGCCGGGGAATTACAACGAGGCAAAACCTTACGGCCGTCCTGCGATAGAGGTACATGCCGACTTAACTGTCAAGCCTATTGAGCCGTTATCATTATCGTTGGGATATTATCTTGGAGCTGAACGATTTACAATGCTGCGCACAATAAATTATACGGATTCGCCGGAGCCTGCATTTGCATTTACAGAAAATATTATCAGGTTGAAAGATCTCAACGACCTGAATTTTACGGCCTCCTATAATTTCAATCCAACACTCGGCGCCTACCTGAAACTGAACAACCTGCTATTCCAAAAACAGGAATTATGGTACGGCTACCCGATGCAAGGATTTAATCTGATGGCAGGGATTAACCTGAATTTTTAATTGAAAATTAAAAATTCAGAATTGACAATGGATAATTATTCTTTGGGTGCATTTCAATTTGTCGCATTACACTTTCTCATTATTGGATTGCCCTGAAAGGGCAAAAGCATCAGAATAGGGCATCGCCCTATTATTCAGGTGTGTCAAGTCAATTAGCCCTGAAAGGGCGAAATCAGGATATCACCCTTTCAGGGCTTTTTCTGGAGGTGTCATTCAATCCGTAGGGCTTCACCCTACGCTTTTGATTACACGGCTTTCAGCCTTAATTTGTGCGACAAATTGAAATGCACCCTATTCTTTAGTACCGTCCTGATTACAAATCAGGCAGGACGAATATCAAATTTTTAGGTATTGTTGATTTGGTATAGTTTCTGTTATTTTTCTCTGGATTGCTTCGTTTATTTCAACTACGCTCAATAACCACCTACTAATGACAAGTCCCTTTTTCGTCATTGCGGACTTGATCCGCAATCTCATATGAGATCCTGAATCAAGTTCAGGATGACGCCGTGTGTTGTCATTTGCACTTGTTTGATTACAAATCATCCCTATTCGCAATGACGTAAACCAAAGAACAGTGGCTCACCTGCAAAACCCTTCTATGTTCAGTTTTCGTGTTCAATCACAAGCCTTTTATGGAATTATTTGAAGTGTTTTCGCAATAGGCAAATGCTTAGATGTCCCGCATGGGACAATACTCTATTAACCGTAGGTAAAGCGTAGCGTAACCTACGGATACGCGTGTCCGATATCCACAAGTCCCGCATGGGACGACACATTCATCAGGCTATTGTGTCGTCACTGCGTGACTTGTCGTCGGTCACACTGTCCTCTCCTCTCCGTAGGTTGAAACCTACGGTTAATAAAATAACGTCACTGCGTGACTTGGTAGTGATTGCACTCCGTAGGTTGAAACCTACGGTTAATAAAGTAACGTCACTGCGTGACTTGGTAGTGATTGCACTCCGTAGGTTGAAACCTACGGTTAATAAAGTAACGTCACTGCGTGACTTTGCTTCCGGTAAAACAGTATTAGCGTTTTTGTAAAAAACACAGGATTTTGCGGGTGAGCCTATTTCTTCCGCATGATTTTCATGAGTCCAAACCTGAAATAAATCATTACACTTCTTGATCTGCGATTATGTAGCCGGTGCCCATAGAAATAGTTTCGCCAAAGATAACGAGTATTTATTATTTGTGTTGAATTTTACTTTAATAAATATGTGATGTGGGCGGCGTAGCGAGGACGCTACGCCGAGCTGAACTGATGATAGGCCGAACTGTAATTTTTATTCTATGCGCTTGGAATATGAAATATTTCATGTAATTTTGCAATTTTATAAGTAATATGATTAGGAAGAGTTTGTTTTTTACAATCCTGCTCTGGATAATCACTATAAGTCAGGCACAAATCCTTAAGCCGATTACTTGGGATATTCAACTGATCGATTCCGAGACGGCCGAAAAAGAGATCCGGTTCACGGCTACTGCTGCCGAAGGTTGGCATGTATATGATATGAATCTTCCCAAGGGAGGCCCTGTTTCGACAAGTATCCTCTTCGAAACAAAACAAGGTCTTGAGTTGATCGGAGCGCCTGAAGCATCAATAGCCCCTACAACGGTTCAGGATGAACTGTTTAAGATGGAGTTGCGCTGGTATGCAGGTACGGTTGTCTTTACGCAGAAGCTACAAGTAACGGAATGGGCGAAATTTAAGATTGCAGGCGAAGTTGAGTATATGGCGTGCAACGATGAGACTTGTTTAGCGCCGCAAAAAGTTTCATTTTCATTCGACCGCAATCATATCAGCCGGGTCGTACCGGTCGTAACAGACATCGAAGAAGAAGAGGCGGTAGAAGAATCGGACGAAGCGGATGATATTTTACCTAACACGGAGCAGTCAACATCAGGGCGAAATCCTTTCGCCCCGGTCAAACCCGATACGCTATCCCCCTTTGGAGGGGGCAGGGGGAGGTCTGAATTATACTCCAATCTCTGGCTTCCCGTCATCGAAGAACTGAAAGCCTTTGGCGACACAACCGCGTCGGCGCCCTCCGCCTCATGGCTGTATATCTTTTTGGCCGGCTTTGCGGGAGGGTTGATTGCCTTGCTGACGCCTTGTGTGTGGCCCATGATTCCGATGACGGTCAGCTTCTTTCTGAAACGCAACAAAGACCGCCGTAAAGCCATCAACGATGCATTGATTTACGGTAGCTCCATTATTGTCATCTACCTGCTTATGGGGCTATTGATAACGGGTATTTTCGGAGCAAGCGCACTAAACAGCCTTTCGACTAACGCAATTTTCAATATTTTCTTCTGCTTATTATTAATCCTGTTTGCCGTTTCGTTTTTCGGCGCTTTCGAATTGGTATTACCAGCATCGTGGACAAACAAAATGGATGCAAAGGCCGATTCCACATCGGGTATCGTTAGTATTTTCTTTATGGCCTTTACGTTGGTACTCGTCTCATTTTCCTGCACAGGGCCGATTATCGGCACCTTGCTTGTGGAGGCTGCCTCGAAAGGAATGGCTGTCGGGCCTGCTGTCGGGATGTTTGGCTTTGCTTTGGCGTTGGCCGTTCCATTTGCCTTATTTGCCGTATTCCCGAATCTGTTACAGAACATGCCGAAATCGGGTGGGTGGCTCAACTCGGTCAAGATCGTTTTGGGATTTTTGGAGCTGGCATTAGCTTTGAAATTTCTCTCTGTTGCCGATTTGGCTTATGGATGGCGTATCCTCGACCGCGAAGTATTTTTGGTGCTATGGATTGTGATCTTTGCCTTATTGGGATTTTACCTGTTGGGCAAGATTCGTTTCAGGCACGACGGCGATCTGCCATATATATCTGTGCCTCGTTTGTTTATGGCGATTGTCTCGTTTGCCTTTGCCTTCTATATGCTTCCCGGTTTGTGGGGCGCTCCATTGAAGGCTATCAGCGCTTTTGCGCCTCCGTTGTATACGCAGGATTTCAACCTCTACGAAGATGAGGTACATGCCGTTTTTGACGATTATGAGTTGGGAATGGCAGAGGCAAGGCGCGTTAATAAGCCGGTCATGATAGATTTTTCAGGCTTCGGATGCGTCAACTGCCGCAAAATGGAGGCGGCTGTCTGGACAGACCCAAGAGTCAAAGAGTTGCTGGAGAATAAGTACGTACTAATCACATTGATGGTCGATGATAAAACCAAATTGCCTGCGCCGGTTACGATTGAAGAAGACGGTAAAAAACGTGAGTTGAAGACCGTTGGCGATAAATGGAGCTACCTGCAACGCTATAAATTCGGGGCCAATGCGCAACCATTTTATGTGCTGTTGGATCACGACGGACGCCCGTTGTCTGCCTCGTATGCTTATAATGAGGATGTATTGAAATATGTTCGGTTTTTGGAGGATGGAATAAATAATTTTCGACAATAAATCGACAAAAAATCGGCAAAAATCGATTTATATCGATTTAAATCGACAAATAAACTAAATAATAAATGCGCTCTACCTCCCGACAAGAAGCCCTTGACGCTTTCTCCCGCCTGCTCGACGTCATGGACGAGCTGCGTGCCAAATGCCCGTGGGACAAAAAGCAGACCAACGAGAGCCTGCGGGCTAACACCATAGAAGAAACGTTCGAACTGAGCGATGCCATTCTGCAGGCCGACGCCGATGCAATCAAAAAAGAATTGGGCGACTTGCTGTTACATGTGGTTTTTTACGCCAAGATAGGCGAAGAAAAGGGCGAATATAATATCCAATCGGTGTGCGACAGTATATGCGAAAAGTTGATTTTCCGCCACCCGCATGTTTTTGGCGATACCATTGCCGACGACAGCAAGAAAGTGGAGCAAAACTGGGAGCAACTCAAACTGAAAGAGAGGGACGGCAACAAAACCGTTTTAGAAGGTGTTCCAAGCGCCTTACCTTCACTGATCAAGGCTTATCGCATTCAGGATAAGGCCAGAAATGTAGGTTTCGATTGGGAAGTCAAGGAGCAGGTTTGGGATAAGGTACAGGAAGAAATAGATGAGCTAAGGAATGAAATCGGGAAGATGGATGCCGACAGGATGGAGGATGAGTTCGGCGATTTATTATTCAGTCTGATCAATGCCGCCCGTCTCTATAAAATCAACCCCGACAATGCGTTGGAGCGTACCAACCGTAAGTTTATCAGCCGTTTCAATTATTTGGAACAACACACCCTGCGGCAAGGCCGCAATCTGAAAGACATGACCCTTGCCGAGATGGACGAGATATGGCATGAAGCGAAACGACACGAAACCTCCCCCGACCCCTCCGAAAGAGGGGAATAAAGAAAAAAGCAATCAATCCTTAAACAACGTTTCCGTGCTTATCGTCAAGCCCGTCAATGTATGGATTGGCGCTTGTGCATCCCATTCATACACAGTCCCTTTGCCGTATTTGCCGTTGTCCTGTAAAATAAACGCAATGATTCCTTTTTCTTTGGGTGATATGACCCAATATTCTTTTACGCCACCGGCTTCGTAAATATCAAATTTTACTTTCATATCGTACTGTATTGACGATGGAGAAAGTATTTCGACAACCATATCAGGTGCGCCAAGACAGCCCCGTTCGTCTAACTTGGAAGTATCGCACACCACGCAGATATCGGGTTGTACCACTGTATATATTTGATCATTGGCTGTTAAGTCCGGATTTTTTGGAAAACGAACATCAAAGGGAGCATGAAAAACCTGACAGCCACCTCCGTTCCGTTCAACAAAATTATACATAGATACAAAAAGCCGTTGTGAAACAACCGAATGTTTCAATGCAGGCGCCGGCGACATCATCCGCACAAAGCCATTTAACAATTCACGCATTTTGTCGTCAGCCCAAGTCAGATAATCTGCGTACGTATATTGCCGGTTCAAATCCAAATTCAGTTCCATATTCATTGTGTTAGCGTTAATATTGTGACAAAGGTACAAAAAAAGATTGTAAGACCGTAAGATTGTAAGATCGTAAGACCGTAAGATCGTAAGACCGTAAGATCGTAAGACCGTAAGACCGTAAGATCGTAAGACCGTAAGATCGTAAGACCGTAAGATCGTAAGACCGTAAGATCGTAAGACCGTAAGATCGTAAGACCGTAAGATTTAATAATTTACCTTAACTCATAATTCTTAGTTCTTAACTCTTAACTCTCAACTATCTTCCTGCAGTCCTCCAACGTCATCTCTGCCGGAACCATTTTTTTCGGGATACGGTAATTTTTGCCCTTGAACGCAATGTAGGCTCCGAAGCGTCCGTTCATGATTTCCAAACCCGGCTCTTCGGCAAATGTTTTGATATGTCGCTGTGATTCCTTATTGCGTTTTTCCTCAATCAGCCTGATCGCTTCTTCCGGAGTTATTAGCATTGGATTCAATGTTTTAGGGATAGACACAAAAACATTGTTATGCCGGATAAAAGGCCCGAACCGGCCAACGCCTCTCGTCATTTCTTTCCCTTCATATTCGCCGATAGGGCGTGGAAGATCAAACAATTTCAAAACCTCCTCCAACGTGATGGTTTCTATCGACTGACTTTTCATCAGCGACGCAAATCGCGGTTTGGGCGCATCTTTATCTTCGGGGTGTCCTTCTCCGATCTGCGCAATCGGCCCATACCGTCCGATTTTCACATAGACCGGTTCGCCGCTTTCAGGTTCCTTTCCTACGAGGCGTTCTCCCACTTTCCGCTCTGTTTTGACGGCAGAGGCAGCTTCCACTATCGGATGGAAAAACCGGTAGAACTGATCTAATGCCGTTGTCCATACCTTTTGTCCTTCGGCAATCGCGTCGAAGTCTTTTTCGACATTGGCCGTAAAGTTATAATCTAAAATATCGGGAAAATATTCCATCAGGAAGTCATTGACAACCGTTCCTATATCTGTCGGTATCAGCTTGTTGCGCTCAATCCCGACCATTTCTGTTTTTTGAACCGATGCGATCTTGCCATTCGTTAGCGTAACTGTTTGGTAGCTGCGTTCTTCGCCCGGTTTGTCTCCTTTAACCACATATCCCCGCCTGTTTTGAATCGTCTGGATGGTGGGTGCGTATGTTGAAGGGCGTCCGATGCCGAGTTCTTCAAGACGGCGCACCAAACCGGCTTCGTTATAGCGTACCGGACGTTGGGTGAACCGTTCGGCAGCCATCATCTCCTGCAGATCGAGTCGTTCGTTCAGGCCAACTGCCGGCAGCAGGCCTGATCCCTGTTCTTTTTCTGTGTCTTCGTCCTGGCTTTCCATATAGACATGCAGAAATCCGTCGAATGTGATTACCTCGCCCGTAGCAATAAATTTCTCTTTCAGGCCGTCGATGGCTACCGAGATGGTTGTTCTTTCTAACTCGGCGTCGGCCATTTGGCAGGCGATTGTACGTTTATATATCAAATCATACAGTTTCTTTTCTTGTGCTGTACCCTGTATTTCAGGCTTATTCATATAAGTTGGGCGGATGGCTTCGTGGGCTTCCTGTGCGCCTTTGCTTTTTGTCCGGTATGTGCGGTAGTGATGGTATTTTTCGCCGTAAGTCTTGATAATCGTATCTTTCGATGTATTCAAAGCCAGATCGCTCAGGTTGACTGAGTCGGTACGCATATAGGTGATATGCCCCGATTCGTACAGTCGTTGGGCTACCATCATGGTCTGTGAAACAGAAAAGCCCAATTTACGGGCGGCGTCCTGTTGCAACGTAGAGGTGGTAAAGGGTGGTGCAGGCGATTTCTTGAAGGGTTTGGTAGTGATATCATCGATCGAAAACGAACGGTCGATCATCCGCGTCAAGAAATCGTTCACTTCGCTGATATCTTTCAGGCGTCTGTTCAGTTCGGCTTTCAGCAATGTCGTTCCGTCGGAAAGCATAAAGGTAGCCGTCACACGGAAAGAAGCCTCTGCTTCAAACTGCAAAATCTCGCGTTCGCGATCTACAATCAGCCGAACGGCTACGGACTGTACGCGACCTGCCGAGAGCGCCGGTTTGACCTTCCGCCACAGGACGGGCGACAGTTCGAAACCCACAATCCGGTCGAGCACCCTGCGCGCCTGCTGGGCATTGACCAAGTCAATATTTATTGGACGTGGATTTTCGATGGCATGTATGATGGCGTTTTTGGTGATCTCGTGAAATACAATGCGCTGCGTATGAGCCGGATCCAACTTCAACGCTTCGGAAAGATGCCATGCAATGGCTTCTCCCTCACGGTCCTCGTCCGATGCGAGCAATACTTGTTGCGACTCAGCGGCAGCATTTTTGAGTGCAGTCACTATTTTTGTCTTATCGGCGGGAATCACATATTTGGGTGCAAAATTATGCGCTATATCAATACTGAAATCTTTTTCTTTCAAATCACGGATATGCCCGAAGCTCGACATCACTTTAAAGTCTTTTCCCAGAAATTTCTCAATCGTTTTCGCCTTAGCCGGCGACTCGACAATAACCAGATTCTTTTGCATTTTCTTATTCCACTTGGTTAAAATTGGCGGCAAAATTACGAATTAAATTGAAAATTGAAAATTGAAAATTGAAAATTAATTGTTTATCTTTGCGGCACATTATATAATTATATGGAAATTGCAACTAAATACGACCCTTCCCAAGTGGAAGAAAAGTGGTATAAATATTGGATGAAGCACGGTTTGTTCATGTCGAAGCCCGATCATCGCGAACCGTTTACGATTGTTATCCCTCCGCCGAATGTGACAGGTGTGTTGCACATGGGGCACATGTTGAACAATACTATCCAGGATATTCTGGTGCGTCGTGCACGGATGAAGGGCAAAAACGCCCTTTGGGTGCCGGGCACCGACCATGCTTCGATTGCCACCGAAGCCAAGGTGGTAGCCAAATTAGCTGCCGACGAGATTCGCAAAGAAGACCTGACGCGCGAAGAATTTCTGCAACACGCCTGGGACTGGACCAACAAACATGGCGGGATCATCCTCGAACAGCTAAAGAGGTTGGGCGCTTCGTGCGATTGGGACAGAACGGCATTTACGATGGACGAAGTCCGCAGCAAAAGCGTGATCAAGGTTTTTTGCGATTTATACGAAAAAGGATTGATATATCGCGGCGTACGGATGGTCAACTGGGATCCGAAAGCGTTGACAGCGCTTTCGGACGAAGAGGTGATCTACAAAGAACAGCAAGGCAAGCTATATTATATAAGGTATGAGGCCCCGATAGGCGTAGCGTCCAACCCATTAGGCGTAGCGTCCTCGCTACGCCTTTCCGACACGTCCGTGATCATCGCCACCACCCGCCCCGAAACCATCCTTGGCGACACCGCAATCTGCATCCATCCCCATAATCCCAAGACAGCCCACCTGCGCGGCAAGCAATTCATGGTGCCGCTTGTAAACCGTGTGGTGCCGGTCATTGAAGACGAATATGTAGATATGGAATTTGGGACGGGCTGTCTGAAGGTGACGCCGGCACACGATGTAAACGACTATATGTTGGGTCAAAAATACAACCTCCCCTCGATCGATATTTTCAACGACGACGGCACCATCAGCGAGGCCGGCGAGCTTTATACCGGCATGGATCGTTTTGCGGTGCGCGAACAGATTGTGAAAGATCTGGAAGCGGCCGGCTTACTCGTCAAAGTAGAAGATTACACCAACAAGGTAGGTTACTCCGAGCGCACCGACGTCCCGATCGAGCCAAAGCTATCGATGCAATGGTTCCTGAAAATGGAAGAGTTGGCCAAGCCGGCATTGGAAGCCGTGATGAACGATACGATCCGTTTCCATCCTGCCAAATTCAAAAATATGTACCGCCACTGGATGGAAAACATCAAAGACTGGTGTATCAGCCGCCAACTATGGTGGGGGCATCGCATTCCGGCATACTACTTGCCCCAAGGCGGCTATGTAGTAGCTCCAACCAAAGAAGAAGCCTTCCAAAAAGCATTGTCGATTGTCAATTGTCAATTGTCAATTGAAGATTTATATCAGGACGAAGACTGCCTCGACACATGGTTTTCCTCATGGCTATGGCCGATTTCTGTTTTCGACGGCATCAATACGCCCGACAACGAAGATATCAACTATTACTATCCGACCAACGACTTGGTGACGGCGCCCGAAATCATCTTTTTCTGGGTAGCCCGCATGATCATATCGGGATACGAATACCGCCACACCCCCTGCTTCCGAAATGTCTACTTTACCGGCATTGTGCGCGATAAACAGGGACGTAAAATGTCGAAATCACTTGGCAATTCGCCCGATCCGATTGAGTTAATGGAAAAATACGGCGCCGATGGCGTTCGCATGGGGATGTTACTGACCTCGCCTGCGGGCAACGATTTGTTGTTCGACGAGTCGCTGTGCGAACAGGGACGCAATTTCAATAACAAGATATGGAATGCGTTCCGCTTGGTACAAGGGTGGGAGGTCGACGCAACGATTCCCCAACCCGAAGCATCCGTCTTAGCCGCTGAATGGTTTAGCGAACAATTAAGCAAAGCCATTCGTGAGATAGACGACTGTTTCGACAAATACCGCCTGAATGAAGCCTTGATGGCTGTCTACAAGCTGTTTTGGGACGATTTCTCGGCATGGTACTTAGAGCTTGTCAAGCCGGATTATGCGCAGCCGATTGATGCACAGACCCATCGAACGACGCTCGATTTTTTCGACAACCTGCTGCGATTGTTACACCCCTTTATGCCGTTTATCACCGAAGAATTATGGCAGGCGCTATCGCCCCGACAAGAAGGGGAATCAATTATGAAGGCCCCCCCAGGCCCCCCCGAAGGAGGGGATGTTCTGTTAGGCGTAGCGTCCTCGCTACGCCTTGATCCTCCACCGTTCGAAACAGCCAAATCGCTAATCGGCCACATCCGCACCATCCGTTTACAAAAAAATGTGCCGAATAAAGAAGCGTTGACATTACAGGTCGCAGGGCGGCACGACAGTCGCCTTGACGCCATCATCCGCAAGATGGGCAACATATCCGGGATCATCCCTGTAACGGAAAAGTCGTCCGGCGCCGTTTCGTTTTTAGTAGGCGCCACCGAATATGCCGTCCCCTTGGGCGCCGCCGTCGATGCAGCTACCGAAAAAGCGAAGATCGAGACAGAGATTGTTTACCTTGAAGGCTTCCTTGATTCGGTAATGAAAAAACTCGACAACCCGAAGTTTGTAACCAACGCCCGTCCCGAAATCGTCGAAAACGAACGCAAGAAAAAAGATGACACGGAAAATAAGTTACGGACGTTACGGGAAAACTTGATTAGAGTTAAGAATTAAGAACTAAGAGTTAAGAACTAAGAATTATGAGTTAAGATAAATCTTACGATCTTACGATCTTACGGTCTTACAACCTTTGTGTTAAAATAAATAAATAAAAACTTATGCAAAACAGACGAACCTTTATGAAACGTAGCCTTGCCGGAGCGCTCCTGATGGGATCAGCGCCACTTCTAACCAAGGCTGGATGGGTTGGAACAACCAACCAGGTGATACCGAAACCGCCAAAAGCCAACAATCCTTTCCAAATAGGCATGGCCGGCTACACCTTTCTGAACTTTGATTTGGAAACGACGTTGAAGACCATGCAACGGCTTGATATCCGGTATCTTTGCATCAAAGACTTCCACCTTCCGCTCGATAGCGACGACGCGCAGATCAAAGCCTTTCATGCCAAATGTGCCGAATACAACGTGACAGGATATGCCGTTGGCCCGATTTATATGCGCAGCGAGGCTGAGATCGATCGCGCCTTTGCCTACGCCAAAAGGGTAGGCGTGACATTGGTAGTCGGTGTGCCCGACTACGAATTGCTGCCCTACGTCGACAAGAAAGTGAAGGAGTACGATTTTACGTATGCCATCCACCTGCACGGGCCTGATATCGCAACCTATCCCGACGCCACCGACGTATGGGAGCATACGAAAGACCTCGACCCGCGCATCGGGATGTGTTTGGATATCGGACACGACTTGCGCAACGGAGCCGATCCGGTGGCCGACCTGAAGAAATACCACACTCGTGTGTTTGACGTACATATCAAGGATGTGACCGATTCGACGAAGGAAGGCCGCGCCATAGAATTCGGACGTGGCAAGATTGACTTTCCTGCATTTGTGAAAGCCTTGCGCGAAGTCAACTATACCGGCAAGTGCAGCCTCGAATACGAAAAGGACATGAGAGACCCTTTCTTGGGCATTGCCGAGTCGATAGGGTATTTTAAGGCGATCATGGACAATTAGTCAATTAGGAATTAGGAATTAGGAATGAGGAGGCAATGTAGAGGCGGTGTCAGTCCGCCCAAATCACCATTTGTATATAGCAAGGGGGCATGCCCCCTTGTTATAATATGTATAGCCCTCTGCAGTTGCGTCCCTTATCGATACGTCAGCATCGAAACTTATAACTCCGCTGCAATCACTTTTCCGCAGGATATGAGGCGTTTATTGATAACGAACAATGCGCTGCCGCAAGACGAAGTCCCGTTCGAAACGTCCATAATCGAATTTTCGGAAGAAGTAAAGATTTCGACCGACAGTGTTGCCTTCGATTTTTGCCGGACGCTGGGTGAAATGTTAGCCGATTTTCAGGGTTTCGACGACGTCCGTCTGTTGGAAGGCTGTTTGCGCAAAGACATGTCGCCTTTTACTGCGCCTGTTTTAGGGCGTGAAGAGGTGGAACTGTTATGCGACGAGCACGCGGCGGATGTAATCATTTCGCTCGACCGGCTGTTGTTCAAGCTCAAAGAGCACGAAACCAATATGTTTAGCTTTCAAATGCAGGATATGATTGATGTGGAAATATCGGGCGTCCTGCGTGTTTATGCACCGGGCAGGGAGAAGCCCATGACCACCCTATTATTGTCCGACACCCTTATGGTCGATACCGGGTTTGAATACAATTATCCGGTAGTACGCGATTTATTACTCAGCGATGACGAACCGAACCTGCTCCGTCTTTCGGCGTCTTATATAGCAGAAGAAGCCCGGAAACATTTTGTGCCCTTTTGGGATGGAGATGTCAGGTGGTATTATACGGCTTACGGCGCAAGTTGGAAAGAAGCCACTGCGTATGCCGAATCCGAAAAGTGGGCGAAGGCGTTGGAAATCTGGACAACGCTCTACGAACGAACCGCGTCGTGGAAGCAAAAGGCGCGGCTCTGTTCCAATATGGCATTAGGGCACGAATTGATGGGTAATTCGGATCAGGCGCTCCAGTATGCCAAACAATCGCACCAACTCATGCTCGACCATGCAGGCGCCGACGATCCCTACACAAAGAAACAGGAGGTCTACGTCAATGTCCTGACAGCCCGTATTGCCGAAGAACAAAAACTGCAATTACAAAATTAATTGTTTTGTCTGTCCATTTGGCTTTGCAATCCAAATGTGTTGAATATAAGTCCTGAATTTATTTCAGGATCAAATCCGCATTGCAATTCGGCGGAACGGGAGTTGCGTTTTAAAACCCTAATTGTTGATATGCGCTGCCATTTCACAATATCTTAAACGGATTTATTATTTTTAAACCATTGATGTTGGTGAAGTCTTTTTCATTATTGGTAACTAATGTACATCCATGTGCAATAGCTGTAGCGGCAATAATCGCATCCGGTGTTTTTATTTTTTTGTTACGACGTATGTTCACACAATACGATAGAACATTGGGGGTAATATTAAATATGACACTATCGGCAATAAAACTTTTTACTTTTTGTTCTTTGGCGATATCTGTTTTCCAACAAAGGAGTTCTATTTGCGAGATAATTGAAAGATTGGGTATAGCATCAATTACAACATCCATAAACTGCAAGCCACTTACCGGAAGTGAAGCTGAAAAGTAATCTGAAATAACATTGGTGTCAATTAAATATTGTTCCATTCGTTACGCATTTGGCTAATATGATTGTTTAACTGCTGCCCTTCTTCGCGAGTCATAAAACCCTTATACTTGTCAGACAATCTTGTTTTGGCAGGCTTATTGTTTCCCTTTACAATTTTAATCAGGTTCAATTCTGCCAACTCGTATAAAAGTCTTGTCGCGTTTTGATTAGTTAATTCTATTAACATCGTGTCCATAATAAATCATTTTGATATTTTATACAAAGGTACAACTTTTTCTAATTCAACAACGTACTTACGAAATATTTAATATGTATTTTTTTTAAAAATTTCACAGATGCTACGTCCATTTGTCCTGTTGCGGATCATAGTTCGACTACGCTCACTAACCATGCCCGCAATGACAGTTTAGTATCTATTCCGCATTGCAATTCGGCGGAACGGGAGGCTGAAAGCCTTGTAATCAATAGCAATTGGCCTTTCCCAATTGCTTTATATTAAGTCTGAAAGCCTGATAATCAATAGCGTATGGCATCGCCTCATTACCGTAAGATTAAGGCTGAAAGCCTGATAATCAATAGCGTAGGGTGAAGCCCTACGGATTGAATGACCCCTCTCGAAAAAGCCCTGAAAGGGCGGAATCAGGATATCACCCTTTCAGGGCTAAAATGATCGTTACACCTGAATGATAGGGCGTTACCCTATCCTGTTTGATTTCGCCCTTTCAGGGCAATTATAATTGAAACACCTGAATGATAGGGCGTTACTCCGCATTGCGACGGAGCGGGATTCAATTATGATGAAATAACGTTAACGGGTCGTTGTCATCCCAAGTGAAACTTTCAAAACTTATGTCTTCATCAATTTTCTCCCAATGCAATCCAAAATATGATTCTGTCCATTCTTCACGTTGAATATCAGTTGCGCGTTGTAATCGAGGGAAAAAACGCAGTGGTTGGCTTTGCCTGTTCCCATCTGCGGTTTCTATAAAAATCCGCTCATTATCGAACCAAAGTTTTATGATTTTCTTCATTGCATCTATAATATAACTTCCAATGTTCTATTATGTAATGCGTTTCTGCACCACCTTTTTTTACATGAATATGTACAGGAGTTGTGTATAAACCCTCAATGTTGTAAGATCGGCTTTTTCAGTAAGCTGTTTTATGTTTGTTTAGTTCTAC